>Ga0187769_10002510_pt1 | contig 10749 bp, 9 predicted proteins | sample 0116_SJ02_MP02_1_FD_133140 | JGI IMG/M metagenome (GOLD analysis project Ga0187769, IMG submission 133140) | Tropical peat soil microbial communities from peatlands in Department of Meta, Colombia - 0116_SJ02_MP02_10_MG | ecosystem: Environmental > Terrestrial > Soil > Wetlands > Peat | place... | reverse complement strand
GTGCTCACAAATTCAACAACACGCTCGGCCAGGGACTGCTCGCGAAACGGATGGGCAAGCCGCGGCTGATCGCCGAGACCGGCGCGGGCCAACATGGCGTCGCGACAGCAATGATCGGGGCGGCGCTTGGCCTCGACACCACCGTCTACATGGGAGAGGTCGACATCGCGCGCCAGCGACCGAACGTCGACCGGATGCGGCTGCTCGGCGCCCGGGTCGTCCCGGTCCGCACGGGGAGCCGGACCCTGAAGGATGCCATCAACGCGGCACTGCGCGACTGGATTGCCAACGTCCGGACGACGCACTACCTCCTCGGCTCGGCCGTGGGTCCCCACCCTTTCCCGACGATCGTCGCCGACTTTCAGAGCGTCATTGGCCGAGAGATCCGCTCCCAGTCGCGACGCGCGTTCGGTCGGCTACCGGACCTCGCGGTGGCGTGTGTGGGCGGAGGCTCGAACGCCATCGGAACCTTTCATCCGCTCCTTCGGACACCGGTCGAGCTTCTCGGGGTCGAGGCCGGAGGCCGACCCGGTTCGGGCGGTGCCGCGTCGCTGACCCGGGGGCGGCCGGGGATACTCCACGGGTCGTTCTCCTACCTCCTCCAGGACCGAGAGGGTCAGGTCGCCGGCACGGAGAGCGTGTCGGCGGGCCTCGACTACGCCGGGGTAGGCCCCGAGCACGCCTATCTTCGGGACTCCGGACGCGTTCGGTACATCGCGGTGTCCGACGCCGCCGCCCTGCGCGCGTTCCACTGGCTCGCGGAAGACGAAGGAATCCTCCCGGCCCTCGAACCGTCGCACGCGCTGTACGCGGCCGTTCGAGAGGCCCGCCGACGGCCGGCGTCGGCCCGTGTGGTCGTCACGCTCTCCGGCCGGGGGGACAAGGACCTCGAGGTGGTGCTGCGTGCGGGTCGATGAGGCGCTTCGCGACGGGCTCGCGGCGGAAGCCCCCATCGTGGTTCCGTACTTGATGGTCGACCGTTCCCGGCGCGACGGCCTTCGTCGGACGGTGGAGTCCTTGCGCGCCGGCGGGGCGACGGCGCTCGAGCTTGGGTTCCCGTTTTCGGACCCGATCGCGGACGGCCCCGTCCTCGAAGCGGCGGCCGGTCGCGCCCTCCGTCACCGGACCGGCTGGAGGGACCTCCTCGAGGCCTGCCGAGTCGCGAGCTCCGTGCTCCCCACGGCCGTGATGACCTATGCGAATCCCGTCTGGCAAGAGGGGCTCGGCCCAGGCTTGGGAGCCCTCGCCGCCGCAGGAGCGAGCGGTCTCATCGTGCCGGACCTCTCGCTCGAGGATTCGCCGCCGTTTCGGGCCGCCGCGCGCGCGAACGGGCTCTCGCTCGTCCTGCTCGCCGCTCCCGGGAGCTCCCCGTCTCGCGTTCGGGCGATCGCGCGAGCGAGCCGGGGATTCCTCTACTTGGTCTCTCACTACGGCACCACTGGCGCGGCGGACCGCGACCCCTCGGTCGACCTGGGCTCGATCGTCCGCGGGGCCCACCGGGCGTCCCCCGGATTGCCGGTCCTGGTCGGTTTCGGGGTTCGTGACCGTGCCTCGGCCGCGCGTGCCCTCTCCTCGGGCGCCGACGGGGTCGTGGTGGGAACCGCCCTCGAGGAGCGAATCGCAGAGCGTGCCACGGCATTCGAATTGAGCCGATGGCTCCGGGACATCGCAAGCGCTCCGCGGAAGTGAACCATCGGGCGCGGCGGCGCGCCGTTCACCCCGAAATCGTTGAGTCCCGTTAGGGACGCACCCGCTCGAGCGAGAGGAACCGTACCTGGGCGTCGGGCCTCACCCCGGCGACCAGGAACTCCTTGCGGACCCCTTGCGCGACCCGCACCCCGCCCGCGACCTCGATCCACGAGGCCACGTGCGTCGCCGGCGCCGCCTGCACGAGGTAGCGGGCGTGGGAATGCTCCGGGCTCCTGGGGTAGGCGCGGAAGTGAGCCCCGTACTTGAACCCGGTCTTGACGACGAGCGACCGGCCCCGCAGTTCCCGGTACGCGGCCAGCCGTTCGAAGAACATCGGGTCGAGCCGTCGCGCGCGGCGCTCGAGCCGGTCGAGGGGGACGGGCCGACCGCTCTTCGAATCCCGGACGGCGAGTTGGCCCGAGGACGCGAGGTAGGCGGCCTCCAGGAGGCTGAGCTCCAGCCGGTCGCCGACCCGGCTCCCGTACGCGAGTTCCTTCCCGAGTTCGCCGACACGGGAGAGGTCGTGGACCGTGACCCGGTCCTCCGACAGCCAGCCTTCCGCGGGCGCGCTGAGGGCTCGCGTGGGCAGCGCGCCGGTCGGGCTCGGACGCCGCACCCGGTAGTACGTGAGGTCGGATTCTTCATCGACCAGTCCCAGGAGGAGGAGCTTCTTCGCCGTCTGGGCCCGCTCGGCGAGGTCGAACAGTCGGGCCAGGTCGAACGGGACCCGCTCGCTGATCGCTTCGACCCAGTAGCGGGACGGCGTCTTGTGGAGTATGCCACCCCGGGGCAGGACGGCGAACGCGACGGGCGGAGGGCTCGCCCGCACGACGTAGCCCCGTTGACGCAGGTCCCGATAGACGAGATAGCGGACCGCGAAGCCCGGGTCCGCCCGCACCGCGCGGCGGAAGACGGTCGGCCAGGCGACGGGTCGGCCCGCAGGCCCGCGCAGGTCGACCCTCCCCATCTCGGAGAGATAGACCGACTCGTATCGGTCCAGGGTCAATCCGCCGCCCGACACCGGCGTTCCGAAGAATCCTTTCGCGTAGACCTGCCCGGCTTCGGCCGGCTCGCCGAACCGCGCCGTACCGTCCGCGAGAAGCGACCCACTCACGGACGAGCCCCGCGGAGCTCCGACATCGTCACCAGCGGTTCCATTCGGACCCCGGCCCCGGCCAGTCGCGCCGCCGCCCCGGCCTCCCGGTCCACAACCACGAGCACGCGGTCCACGACCCCTCCCGCGCCCCGCACGATCTCGACGGAGCGAAGGGTGCTCCCGCCGGTGGTCGTCACGTCCTCGATCAAGAGCACCCGAAGCCCGGGCGAGATGTCCCCTTCGAATGCCTGCCGGGTTCCGTGCTCCTTCGCCGCCTTCCTCAGCACGACGTAGGCGTGACCGGTCCGTAGCGCGGTGGCGACGACGAGCGGCACCGCCCCGAGCTCCATGCCGGCGAGGCGGTCGACCGTCCCGACGCGGGAGGCGAGTGCTCGCGCGAGGACGTCGAGGTGCTTCGGGTCGGTCCAGGCGCGCTTCACGTCGATGTAGATGTCGCTCTTCTCCCCGGACGCGAGGGTAAAATCACCGAACCGCACCGCTCCCGCATCGAGGAGCGTTCGGACGATCTCGGTGTGGCCGGGCACGGCGACGTTCTCGGAGGGCGTCACCAAGGCACCTTCTTCAGACCCGCCCGGTAGCCAATCCAGTTGAAAAGCGTGTGGAGCCCGAGCGTGAACACGAGGAGCCAGAGGACTCCCCAGGCGTTAACGAAAACGGGGATGAACACGCCGGGGTAGGCCACGAACCCCAGAGCGATCGGCACGAGGACGAACGGGAGCTGGTCGAGCAGGATCGCCCGGGAACCGCTCTCCCGGCCGAGCCGTCGTTTCAGGAACGACCCGAGGGCATCGCCGGTCATGGCGCCGAAGGTGAGCAACGCCACGAACGGAACCGCCGCGAGGACGGTCGGCGCGAACGTGGGAACGAGCTTCCAGTTCGGCGGCGCGGCCAGGATGAGCCACGCTTCCAAGAGGCCGAACGGCATCGCCGCAAGTCCTCCCACGAGGAAGCCGGACCAGGTCTTCGAAGGGCCGAGCACGCGGCGCCCATCGCCTCGCCAGACCGCCCCGAAATCCATCGGGGGACCGCGCCCCCGGGGAATGGTCGCGAGGGCGCTCGCGATGTAGGCGGGCGTGAGCACCCAGAGGACCGCCATCAGGGAGGAGAGCCACGGGTCGACCACACGCCGTCCCTCGGGTCACGGCTCGCGGACGAACCGCTCGATCGTAGCGGCGACGGCCGCAATCTTGGCCGGCTCCGCGTTCTCCTCGGCATCGTGGATGTGCGAGGTGTGGTCCATGCTCCCGAAGACGAGGGCCGGGAGCGGCTCCCCCTTCGGGGTCCGAAGGTCCCGTAGCGCGCTCGCGTCCGTGCCGCCGTACTCGCCGAACGTACCCTTGGCGCCGAGCGTCTCCCGGAGAATCTTCTCGAGGCGAACCAGCGCCGGGTGGTCCATGGGGAGCGAGTACCCTGCCCGACAGCGCGCGGGGGGAGCCTCGATCCGGGCGCTGGGCGAGCGGTTGTCGATGTACGCGCGGACGTACCGCAGTGCCTGGTCGAGTCCGTCCTCGAGTTCCATCTCCGGTATGAGGCGGAGGTCGACGGTGAACACCACCGCACCCTTCGCGCGCCCGTCGATCAGGTCCCGGTCGATGGCCGCCTGGAGCAGGCGGAGCGCGGGCGGGACGGGGTTGTGTCCGAGGTGCGGGTAGCCGCCGTGTGCCGCCTGGCCGACCACTTGGAGCGCCAGGATTCCGGGCGGCACCGTGAGCGAGCTCGCCCCGGCGGACTCCAGTCGGAACGGCGGGGCGGTCAGTGGCGCGAGCCGGGCCGGGAGGTCCTCGAGCTCCGCGGGCGGACCGGCGAACAGGAGCGTCACCGAGGCGGCCGACTGGTTCGCCGCATCGGTCTCGGCATGCGCGGCGAACAGGCGAACCCCGCGCTCGGGAGGCGCTACCGCGCTCACGTCGAACCGGGTGACGCTCGCGCGTCCGGTGATCACAGGCTCCGGCGCATGACGATGAGGCCAGTCGGGCGAGACGTAGACCGAACGCCAACGTCGCGCCACCTCATGGAGGTCGACGAGGGCGAGCCCGTACGCGAGCGCTTCCCGAAGCTCGACCGGGCCCGCGAACGACCCCTCGAGGAACGCGACCCCGCTCGAGCCGCCCGTGGCTTCCGGACTCCCGTCGGGGATCAGCGCCACGTCGCCGCGGAGGATCCGCTCGGGGTCGTCGGGGGCGAGCTTCGCGTCGTGCGCTTTGATCGCCTCCACACCACCCTCGCCTCCGGTCTCCTCGTCGCAGCAGACGATCAGTCGCACGTTCCGTCGAAGGTCGGTCGCGCGCGCCAGCGTTCGGAGCGCGGCGAGGGAGGCAACGACCCCGCTTCCGAGGTCGTCGCTCGACCCGCGGCCATACAATCGGCCGTCGGGGCGCAGGGTGAGCGTGTGCGGCGGGCTCTTCCACCGCCCGAGCTGCTCGGCCGGCACCGGGACCACGTCGTAATGCGCCAGGATGAGGACGGTCTCGGGAGCTCCGACCGCGAGGTCCGCCACGACGTTCGGTCGGGGGGCTCCGTGCCACTCCCCGCCGATGTCGCCGGCGACGGTCGGGTCGTACACGCGGGTGGAGAGGCCGGCGGCGCGGGCCGCGCGCACGATCGCCTCCGTGGCCCGAAGGTAGTTCGGCTTCTCCCAGCGACCGTGCGCGATGTCCTCGAGGTTCGTCGGCGCGATCGCGACCAACTGGGTCAGAAGTCGAAGGTTCTCTTCGCCCCCGATCGCCTCGTTTATCGAGGGAGCATCTGGATTCCCGGACGGAGCCGTCATCGCCGTCTCACCGCAGCGCGACCAGGATGACGATCGAGCTCGTGAGCAGAAGGAGGAGGGTCGCCACGGCCATGTGCGTGAACATCGACAGGGTGTCCCCGAGCGAGGTCAAAAGCCGAGCGGTGTAGCCCGGACCTAGAACCGGCACGTCGGGGACGGACTTCTCCCCGAACCGTACCGAGACGGGGACGACGTTCCTCAGCGCTTCGTCGACCACGGCCTGCGACTCGCGGACGAGCCCTTCGAGCGGGAACCGTTCCCCGACCGGATTGATCCCTCCGTCGACCTCGTGCACCACGTGGTTGTCGGTCGTGAGGACCTCGGCCACGTCGACCCGGCCGAGAAGGCCCCGCACGATGGGGTCCCGACGGCCGACGAGCAGGTTGTTCCCGTCGATCACCACGTACGCGCTCGTGCTGCCGCCGGCGCGCACGACGAGCGCCCGGAACCCCTCGGGCCCGATCCCGTCCTGTCCGATCGAATACCCCTTTCGGACGGCGGTCCCGACCTCGATCGGCCCGTCCTTGGCGGCGGCGAGCGCGGCTCGGATCGCCGCCTTGGTGTCGGTGACGAGCTTCTCGGCGTTCGGTGTCCCGTAGAGGATGTCCCCCTTCCCTTCGATGTAGGAGTTGTGGGCGTCCACGAGGAGCACTCGGGGGCCGCCTTCCTGGGCGACCTCCCGAACGATCCGGTCCGCGACGCTGAACGCGATGTCATCGGTCGGCGCCGGCGCTTGAGACACCAGCACCAGCACCACGTCCCCCAGGAGCTGGGCCCGGGCGAAACTCCCCGCATACGGAGAGACGAGAGGGCTCCCGCGGGACGGTCCGACCGGTAGCGAGGAGGCGAGGAGTTCTCGGATCGCCGCGGCGACCCGCTCCACGTCCTCGTCCCCGGGGAGGTCGAGGTCGTGGTCGCAGGGGGTGTGGGGGACGAACACCGTACCTGCCGTGGGCCCGAGTTTCTCGGCGAGCTTCCTCGGCAGGTCACTGGACCCGAGCGCCGCGAACGGCCCGGGGTGAACCGTGGGGAGGGCGATGGTGGCCTTCACCGAATCGGCCTGGGAAAAGACGAGGGTACGGGCCATGAGGTTGCCGGGGATCGCTCCTCGTCGGAAGAACGACTCGAGCGCCCGGGTCGCCTCCGGGTCGCGCTCGCTCACATGGTCGAGCAGCGGCCGGATCAGGGAGACGCCCGAGATGCCGAACTCGCGGCGGATCGGGCGGTCGGAAGCGCGAACGAGCGCGACCGCGAGGACGAACCCCAGCACGAGGAAGGCGACCGCGGAGCCGAGGAGCGCCAAGGTCGGCGGGTCCAGCGCGAAGAAACCGGCCAAGTATAGGACCGGCTGAAGGAGGGACGGGACGAGCATGAGGGTATGGCTCGGGCGAGATACTCCGTAGAGACTCGAGTGCCGGAACCATAACGCCGGCCCCGCCAGGAACACCCCGAGGTAGACCGTCCCGGGCACCACCGAAGGGTCGATGAACATCGCGAGCCGCCACAACGCGGCGAGCGGGACCATGAGGGCGAGCACGGTCAACGTGAGGAAGACGCTGCGATGGAACTCGAGACGGCCTCCGAGCGCCGAGCAGAGCGGTGGGGTCGCCACCGTGCTGATGAGCGCCGGGAGAAGTCCGGCCACGACGAACCCCTCGAGGAATCGGGGGACGCTCGGGAGCCAGAGCAGCGCCGCGAGCGCGGCGGTCTCCACCAGGATGATCCCGTAGGAGACCGGGGGGGAAGGGGCGCGAAACAGCACATGGCCCCGTCGCACCTGAGCGTGCGATTCGTCCGAGAGGTCCGGTGGCCGATCGGGTTCAGCCGTGTCGGGCACGTCGCACCTCCTCGAGGATTCCGTGGAACGACGTTCCGAGCCCCTCCTCTTCCGTGATCGTGCCGGTCACCAACACGTTCGCGCCCGCGTCGAGGAGCGTCTTCGCCTCCGGACCCGAACGGATGCCACCTCCGACGATCAGGGGGATCCGGGTTGCCGCTCGCACGGCCTTCACCATTGGCGCGGGCACGGGCGAGGGTGCCCCCGAGCCTGCTTCGAGGTAGACGAACCGCATCCCCAGGAGCTCGGCCGCGAGGGCATACCCCGTCGCACCCGCGAGGTCCTCGCGCGGAACGGGGTCGACCGAACCGACCTCTCCGACACGCATTCCCGGCGCGACCACGAGGTACCCCATCGGAATCGCCTCCAGGTCCATCTTGCGCACCGTCGCGGCGGACCGGGCGTGAGTGCGGATCACGAGGTCGAGGTTGCGGGAGTTGAGGAGGCTCATGAACAGGACCGCGTCCGCGTCGGGGGTGAGCGAGCCCGGCCCCTCCGGGAAGATGATCGCGGGAAGTGAAGCCGCCGACTTGACCGACCGGGCGGCCTCGCTCATGACCTCTCGGGAGATTCCGGTCGAACCGCCCAGCAGGATGGCGTGGCTCCCCAGGGCCGCGGCCCCCCGAGCGACCGCCGCCGCCTTCGCCCCCCCGGATTTATCCGGGTCGATGAGCGTGAAGTGAAGCGGACCTCCGGCGAGCTGGTCCTGCAGATACCGCTCCACGCGTCCGAGTGGGAGAGACGGCGTCACCGGAACGCCACCACCAAGAACGCGAACAACGCCACGGTCATCGCCACCTTGCTCATCGTTTGCTCGTAGTGGAGCCGGTCGGGAAGATACCCGATGGACACCCCGAAGATCGCGTCCGCCGCCCCGACCAGGACGAGATAGATAATCCCGACCCATGAAGCCAGCGCCACGAACCAGGCGAGGGGGACGAAGCTCAGGACGATCCCACCGACCACGGCGGCGCGGGCCAAGCCGGTCGCCGCGTTCATCCCGTAGGTCTTGGGGAACGTCGACCGGGTCACATCCCCGGCGATGTCTTCCATGTCCTTGATCACCTCGCGGCTCAGCGTCGCGAGGAACGCCATCGCCGCAAACGGCAGCAGGACCACCGCGTTCCCGGCGGCCGCCCCTCCGTACAGGAAGACCATCCCGGTAAGGAACGCCACCACCAGGTTGCCGAGGAAGCCGACCCGCTTGAATCGGAATTCGTAGGCGACGAGCAACAGGATCGCCGCGGCCAGGATGGCGGCCACCAGCGGCTCCGAAAACGCGACGGGTACCGCCACGAGGGTTCCCCCGACGAACAGGATCACGGCGAGGGCCCGGGCGGACCCGACCGAGATCTCTCCGGTCACGAGGGGCCGGTCGGGGTGATTCACCCGGTCGCCTTCGAGGTCGAGGAGGTCGTTGAGGACGTTGCCCCCTGCGGTGATGAGGGCCGTGGAGACGCCCGCGAGCGCGAGGAACAGCCACAGGATGGACGGGACGGAGATGCCCGCCCCCCGCGCGACGAGCCCTCCGACGAGCGTTCCGACGAACGACACGCCGAGGTTGCCCGCGCGCACCAGACGGAGCGCCGGATGCACGCCGCCCGATGGTCGGGCCGCTCGCTTAACGGTTGTGCCGGACGCGGGCGCGGCTCCGGGAGCGGGCTCGCTCCCGGGAGGCGCGTTATATGGCCCGGTGACTGGCGCTGGCTCGATGCCGCGTTCCGGGGTCCGACGGCCCAAGATTCGGTCGTTCGCCCTGGCGAACGGCCTCCGGGTGCTGTTCGCTCCGGACGAGCGCAGTCCGACGGTGAGTGTCTGGGTCTGGTACCGGGTCGGCTCCAAGAACGAGCACCCAGGGATCACCGGCGCCTCGCACTGGGTCGAGCACATGCTCTTCGAAGGATCGCCGAGGTACCCGAAGGGGAGCATCGACCGCGCCGTCGTTAGGGTCGGAGGCGAACTGAACGCGTTCACCGACACCGACTTCACCGCCTACTTCACGACGGTCCCCCGCGATCACCTGTCCGTCCCGCTCGATTTCGAGGCGGACCGGATGACCCGGGCGGCCATCACGGACGAGGAGGTTGCGCGCGAACGCACCGTGATCCACTCCGAGCGGGAGGGCAACGAGAACTGGCCCGAGTTCCGGGTCGAAGAGGAACTCTTCCAGCTCGCCTTCCGCGTACATCCCTATCGTTGGGATGCGCTCGGACGCCGGCGCGACATCGAGGAGATGACCGCCGAGCAGCTCCGGGAGTATTACCGACGATTCTACGGTCCGAAAAACGCCGTCCTGGTGGTGGCGGGGGGGTTCGACCCGCGGTCCACCGAGCACGAGGTCCGACGTCGATTCTCCAGACTTCCCGCGTGGGGCGAGGACGTGACGGTGCGCGCGGTCGAGCCCCCTCCCTCGGGGGAGCGCCGCGCTTCGCTCACGGGACCCGGCACCACTCCCTATCTCCAAGTCGGATGGCGCTCCCCCGCGCTCTCCGACCCGGCGACGCCGGCCCTCTTGGTGCTCGACACGATCCTCGGGGGGGAGAGTCGCGTCTTCTCCGCGGGAGTGGGCTGGCGGGGCCGGCGGGAGCATCCGACCGCGCGTCTTTACCGCGCCCTCGTCGAGACCGGGATTGCGGTGCGCGCCACGAGCGGGTGGGGTCCCCGGGTCTACCCGAGCTTGTTCACGGTCCAGGCGCAGGCCGCCGCGGGGGTTTCCCTCGACCGACTGGAGCAGACGATCGAGGCCGTGACCGACCGTATCCAACGTGTCGGTCCCACTCGGAGGGAGATGTCGGACGTCCAGACGCGCGTCCGACGGGGCGCAGCCCTCGCGTACGAAGGCGCGACCGGTACGGGATTCCGGCTCGGCTATTTTGCAACGCTCGATTCCGTTGCCCTCGAGGACTCGCTCTATCACCGGCTGCTGCGAGTGACCCCCCGCGCCGTCCAGGAAGCGGCGAGGAACCTCTTCCGACCCGAGGCGCGCGTCGTCGTGCGTTATGAGCCAACAGGGGGCCCCGGGGATGGGTAGCCGAGACGACCCCTTGCGGCTCGAGTACGGCCGCGAAGTGGACGGGCTCACGGTCGTGCGCCAGCCGCCCCCCGCGAGCGCGGCCAGTTTCTCCGCTACGTATGTGGGTCCGGCCGGCTGGGGCTTTGACCCGCCGGGGCAGGAGGGCACCGCTCGGTTGGTGAACCAACTCCTCGTGAGCGGTGCCGGCCCCTACGATCGGATCAGCCTCGCTCGACGCCTCGACCGGGCCGGGGCAACGCTGACCCCCGAGAGCGCCCCGGAGTCGGGGGAGGTGACCCTCTGGGGTCCGGCCGAGGACTGGG
>Ga0187769_10002509_pt1 | contig 10752 bp, 6 predicted proteins | sample 0116_SJ02_MP02_1_FD_133140 | JGI IMG/M metagenome (GOLD analysis project Ga0187769, IMG submission 133140) | Tropical peat soil microbial communities from peatlands in Department of Meta, Colombia - 0116_SJ02_MP02_10_MG | ecosystem: Environmental > Terrestrial > Soil > Wetlands > Peat | place... | reverse complement strand
TTGAAGAAAGAAGATATTACTGAAGCTGAGCTAAAAATGATCAAGACACGTGCTAAGGCGAACCTGATTCGGTCTCTCGGATCGAACGAGGGATTGGCTTTTGCGCTCGGCGTGTATCAGGCGCGGTATGACGATTGGCGCGAGTTGTTCCGGTCGGTCGATCGCATCGAGAAAGTCACGAAGGCGGATATTCGCCGCGTGGCGAACGAAACCTTCGTGCCCGATAATCGCACGGTCGGGATCATCGAATTTGCCGGACCTCCGCCGGGTGCTGGTCCAGCCGCTCCTCCGCCAGGAGGTGAGCAATGAAACGCACGCTATCGTGCTTACTTGTTACAGTCCTCGCGACGGCCGTGTTTAGCGCCACAACACCACTCTGGGCGCAGACAAGCTGGAAGCAGATACCGATTCCCAAGCTGCCGCCGTTCCAACCTGCCGAGCCCAAACGCATCGCGCTGCCAAATGGCATGGTCATCTTTCTGCAGGAAGATCATGAACTGCCGCTGATTGATGGAACCATGCGCATTCACGGCGGAGAACGCAGCGTTCCCGCGAATAAGACAGGCCTTATCGACATCTATGGCGAGGTCTGGCGCACTGGCGGCACTAAGGATCAGACCGGCGACCAGCTCGACGATTTTCTCGAGCAGCGCGCGGCAAAAGTTGAAACCGACGGCAGCATCGACTCAACCACAATCAGTTGGTCGTGTCTGAAGGAAGACTTCGACGACGTTTTCCGCGTGTTCAACGATCTTCTGATGAATCCCGAGTTCCGCGCGGAGAAGATTGAGATCGCACAGAAGGGCGCGTACGACGCGATCTCGAGGCGCAACGACGATCCTTCGCAAGTGGCTCGGCGCGAGGCGGCGAAGCTCGTTTATGGCGCGAATAATCCATATGCCCGCGTTCCCGAATATGCGACCGTCGCGGCCGTCACACGGCAGAATCTGGTCGACTGGCACGCGCGCACCGTTCATCCGAACAACACGATTCTCGGAGTGGTCGGCGATTTCGACTCAGTCAAGATGGAGGCTCGGCTGCGCGAGGCGTTTGGCTCGTGGCAGAAGGGCGAGGCGTTCAAGGATCCCGAGATCAAATTCGATCCGGCCAAACCCGCCTATTACCTGGTCGAAAAAACGGATGTGAACCAGAGCGACGTTCAAATGCTTGCGCTTGGAACGACGCGTAGAAATCCCGATTACTACGCGATTTCGGTATTCAATGAAGCGTTCGGCGGAGGATTCTCCTCGCGCCTGACAAACGATATTCGAACTGCGAGAGGCTTAGCGTACGCGGTCGGAGGAGGGATTGGGACCTCGTGGGATCACGACGGAATGCTGCGGATGATCGTGCGCACGAAGAGCGCAACCACATTCGAATCGATTCAGGCGCTCGATAAGGAGCTTGCAGATCTTTCCGCGAAGCCGATTGATGACGAGGAGATCACTCGCGCAAAAGACAACATTCTGAATTCTTTTGTCTTTCGCTTTGACTCTCCGGCAAAAGTCTTGCAGGAAAAAATGGCGTATGAGTTCTACGGATATTCGCTTGATTTCCTCGAGAAGTATCGTGAAGGAATTGAGCACGTCACAAAAGCAGACGTTGCGAGGGTCGCCGCAAAATACCTGCATCGGGAACAGATGGCGGTGCTGGTGGTCGGGAACACGGCTGAGTTCGACAAAGCTCCAGGATCGCTGGGGACGGCACACAAGATTGACATCTCGATTCCAACCCCGCCGAAAGGACTGCTGCCGGAGCAGTCGGGGCCTGAGTCTCAGTAGCTGGTCTCAGTAAGCAAGAGACGTTTTCCTCGCGCGTATCTCTTGTCACTGACAACTTGCCGGTTTTGGTGATGCAATTTCTGTAGAATTTGCAAGGCACCTTGCATGGCGAAAGGAGAGAGCTATGCAATTCCATCTGGAAAGCGACGAAATACAACTCCTTGCCAACATTTTGCTGGAACAAGATTCCAGGCAATACAACGAACTTTTCCAAAAGGTCATGGCGCGCGACTTGCGCCTCGACGCCGACGAGCTTGAGGATGCATCGGAACTCCTGGCCGGCAAGAAACAAAGCCTCAAGGATGAAATTGCGCGGCAAGCGGACCCCAAGCTGAAATCGGAACTGGAGCACAAGCTAGAGATATTGGAACGGGCGCTGTATAGAGTGAACGAGGCGTGCATGATGTTCTGAGGAGACCCGAGCTTAGGCTCAGAACCAGAGCTCCTACCTCATAGCAAGCCCGTGGTGCTGTTCAGCACCCTCCGCAACCTGTTGCCCTCTGTTGCGAACTGGCCGATCAGTGTAGACTACTCCAAGCGCGTGGAGCCGAGCAGGCTTCCCACTCCCGCAATTCTGGGCCGGCTTCAGAAGGAACTTCTGGCGCCGAATTGCCAGAGCAGCACGATCCAGCAAGATCTTCCAGGAACATCAGTTAGCGAGGACAGCTATGACTCAAAGATTGACTCTGCTTTTGTTCACGATCGCTACCCTCGTGCCGGGCGTGAGCCTCGTTTGCCAAGCACAATCGCAACCCCTAATGACCCGACATGTACGCGAAGCGGTCCTGAGTGGGCAGGCGCAATTTCTGGGCCGGCTCCCGGCAACTCAATCCTTGCGGGCCGACGTGGTTCTGGCACTGCGGAACGAGCCCGAACTCGATAGTTTTCTGGAAGAACTCTACGATCCTTCCAGCCCGTCCTACCGGCAATTCCTCACCGTGAAGGAATTTACCGAGAGCTTCGGACCCAGCCAGGAAGATTACGACGCAGTGATTGCTTGGGCGCAGGCCGACGGTCTGAAAGTGGTTGACGGCTCGCGCGATGAGATGGACGTGCAACTCCAGGGGTCTGTGGCCGCCATTGAAGAGGCCTTCCATGTGATCATGGGCGTTTATCAGCATCCGACGGAAAACCGCACCTTCTACGCGCCGGATGGGGAGCCGACGGTCGACCTGCCATTTCAGTTGTGGCACATCACGGGCCTCGACAACTATTCGATCCCGCGGCCGTTGCTCGCGCACAAGAACGCGGAAGTGCAATCCAACATCAAGGGCTCCTGCCCGGGGAATTCGTACTGCGGCAGTGACATGCGCAAGGCCTACTACGGCGGCAAGACGCTCACCGGCGCTGGCCAGACGGTTGGGTTAATGGAGTACTACGGATACGACATCGCCGATTTCAACACCTACTTTAAGAACGTCAAGCAAACCAACAAGGTCCCAGTCACGGGCATCTCTACAGACAAGACCAGTTTGAGCTGTTCCCCTGCGAACGAAAGTGCGGGCCTCTGTGATACGGAACAGATCCTGGATATGGTTCAGGCGGTGTCCATGGCCCCGGGCTTGAAGAATCTTTACGTGTTCAACAACAACAGCGGCTCCGACACAACAATTTTGGCCAAGATGTCTACCCATTCGCCTCTGAGTGGGCAATTGAGCTCTTCGTGGACGTGGTCGCCGGCGGACCCCAAAACCGACGATCCCTATTTCAAGAAGTTTGCCGCGCAGGGCCAGAGTTATTTTCAAGCGGCGGGCGACAATGGTGCATATAACAGCGGTTCCTCGTTTGTTTTTCCCGCCGACGATCCGTACGTCATTTCGGTCGGCGGTACCGACTTGCACACGGTGAGCGCGGGCGGGGCCTGGCTCTCGGAAACGGCTTGGGTGGACGGTGGCGGCGGCTACTTTACCGGCGATGCCTTCCCAATTCCCTCCTGGCAAAAACTCACTGGCGTGATCACTACAACGAACAAAGGATCGAAGACGTTGCGCAATTCCCCGGACGTCGCGGCCGAGGCCAATTTCGACTTTTACGTTTGCTCTAACGGGAGCTGCGGTACCGGTTGGGGCGGAACCAGTTTTGCCGCACCCATGTGGGCGGGCTACATGGCTCTGGTAAATCAGCAGGCAGCAACCGAAAAGAAACCGACGCTCGGGTTCATCAATCCGGTCATCTATCCCCTTGGTCTGAGCAAGAACTACGCGGCCGCATTCCATGACATAACAAAGGGCAGCAACGGCAAACCGGCGGTCAAGGGATACGACTTGGCTACAGGCTGGGGCAGTCCAAATGGTGCTGGCCTGATTAATGCGCTGGCGCCGTAGGAGCGTGACAGGCAAAAATCTGAAGCATGAAAACAAGAAGGCGAGAACAAAAAAGCCCAGCCAACGAGCACCGTCGGCTGGGCTTTGAGTTTCACTCGAAGTGCTACTTTGTCCTTCCGCCTTCCACGCCGAGCTTCTCGGTCGCAGCGGCCTGCGCGGCAGCGAGCCGCGCGGTCAGAACGCGGAACGGTGAGCAGGAAACATAATTCATCCCCGTCTTGTAGCAGAACTCAACCGACGAGGGTTCTCCGCCGTGCTCCCCGCAGATGCCAATTTTCAAATTCGAGCGTGTCTTGCGGCCGCGCTCGGTAGCAAGTTTCACCAGTTGCCCAACGCCATCTTGATCAAGGACGGCAAACGGATCCTGCTTGATGATTCCCTCTTCGATATAGGTGGGCAGGATTTTGTTGACGTCGTCTCGCGAGAAGCCCCATGTCGTTTGCGTGAGGTCGTTGGTGCCGAACGAGAAGAACTGCGCTTCCTTGGCAATCTCGTCGGCCACCAGAGCGGCCCGCGGCAACTCGATCATGGTGCCGACCAGGTAATCCACGGTTCGCTCTTTTTCCGCGAATACTTCCTTTGCCACCCGGTTCACGATTTCCGCCTGGTTCGCCATCTCCTTGAGCGTAGCGGTGAGCGGAATCATTACCTCCGGGATTACCTTGACTCCGTCCTTCGCGACCGCGACGGCAGCCTCAAAGATGGCGCGCGCCTGCATCTCGGTGATCTCCGGATAGGTGATGCCGAGACGGCAGCCGCGATGGCCGAGCATGGGGTTGAACTCGTGCAACTGCTCGACCCGCGCCAGCAGCGAGGGCAGCAATTTCTTTAGATCGCCCGCCGCTTTGGCGCCGTAGTCTTTGTATTTCGTAACGAGCTCTTTTTTGTCCTTCGCGCTCATTTGAGAGAGCGTCGCAATGTTAACCATGAGCTCTTCACGGCTGGGCAGGAATTCATGCAGCGGCGGATCGAGCGTGCGAATGGTGACGGGGAAGCCATCCATGGCACGGAACACGCCGATGAAATCGTTGCGCTGCAAAGGCAGCAACTTCTTCAGCGCGGCGCGGCGATCCTTCTCGTTGTCGGCGAGAATCATGGCCCGCATGTGGGGAATCTTCTGCTCGCCAAAGAACATGTGCTCGGTGCGGCACAAGCCAATTCCTTCAGCGCCGAAGGCGCGCGCCTGAATCGCATCGCGTGGAATGTCGGCATTGGCGCGGACTTTGATGGTCCGATACGGATCAGCCCAGCCCATAAATTTCTGAAGCTCTGGATCATCGGGAGACGGATCGAGAGTGTTCAGCTTGCCCTTGATGACTCGGCCCGTCGTGCCGTCGAGCGAGATCCAGTCGCCTTCTTTGAAGACCTGGCCTTTGACGCGCATTTCGCGGGCTTTTTCGTTGACGTCCACATCGCCCGCGCCGGCCACGCAGCACTTGCCCATGCCGCGCGTGACCACGGCCGCGTGACTGGTCATGCCGCCACGCGAAGTGAGAATGCCCTTGGCCACTTCCATGCCGTGAATGTCTTCGGGTGTGGTTTCGCCGCGCACCAGAATCACGGCTGCCTTCCGATCGCGTCCGACCTTTTCGACCGCGTCATCGGCAGTGAAAACAATTTGTCCGACCGCAGCGCCCGGAGAAGCCGGCAAACCTTTGGCCAGCACTTCAATTTTCTGTCCTTTTTCGTCGAGCCGCGGCACAAGGAAATCGTAGAGTTGGTTCGGCTCGACGCGGAAAATCGCTTCCTCCTTGGTGATCAGTCCCTCATCGACCATCTGCAGCGCCACGCGCACCGCGGCCAATCCGGTGCGCTTGCCGTTGCGCGTTTGCAGCATGTAGAGCTTGCCATCCTGAATGGTGAACTCGAAATCCTGCATGTCTTTGTAGTGCTTTTCAAGCCGCGTAGTAATGTCGCGCAGCTGGTTGTAGACATCGGGCATGATCTTTTCAAGCTCGGTGATGTGGACCGGCGTACGTACACCGGAGACGACATCCTCGCCTTGCGCGTTCATCAGGAACTCGCCATAGAACTCTTTGGTACCGGTCGCGGGATTGCGCGTGAAACCAACGCCTGTGCCCGACGTTTCCCCGAGATTCCCAAACACCATGGCCTGCACATTGACGGCCGTGCCGAGATCGTCAGAGATATTGTTGATGCGGCGATAGTGTTTGGCCCGGTCGTTGTTCCAGGAGCGAAAAACGGCATCGCGCGCCATAACCAGCTGCTCGTGCGCATCCTGCGGGAAGTCGCGCTTGGCATGCTTTTTGACAACCTTCTTGTATTCCTCGATGACCTCTTTCAGCGCCTTCGAATCGAGCTCAGTATCGAGCTTTACTTTTTTCTGCTTCTTCTTGCCATCGAAAACCTCTTCAAACTCGGCTTTCTCGATGTCGAGCACGACATTGCCAAACATCTGAATGAGGCGGCGATATGAGTCGTAAGCGAAGCGGGCGGCGGCGCGCTTGGCCAGAGCCTCGACGCTGTGGTCATTCAGGCCGAGATTGAGGATCGTATCCATCATGCCGGGCATGGAAAATTTCGCGCCCGAGCGCACGCTCACCAGCAGAGGGTTGTCGCCCTTGCCGAGCTTCTGCCCCTGGAGCTTTTCAAGTTTGTCGAGCGCCGCATCCATCTGCGCATCCACTTCGCGCGAGACCGCGCCACGGCGCATGTATTCGCGGCAGGCCTCGGTTTGAATCGTGAAACCGGGAGGCACAGGCAGCCCCGCGTTCGTCATCTCAGCCAAGCCCGCTCCTTTGCCGCCCAGCACATCTTTCATCTTCCCGTTGCCGTCGGCCTTGCCGTCGCCGAAAAAGTAAACGTATTTGGTGGTTGTCGTTTTCGTTTCCAGAACTTCCGCTTCAGGGAGAGTTGTCGTTGCCATGTTATTAGTCCTTTGTCTTTAGATTTCGTGTGCCGTTAGCTTTCGTAGCGCAGGAACGGGTTCAAGAACACCACCGGCGCCTTCTCCGTGGCTTCCATCCCCAAATCTCTCGTCACCTCTAACTCCATTGTCATCCCGAGCGAAGCGAGGGATCTGTATTTCCACCGCCTCGCCCCAACCCTCAGCCAAGTCCTGCCAGGTTGGGTTCTTGGTCTTGATCAGCGCAAGCCGTTTCGCTCGCGTCCAGGCTTTGATTCGTTTCTCTCGGGCAATCGCATTTCCTATGTACTTAAATGTCTCGTAATACACCAGACGGTTGATGTTATACCGTTTCGTGAATCCCTCTATCTTGCCGCTCTTGTGCTCCAAGGATCGGCGATAGATGTTGTCAGTGACGCCTGTATACAGATTTAGCGATCTGCTCGCCATGATATACACGTAATAACGCCGCTCACGTCTCAACTGCAGATCCCTCGCTTCGCTCGGGATGACAACAATAGCGGGTAACTCCTTCAAATCCTGCCTTCGGTCACGATCTCGGAAAAATCCGCAATCGTAGAAAAGTTGGTGTAGATCTTCTTCAGAATCCCTAGCCGGTTCGCCCGGGCCCGCTCATCATCGACCATGACCATGATCTCGTCAAAAAACCTCGCCAGCAAGGGACGGAGATTCGCGGCACTCGCAAGGGCCGACAGATAGTCACCCCGATTCCGGCAGACATCATATTGGGCCCAGAGATTCACCGCTCCGTGAACGTACAGCTCCTTCTCGGCGTCTGGCATACTGCCGAGGAGCCAGCCTCCGTGATCCTCAGGCGGTCCTTCGGGAATGAAGAATCCTTTTTCTTCGGCCTGTTTAAGAATGTTGTTGATTCGTTTGAAGGAAACACAAACATCCTCGAATTCCTTCCCCTTAGCATTCCTAACTGTTGTCAGCGCTTCCGCTCGCGCCACCGCGTCCACCACATCGTTATCGTCAGCGGCGAGCACCGCATTCACCGCGTCGTAGGCATGGCCGCGAACGTCCTTCAGATAAAACTCCAGCCTCTCGCGGAAGAAGCTGCGAACCGAGCCGAAGAAGTCGGGATTCGCGAATTTCTGCTCGGCTTCGGACCCCTGATAATGCGAGCGCGCGTCCGCCATGATCTTCGACAGCCGGAACGGCAGCTTGTGCTCGGCGATCGTCTTCACAATTCCGTTCGCCTGCCGGCGCAGCGCAAAAGGATCCTTCGAGCCGCTCGGAACCAGGCCCAGGCCAAACATGCCAGCGATAGAGTCGGCCTTGTCGGCGATTGAGAGCACAGCGCCCTCGACCGTTCGCGGGACCTCATCCTCGATCGATTCCGGTTTGTAGTGATCGTAGATTGCGTCGGCGATCGCGAACCTCGTAGCCTCTGGCAGGTCAGAATCAAGTTGTTGCGCTTTGGCGTAAAGCCCGCCGACAATTCCTTGCAGCTCGGTGAACTCTTTCACCAATTCGGTGGTCAGGTCGGTCTTGGCCAGCAGCGCGGCCTTGTGCACCACCCCGGGCCGGATCGCCATGCCGTTCTGCCGAACTGTTTCCGCCAGCCAACTGGCCAGCCGCTGCACGCGCAGCGTCTTCTCGTAATAACTGCCCAAGTCTTTTTGGAAGGTGACATGTTTCAGCAGTTCGACGCGCTCGCGAAGGTCGTGCTTCTGGTCGGTCTGCCAGAAAAAGCGCGCGTCGTTGAAGCGGGCGCGCAGGACGCGCTCGTTGCCGTGCTGAATAACGCCCAGGCCGTCCGAATCCGCCGCCGTGTTCAGCACGGCCAAAAAGTGCGCCAGGAGCTTGCCGTTCGCATCCTCGATCGCAAAATACTTTTGGTGATCGCGCATCACCGTGACCAGCACTTCTTCGGGCAGCGCGAGAAATTCGGGATCGAAGCCGCCCAGAATCACCGAGGGGAACTCGGTAAGGTTTACGACTGTCGCCAGAAGCGGTTCGTCTTCGCGCCAGCGCGCGCCGGGAATCGTGCGCGTAGCCGCGTCAAGTGCCTTGCGGATCTGCGCCTCCCGCGCATCGCGGCTGAGAACCTTAGCATCTTTCAAAGCGCTCACGTAGGCAGCGCCCGCTCGCGGAATCGTCACGCCAACATCGAACAAAATTCTATGCCCCCGCGAGGTCTTTCCCCCCGGAATTCCAAACAACTCCATCGGCACAACCTGATCGTCGAGCATGGCGACCAGCCAGCGAACCGGGCGCACAAACAGCTCGCTGCGCTTGCGCCAGTACATATTTTTCGGCCAATACAGAGAAGCTATTTCCTTGGGAAGCTTTTCAGCAAGGATCTCGCTAGCCAGACGGCCTTTCTTGGTCACGGACGCGACCACGTAGCCGTCCTCGACTTTTAGCTGCTCCACTTTAATTCCGGCCTTTGCAGCGAAAGCTTCGGCCGCTCGCGTCGGCGAACCGTCTTTGTACGCAACGTTAGCTGAAGGACCGCGAGTCCAGCTCTCGGTGTCCGACTGACGTTCTATCACTTCGGCTTGCACCGCTAGCCTGCGAGGAGTTGAGAAGCCCTGCGTGATTTGGCCGAGAGCCTCGCGCTGTAATAGGCTGCTTACGCGTCGCGCCAATTCCTCGCTCGCGCCGTCGATCATGCGCGCCGGAATCTCTTCACAACCAATCTCAAGCAGAAAATCTCGCATCGGGAAAAAGGTTATGTTCTCAGAATTACAGCCCTGTTGATGTGAGCGTAGTCACAGTGAAATTGCGACATATTGCCCAACCACGGTTTGCCCAACCACGGTGCGACTCGATCCCAAATGGAGGAACAACAAAAGCGGCCTTGCTCCGTGCAACTTCGTGTCCTCCGTGGTAAATGTCACCCCACCGGAGCCAGCTTGCCCTTCTTACTCTTCTTTTCCATCGCGGCCGGCTTCGCTTCTTCATCTTTCTTGCCGGCGTGAGCACCGTACTGCTGATCCATCCACGCCCTCGCAATTCCCACCGCGAGCGCGCGCACACGCGCAATCACTCCAACGCGCTCGGTCACCGAAATCGCCCCGCGCGCATCGAGAATGTTGAAGTAGTGCGAGCACTTCAGGCAAAGATCATAAGCGCCCAGGAGCGGGAAACGTGATTTCTCATGCGCGATCCCGTCGCCTTCTGATTTGTCTTTGCTAAGTGCAGCGTAGCGATCGAGCAATGCCTTGCACTCTGCCTCGCACATTTCAAAGTGCTTCCAGGTGCTTGCAACGTCGGCCGCCTCGAAGTTGTAAACAGACAATTGTTGCTCATCGGCCAGCCGCACTTCGCCGTACTTCACTTCCCTGCCGGTATCTGGATCCCGCGCCCAGACGATGCCGTAAATCGAGTCCACGTCCTGCAGAAAAGCGGCAATCCGCTCCAAACCATAAGTTAATTCCGCCGAGATCGGGTCGAGGTCAACTCCACCGCATTGCTGGAAGTATGTGAATTGCGTGATCTCAAGGCCGTCGAGCATCACTTGCCAGCCGATGCCCCACGCCCCGAGAGTGGGTGATTCCCAGTTGTCTTCTTCAAACTTGATGTCGTGCTGGCGCAGGTCGATGCCAATTGCGCCGAGCGATTCGAGGTAAAGTTCCTGAACATTTTCCGGCGGCGGCTTCAGAATGACCTGCAACTGCATGTGCTTGAACAGCCGGTTAGGATTCTCGCCGTAGCGGCCATCGGCTGGCCGCCGCGAAGGCTGCACGTAAGCAACCTTATAAGGATTTGGCCCAAGCACGCGCAGAAACGTTTCGGGCGCCATAGTTCC
>Ga0187769_10002507_pt1 | contig 10756 bp, 6 predicted proteins | sample 0116_SJ02_MP02_1_FD_133140 | JGI IMG/M metagenome (GOLD analysis project Ga0187769, IMG submission 133140) | Tropical peat soil microbial communities from peatlands in Department of Meta, Colombia - 0116_SJ02_MP02_10_MG | ecosystem: Environmental > Terrestrial > Soil > Wetlands > Peat | place... | reverse complement strand
GCCGCGCTAGGAGCGCCTTGCGCGCGCACGGAAGTTCCTGGCTCGCTCGGCTGCGGTGGGACCGCGCCGGCGAGCGGCACGTACACGATGCCGCATGGGCAGACGATTCGAACCTACAGGCTAAATGTGCCGCCGGGCTATGACTCAGCACGCCCGACGCGGCTGGTTCTGGTTTTCCACGGCTGGGGCGGAGATGAGTCGGAGTTCTTGAGTGACGCGACCGTGCTGGCCGAATCGAACCGTCGTGGCTATGTAGTTGTGGCTCCCCGTGGTATCGGATCTGGTTCGCCGGACCGGAGGAACAACTCGTGGACGTTCCGCGGTTCGGCGACCGGTGTCATCCAAGATGGAGCTGCACGCGCACCGATCTGCGATGCGTCGATTACCCCGAATTACACGTATCCATCCTGCAGCAAGAAACGCGCGGTCAACACCTGCTCCTGGACTCAATGCCAGGACGACGACGTCGAGTTCGTGCGGACGCTGATTGAGCACCTGGAGGCAACCCTGTGCATCGATACACAACATGTTTTCGCTGTCGGCGGCTCGAACGGCGGCATGTTCACATGGGAACTCGGCGCGAACCCGAGGACTTCGGCTTTATTTCGGGCGATAGCGCCCATCATCGGTCTTCCACATCGGGGTGAAGTGCGCCCCCCGAGTGTGCGCGGCGGTCTTCCGGTCATTCTTGTCACCGGCATGTCCGATACCGTCGTTCCACCCGGCAAGTGGGACGAACCGAGTTCCACGACGACCTCAAACGATAATGATCGGTTTTATTACACGGGAGCGACCGCGGTCATCAGGCGCTGGTCGGCGGCTGCGGGGTGCGCGGTCAAACAACGTGAACAACCGTTCATCACAGGCCACTCTCCGGCGGACTGCCGGACTTACTGCCCAGCGTCGGGTAGCGCTTGGCCTCGCGTGCTCGATTGCCGCGCGCCGATGGGCCACGACTATCAGCTGAACTGGTCATGGAAGCTCGTCATGGACTTCTTTGATCGTTTGTAAGCAGGCTGGTCCGAAGAGTCGATGACCAACCGTCTCAGCGGTGGGGGGCTAGATTTGCTGACCACCCGCGATGAGGACTACCTCCCCCGTGATGTAGGTGGCTCCTGCGCATAGGAACACGATCAGCTCAGCGTAGTCTTCGGGTTGGCCGACCCGGGCAAGAGGCACTATGGCTTTGGCGGCCGATTCCATGTCACCGAATGAGCATTCCCAGCCTGAATTTACATACCCTGGTGCGATGCCGTTGACGCGCACCTCCGGAGCAAGCCCACGGGCCAGCTCGCGGGTGAGGCCCGCTAGGCCTGCCTTCGCCGTCGCGTAGGCAGTGCTGCTCCCGCCGCCGCCGAAGGCGGAAATGGAGACGGTGTTTACCACGGCGCCGTGAGATTCCCGCAGCGCGGGGGCGAGAGCCTTGGTCATCCAGAATGCACTCATGAGGTTCACGCGCAGTATCCGGTCCCAGAGATCATCGGTGAGGGCCTCGAGATCTGCCGGGGGAATCGGCGTGCGGGTGAAGGGCGCGCCGGGGTTGTTGATGAGGTAGTGGAGACCACCGAGGCGCTCGGCCGTCCGGTGCGCGACTTCAGCCGCCGTTGCCGACTCCCCGAGATCGCCGGGCACTGCCTCGACATGAAGCCCACAGGACTTCATCTCGTTTACCACCGCACCCAGCGCATCGGCAGCCCGATCGTTCATGGCGACACGTGCGCCGCTGCGAGCAAGTAATTCCGCCACAGCCCTGCCGATTCCGGATGCACTTCCCGTCACCAAGGCGCGGCGTCCGCCAAGATTGAAGGTCAAATTCGGATTGCTCACGCTTGCGCTCCGCGATCAGTAGTCTCGATCTTGGTGATTTTGGTCCAGTCGATGGGTGCGATGCGAGGCAGCGTCAGCTGATCCAATCGCTGAAAGTGATGTTGTTTGGGGTGAAGGGGCACCCAAGCCATTTCGCGAGGTGGCGTTACATCGCCTGGGAAATTTAGTGATCGATACGTTTTCCCTTAACGCTTCCAAGGGGAAGAAAGACTTTGCTGATAAGTTGGAAAGCCTATCCAAGAGATCGACCTGTCTGAGCCAGAGCGAACTGATGAACTTCCTCCCAGATGCTAAAAAGCTGGTCTGGGATGTTAAAGCCATCCCGGCGAGGCACAACCATCTGGTCGCGTTTTGTCGTACAGAGTGGAATCCAGATACGTGGCACGAGTCATCACGCCAGTCCCGTCCGCTTTGACTTGCGCGTTCTGCAATTCACTATTCTCATAGGATTGTTCTTCGCCCCGGACTATACATACAAGTATCTGGGTAAGAGAAAGCCCGTGCAGAGACAACGGCTTGTCAACGCGTCGCTCGCCGCCGGTAGAGAAATGGTAGAGCCCGCACGCTACTCCGGCGATGTCTCAGTGGATTCCAACTCGCTCTGAGCCACCGCCCCCTTAGTCGCTCCCCTTGCAAATGCGGATGAAGGCGCGCACTGTAGCTTGGCTGATGGCTTGGTGCCGGTCAGCGCTCTGAAGCCGTTTTCACGCTCTTAGTGGCCTTTGCTAGCCCGCGTGCTGCTCCACAGTTTTTGGAGGTGCGCCGTGGGTCCGAGCGATCCGTCTTTTTCTGCATCGAACCTCGCCAATCCGGCACGTATAGCACGTATCGCCAAGGACATCGTCGCAGCGCTTGTCCAGGATCTGAAGTTCCGGCCGGGCGATTTCGTCTATCACAAGCCGCTGGACATCGCATTTAGGGCACGCGGGCTGACCGTCGAAGACATTTCGGGCGGGTTAGAGCACGCCAAGCACCACGGATGGCTAATTTTCGATCCTGTTCAGCGCGTCTACACACTAACCCACGCGGGATTCGCGATCGTGTGAGGCTCGGCGCTATGCCCGCAATTCGCGGGTGAGGATCAGGGGTGGCGGCCGCGCCCTCGGCCTTGAAGAGCTGCGGATATCGTGGGCGTAGCGTTCAGGAATCCATCAACGCCTGGAGCATGGACAACAGTTCGTCCGCCGCGACTGGCTTACTCGCGAAGCGCAAGAGGGGATCACGTGGGAGCTCCTTGACTGCCGACGATGTGTCCCCGGTTATCAGCACAGCTTTGAGCGGTCGAGCGAGCGCCGTGCGCAGCGCGGAGATCAGCTGCGTACCGGTTTCCCCGTCGCTGAGGTGATAGTCGGTTACCAGCAGATCGATGCGCGGCTGCAGTCTCGCTTGTTCCAATGCCTCCGCTGCTGTGGCGGCAGCCACAACCTGATAACCCTCACTCCTTAGCAGCATTCGGGTCGCGCTCCGCACGGCCGGATCGTCTTCAACCAGCAGCACGCAAGCCTCTACTTGACTCGTCTTCGCTGTCGGCTCCGGTCCAATACGACGCGTGGAGTGCACGGCCTCATGACCGGCCGGCAGCGTAAGGGTGAACATCGAGCCCTTGCCAACCTCGGACTCCACGTCCAGTTTCACGTTAAGGAGCGTCACGAGCCGCTGCACGATGCTTAAGCCCAGCCCATAGCCCTCACGCGTCGTATTGGTGGGGACTCCTATCTGGTAAAACTCGTCGTAGATGTAGCGCAGCTGCTCGGGCGATATGCCGATGCCGCTATCAAGTACTTCGATGCGCACATAGGAGGGCTGATTGTGCAGACAGCGCAACGCCACCCAGCCTGCGCGCGTGTACTTGATGGCGTTCGAGACCAGATTGCGGAGAATCTGTCCCACGAGTGAGGGATCGCTGTGAACGGAATCGTCGCACGGCGTCACCTGGAGAGCCAGTCCTTTATTGCTCGCGAGATCTGCAAACTCCCGCCGCAGCTCGTCGAACAAGGCGCTCACCGCAAAATCGGTCGGATCGGGCTTGATACCACCAGACTCGAGCTTACTGATGTCGAGTAGCGCATTGAGGAGTCGTGACATTCCGCCGATCGCCTGTTCTTGCTGTGCGAGCGCTTCGTTGGCTGCCGCATGCATTGGCATGCGCCGCAGCGAGCCATTAAGGAGGGATAGGGTCTGCAGCGGTTGGCGCAAATCGTGACTCGCAGTCGCGAGGAAGCGGCTCTTCGCCTGGTTTGCGCGGTTAGCCGCGTCGCGTGCGGCCCGTACTATCTCCTCATCCTGCGCCCGCGCAATGAGCCCAGAAACCATGCGAATGTAGATGTCTGTCAGCTGCAGCTCTCGATCTGATGGGCGATGCGGTTGACGGAAGTGTGTAGACAGCATGCCTATCGTCACTCCGTCGGGCCCGCGAATCGTAGTGGATTGGACTGCCCGATAGCCCTCGTGCGCGGCGATCGCACGGTGCGGTAGATAGTCAGGGTCTTCATCTACATCCTCGATGATCACTCGCTCGCCTGCACGCAGCGCGCGGCCACAAGCGGATGGTTCACTAATATCGACACTGGCAAAATGTTCGAGAAAGGCGGGGGAAAATCCGCGCTGCGCAATGATCTGCAGGGCATCCGTTGCCGGCTCGCATAGCTGGATGTTGCCGTAGTCGGCTCGTTGCAAGGCAATGGTGGCGTCGAGGACCTCCCGGAGCAACTTGGGCATGTCTGCGGTTGCGATGAGCCGACTGCTCATTTCGTGCAGGCGGCGCATTTCTTCAAGCTGTGCACCCAGTTCAGTCTCGACTCGCTTGCGGTCCGTGACATCGCGAATCGCAGCGGCGACCAGGTTGCGACCGTCAGCATCGATCGGGCTCAAGCTGATCTCGACGGGAAACTCGGTTCCGTCCGCTCGCAGTCCGAAGAGGTTCAACCCGGCACCCATCGGACGGACGCGCACGTTCTTCATGTACGTCTGACGCATCATGGGGTGCTGGGTGCGAAAGCGCTCCGGCATCAGATGCTCGACGGGCTTGCCAATGAGCCCGTCATAGGAATAGCCGAAGAGTGCTGACACCTGGCGATTGGCAAAGCGGATGGCCCCTGAATCATCAATGATGATCATGGCGTCAGGCGCTGCATCAAGCGTGCTACGTGCGAGTTCTGAGGGCAGGCTCTGCATGCCCATGGCTCTCTAACGGTTCGCGGTCCCCCGCCGAAGGAAACTTAGTCCCCTAGATTCGAGGGTGCAATTCAAGGACGATCGGTAACATTACGATCGTGTTACGGAGCCAAGTTGGGCGCTCGCTGCCGAAGGCTCCTGGACGTGTGTGGCTAGACGGCGACCCTTTTCGGGTAGCTCGCGTCTTGTTGACGAAACAGGCGAATGTGGCCGGGCGCGGTGGAATCACCAAAGGGATTTCACGCGTTGCGCTACGAGCTGGTCTACCGCGGGAATGACGTTGAAGTCTACTGAAAGTCGACCGGGAGAGACCTACTGAGGCAGTAACGGCGGGGTTTCTGTGATATTTCCAGCCTTCGGGGAGACTATCACCAGCAGTATCTTGCGAAGAATCCCGACGGCTACTGCGGGATTGGGGGCTGCGGAGTTCGCTTTGATCCTGCGGAGTTAACTTGCTTACGGTGTTTGCGGGCGCATCCTGCCGAACTGTGGCAGCCAGAGGGCAGGACACATCGCGAGCGTGTGCGTATCTGTACTAATTATTCGCGGGATGCTGTGGCGTATCGTTCCATGAGTCTCGGTAGGGAATTCACGTGCGTGCCCTGAAGGTTTTCGGCATTGTTCTCGGCGGGATCATCTCGGCGATCATTCTTCTGTTGCTCGCAGTATGGCTGCTCGTCAATCCCAATGAATACAAGGGGCGTATCGAAAAGATGGTCAAGGGCTCGACCGGCCGCGAACTGGCATTGCCAGGTGCCATCAAGCTCTCGGTATTTCCGTGGATCGCGCTCGAACTCGGGCCTGCGAGCCTGGGGAACCCGCCGGGTTTTGGGGATCAGCCGTTCGCAGCCGTTCAGCACGCTTCAGTGCGTGTGAAGCTTCTGCCATTGCTGCGTAAGGAGCTGGAGATCGGCCGCGTCGAGATCGACGGCCTGGATCTGCGGCTCATACGGGACGCTCAGGGTAAAGGTAATTGGGAAGGCTTGGGTGGCCAAAGTATCGCCACGCCACAGCCGATTACCTCGGGCCCGATCTCGCTCCCGGAACTTGCAGGACTTGTGATCAAGAACAGCCGTGTGAGCTACCAGGATCTGGTGGTCGAGCACGTGAATCTCGAGATGGGGCAACTCAGTCCGGCCCATCCGGTGCCGCTCAAATTGACTCTGGATGTCATTCCGCACCCGGCCGCGGCCCCGCTGGCTCTCGCAGGCCGGCTCGATTTCACGCTCGATCCCGAAACAAAGCGGTACCAGGTCTCGACCCTGCAATTCGACGGCACACTGACGCCGAAGGCGGGCGCTGCCCCGGTGTCCTGGAAATTTGCAGTACCGCAGCTCACCTTGGATCTCGGCGCACAAACGCTGAGCGCCAAGAATTTCAGTGCGCAGCTCGGCGGTGCGCGTGTCACCGGCGGGATCCAGGGTACCAAAGTTGTGGATGCCCTAAGTCTGACGGGCAACTTCAAGCTTGATCCGCTGGGGCTGCGCGAGCTCATGGGCCAGCTCGGAATGGCACCGCCGCAGACGCGCGACCCGAAAGTACTCTCGAAACTTGCGGCGAGCGGGGAGTTTGCCTACGCGGGAAATGCAGCTCGTGCGACTAAGCTCGACATGCAGCTCGATGATTCTGACCTGCGAGGGTCGCTGGCGGTGACTGATCTGGACACCAAGGCGATGACTTTCGATCTGGCGCTCGATCGTATCGATCTCGACCGCTACATGAGTCAAGAAAAGGCAGCCTCGAAGCCGCAAACCAAAGTGACAGCAAAGCCCATCGCGTTGCCCGCCGATGCGCTCAAAGGCCTTGAGGTCAACGGCACCGCAACGATCGGCAGCGCGCAGATCATCGGAGTGACGTTGACTCAGGTGCGCGTGGGCGTCGACGTAAAGGGAAGCGTAATGCACCTTGCGCCACTTCAAGCGCAGCTCTACGGCGGCATTTACAGCGGTGACATCACGCTCGATGAGCGAGCCAAGATACCCGTATTGCGGCTCGAACAGCGCATGAGCGGTATCGACGTTGAGCCGCTGCTGAAAGACTTCGCTAAGACGCAACGCTTGTCTGGGCGCGGCAACGTTACCACTCGTCTCACTGCGGAAGGCGCAAACAGTGATACGCTCATGAAATCGTTGAGCGGTCACGCGGCTGCCGATCTCACCAACGGCGCGGTCGAAGGACTGGATCTCTGGTTCGAGATCAATCGTGCGCTGTCGCTGATTCAGAAACAGACCTTGCCGGCGGGTACAGGCAGTGGGCGCACGAAATTCGATACCTTCAAGGCATCCGCTGATTTGAATAATGGCGTGGCCTCAACCAAGGATCTGACCATCGCCTCTCAAAACCTGCGCGTGACGGGCCAGGGAACATCAAACCTTGTCACCGAGGCCATCGACTATCAGCTGAAGGCTTCAGTTCTGAAGGGCGCGGTCGGCGCCAGTCTCGTCGGCGGCAAAACGTTGGCGGACATTCCGCTCACCATTACGGGCACGATGACCGATCCCAAGGTGCGGCCGGATCTGGAGAGCGTCGCCAAAGCGCGCGTGCAACAGCAGCTTCAGCAGACACTGCAGGACAAGCTCAAAGGCCTGATCCATTGATTGTGTGTGCGGTTCTGCGGTGCGACAAGATTCCCGATTGGTTTACCGCTGGCGTGATGTCAACATCTACTGAAAGTCTACCGATAGGCGAGTAGCGGCAATCTAACGGCGGGGTTTCCGTGGGATTTCCAGCCTCCGGGGAGACTATCACCAGCAATACTTAGCGAAGAATCCCGATGGTTACTGCGGGATTGGAGGGTGTGGGGTGCCCTTCAAAGTCGCGGAGTTACAGGTGGGGGAGAAGGCGTAGCCGACGGTACACGGAGGGCTCCGGCGGGAAGTCACACAGTTAAGCGTGTACCGCCTCTAGGCCCCGCGTGTGTCTGCGGGAAAATACGCGCTGTGTTCGGCGCTGACGTCTACCGGAATTCTACCGGCGACCCTGGCTTGACGATTATCCTGCGGCTAAGAGCACCAGGGCACGGTGCCTTGATGTCTGAAACTCAACCGGCTGTTGTTGACGCGGCTAACCGCCACGCTCGATCAGCGCAATCCGCGAGCTCTCCCGCACGCGGTCGAACAGGATTACATTGCCATCGGGCGACAGGTCGAAGTCGCGGATGACGATGTCTGGTGCGAGCTCGGTGATCTGCCGTTGCGCTCCCGTGCGAAGGTCCACGAGCCAGAAGTTTTTGTGTCCCACGTCGCCGCGGAGTACCACTATCGAGTGAGCGTCGGGACGAAAGGCCACACGGCGGGCTCCGCGGGTCAGGATCAACGCCGGGATCGGGTATGGCCTGCCGTCCACCGCCACCGCCCGAAGAGGAAACGTCGTCCCCACGTCGGCACCTGAGTAGAGCACAAATCGGCCGTCCGGCGACCAGACAGGATCAATCGAATACTCGGACACGAGCGGACTCGGGGGGCTGCCATCCAGGAAGATGTTCGTCAGGCGCGGCTCACCATCGCGGAGCACGGCGGATACGATCGAACGCCCGTCGGCCGCCCAGGCCGGGTTGCCACGCAGAGCCAGAGACCGTGTTAGGGCTCGCACCCCTCTCCCGTCGCTGTCCATCATGTACAGAATCGTCCGCTCGCCATCCGCAACCGTAAAGGCAATGTGCGCGCCGTCGGGCGCAACTGCCGGTGCGCCCACGATGATTGAACGGACATGGCTCCATAGCTCGCGGCTTTGGCCATCTGCCGCCTTCCAGATGCCCTGTCGACCGGCGCGCTCTGAAACGTAAAGAATGTAGTTGGGTCCCGTGCGCGGTGACAGCCCTGTCGTGGAGACCAGCGAGACGGGCTGGGTCGCGTTCTGACTGCCGCTTCCGGCGGGGCCAGCGTTGAGCGGCGCGCTCCAGATGCTAGAGCTCGATTCGTCCAGGGTTGCTACGAAGTGCGCTCCGTCGGCGCTTGCCGCCAGCGATGTGTAGCGCTCGAACCCGAAGCTGATGCGTTGAGGAACACGTTGCTCGACGTTCACGGCGTAGAGCCAAGGGCCTGCTCCGAGTGGATCGCTCGCAAGGTAGACGAGCGTGCGCTGATCGAGCAGCACCGGGTGACTCACCCGCGAGTTGTGGAAAGTGATGCGCTCTAGCCCCACTCCCGAAGGGCGAATGCGCCAGATATCCCAGTCGCTGGGCGGTACGCCGCGCGCAAAATAGATGTATGCGTCATCCGCGGACCATAGCGGAAAGTGACAATGCACGCCCGCTGGCGCGGTATAGATCCTGCGAGTGACCCCTCGCAGGTCCCGCACGAAGAGCGGATCGCCCGGCGAAGTCGTGTGATAGACGATCTGTCTGCCGTCATGGGACCAGGCCACTTCAGCGACGCCTGGAAGGAAGTCATGCAGCTCACCCCCCGCGATCGCGGCGGCCATCAGCTTGATGTCTTCGGGCCGTGATCCGTCGTTGCTGCGTGTCCAAATGGTGACCAGTGAGCCATCGGCCGAAAAGCCGAGCGTGCGGATCGAGGGATTGACCAAGTTGCTCAGACCGCCACGGGTCAAGTTGCGGTAACTCCCGCTGCCGATGTGGGTCAGCCACGCATCCATGTGCCCGTCGTGGTCTGCGAGGAAAGATACCCATCGGCCGTCCCGCGATATCTCCGCCGCTTGCTCGATGCCTGGCCAATCTGTGAGTCGCGTGAAAGTGGCATTCGCGAAAGGATTGCGCTGCAGTTTTTCGGGCGGGTAGCTAAATCTGAGCACTGCATAGGTGAGCAGCAGGACAGCTGCAATGCTTGCGGCCAACCCCAGTAGTCGCTTCGTCGTGCCCATGATGCGGACTGCCGGCACGTTGGGGTCGGCCGCTGTCGCGGACGTCGCCTTCGGCGGTACGGGGGGCGACTGCGCCATTTGCGACTGCACGGCCGGCGCGCTCGAAGGGGACTCCGGTGCACTATCGCCCGAGTCTGGGAGCTTGCCGCGCCGACTTTCCCACCATGCATCGAGCTCCAAGCGGAACGCGTACACCGAACCCTGCTTGTCATGGAGGTGCCGATGAACCGGCATGCCCTCACGACGTTCCCAGCGCTGCACTGTTGTTACGTCACGATTGAAGTGCACAGCGATCTTCTTCCAGGAGTCCAGCCGGCCGCCTTCCTCGGCCTGCAGCTGCGGGCGCGACCCACCACCGCGAGTGTTGTTCATGCGAGTGCGTCCGGTTCGAGTCGAGCCCAATGTTTGCGTCCGTTAGAGGACATATCGAAGGGCCCAGCGCGTTCCTGAGGTTTGGTTTGCAATCAGGTCATTGTAAGCCGGTAGACTTCGAGGACGGCAAAGCGCGGCGTTCGGCCGTACAGCGCGGCATTCCGTCTCTCGCCCCTTGACGACACAGGATAGCGGTCGCGTACGTTACCGCTCCGCCGGAGCGTGCGACGTTGCACGCCCGCGGCGCAAACCTCGGAGCACCACCACTGGTGGAACACGCTACGAAGTGTGGAACTACTCGGAGATTTCCGATGAAAAGCAAGGGCTTGAGATGGACGGCGCGCGCCAAGGCGGTTCTCGCATTGATGGCGCTGGCAATGCTGGTAGTTGGTGTGGGGGGAGTCACTCGGGCGCTCGCCTCCAGTCAGTTCCAGCTGCCGACGCACCTCAGCGGCCTGCTCAACGACTACACGCCCCCCGCCCCGACCGTGGCGGGCGGCCCGTACGAGATGCATGGCAAGTGGTCGCTGCACCTGAGCGAGAAGCAAGGCACCGCGACCTT
>Ga0187769_10002506_pt1 | contig 10756 bp, 10 predicted proteins | sample 0116_SJ02_MP02_1_FD_133140 | JGI IMG/M metagenome (GOLD analysis project Ga0187769, IMG submission 133140) | Tropical peat soil microbial communities from peatlands in Department of Meta, Colombia - 0116_SJ02_MP02_10_MG | ecosystem: Environmental > Terrestrial > Soil > Wetlands > Peat | place... | reverse complement strand
CCGGCGTCGGTATTTTGGATGGAACCGCCCAGGTCCACGGTTTGCCGGACATAAGCGCGGTCGACGCGCGCGTACGGGTACGAGGCGCCGAGTTTGAAGGCTTCTGCGCTCGGAAAACCGGCCAGACCATGCTTCGTGCCGCATGTGCAGGGGCGAGAGATTTGGCGCTGGTTTGTCAGCGCTTTTTTCCGTTTCGGCGCCCAGTTCGCGCGCTGACCCGCCGCCGGCGCTGCCGCCTCTGCGATCCTTGTTGTCGTTCATGCGCAAATTCTAGCGCGCGCCTTGCGCTTTCTCGCATTGAGGGCCAAACCATGGATAATCGTGCCTCGTGCCCGAGCCCCGCCAACTGATTCCCGACGGCTGCAACGCAGGTACCGTTTTGCGCATCGGCGTTGGCGTCAACGTCGCTCTCGCAGCGGCCGTTTTGGCTGGCCGCGCCAGCGAACTCTCTTCGCCCCAGGCCTCGGCGCAGTTCGCGTCGGCGTTCCTTGAACTGGCCGCGATCGTCGAGCCAACGACTTTGTTAACGCTACTGGGCTGGTGTGTTCTGCGGCGCAGCGGCCCTGCGATCTCCGCGCCGGTGCAGCGGGCTATTTCGTGGCTGCTGCCGGCCCTGATGGCTTATATCGTGGATCGGTTGGCGATTGGTTCGGCGCTGCCCGCATTTTCGCGCGTCGACCTTGTAGCTGCCGCCCTTGGTCTGCTAGGCGGAGCCGCGGCGCAGCACTATTTGGAGCTGCGATCTCGGGCGTTTTCGCCAGCGATCGACGAAGCAAAGTTCCAGGCGCTGCAGTCGCGCATTCGCCCGCACTTTTTTTTCAACAGCTTAAATGCCGTCTTGGCCGTAATTCGGCAAGATCCGGTGCGCGCCGAGCGCATGCTCGAAAGCGTCGCCGAGCTTTTTCGCGCGGTAATGGGCGACGTCAAACGGCTGGTGCCGCTGGAGCAAGAAATCGACCTGTGCCGCCGCTATGTCGAAATCGAGCAAACCCGCCTCGGCGAGCGATTGCACGTGGACTGGAACATCGGCGCGGTGCACCCGCGGGCGCGCATTCCGCAGCTTCTGCTGCAGCCGATCATCGAAAACGCCGTGCGCTATGGCGCTGAACGGCTTGCCGGGCCCTGCGACATCCAGGTTCGGGTGCGCCAGCACGGCTTTAAGCTGGAAATTTTCGTTAGCAACCCGATTGCGCGTGAGCCTGTGCAACGCGAAGGCAACCAGATCGGACTAAACAACATTCGCGGGCGCCTGGCGCTGGTATACGATTTGGAGGCCAGTTTGGAGACTAGGGTGCGCCGGGAGCGCTTTGAGCTTACGCTGACCATACCGGTGGAAACTAAGGCGAGTGTCTAGCGCTTGGATCCTCGCTTGTCAAAGGATTGAAACTTTCAAGAACATGCTCAAGGTGCTGGTTGTTGATGATGAACCGCCGGCGCGAGCGCGAATGGCTCAGCTGCTGACGGATTGTGCGCGGCAAGTGGCGCTGACGCAGGTCGGGGAGGCTGCTGGGGGTCTGGCTGCGCTCGATGCAGTAGCACGACTGCAGCCGGATGTCGTATTGCTCGACATTGCTATGCCAGACATGAGCGGCATCGAAGTGGCGCGCCACTTGGCGCAATCCCAGAACCCACCGGCGATCATTTTTGTGACCGCGTTTGACGAGCACGCGCTCAAGGCCTTTGAGGTCCAGGCCATTGACTATTTGCTCAAACCGGTGCGGGTGGATCGACTGCTTGCGGCCCTGCAGCGCGCTCGGCGTACGCTGCCGCGCGAAGCGCGCTACGACGAACTGGCGCGCAGCCTCGGTGCCGCACGTTCGCAAATCAGCGTATCGGAGCGCGGGCGGCTTGTCCTTGTCCCGGTCGAAGATATTGTGTACCTGCGTGCCGAGCTCAAGTACGTCACCATCCGAACGGTGGCACGCGAATATCTCACCGAAGAATCGCTCACGACGCTGGAGAATGAATTTGGCGAGCGATTCGTGCGCATCCACCGCAATTGCCTGGTGGCGCGTGGCTACATCGCAGGCTTTCAGCGCGTCAAAGCAAAGTCTGACGCTGTTGGCGATTCGCCGGAAGGACATTGGGAGATCTTGCTGCGCGACCTCGACGAGCGTTTGCCTATTAGCCGGCGCCAATGGCCAAGCGTCAAGGCCGCTGCCGGAGTGTGAGCTTGCTAAACTGGCAATTCCATGTCCTTGTCCATTGCAACGCTTCGCATCGCAACGCGCGCGAGCCCGTTGGCATTGTGGCAGGCCGACCATGTGCGCAAACTGCTGTTGCAATCTGACCCGACCCTGAAGATCGAGCTGCTTGAACTGACAACGCGCGGCGATCAGATCTTGGATCGAACGCTTTCAAAGGTTGGGGGCAAAGGACTCTTTGTCAAAGAGCTCGAGGTGGCCCTGCTCGAAACAAGGGCCGATCTTGCGGTCCACTCCCTTAAAGACGTGCCAATGGAGCTTGCGCCGGATTTCGAGCTCGCCGCGGTCCTGGAGCGCGCCGACCCGCGCGATTGCCTTGTGAGCTCGCGTTTTAGGCGCCTAGATCAGATGCCCGAAGGTGCGCGGGTGGGCACTTCGAGTTTGCGGCGCGAAATGGCGCTGCGTGCGCGCTTTCCTCACCTGCAGATCCTTGCTGTCCGAGGCAATGTGGGCACACGATTGGCCAAGCTCGACCGCGGAGACTTCGACGCCCTGGTGATGGCGGTCGCTGGTCTGCGACGATTGGGTCAAGGCGAAAGGATTACGCAGATACTTGCGCCGGAGGTGTGCTTGCCGGCGCCGGGACAAGGCGCGCTAGCAATTGAGATTCGCGCCGAAGATGAGCCAATGCGAGCGCGGCTGCGCGCCCTGGAACACGCGCCCACGAGGGCCGCGGTAGTCGCCGAGCGCGCTGTCTCGCGCGGTCTGGGCGGCAGCTGCGAATTTCCCTTGGCCGCCTACGCGCAGATTACGCAAGAGCAGTTGCATTTGCGTGCCTGGGCGGGCAATGCCGCGCGCGGTGAAATGATGGATGCGCAGGCGAGCGGGCCGATGACGCAAGCCGAGGCCATAGGTTTGCGTGTCGCCGAGGAACTCAAAGCACGCGGCGTTGAGCGACTGCTTCACGGTGGATAAGGCTTGAAACGAGACGCCGGACGGCTCCCTTACTTGCTAATCACCCGGCCACAAGCGCCTGGCCGGATCTTGGCGGCACAGTTGCGTGCCGCGGGTATGGATGCGTTGTGGTGGCCGGCTTTTGCGCTATTGCCCCCTGATGACCCCGCCGCGCTGCGCTCGAGCGTGGAACGTCTGGCGCTTTTTGACCTAGTTGTGTTCGTCAGCCCTGCTGCAGTTCGCGCATTCGCGCCTTTGCAAAATGACGCCTGGCCAGCCCGAGTAAGCATTGCGGCCGTCGGCGCGGCAACGGCGCGCGCCGCGCGCTCGCAACTGCCGCAGGCCAATCAAGCTCGCATCATCTGTCCGGACGGCGAAACAGCCGCCGATGGGGGATCTGAGTCCTTATGGCGGGCCATGCTCGAGGTTTTGCCCACACCGCGCCATGTGCTGATCGTGCGCGCTCAGGTGGGGCGGCGTTGGCTTGCCGAGCGGCTGCTAGGATGCGGTGCCGAGGTCGAGGAGGTCGTCGCTTACCGTCGCGTAGCGCACACTCCAACTGCCTCCCAGTGGGCGGCGCTGTGGGCCGCGACGCAGGGTAACGTGCCCTTAGCAGCACTGTATAGCAGCTCCGAGGCCGTTGGCGTCGTGGGCGAGATGCTCGGGCGGGAGCCGGCTATTGCGGCACGGCTGTTGCGCGGCGTTGCACTTTGCGTCCATGAGCGAATCGAGCAGACGCTTAGGGCAAGCGGTCAGACGGATGTGCGACGTTGCGAACCTGAGGTCGCGTCCATCCGTCGGGCATTGGGTTTAGACGAAACCGGCACAGCGCTCGTCCGCGCAAATCGAGCGGCGATGGATCCGTCGTGGATTTCGTAACATTGTGCTCATTATGAGTGAGGCAAATTCCCCACCCCCGAATGCTGAGGCAGCAAGTGTCGCCACCGCAAAAGGCGGCACATCGACAGCAGCTCGCGCTTTGGGCCTATTTTCCTTGCTATTGGCCGCGCTGGCGCTAACACTGGCGTTTTATCTGACACGCCGCGACAACGATCTGGAGCAACGCATTGCTCAAGAACGCGCCGATGCCCTGGCGCGGGATCAGCGCAGCACAGAACTGGCGCAGCGCCTGGGGGAACTTGAGCGGCAGTGGACGCAGGCGCAAAGCGACGCCGATGTGGCAACGGGTTTGGTCAGCAGTGCTGAACTACGTCGACAACGCGAGGCGCTGGCACTTTTGGACGTCGAGCGTCTGATAGAGCAAACGCAGTTGCAACTTCGGTTGGGTGCGGCTCCGAGCTTGGCGATCGAAGCGCTCACCGCAGCCGACGCCCGCTTAGGGCACGTGGCGGGCCAGAGGACAGCACAGGTACAGGCCGCGCTGCGCCATGATCTTGCGCGCCTTAGGGCCGCCCCCGATTTGGACCGGGGCGCCCTTGCGGCGCGCCTTGATCCATTGCTTGTGGCTGTCGATGGTTGGCGCGTTAGCGCCGATCCGTTGCACTTGGGCCTTCGACCACAGGGGACGGCGTCGCTGCCGGCCCCGAATGCGCCGGGGGGACGATCCGCAGATTCCTTCGGGGCCCGAGCACGTGCTTGGATCGAAAACGAGTTTGGCGACCTGGTGCGCATACGCGAGGTTTCGACGCCCGATGCCCTATTGCTCAATCCGGAACAGCAGCAGTTACTGCGCGAGCGCTTTCGTCTGGGAGTGCTAGATCTTCGTCAGGCCATCTTGGCCCGGGACGAGCGCATGGTTCGGGCCGAGCAAACCGCGCTGGAGGACCTGCTGTTGCACTACTTCGATCCGGGCCAGCCCGCCGTAGCAAATGCACTGGCGCAGCTGCGGGCGATTGGAGCTGCCTCCACTGGCGCTGCTCCACCGACGCTGCAGGAGACGCTGAGCGCCTTGCGCGCGGCGCGCGGCGGGCCGGACGGCGGCAACGGGTAAGAGCGTGAAGACGCTGCTTTGGGCCTTGTGGCTGGCGGTGATCGCAGCCGCCATTGCGATCGGTCTGCAAGCTACGCGGGGCTCGGTGGTGGCGTTTGCGCCACCCTGGCGCATCGATTTTTCGTTGAATTTTTTCCTGTTGCTTCTTGCCCTTACGCTGTGGTTGACCTACCGCGCGGGCCGCTTTACACAGCGGCTGAGCGATTTTCCTGAACGAGTCCGGGACTACCGCGAGCGGCGTTCCGAATTAGGCGCGCTGCGCGGGTTGCGCGAGGCGCTCAAAGCACTGTTTGAGGGACGCTTTGCGCGCGCCGAGCGTGCGGCGCAGCGTGCGCAGTCTGTTGCTCCCGTCGCGGCACTGGCCGCACTCGTTGCTGCGCGCGCGGCCCACCGGATGCAGGAGTACGAGCGGCGCGAACAATGGCTCGAGCGGGCCGAAGCGGACGCCGAGCTGACGACGGCACGTCTGGTGTTGAGCGCGGAAATGTGGTCGGAGCAGCGCGACGATGCCCGCGCGCTGCAGGTGATCGAGCGGCTGCACGGAGCCGGTGCCCGGCACATTCACGCCATGCGAATTGCGCTGGTTGCTCATTTGCAATCGAATCACTGGCAAGAAGCGCTGCGAATCGTGCGCGCCCTTGATAAGCACCGGGGACTGCCTGTGCCTGCCTCGACCGCTTATAAGGTGCTTGCCTATCGTGGCCTACTGCGGGAGTGTGCCGAAGACGCGCAGGCCTTGGCACGCGCTTGGAATGCAGTGCCGGCCGCCGACCGGCATTCCCCCGATCTGGCATTGGAGGCCGCCCAGTGCTTTAACCGTTTGGGCCGCGGCGAGGATGCCGCTCGGGCGCTGGAGCAGTGCTTGTGGCAAAACTGGAATGAGCAGCTGCTTGAGGAATACGGGCGGTGCGCGGGCCTAAATCTGAGCGCAGCAATCGCGCAACTCGAGAGCTGGATCCAGCAGCACGGCCGCGGCGCCACTGCCCTACGCTGCTTAGGGCGGATCTGTCTTCGGGCGCAGCTCTGGGGGAAAGCGCGCGCGTATCTGGAGGAGAGCCAGCGAATGGAAAACAACCCCGACACCCAACTCGCCTTGGCTGAGCTTGCCGAGAGCGTAGGCGACGGGGAGCGGGCAGCGCAGTGCTATCGCGAAGCGGCGTTGGGTTTTGCGGCGCGCGGCGAGACGCCCGCGCGCGCGCGCAATCGCTGGTTTCGGCGCGAGCCGAGTTTATAAGGCGCCTGCAATTGTGCACGGGGCAGTCATTACAATGAGCGCGCGGCAAGACAAAGGCCGCAAAAACTTCTAATAAGCAGAGAGCTAGCGATGGGTTTGAGCAAGGTTGGTCCCGGGCATTCGCTTCCGGATGAGTTCAATGTAGTTATTGAGATCCCAATGAATGCCGACCCAGTCAAATACGAGGTCGATAAAGAAACGGGCGCCTTGTTCGTGGATCGCTTCATCGGCACGGCCATGCATTACCCCTGCAACTACGGCTACATCCCCCATACGCTGGGCGAGGATGGCGATCCGATCGACGTGCTTGTTATCACGCCGTTTGCATTACACCAGGGAGTGGTCGTGCGCTGCCGTGCACTGGGCGTGCTGTCAATGCAAGACGAAAGTGGCGGCGATGCGAAGGTGCTGGCGGTGCCTATCGACAAGATCTTGCCGTGGTACAAGCATTGGCGTTCACCGCAAGATTTGGCGCCCGAACGCCTTGCCCAAATTCAGCACTTTTTCGAGCATTACAAGGATCTGGAACCAGGCAAGTGGGTCCGGACTGTTGGCTGGACGGGGGCGGATGCAGCGCGCGCGGAAATCATCGCCGCGGTGGCGCGTTATGAGGCCGCTATCATCAAACCCGCATTTTGATGGCCGCGATGCTACGCAGCGCGTGGCGGGTTTGATTCGCTTGTGCGCTCCTTTGGCGGATACGCCACCGCGGTGACGCGAAAGATGCCATGAACTCGACTGTCCGCGTCGCTGTTGCGCAGATCAATTGCACGGTCGGTGATTTTGTGGGCAACGCAAGGCGCATCATTGCGGCCGCCCAAGCGGCCGCCAATGCGGGCGCCGAAGTGCTGCTCACCCCGGAGCTTTCCCTTTCAGGGTATCCCCCGGAAGATCTGTTGTTACGAGGTTCCTTTTTCCAGGCAACCGACGCTGCCTTGCTCAGCCTAGCGCAGGAGCTGGCGCAATTTCCGAAACTGCGAGTCGTTGTCGGTCATCCGCTCGCGCGTGAGGGGCAGCGCTTTAATGGCGCCTCGGTCCTTGCGCGTGGCTTGATCATCGGGACATATTGCAAACACGACTTGCCCAATTACGACGTGTTTGACGAGCAGCGCTACTTCCGGCCGGATAACCGGCCCTTTGTGTTTGAGCTTCGCGGCACGCGATTTGGAATCAACATCTGCGAGGACACTTGGTTTTCGTACGCGCCGCAGTGTGCGGCCGCAGCAGGAGCGCAAGTGCTGTTAGTGCCCAACGGTTCACCGTTTCACCTGGGTAAGCAGGCCCTGCGCCTGGACGTCATGCGCCAGAATGTTTGCCGCCATGGGTTGGCGCTCGTGTATGCGAACCTCGTTGGCGGACAAGACGAATTGGTGTTTGACGGTGGATCCTTCGCACTAGATGCGAAGGGGCAGCTGATGGCGATGGCTCCGGAGTTCGTCGAACATTTGCTGCTGGTGGATTTTGTCGACGGCGTACCGCAGGCCGGTCTTTGTACGCCCACGACCTCCTTTGAGGCCCAGGCCTACCAGGCTCTGCAACTGGGACTGCACGACTATGTGCACAAGAATGGTTTTCCTGGAGCCATCATCGGGCTAAGCGGCGGCATCGATTCGGCCTTGACCCTGGCGGTAGCCCACGATGCTCTTGGCGCAGAACGCCTGCACGCCGTCATGATGCCATCGCAATTTACCCGCGAGATTTCGCTGGCCGACGCGCGCGACATGGCGCAGCGTTTGAACGTTCAGTACGACGTGATTCCGATCAACCAGGCCTTTGATTCGTTTGTTGGACTGTTGGCCGAGCAGTTTGCCGGCCGACCGTGGGATACGACCGAGGAAAACATCCAGGCGCGGGCGCGCGGCATCATCCTGATGGCGCTGTCAAACAAGACCGGCTCGATCGTGCTGACCACGGGTAACAAAAGCGAAATGGCAGTGGGGTACTGCACGCTCTACGGCGACATGGCAGGCGGCTTTGCGGTGATCAAGGATTTGACCAAGACACTGGTCTACCGCCTGTCGCGATACCGCAATGGGATTTCCGAGATCATTCCCCATAGAGTAATTGAGCGTGCTCCCAGCGCTGAATTGCGTGCGAACCAGACGGACCAAGACTCCTTGCCGCCCTACGATTTGCTCGACGCGGTGATCGAGCGCTACATGGAGAACGACGAGAGTCTGGCGCAGATCGTTGCCGCGGGCTACCCCGAGGCAGAAGTTCGGCGAGTGGTGCGGATGATTCGGTTAAGTGAATACAAGCGACGGCAGTCACCGGTGGGGATCCGCGTAACCCACCGCGCCTTCGGGCGGGATTGGCGCTATCCGATCACGAATCGTTTCCATGATGATGAATTTTCCATCGAGGGTGCGCTTTCTTCCCTATCTAAGCGCGGCGCGGTTGGGTAAACTGGTACTGTTCGTTTGGGAGAAGGCCGTGAAGCTAATCACCGCAATTATCAAGCCGTTTAAGCTTGACGAAGTGCGCGAGGCGTTGGCCGAAGTCGGGGTCACCGGACTTACGGTTACGGACGTCAAGGGTTTCGGGCGCCAGAAAGGGCACACCGAACTGTATCGGGGTGCGGAATACGTCGTGGACTTTCTGCCCAAAATCAAGGTCGAGGCCGTGGTGGCCGAGGACTTGATCGAGCGAGCCATCGACGCAATCACACGCGCCGCGAGGACGGGCAAGATCGGCGATGGCAAGATCTTTGTGCACGCAGTCGAGCAGGTGATTCGCATCCGTACCGGGGAAACCGGGGACGCCGCCGTATAGCCGGCGAACGCTTTCGACTCTTGTTGCCTCGCGTTTATCCGGCCCCAGCCTGTTCGCGGCCCGAGTTCATATTGCTTTGTCGCTTCGATAGCCCAGCTGCTTTCACGCGGTGACGACCGCTGGGGACCGGCCTGCGGGCTCGGTTTGTGCTTCCAGCCAGCGCTGGGCGTCGAGCGCAGCCATGCAGCCGGTGCCGGCCGAAGTAATCGCCTGCCGATAAACATGGTCCTGGACATCGCCCGCGGCAAATACGCCCGGTACGCTGGTCATCGTCGCAAGACCTTCGCTGCCTCCGCGCGTGAGGATGTAGCCGTTTTTCATCTCGAGCTGTCCAGCAAAAATCTCGGTATTGGGTCGGTGGCCAATGGCGATAAAGCAACCTTGTACCGTCAGCTCCTTAGTGCTTTGATCGCGCACGTCCGCGATACGCACCGCGGCGACGCCGTTACTGTCGCCCAGCACTTCCTCCAGTCGTTGCCAAAGGTGCAGGCGAATGCTGCCTGTGCGAACCCGCTCCATCAAATGATCGACCAAGATAGGTTCCGCGCGAAAGCGGTCGCGCCGGTGGATCAAGTGCACGAGGCTGGCGATTTTCGATAGATAAAGCGCCTCCTCTACCGCGGTGTTGCCTCCACCAACAACGCATACAGGCTGATTGCGAAAGAAAAAGCCATCACAAGTCGCGCAGCCAGAAACGCCGCGCCCCATGAAGGCTTGCTCAGAGGGCAGTCCCAGGTACTGGGCCGACGCGCCCGTGGCGATGATTAGCGCATCGCAGCTATAACGCTCGACGTCCCCAGTCAGCTGCAAAGGGCGCACACGTAAATCCACGCCTTGGATTTGGTCCAAGATGATCTGAGTCTCAAAGCGTTTGGCATGTTCCAAAAACCGCTGCATGAGATCCGGTCCTTGAACACCATTGACGTCAGCCGGCCAGTTGTCGACATCGGTGGTGGTCATGAGTTGACCGCCCTGGGCCATGCCAGTTATCAACACGGGTGAAAGATTCGCCCGCGCTGCATAGACGGCGGCGGTGTAACCGGCCGGACCGGAACCGAGGATCAGGACCCGGCAATGCCTGGGTGTCGACATGGCACTTCCTTTCCCACGCTCGCGCGGGCATCGCGCAGCGCGGATTATAGGATCGTGCGGATGTCGGCACGATGGCCAGCCTTCCCGATCCTATAATCCCTGCATGGCAGTCGGACCGGGGTTGCAGGAGTTGGACAATGATGGCACGCAGCGGCGCGAGGCCGCTAGGCGGGCCGGGGGCGAACGCGGATTGTCCGCATCAGCAACAATGGACCGAAACGCCCGGCTGTTGGCGGAGGCGCGCTGGATCGGCCTAGCGCTACTGGTGGTCGCGCTGACAGCAGTGATGCTTTCCTATCATCGCAACGATCCTGGGTTTACCAACATCTCCAGCGCGGCACGCGTGCGTAACTGGGGCGGCAGTGCAGGCGCATGGCTGGCCGATCTGATGTTTTTCCTCTTCGGTTTTTCCGCCAGTCTTTGGGTTGCATTTGGCTGTGCCTGGGTTGTGCGCGGATTTATTCGCTTGCACCGGCGCGCGCAGACACCGGCAAGGCTCTCACGTTGGGTGCGCGGCCCGGGATTTGTCCTGCTGCTGATCTCTGCGACGACGTTAGAAGCCTTGCGTCTGCAGTCGCTTGCGACGGGATTGCCCGGTGCGGCGGGCGG
>Ga0187769_10002505_pt1 | contig 10757 bp, 9 predicted proteins | sample 0116_SJ02_MP02_1_FD_133140 | JGI IMG/M metagenome (GOLD analysis project Ga0187769, IMG submission 133140) | Tropical peat soil microbial communities from peatlands in Department of Meta, Colombia - 0116_SJ02_MP02_10_MG | ecosystem: Environmental > Terrestrial > Soil > Wetlands > Peat | place... | reverse complement strand
TGGTCGGAGCGGCCCGGCTTGAATTTCCAGTAGTCCGAGCTGTGCGGCGTGTAACCGTCGTCGATCTGCAGCACCTCGGCGGCGTATTCCAGCGGCACTTCGTCCGGCCCGCAGAAATAGGCGAAGATGTTGTTGCCGGGGCCGTGGCGGCCCGGGCCCCATTCGATCGGATAACCGGCATCCTTCATGCGGCCCATGCCGCGCATCACCGAATCGAACTCTGGTATTTCGAACGCGATGTGGTTGAGCGTGGGCAGGTTCATCTTGCACAGCACGATCGCGCAGTGGTCGGTCGAGGCGCAATGCAGGAAGGTCAGCGGCGCGTTGTCGTCGACGACGCGGAAGCTGAGCGTCTGAGTGAAAAAGCTTAAGCTCGCCTCGAAGTCGCGCGCGTTGAGATTGACATGGACGATCTTGCGCGGGCGGTCGGCGATATCGGCAGAGTCGGCGTGATCGGCGGCCTCGGCGACGAAAGCGAGATTGCGGCCGTCGGGATCCTTGCAGGCAAAGCCGTAACCGCCGCCCGCCGTCGTCAGCTTTGCCGGCGTTCCGGGCCGCCCGCCTGCCGCTGCGATCCTCTCCTGCAACGCGTCGACGCCGGCGCGGTCGGCGACGTCGAACACGATGCATACGACCGCCGGCTGCACGCCTTGATGCAGGCCAAGCACGTGGTGATAGCGCGAGGTGCCGCGGAAGTAGCGACTATCGTTGCGCGCCGTTGCCACAGGCTTAAGCCCCCAGATGTCTTCATAAAAGCGCGCCGCCTCGTCGAGATTTGAGACAACGAGCTCGATGCTGCGCACGCCGCAAATGTGGCAATCAGGCATGGCGAATGATTCCTATGTCCCGTCGCGGGCGGCAAGGCCTTTGGCGAAGGCGCGGTAGAGCCGCGCGAGTTCGGGCGCGACGCCGGTCACGAGGGCGAACGCTGCGGCCGCCTGATGCACGCACATGCCGCTGCCATTGAGCGTGCGCGCGCCTTTGGCGGCGGCGACTTTAAGGAATTCAGTTTCGATCGGCGTATAGATGACGTCGACGGCCCACTGCGTGGCCCTAAGTGCGTCGACCGGCACCGGATTGCCGGGAAATCCGGTCATGCCGAGCTGCGTGGCGTTGACGACGCCGTCAGCGGCGGCGATGTCGCGTTCGATATCTGCAGTCACGCGGCAGCGGGCCGAGCCGTAATGCTTGGCGACATCCGCCTGCAGCGCATTCGCCCGCGCGCCGTCGATGTCGTGCAAGACGAGCACGGCAGCGCCGAGGTCCATCAGCGCAAACGCCACCGCGCGCCCGGCGCCGCCGGCGCCGATCTGCACCACGGTCTTGCCGCGCGCGCTGTCGGCGCCAAGCGTCTCGGCGAAACTGTTGCGCCAGCCGCGGCGATCGAAATTATAGCCGGTCGTGCGGCCGTCGGCTGCGATCGCCACGGTATTGACCGCGCCGACCTGCGCCGCTTCCGGATCGACCGCGTCGAGGAGCGGCATGATCTCCTGCTTGAACGGATAAGTAATGTTGACACCGGCAAAGCCCACGACCCTGATAGCGGCGAGCAACTCCGGCAGCCGCCGTCCCGGCATGCGGTCGACACCCATGAGGTGATAATAGCCGTCGATGCCTGCGGCCGCGCACGCTTCGGCAAACAATGGTGGCGACAGCGAGCCCTGGATATTTCTGCCGATCAGGCCGAACAGCATCCGCCGCCGCGTCATGATGCCTCTTCCGGCTGCGCGCTCTTTCGGCTAACCCGCCAACAGCTTTTTCACCAGCGCGCCGGCTTTGCCGAAATCCATTCGCCCGGAGAAGCGCGCTTTCAGCGCCGCCATGGTGCGGCCCATGTCTTTGAGCGTCGCCGCCTCGATTTCCCTGATCAGCGCGGAAATCGCCTCGGCGGCTTCAAGGTCGGACAGCTGCTTGGGCAGGTAGCCCGACAGAATCTCGATCTCTTCGCGTTCCTGAGCAGCCAGCTCGGTGCGGCCCGCCTTCTCATAGATGTCGAGCGATTCCTGGCGCTGCTTGATCATCTTGCCGATCACGTCGAAGATTTCGGCGTCGTTTAGCGTTGCGCGTTCCGCGCCGCTCGTCTCGCGCTGCAAGATCGCCGCATTGATGAGGCGGAGCGTCGAAACCCGGCGTGTCTGGCCGGCCTTCATGGCCGCTTTCAAGGCGCTGTTGATATCGTCGCGCAACACGGCTAAGGCCTCTCGCAATTGACGCCCGCTTCAGAGTCGGCGGCGGGCGCGAGCAAGATGTAGGCGCTTGCCGATGCAGACACAACCCAAAGCCAGCTGGGACGAGCCCGAGGCGACCGCGCTCTTGGTGCTCGCCGACGGCACTGTGCTCGAAGGCTTAGGCTTTGGCGCCGCCGGCCATGCGGTCGGCGAAGTCTGCTTCAACACCGCCATGACCGGCTACGAGGAAATCCTCACCGATCCCTCCTATGCCGGGCAGATCATCACCTTCACGTTTCCGCATATCGGCAATGTCGGCACCAACGAGGAGGACATCGAAACCGTCAACCTCGCCGCGACGCCTGGCTCCCGCGGCGTCGTGCTGCACGCCGCCATAGCGCAGCCGTCGAATTACCGCGCCACGCGCCATCTCGATGCCTGGCTGAAAAGCCGCGGCATCATCGGGCTCGCCGGCCTCGATACCCGGGCGCTGACTGCGCTCATCCGTGAGAAGGGCATGCCGAACGCGGTGATCGCGCACGAGCCGGCCGGCCGCTTCGAACTTGAGGCGCTCAAGCGCGAAGCGCGCGCCTGGCCGGGCCTCGTCGGCATGGATCTCGTGCCGCTGGTCACCACGGGGCAGCGTTTCACCTGGGACGAGACGCCGTGGCGCTGGGGCGAGGGCTATGGCCGCCAGGAGCGCGCGGAATTCAACGTCGTCGCCATCGACTACGGCATCAAACGCAACATTCTGCGCCAGCTGGCCGGCAACGCTTGCAAGGTGACGGTGGTGCCGGCGCAAACCTCGGCCGCCGATATTCTGGCGCTCAAGCCGGACGGCATTTTCCTGTCCAACGGGCCGGGCGACCCGGCCGCGACCGGGACCTATGCCGTGCCGGTGATCCGCGCCTTGATCGAGAAGAAGCCGGTCTTCGGCATCTGCCTCGGCCATCAGATGCTGGCGCTCGCGGTCGGCGCCAAAACCATGAAAATGCATCAGGGTCATCATGGCGCCAATCATCCGGTCAAAGACCTCTTAACCGGCAAGGTCGAGATCACCTCGATGAATCACGGCTTCGCCGTCGACGGCGCGACGCTGCCGGCCAATGCAAGCGAGACCCATATCTCGCTGTTCGACGGCTCCAATTGCGGGCTTTCGCTGAAGGATCGGCCGGTATTCTCGGTGCAGTACCATCCCGAAGCTTCGCCCGGTCCGCGCGACAGTCATTACCTGTTCGGCCAGTTCGTCGGCATGATGCGCGCGGCGAAGCGGGCGTAAGGACGGCACAATTGGCGCCCCCTTGCGTTAGATAGTGTCAACCTCACTCGAGTATGATCCGGAAAAGTGGCAACCGGTTTTCCGATAAGATCATACTCCATTAATTACTTAGAGCGCGAAATCGATTCGATCTGAAACGATCGCGTTCTCGCCGTAAGACTATCGGACGCTGGCGAATTGAACCCATTGTTGAATCAATGCCGACCGCTGCAGGCTCTGCCTCTCCCGTCACCCATCGGTTCGCCGATGATGGTCTGATCCCGAACAATCCGGCTCTGCCGTTTGTCCTCTACCGCGGCTGCATCGATCTTGTCGGCTCGCCCGATCCGGAAGACGTGATCGAGGCGACATTCGCGGAAAACGGCTGGGGCAACATGTGGCGCAACGGCATCTATCCCTATCCGCATTATCATTCGATGATCCACGAAGTGATGGGCGTCGCCCGCGGGCGCGCCACCGTGCGGTTTGGCGGCGAACGCGGCCAGGAGATCGAAGTTGTGCCCGGCGACGTCGTCATCCTGCCGGCAGGAACCGGTCATCAATGCTTGAAGCAGACGCCGACGCTGGTCGTCATCGGGGCGTATCCGCCGACCGGTAAATACAATCTCTGCCGCGGCAGCAAATCCGACCATACCAAGGCGCTTGCCACCATCCCGAAAGTGCCGAAACCGGGAAGCGATCCGGTGTTCGGCAAAGCCGGTCCGCTGATGACGCTGTGGCGCGCGTGACCGCGGCATCATTGTCCCATGATCCCGACATGATCCCCACATGATTCCCACTTGGCTTGCGTTCTGGGACACGCCGCATTCGATCTACGTTAATCAGCGTCATAAGGACGTGCACTACCGGGCGATCGCGCAGGCGATTGCGCGGCTGGTGCCGGAAGCGCAAGCGCGCGTGCTCGATTACGGCTCGGGCGAGGCGTTGCACGCCGATCGCGTCGCCGCCGCGGCTGGCGAGCTGTTGTTGTGCGAGGGCGCGGCGGGCGTGCGCGAGCGCCTGGCCGCGCGCTTTGCCGGCAATCCGAATATCCGCGTCATTGCGCCGGCGGACGTCGAGCGGCTTCCGGCCCAATCGCTCGACCTCGTCGTCATGCATTCGGTGGCGCAATACTTGACGCCGGACGAGGCCGCAAACCTGTTCGCCCTGTTCCGTCGTTTGCTGCGCGGCGACGGAACCCTCGTGGTGAGCGACATCATCGCGCCGCACGTTCCGGCCATCACCGACGCGCTGGCGCTCGTCCGCTTCGGCGCAGCGAACGGCTTCTTGTTCGCCGCGCTCGCGGGCCTCGTCCGCACCCGGCTGTCGGATTATTGGCGGCTGCGTCGGTCGCTCGGGCTCACCCGCTACAGCGAAGCCGCCATGATCGATAAGCTCAACGCGGCCGGATTTGCCGCCCGGCGCGCGTCTGAAAATATCGGGCACAACCAGGCGCGCATGGCGTTCGTGGCACAACCGCGCTGAGCGGGCGTCGCTGCAAGTTCAAGCGGTCGCTGCGATGATTCTTTGACGCATGGCGGCGTCGGGCAATCGTCCGCGCCCGGCGTTGAGATTGTCGCGCATATAGTCCGGCCTGTCGGTGCCCGGGATCACGGCGGTGACCGCCGGATTCGACAGGTTGAATTTCAAAAAGATCTGCGCCCAGCTGGCGGCATCGATGTCCTTCGCCCAGTCCGGCACCGGCTTGCCGGCCACCGCCTTGAACAGCGAATTGCGGCCGAACGGTAGGTTGGTGAGCACGGCGCAGCCGGCGTCTTTCGCCGTCGGCAGCAGCGCAATTTCGGCGGCGCGGTCGTTGACCGAATAATTGATCTGAAAAAAGTCCGGCTTTTCGCGCTTGAGCACCTGCGCCAGCGCCTCGTATTGCCACTCGGAGCTCGACGTGATGCCGATGTAGCGGCACAGCCCTTGCGCCTTCCAGTCGCGCAACTGCGCCAGGCTGAAATTCGGGTCGCCGACGTTCCACGCCTGCATCAGGTCGATGCGTCCGGTCCGCAGCCGCTTGAGCGAAGTCCGCAGCGAGATATCCGCGGCTTCCTTGTCGGCGCGCGAACTGTATTTGGTGGCGAGGAACAGCTTGTCGCGGTTACCCAGATCGGCGGCCAGGTCGCCGACGCGCTCCTCGGCGTAGCCGTAGGCTGCGGCTGTGTCGATCAGCTTGCCGCCGCCGGCGACAAGAATTTTCAGGACTTCGCGGCGCTCGGCGTATTTGACCGGGTCATTGTCGAAGTCGAAGATGATTGCGGTGCCGATGCCGACCACGGGCAACGGTTCGCCGCTCGACGGGATCGGCCGCGTCGCGATTGCGGCGTCTTGCGCCTGGGCGATCGGCGGCGCAATGCCCGGCATGGCGACGCCGGCCGCCGCGACGAGCAAATCGCGGCGGGACAGACCGGACGCGGCAGGTTTATGCGGTTGCCTCATATTGCGGCTCGCTGCAGCTTGGCGCGCGCTTCCTGGCCGCGGCCCAAAGCAAGGGCGAGAATAGCCCACAGCGCGGCGGCAGGCAGCATCACAATCGCCAGTGCGACGGTGCCGAGCCCGGCGGCCGCGTGCAATTGATCGTAGACCCAGGCCCAGCTTGCATCTGCGCCGCGGAAGATGAGGCCGTCGATGATGTTCTTGGCTTTGTACTTTTCCTCGCGTTCGGCGACCGTGAACAGCACTTCGCGCCCCGGATTGGAGATCACGAAGTTCGACGTGCGCTGCAGAGTCTGAAATGCCACGACCGTGACGAGGACCGGCATCGCCGCCAGCGCGACATAGCCGATGAAGAATACCAGCGGCAGAAACGCGACGGCGGCGCCGACGCCGAAACGCACGATCAGCTTTCCGGTCACGAGAAATTGCAACACAAAGCTCAGCGTGCCGACCCAAAAGTCGATGGTGGCGAAAATCTGCACGCGCGCCCGTTCATCGGCGGACGCGGCATGAACCAGGTCGGCCTGGATGAGATAGAGAACGGTGCCCGCGAACGACAGCAGCACCACCCACAGGGCAATGCCGGAAAGATACGGCGAGCGCAGAATCTCGATAACGCCGGCGAGCGAGCCGCCGCCCATCGGTTGCGCGGTAATGGCGGCGCCGGTCCTGGCCTGACCGAACCCGATAGCAGCTTTTTCCAGGCGACTGGCGCTTATCACCGCGCCGAGCAGGAGCGCCGCCGCCACCAGGAAAAGATTGACCGGGCCGAGCGGACCGATCAGCGACTTGGTCAGTAACGGACCCGCGATCGCGCCGATGGATCCGCCCGCCGCAACGAAGCCATAAAGACGCTTGGCTTGATCGGCGCGGAACAGATCGGCCAGATACGACCAAAAGACCGAGACCACGAACACGTTGAATACGCTGAGCCAGACGAAGAACACGCGCGCGACCATCGGGCGGTCGATTTGCAACGCCAGCAACAGCCAGAACAGCATGACGTTGGCGACAAAGAAGCCATAGACGAGCGGGATGAACAGCCGCCGGGGTAATCGCGCGACCACGAAACCATAGGCCGGAACCGCCACCAGCATGGTGATAAACGTGGCGGTGAACAGCCAGGGCAGATTGCCGATGCCGCCGGTGATGCCGGCATTGTCCCGCAACGGCCGCAAGACGTAATAGGCACTGAGCACCAGCAGGAAGTAAGCAAAGGACCACAGCAACGCCGGCACTTCATGTGGCCTTGCGTCGACGATGCGCGTGAGCAATCGGTTCATGGTATCGGCCGCTTTGGCGCGCCGCTGCTACTCCGCGCCGCGATTAAACGCAAGGTGACTGCGGCCGCGAAGCGCACTTTTGCGGCTATGGAACCGTTAAGTCTGCGCGAAAATGCGCGAGCGCTGTTCAACTGTTGCTTCACGGCGGTTTGGTATATCTTGATGATGGTTTATGGTGGTTTGCCTGGTTCCAGCGCTGCCCGGTGGCGCGTTCGGCGTATGGCGACCGAACGGAATCTCGAACAGGCGGCCATGCGACCACCGTTGCGCAACAGGCCCGGCACCGCGGCGGTGGCGCTGCAAATTGAGACCGACCAGATCAAGCACATCGAACCCGCGCCGGTTGCGGCCGAAACATCATTATCCGCCGAGGCGGCGGCCAAGAGACAAAAACGCGCGGCGTCCGCTGCAGCAGCGCTCTGAAAGCGGATCTAAACGCCGCCGCAACGGCGCTATTTGATCTGCAAATGAAACTCGTCGACGATCTTGGTGTAGCGCTCAAGATCGTCCTCGACGAATTTGGCGTAGGCCGCGGTGCCGTTCTCCTCCATATGGATGCCGAGCGTGACCAGGCGCGCCGCGATAGCGGGCTCGCGCATGATTTTCGCCACGGCCGACTGCAAGCGTCCGACGACGACCGACGGCGCGCCGGCGGGAGCCAACAGGCCGATCATGGTCGCGACGTTGAATCCCTTGTAACCGAGCTCGTCGCAGGTCGGCACCTCGGGCAGCGAGGGGTCGCGCTGCAACACGCTGGTGCAGAGCGCGCGCAATTTGCCGGCCTGGATCAGGTTGAGAACGTTAGGGATGCCGGACCATCCGGCGTCGATCTCGCCGGTCAGGAGCGCATTCACCATCGCCGTGCCGCCGCGATAGGGCACATGCAGTAGCTCGATGCCCGCGTGCTGCTCGAAAATAATCATGGTCAGCTGATGGATCGATCCGGTTCCCGCCGAGCCAAAGCTCAGCGTGTTGGGTTTGGCCTTGGCCAGCGCGACGAACTCGGCGAGGTTATCGGCCGGCACCGCGGGCTTGACGACCAGAATCGTCGGCAGCGTTGCCAGCGCCGTGATCGGCGTGAAATCCGAAAGCTTGTAACCGGTGTCGGGATTCATCGCGATGTTGATGGCTAAAGCGCCGGAATCGGCGAGCATCAGCATGTAGCCGTCGGCGGCCGCCGCCGCGATCTGCTTGGCTGCGACCACGCCGCCGACGCCCGGCACGTCCTCGACGATAAACGGATTGCCGAACATTTCGCTCAAGCGGGCGGCAAGGAGCCGGGCGATGACGTCGGGATTTCCGCCGGCCGCGGACGGCGCGAGAATGCGTACCGGGCGCGACGGATAATCGGCATCCTGGGCCGCGGCTGCCGCAGCTGCCGCGGCGAGAAGCGCCAGCCCGAGCACCGCGGCGCCGGCCGCGCGCGCGATCCTCGTCAGCATAGATCCCGCTGTCATGTCTCGCCCCAGATGTCGCGCGCCAGTTCGCAGACGAGCGCGAGCTTGCGCTTTTGCGCGTCGGCGGTCAGCGGATTGCCGGTGTCGACGCTGGCGAAACCGCATTGCGGACTGACGGCGAGCCGCTGCAGCGCGACGAAGCGGGTAGCCTCGTCAAGCCGCCGCTTGAGCGCCGCTTTGTCCTCGAGTTCCGCCGTCTTGGTCGAAACGAGACCGAGTACGACCGATTTGTGGGCGGGCACAAAGCGCAGCGGAGTAAAGCTGCCGGCGCGTAGCGTGTCATATTCGAGAAAATAGAACGGAATCTCCAGTGCGTTGAACAGGCGTTCCGCGACATCCTCGTAGCTGCCTTCGGCGTGCCAATGGCGGCCGCGATTGCCGCGGCAAAGATGCATGCCGATGCGCATGTCGGCCGGCGCTGAGCGCAGGATGCGGTTGGTGATGCCGATATAGGTGTCGATCAGCGCGCTCCAATCGTCGCCGCGCGCGGCAAGCGCCGCCTGCACGTCGGGATCGCCGAATTTGGCAAAGGCCGTCTCGTCGATCTGCACGTAACGGCAGCCGGCCTCCGCGAGCGCGCGTAACTCGCGGCCGAAGGCCGCGACGATGTCGGCCCAAAACTCATCGACGTCCTTGTAGGCCGTCGCGGTGATGGCGGCATCGCCGCCGCGGAAATGCAAGGCGCAGGGCCCCGGAATCGTGATCTTGGCCGGGCGGTCGCAATTGGCGCACAGAAACGCGACGTCGGCTGAGTTGATCGGATGGGTCCATTGCACGCGGCTGCCGATGACGGCGACCGGTTGCGCGCCGCGACCGCCGCCTTCGCGTTCGCCTTGCTCGGTGCCGATGGCGTTGGTGCCGCCAATGGTGTCGATGCGCAGCTTGCCGAGCTCGCCATAGAAGAAGCTGTGATAGGAGCGGCGGCGAAATTCGCCGTCGGTGACGAATTTGAAGCCGAGCTCTTGCTGCAGGGCAATTGCGCCGCGAATGGCGCCGTCTTCGGCGGCGGTCAAGGCCGCCTGATCGATCTCGCCGCGTGCGAATTTCGTCCGCTGCGCCAACAGCTCCGGCGGGCGCAGCAAGCTGCCGATATGCTCGGCGCGAAACGGCGGTTTGGCTGCCGCCACGTCGGCGGCGGCTTGGGCGCGAACATCCACGGCGTGACGCTCCCTCGATTTGTTGTCCGTAACTGCCGACTGGCCGGACCGGATGTCAACCACAGCCACGCGTCCGGCGCGACGGGTCCCGCTCTTCCCTCGCATCCGAATCTGGTCTAAGACCCCCTCGCGCGGGGCCGGGCCCCGGCAGGCGTGCGTTAGCAAAAGTGGGAACCGGTTTTGCGCCCGAACGCACGCCTGTTTAAAGTGGCACGCTTTCCGGGCGGCTGACCGGCATCCACTCAGCCTGAAAGCGTGCGGCGCCTGACGGGCGCTCTTTTTTTGTGTGTCCCTGTCATTCCGGGACGGCCGAAGGCCGGGCTCGGAATCCATAACCACAGTTGGTGAACATGGATTCCGGGCTTGCGGGCGGGCGCCCGCGGCGGCCCGGAATGACGACCTGAAGTCAAGGAAGCAATGCCCAAACGGACCGACATTTCCTCGATCCTGATTATCGGCGCCGGCCCGATCGTCATCGGCCAGGCCTGCGAGTTCGATTATTCCGGCACGCAGGCCTGCAAGGCCCTCAAGGCCGAGGGCTACCGCGTCGTCCTGGTCAATTCCAATCCGGCGACCATCATGACCGATCCGGAGCTGGCGGACGCGACCTATATCGAGCCGATCACGCCGGAAATGGTCGCCAAGATCATCGCCAAGGAGCGTCACGCCGTTCCCGGCGGCTTTGCGCTGCTGCCGACCATGGGCGGCCAGACCGCGCTCAACACCGCGCTGTCGCTGCGCCGCATGGGCGTGCTCGACAAATTCGGCGTGACCATGATCGGCGCCACTGCCGACGCCATCGACAAGGCCGAGGACCGCAAGCTGTTCCGCCAGGCGATGGAGAAGATCGGGCTTGCGACGCCGCGCTCGCATCAGGTGAAGACGCTGATCGCGGCGCTCGAAGCGCTCGACGATATCGGGCTGCCGGCCATCATCCGGCCGTCGTTCACGCTCGGCGGCACCGGCGGCGGCATCGCCTACAACAAGGCCGA
>Ga0187769_10002504_pt1 | contig 10758 bp, 8 predicted proteins | sample 0116_SJ02_MP02_1_FD_133140 | JGI IMG/M metagenome (GOLD analysis project Ga0187769, IMG submission 133140) | Tropical peat soil microbial communities from peatlands in Department of Meta, Colombia - 0116_SJ02_MP02_10_MG | ecosystem: Environmental > Terrestrial > Soil > Wetlands > Peat | place... | reverse complement strand
ATCCGAAATGATGGGCCGAGGGGTCTTTCTCGATGGTCCTGAGTACCTTCCCTTTGCCCGTCAGCGGGTCGAATGCCCAGACCTCAAGCTGTTTGCCGTCCTGGCTCTCTCCCAGCGCAACGCAGAGGTTTGCGGGGGCACGAGAACAATGATCGTCTAATGCCCTCACCGCCTCGGTCACAAACTGCGGCACTCCGCCACTCACGGGGACGCGCATCCCGCGCAACGGGGACCCCTCCACGAAGATTACCCACGCGCCATCGGCGCTGAGACGCGGCCACCCTGCGTCGCGCTGCAGAAGCTGGGCTGTGCCTCCGTTGATTTCCTGTTTGAAAATCCCGCCTAGGTTTGAATCGAACAAGATAGCCTTGCTGTCCGCCGTCCACGCACTTGCTCGGTCATAGGTCTCCTCGCTCCTCCACCGTCGAGGGGGGCTGAGAAGGCGCGCGCCACCAGCCGCGAGTTCAGCCAGGTAGATCTGTTGCAATGCCGTCGTCTGTAGCAATGCCAACTGCTTCCCATCCGTACTGGCGGACACACTCTCAATAGACGATCCCGCCCCCTGGGTGATCCGTTTGGGCTTGCCCACGGCTGTTCCAGCTTTCTCATCAATACCAATCTGCCAGAGGCTGTCGCCCTCAGACAACTCGTTGCTTCGTGCGTAGATAATCCGCCCATCCGGAAGCCACCGAGTGTCTCCCAGTGGCATGTCAGGTTCCGACACAATCAGCGTTCGATTTGTTCCCTTCAAGTCGCAGCTTTCGATCGTTGCAAACTGGTAGTAACCGCCGGATGCAAGGATTGCTTTGCTGTAGGTCAGCCGCCGACTGTCGGGCGACCAGTGTACGTGACCCAATCCTTCTTTTTCGCCGAGCGCCAAGGTGACGACCTTTTGCGCATTTTCTCCCTGGCTGTCCATCATCCAGATTTCTCGCGGGTTGCCGGAGGATCCGGGCGTCGCGGGAGGAGCGAAGGCGATGTGCGTCCCGTCCGGGGACACCTCATAACCCCGTGCATCCTCACGGAGCTCGCGTGCAGATTGCCCCAGCGCGGAGACCGTCCACATGCTTCCATGTCCGCCTGCTTCAGAGAGGTCCGCGAGCAATTGTGTGCCGTCTGGGAACCACGAATCGACAGCCCACAAGGCATCGGCGGGCACTCTGGCAGGCCTTGGGATAAGGTGTTCTTCGCCGGTTGAAAGCAGCTTCACGTGAATTCCGGATGCGTCCGAGTAGGCGAGGTACTTGCCATCCGGAGAAATAACGCTGCGCTGGACCGGATTCTCGCTGGAGTTGAAGGTCAGGCGTCGTTGCGTTAACTCGGCTGGCGGATTGGAAGGGTGGCGCCAGAAGGATCGCAGGTACCATACGACTGCAACCAACGCGACCACGACCGCAAGTGTTGCGATCGCGCTTTTCTTGTGTCGAGTGATGAAGTCGGCGATGAATGGAGAGTGAGACAGCGGTTCATGCACTGGACCATGGTCAGTCGCCCCCAGGTCCGCTGCCGCCGCGGGAACCGACAGGGTGACTACAGAGTTGGGCTCCGCACGGCTCGTGGGATGCTTCAAGGCAAGCCGCGTATTCGGTGCTTCTGAGACCTTTTCGAGGAAACGATAACCACGTTTGGGCAGCGTCTCGATGAAGTGCGGATGGTCGGCGGAGTCGCCCAGAGCCTCGCGCAATCGGCCTACGGCAGCGTTCAGGTTGTTGTCGAAATCAACGAAAACCTCGTTCGACCAGAGGCGCTTGCGCAACTCCTCGCGAGTGACTACTTCTCCGGGATGTTCGAGCAGGGCTACCAGCACTTGGAACGACTGATCGCGCAGACCGATCTTAATGCCGTGTTTGTAGACTTGGCCGGCAGGCAGGTTAACTTCGTAAACGCCGAAACGCAAGGTATTGGGCATGGTCCCGCTCCTATACCCAATGACGCGCAAAGTATACACCCGTGCAAAGGCAGTCTCAGTGACGGTACTCACCCTATCTTCAGTGAGTTGCGTGGCAAGCCAGATTTAAGAAAAAGACAAGCTCTCGTCTATTTCCATCCGCAAAGCACACGCGGTAAATCTCGCCTGAAGCTTGGCGCTGCGAAAAAGCAGCGCCCTAACGAGAGCCGGTGATCTCGGAATGGAGGCTTGCCATGAGGGCGAACAATCGCGGGTTGGTTCTGGGGCTGATGCTCAGTGTGTTGGCGGTGAGCAATCTTGGCTGCGGCGGAGGGAATGCATCAACACCTCCTCCTTATATCACGGTCGCAGTTTCGCCGGCGTCAGGTACGGTGCTGGCGAGTGGTACAGCCCAGCTCGTGGCCACGGTCAGCAACGATCCGAGCAACAAGGGCGTTACGTGGACGTGGTCCTGCTCAGCAGGATCGTGCGGCGGCGTTTCGCCGACCTCGACGGCAAGTGGCGCTGCAACCACGTACACGGCGCCTGCGCCGCCAGCCAGCGATTTACACGTTACCGTCAACGCAACTTCGGTGGCTGATTCCCGCGCGCTGGGGTGGGCGACTGTTACGGTTCCTGCGATTACCGTGACCGGCGAGCCCGACAGCGTTACTGTGCCGGGGAACACTACGGCTCAGTTCACAGCGACCGTAGGCAACGATTTGGCCAACAAGGGTGTCACCTGGACAGTCTCCTGTTCATCGGCGCCTTGCGGCAAGGTCTTGCCCATCTCGACGGCAAGCGGTATCGCCACCACCTACACCGCTCCACCTCAACCGGAGTCCGATTTGACCGTGACGATCACAGCCACCTCGGTTGCAGACCCGACAAAGTCCTACTCATGCACGGCAACGATCCCGGCGATCAGCGTTTCCCCGGTTTCTCCCAAGAGCGCACTCCTTCCGCTCAACACGACTCAGCAGTTCTCCGCGACGGTTAACTACGATGCGAGCAATGAAGGCGTGAGCTGGAGCCTGACGCAAAACGGAAGCTCTTGTTCTCCGGCTTGTGGCACGGTGAACCCAACAACCACAGCAAGCGGCGCTCCCACCACATATACGGCTGCCAGTGCTGTTCCATCGGACGCCGCCGTAACTCTGAATGCGACATCGGTAGCCCATGCCGCTATGTCGGCCAGCGCCAACATAACGCTCACCAAGGGCACGGTGAAACTGGTTCCGACGAGTCTTGTCTTCCAATGCAAGCCCGGCAACTGCCCATCTCAGGCGATTGCCTTGACGAACACCGGGACGGCAGTGCTCACCATCAACAGCATTACGTACAGCGGGGAGAGCTTGTTCCAGCAAACGAACAACTGTTCTCCAACCGTCAATTCAGGAAGCTCTTGCACCATCACGGTGACGTGGAGTGGGGAGAAGTATACGGGGACAGCGAGGGGGACTTTGTCCATTAGCGATAGCAGTGTAGATAGCCCGCAGCAGGTGGCCCTATCAGGCACCGTACATCTGACCAGACTGGCCGACGCAGCCAAAGCGCGATCCGAGTTGGCAGCCACGACCTATGCTGCCGTGCCGCCTCCAACCGGACCAAATCCTGTAGGCACGCAGGTCTTGTATGTGGTGGATTCGGCTCGTGAGGATCCTTATCTCGCCGACGGCACAAAGCGAGAGTTGGCTGTGCGCCTGTGGTATCCGGCTTCCGCAAATTCCGTACTAGACTGCAAGTCCGCTGACTACGCTTCCCCGGCTGTGTGGCGGTACTTTGCTCAGCTTGCCGGCATTCTGCCTTTTCCGGTGACGACCAACAGTTGCTGGAACGTTCCCATCGCAGACGGCTTGCACCCGGTCGTCCTGTTCTCGCCTGGTTACACCGCGACGTCCACGGACTACACGTTCCTGCTCGAGGATTTGGCCAGCCGCGGTTACGTTGTTGCTTCGATCAGTCACACCTACGAGGCGACCGCGGTGGAGCTTGCGGATGGCAGGCTAGCCCGCTCGGTAGTTGGGAGTCATCTCAGGGGCACGGTGCAGCGAAAGAACTGGCCGATGTCGTCTGCGGTTTTCGTTCGGCTCATGGACTTGAAGTCCGTCGTCAATGAAGTCGAGCGGCTGAATGCGCGCCGCGACAGTCCATTCGCCGGTAAGTTCGACATGGCCAAGATTGCTGTTGCTGGTCATTCCCTGGGTGGCCTGACAGCCTTCCTTGGCGCTAAGTTCGAGCCCCGGCTCATGGTGGCTGTCATGCTGGATGGCTTCGTGCCTGAGGCTCTGGGCAGCGCAACTAGAAAGCCCGTCCTCATCTTGGCTGCCGGGCACCAACGTTGGAATACGGAAGAGTGCCGCCTGTGGAACAACCTGCAGGGCCCACGGCTAGCCGTGAATCTGCGAGGCACCGAGCACGTGGCGCTTTCCGATTGGATCTGGCTGACTCCAAATGCGGTGCAAGTTGGCCCCATGGGTCCGGAGAGAACCATGGCCGCGGTTCGAGACTACGTTGCCGAATTTCTCGATGCGAGTCTGCGGGAGAACGCGGCGGCCTCTGTGTCCTCGTCGGCCTACCCCGACGCGCAAGTAACGACACAGGACCAGCAACTATGCCGCGAACCCTAAGCTGTCTGCCGAAGGCGTTGACAGAGCCGGGGACTTTAACACCCGACTCACGGACACTATCTCGTCGCTTGATAAAGAGGTTTGGAGGTAATTATGAAACATCTTACAACAGTAACGTTGCTGCTCTCGATGTGTCTGGCCTCGGTCGCGTGGCCTCAAGCCACAGCGCCCACTCAGCCGACCAAGGCAAATACGAGCATTCCTCACTTCCGGTTGAATCCGGGCTTGTCGCAGACCCGTCGGCTTCTGCAGCGTGCGGGGCCGGTAGTCCCGCCAGCATCAGCAACGCACGACGTTATCTGGATTCAGTGCCCGCCGGGTGCGCAAGGTTATGGAGCCCTGTGCGGCAACGTCGCCGTCCCACTCGACCGCAAGCACGCGAAGCAGGGGACGATTAACATCTACTTCGAACTTTATGTCCATTATGGTCCAGGGCCAGCCGAGAGCGCCTTTCTGGTCAATCCCGGAGATCCAGGGTTAGCAACATCAGAAGTTCGTAATCTGGTCCTTGGCGCCTTCGGGACAATCCTCGACGTGCACGACATACTCCTCATCGACGACCGCGGCCGCGGGTTTTCCGACACGATCGTTTGCGCCGACCTGCAGTACGGCACGGAGGCGTTTAATCCAGCGGTAGCAGATTGCGCGGCCCAACTGGGAAACGCAGCCAGCCGTTACGGCACTGGTGACATTGGCCAGGACGCGGAGGCTGTACGCGCCGCCCTGGGCTACGACAAGGTGGACTACTACGGTGTGGCATACGGCGGGTCCGATGTGACCGCTTACGCCACCCGTTTCGGGGATTATCTGCGCTCGATTGTCTTGGATGGGCCAGTCGGGACACCCCTCCTAGATAAGTTCGGGTTCGTTTACGGACGGTGGCTCGCGCAGGCTCTGCCTCGCATCGTGAGCTTGGATTGTCAGCACTCGCCTACCTGCTCTGCTGATCAACCAAACCCAGAGGCCAAATTCAATGAACTGGTTCAAACCGTCAGACACAATCCCGTCGAGGGCGACGCGCATGATTCCAACGGCAACCTCATTCATCTGCAAATCAACGAGGAGACCCTCCTCAGCTACGTGCTCACCCCCATAAACGTGTCGGGTACCTTTGTTAACTACGGCGAGATCCTGGCAGCCGCCGATTCACTCCGGCGGGGAGACACCGGACCGCTGCTCCGGCTAGGGGCCGAAGGATACGCTCCCCTGGACTACGCCAACTATGGTGGCCCGACGCAGTTTTCAAAGGGCGCTGGGATGGCTACAACCTGCGCTGACATGCACGCACCGTGGCGCTGGTCAGATCCAGTATCAGAACGAAAGAATCAGCTTGCCGACGCAGTCGCAGCACTCCCATCGCGGTACTTCGCACCTTTTTCCAAGGAGGCCATGACCGCTGAGGATTGCCTGTACTGGCAGAAGCCGACTCCCTCTTCGCCGATGGCACCACCTCATCCGACCTACCCGTCTACACCCGCGCTGGTTTTGACCGGCGACCTCGATAACATTGTTCCGACAGAGGCGGTACGAGAGGTAGCGGCACTGTTCCCCAACAGTACCCTCCTGCCGGTGTCAGGCGCGGGCCACTTGTCTCTATTTTGGAGCCAGTGCGCCCTTAACCTGGCCTTGGGCTTCATCGAGACTCTGCAGCTCGGCGACACCTCTTGCACCAAAACACCCGAAATCGTGTGGGCAGCCGTTGGTCGCTTCCCGCTGTTGGCGGCAGACGCTCGCCCGGCAGCAATTGATCCCAACGGTCAAAACCAAATCGGCCTACACGAACGCAAGGTTGTGACTGTCGCGGTCGCAACCGAAACTGACGCCCTGCAGCGCAGCTTCATCGGGAACGGCAACGGAGTTGGACTAAGAGCTGGTACTTTCTCGACTGAGTATGGCGATGGCAGCGTTTGGACGACAACGCTCACGAACTGCGCATTCTCCAAAGACATTACCGTCAACGGAACGGTAACTTGGAACTACTACGGCGCCCTCGTGGCCGACTTGGCGGTGAGCGGATCGGGCACTGCCGGCGGGACTCTGCACGTCGAGGGAACATGGCAGGCACCTGGCCCAGTTGGTAACTTCAAAATCAGCGGCACCCTGGGAGGCAAGCAGGTGGCAGTGCTTGTACCAGAGGCCTAGGCGGGGTCCAGAATCGAAACTTTAGAACTGCGAATTCAAACTCCAATCCACTTTATGCCGCCCGATCTCTGGGCGGCATTCTTCTTGCGTTAGGTCGGAGCTCTGCGACTTAAGACTGGACCGTCCGTAAGCCGACAGTGGTAGGGGCCGCCAAGCAATACCTCAATCGATTTCGAGTCCTTCAAGAAAGCCGATCAGCTGGCCATGTTTCCATTTTTCTCCGAAAGCCTGTCCGGAAGCAATACAGAACGTCCCGTGAGAACGGAGAGCGATGTCGACTATGATAGATCGGTTCCGTCGAGCCAAACGGAACTCACGAGTTGCTTCCGTGCGGGCTGAAATGGAGGAGACTCGTGAAGCTGTTTAGGAAGGAAAAATCTAGGTTTTACTGGTTTGATTTCACGGTACGCGGTCAACGATATCGCGGGTCAACTGGTGAAACCAAAGCAGTGAGGGCTGCGAAAGCAGCCAGCATGAGACTCGCGCAGGCGCTTGAAAATGGTGATTTGTTTCCCACCAGACCCACAGTGCTAGCGGAGTTTACGCAGCGATTCCGCTCCTGGCTGGACCAGGCCAGAGTTGAAGAGAAGACAAGAAAATACTACCGAAACGGCTGCCGCCTGTTGAAGGTGACCTCAATATTCGGCATGCGGTTGACTGAAATCACAACGGAGAATGCTGAAAGGTTGAAGTTTCCTGGCTCAGCTGGAAATGCCAACTGTGCTTTGCGAACATTGCGACGAATGCTTCACAAAGCCGAGGAATGGAAACTGATTGCCCGCGCTCCAAAGATCAAGCTGATGAAAGAGCATGGGCGCGACATAAGACTTGATGCGGAGGCGGAAGAAGACCTGGCACATGCGAGTGTTCGTTGCAAATGGCGGGCGCGAACTGGCGAGCTCTTTCGCGACATCGTCACTTTGATGCGGGATACTGGGATGAGAAACGAACGGGAGCTCTTCCAGATGCGCATCGAAAATCTGAACTGGGATAACCGTACGATCTTTGTGCCGGACAGCAAGACTCCAGAAGGGCGAAGGCTCGTGCCGATGAGTCGTCGCGTTCTTGACATTTTGAAGAGGCGCTGCGGAACAAGGAGGGATGGTTGGGTGTTTCCTTCCAAGCGGTCCTCATCCGGACACCTGAGGTCGATCTGCAACTTGTTTCGGCAAGCCCGACAAGAGGCAGGACTTCCTAAGGAACTGGTGTTGTACTGTGCTCGACATGATTATGGCACCCGGATTCTCATGCGAACGGGAACCTGGCCGCTGTGATGAAGACGATGGGCCACAGAGACGTGAAAACGGCAATGCACTACCAGCATCCCGAACTGGAGATCGTCCGTGCTGCCCTGGACTACGGCGAGGAGGCTAACACTACTGAAACGGGGGCCTAGGAGAACCATTTACGGCTCATTCTGCGGCACACCCCAAAACCACAATGCCCGTAAGTTGTTGACGAGATCGTGACCCAGAAGATCTCGTGCGTAAGGCGAATTTGTGCCAAGCCACATGGAACACATTACGGGACGCGTGGAAGCTCAAAGAAGACCTTCGGGGCAAAGATGCGAAGCGGCTCTGCCGCGACCTGTTCCGTTACGGCGCGGCAATTACCCACGCGCCTCAATATGAGACAGATCACAAGGACTCTCTGGCCCAGGATTGGCCTCGCATTCCCATCTCAAAAGACAGAGTTCAGTTCGAGGAAATTGTAAAGCTTGGCGAGAAGGTTTCGTGTTTACTTAATCCGCTCGGAGATGCTGGTTCCATTCTCAAGGCCACTTTAGGCAAGGACGCCAAGACACTCGGAGTTGTGCAACGGGTTGGTGGTGGCAGTGTGGGCGAGTCCGATCTTGTCGTCGAATACAGCTATTACGGCGCTGCTACCGGCAAATGGGATGAGCGCGCGGTCAAAGAGACCGAGGCAGCGCGGCCAGAGTGGGGCGATCTCACCGGCGATCTTTACCTGAACGAGTCGATATATCTAGGCAATGTCCCAGCAGAGCTCTGGCGCTACGAATTAGGTGGTTACCCTGTTCTGAAAAAGTGGCTAGGCTATCGACAGAGCAACCGTCGCGGCGAGTCGCCACTGACGTTGAAGGAACTCGACGAGCTTCGCGCAATCATTCACCGCATTGCGGCCCTGCTTATTTTGCGGCCACAACTCGATGCTGCATACCAAAAAGTAACTGAGGACGCGTGGTTAACCGATGATTTCCAAGAGTCAGCCACATTAGAGGCTCCGAAACCACAGCTAACGGCTGACACCTAGCAGCTGCATATGCACGCGACCTAAACAGACGCCATAAATGCGCGCAGCCGCTTCGGCCAAGCCCTGCTCACGCTGGTATCGATCATTCGCTAGGATCAGGCGGGAATACCAGAAGCTAATCACGCATTCGCGCGATCCTGCCAGACGTGGACCATCTTCACCCTAGTACTCGTCTGTTCTTAGCCAATTGATGTGGAGAGCGATACCATCCAGATCGGGAAACATGCTAGCCGTGTTAATTCCGAGTTTATCGAGGGTCTTCTTAATCGACTCGCGTTGAAGGGTTGGAATCACGAACTTATCGATTTCAGAACTCGAAAAAGCTCTGGCCGGGCTAGGGTGTATTGTAAAGAGTCCCGACCGCACTATTATTCGCGGCGTCGTGTGGTTGGGTACGATTCTGGCGACTCGATCAACCGCGAATGGATCTGGGTGCTTCTGGATCGAAAGGTGTCGGTTGTTCCGGTAAGCATAGATTGCACTATCGCCGTCGTGTTTCTCGACGACGGCAAAGTAAGCAGCGACCAAAGGATTACGTGTCCAGTCGAGCAGACGTGTAGGCAAGCGGTGATGCTGAGCAATAGCAAGCCACTCCCAATCATCAGCTGGGGCCCGGTGCAGATGCGCAATTGCACGTTGCTTAAACAGGCTTAACATGTAGCGCTCGTCTTTAGGCTGGAGTAGCTTTTTCTTTCGGCGTCGGCGACCAACCTTTGGAATTAATTCGTATGCCGAGCACTTTACACCTCGGTATATAACGTTCAGATTTGCGTATGACTTGACAATTGCCAGGAGGTCTTCGACTGACCGGATCGTTTTCGTTTGCATAAGCCCCTCAAAGGACATCCACGCACCCTTGCTGAGCAGGGGAACAGCCCAATCGTAACCGATAGCTAACCGGGCCATGACTCTTACCGGTCCCACATCCGTCCCGCAGCATACGGCGACTATGACAGAACCTAACGGCTGACTGTCGGTAAGGGGTAAATGCGCGTTTGTGGAAGCGAGAATCTCATCCCGTGTGCCAATGGTGTGCTGCCGCACTGGGCACTCGGAACAAGCTCGCCCAAAACCATCTGTTTGTGGGCACCAGACCGGTTCAATTTCCTATCCGAGTTTACAAGCACTTGCGAATGGCAAACGGAACAGGGTTTTGGGCAGGCTGTGAGACAGGTTCGGCATTTTGAGCGTAATCGGGATGTTACGTCAACTGACTCTTTCGGACTGGAATGGCACGTCTTGCTCGACGCTTCCCGACTACACTGTAGCAGTAACCGGGAGTGCCGCAATGAGCCGTTTCTATCCCAATGCCATATTGCTGGTCTGCACGGTCATCTTTTCTGCCCCCTGCTGGCCCCAGCTAGACAACAAGAACGATACAAAGCCGATTGTGGCGCTTGTACAGCGAACACGAGGCCATCTGATAATCAAGGTCGAACCTGACCCGACCCCCGGAAAGGACGCCCTTTACGTTCTTAGCAAATTGAAGGAGCAGTTCGGAGCTGATTATCCAATAGTGGCGATAGTGGACGACTCAGCTCGGATCGATGACCTCTACCAAGTCAGCGGAATAGCAGGGAAGGCCGGATTCGAGCGTGTTCGGACATTCATTTCACACCGTGACAATGGGAAGATGTTCGAGGTCAATTTCGGCCCGGCACTACCGTTCTCACCGACTGGACCTTTTCGCTGACAAGACAACGAATCGTCAAGTGTCGAGAACAGGCGTGTCTGTTGAAAAAGTCCCTCAGTTGATGCTTGTGGCGGTGCAACGTTCGAGTTATAAGCAGGCCAGAGTTCCCGATGCTGCTGTTCATCGCTACCCTT
>Ga0187769_10002503_pt1 | contig 10759 bp, 8 predicted proteins | sample 0116_SJ02_MP02_1_FD_133140 | JGI IMG/M metagenome (GOLD analysis project Ga0187769, IMG submission 133140) | Tropical peat soil microbial communities from peatlands in Department of Meta, Colombia - 0116_SJ02_MP02_10_MG | ecosystem: Environmental > Terrestrial > Soil > Wetlands > Peat | place... | reverse complement strand
CTTACACCTTCTTCCTCATTGAGGTACTCGAGCTGCTTGATCACGTCACGGTGGGAGTACTCGGGTCGTCCATGCTGATTGAGCGCGCCGTCGGCCAGCAGCGCGTTCCAGATCACCGGGCGGCCGCTCTCGCGCGCCATGAGGGCGGCCGTCTCGAGCGTGCCGGTCAGCTGGGCCGTGCCGCGGCCGAGCGAGCCCATGGCCCGCGAGAAGGCGATCACCTCTTGCTCGGTCATGCAGTCGGTCACCATTGGCGTGCCGTCGTAGTCCAGCTGGACGTTCCCCACCTCTCCGGATATCTGCGCGCTGTAGCCGCAGCCACCGGCCTCCATCCCTTCGACGAGGAGCCGGCACATCTCGTCGAGCTGCTTGGCGGTCACCCGGTAGGCCTTGGCATTGTCCACGCCGGCCACGTAGGCATAGAGAGGCGCCAGGGGTACGAACGACATCACGTTCACGCCTTTGGGCGCGCGGTCCACGCTGTCGAGGAACTCGGGGTACGTGACCCAGTCCCAGGGCATCCCCACGCGCATGGTCTTAAGCGGCACGGCCTCGTTGCGAGAGACGGTCAGCATGGCCCGCTCACGGTCCTCAGGGCGGCACGGGGCGAATCCGAACCCGCAGTTGCCGATGACGACGCTCGTCACGCCGTGCCAACCCGACATCGTGCACCACGGGTCCCAGAACACCTGACTGTCGTAGTGCGTGTGCAGGTCGACGAAGCCCGGAGCCACGACCCGGCCCGAGGCGTCGACCACCTCGCGCCCGTCGGCAGACGGGATCCGACCGATCTGCGCCACCCGCCCCCCGGCGATTCCGACGTCCGCCTTGTAGCGCGGTGTTCGTAGACCGTCGATCAGGGTGCCCCCTTTGATCACTACGTCGAACGCCGACATGCCCCTCCCTTCGCCGCCGGACCGTCGTCTCCCAGCCCTGCCCACTGGCGCGGCAATTGCCAGTAGGTTACTTACTTGCTGATTGCTCAGCAAGTAATATCCCGCCCATGGGTCCCTCGTTGGAACGCCAAAGCCAGGTCGAGCGCAAAAGCCGGTCCGAGGACGCCCTCTTGGACGCCGCCGCGGAGCTGATCGCCGAACGTGGGGTCCAGGGCGCGTCGCTGGCCAGCATCGGGACTCGGGCCGGCGTCAGCCGGGGACTACCCAACCATCACTTCGGGTCCAAGGACGCCCTCGTCGCCCGCCTGGCCCAACGAGCCCAGAACGGGATCGGGCAGCGGATGCAGGAGGCACAGCGCGAACAGGCCGACCGAATCGGGGACCTCTCGGCGCTCGACCGGGTACTTCTCGCGGTGGACGGTTACCTCGAGATGTTCGAAGACCCCACGCCCGACCAGCACGCCCTCCTCGTCATGTGGGGATCCACCTTCCCCGCCAGGGCGTCGGTCGATGGAATGGCCGACGCGGAACGGCGGGCCTACGAAGGGCTCTCAGGGTTGATCGCGTCGGGCCAAACCGACGGGTCCGTTCGGTCCGGTGTGGATCCGATCGCGACCGCCGTGCTGCTGCACGGTTTGATGCGAGGACTCGTCGCCCTCCGGCTGTCCGATGGCACCCTGGCCGACATGAGCGGTGTCCGCCATGCGTGTGGCGAGTGGATCTCCGCCGCCTTGGCACCGTCGTGACGTCGGGTCGGTCCATCTGAGCTTTGCTCGCAGTCACCCGCTTGTTTGCCGGTCCACCTCTGCGAACCGCCACCGCCTGCATCCAGCTCGGCATTCGTTGTTGCCGTGTCCATGACGGGTGCAGGGGGTGACGGCCTCGGCGTTGACTTCGACTGCTACGAACCGGCGCTAGCTGTCGCGGTCCCCGGGATGTCGGTCCCGCAGATCGGCTGAGAGGAGACCGGGACGAATCCGGTCTTCGTGGCCTGCACGAACCACGAGCAGCTCTTGGCGTCGTCGTGCCCGAAGTCGGTCTTGTAGTCCCAACTCTGCGGGAGCAGCCCACCGGCGTTGTAGGACGTGATCCCCCGAAGCGCCTTGATGACGCCGGCCTGGGTGGGGTTCGTCCCGGCCGCCTGCAGTCCCTTGATCATCAGGTCAGCGCCCAACCAGGCCTCGTACTCACTGAACGAGGGGAAGTCACTCGCCGTGTACCCGTCGTACTTCTCCATGGCGGCCTGCATCTGCTTGGTGGCCGCGTCGGGGAGCGACCACGGACGGAACAGGGAGTAGAAGTAGTCACCCTGCAGAGCGGACCACGCTGGCGAGTTGATCACACTCGGCTGATAGCCGGTGGCGAACGCGGTGGCCTTCAGCTTGACCCCGGCCTGCTGCAGGGCCTCCGCCAGAGCGAAGTTCGAGTTGTTGTCCATCTCGGGCACGAGCGCATCGACGTGATCTTGCTTGGCCACGAGGGCGTCGCTCGTGAAGTCGACGCTGCCGAAAGGCACCGTGGTGTTCAACACACCCACCTTACCCCCGGCGTGCTTGAACGAGTCCGCCGTCTGGATGGCGGCACGGCTCGAGGAGGGCGAGATGCCGTAGCCGTAGGTGCCGAGCACCGTGGCGCCGTGCGCCTTGAGAAAGTTGCCGGCCAGCGTCGTGACCGGGTACTTGGGGTTGAGGCTGCCCACGTCAGCAGCGAACATGTTGGTGTAAGGCTGCTCGCCCCACTCGGGCCCGTCGGAGTAGGAACCGGTCACGGGAATGCCCTGTTGCTGGGGGTACTTGGCCGCCAGGAAGAACAGTGGGCTCTGCGACACGATCCCGAAGGCCTTCGAATCGGCCTCTTGGACGACCGTGGCGATCTGCGAGGGGCTCGTCTGGTCGTCGAGGACCAGCGGAACGAGCTTGTGCCCGTTCACGCCACCCTCGGCATTCTGCAGGTCGATCCTGGCCTCGAATGCGCCCGGCGACGTGCCGTCCTCAGAACCACCGGGACCCGTCACCGAAGTGACGTAGGCGATGGTGATCGGCGCCGGCGATGCTCCGGCCGGTGCGGCGGTAGCCGTCGTGAACGCGATGGGCACTCCGGCCGTGAGGGCCAGCAGCGCCGCGCCGAGGGGTCCGCTCCGGTTCCTGCTACGACGTAGTTGCATCTGTGTCTGCCTCCCCCCGACCTGCGGTCAGGTGCACTTTGAGCGGGTTTGCTCGGTTGTCGATACGGGTCGTTTCGTTCTCCGGGTGGCCGCAAAATAGCGGTTGGTGGGACTGAGATGGGCGCGGGCCCGCGAGCAGGGTCCCGTGCGTTCTCACCAGTTCACCACCGCGGCGTAGGCCTCGTGGTCGGCCACGGCGGCGCCAAGCCGTCCGAGCATGGCGGTCGTGACCGGCGGCGCCACCTTGAGCGTGTTTGGCCCACAGGAAGAAGCCGTACACCAGCCCTAGCCCGATGTTCCGGCGGATTTTGTGGTGGGCCGCCCGGGTCTCGATCCCGGCACCTTGGGATTAAAAGTCCCCTGCTCTTCCCGATGAGCTAGCGGCCCGGCACAGCAAGATAACTGACCGGAAAAGACACGAGAAGATGCCTGGTGGCGGCCGGCCCGTGAGGACGATCTCGAACCACTTCAGCTGCGCAAACGCTCCGACGAGGACCATGCCCGGTTCGATCTGGCGCCTCCAGATGCGATCAGCAGGTCGGGGTGACAGCGACGCAGGAGGGCTGGCCCGCCGAGGAGATGCGCAGAGGGGGAGAAGCTCGTATCCCCAGCGGTCACGCAGACACAGAGGAGGGATTCGCATCGTGGAGATCGTCCCCGAGCAGCCGACCATCAAGGGCCCCGACGAATGGTTCACCGGCGAGGTGTACATCGACCCCATCGCCCGCGGGCAGGACCCCTCGCGCATCCAAGTCAGCGCTGTGCACTTCACGCCGGGGTCCCGCACGGCCTGGCACTCCCATGGACGAGGGCAGACGCTTTACGTCACCGAAGGCGTCGGACGCATCCAGAGCCGGGGGCAGCACGTCCACGAGATCCGATCCGGAGACGTGATCTACACCCCCTCGGGAGAAGAGCACGGCACGGTGCCGCGCCGGACAGGTTCATGACGCACATCTCGATGACCGAGAACGATCCCGAGCGGCCTGACCATTGGGCAGACCACGTCGCCGACGACGAGTACCACGCCGGGACGTAGCGCCGCAGACGACCACGTCCTACAACCGCCGGTGCGCGTGCAAGATGCGCCACACCATGTCGAGGTGGATCCCCTGGGCTTCGGGCCGTTGACCGCACCAGCATTCGGAGGCATATTTCTGCCACGAAATCCGAAAGGGCGGTGATCGTGGCGATCGACCTGACCGGCGGCTTCAGCAAGGACCTCGAATACGTGTTCGCGGCGCAGCCGGACGATCCGGAGATGCGTGAGTCCGTGAACGCGTGGATCTGGGATGACAGTGCTGAGTTCGGCCTTCCGAGGATCGGGGTCGAGGCGGTGGCCGACCAGTGGGACACCCATGACGTGCAGGTGAACGTTGCGTTCGCCGATGGTCGGGTCTTCAACGTGTTCGGCGCCGGCCCGGTCCATGATCCCCTCGGAGCGGACGGGCGCCCACGCGTCTTGGGGGCTGGACCACTGTCATTCGACCTGGTCGAGCCCTACGGACTGCTCCATGTGCGGGTCCGGGGAGAAGCGGCCACCACGTCGGTCGCCGCGCAGATCGAGGGAACCTTCCCCGGTCAGGGGGATCGGGTGCCGATCGAGCTCGACGTCGACCTGCGGCCCGCCGCCCCGCCGTGGATGAACGGAGCGCTGCGAGAGGAGGCGAAGCAGGTCCTCGACACACAAGAAGAAGGTGACTTGATGGGTCATCCCTGGCGCTTCGAACAACTCTGCCGAGCCACCGGATCGCTGCGGATCGACGACGAGAGGTACGAGATCAACGGTGGCGCCAACCGGATCCGCCGGCAGAGCATCCGACGCCTGGCCAAGCTCCGGGGTCACGCCTGGCAGGCGGCCCTCTTCCCCAGCGGACGCGGGTTCGGCTACATCGCCTACCCGCCCCGCACCGACGGCAAGGACACCTACAACGAGGGCTACGTGTTCGAAGGCGATGGTGAGCTCGTCCCCGCACGCGTCGTGCAAGCACCGTGGCTGCGCGCCCTGACGCCGAGGGGTGAAGCAGTGCCCTGCGTCCTCGAGACGGCGAAGGGGGTGGTCGCCATCTCCGGCGAGACTGCCGCCTCCACCTTCATGGTCATGCCGCCCGAGGTCGGCGGCGGCCTGCAGCTCCAGCAGGCGCTGGTCCGCTACTCCTGGGACGGGGAGGAGGCCGTGGGCATGCTGGAACGCTCGACGACTCGCGAGGGCCGGCAGTAGTCCGACCCGACGTGCGTTCCGCCGAAGGCAGTCGGGTCGCCCGAGAGTCGGCGTCTTGGTCGTGGCGATCAGGGCGGGGCAGCGACCGAGGAGGGGACATGGTTCAGTACGACGGGTTGATCAGGACCGCACAGCAGCGCACCGGGCTCTCGGACTTCGGCGACGATGCATATCGAGACGGCCTCGAGCGTCTCGTCCGCTCGCTCCGTGACGAGGCGGTGTTGAACCCGTTGGGAGAGGTCGTGCTCCCTGAGCTCCTCGTCACGCACCTCTCGCAGCGACTGCAGGTCGAATCGTGGTACGCGCGCCATCCGGAAATCGAGGACGAGACCATCGAAGCCCCCCTCGTCGGGCTCGGCCTCCCGCGCACCGGGTCGACTGCGCTCTCGTTTCTCCTGGCCGAAGATCCCAACGCCCGCTCACTCAGGCGTTGGGAAGCGGCAGCCCCCTGTCCCCCACCCTCCACGGTCGAAGGACCCGACCCTCGGATCGCCCAAGCCGAGGCGCAACAGGCCATGCAGCAGGAGCTCGCGCCGCGTCTTGCTGCGCTGGTGCCCAGTACCCCCACCGGTCCTGAAGAGTGCCAGGACCTCATGGCCCTCGACTTCAAGTCGCACTACTTCCAGGCCTTCGCCCACATACCCTCGTACTCCGAATGGCTTCTCGATGCCGATCTCACCTCGACCTACCTCTACGAGCGCCGAGTCCTGAAGCTGCTGCAATGGGGTGAGCCAACGAGACCCTGGCGGCTCAAGTGCCCGTCACATCTCCTGTGGCTCGAGTATCTCGACGAGGCGTTCCCCGACGCTCGCTTCGTGATGACCCACCGCGATCCGGCTGAGGTGATGGTGTCCGTCGCCGATCTCTATGCAGAGGTGGGGCGTCAGTTCAGCGAGGACATCGATCTCCACTACCTCGGCCAATTGAACGTGCGGCACTGGACGACGGCGATGGAGCGGGTCATTCGCTTCCGGGAGAAACACGGCGACGCTCGCTTCTTCGACATGGACTTTCGTGACCTGCAGCGCGATCCGATCGGTGAGGTGCGCGCGCTCTACGCCTGGCTCGGAGAGCCGGTGAGCGATTCCTTCCTGGAGGGAATGTGCGCCTGGTCGCACAACGCCGAGTCACGCCAGCCCAACGTCCACCCGGATCCCAGCGCGTTTGGCCTGGAACTCGATGAGGTGCGCGGTCTCTTCGCCGGCTACACCTCGAGGTTCGCCGAGTGGACGGCGGCGAGCAGAACGACCTAGCAGGCCCCACACCACCGCCGGCGTCCCGAGCCGCGCTTGGCGGACCGCCGCTCAGCCGATCTCGGCCAGCCGTGGCACGACAGGCCCCCAGACCTCCTCGAGCCACCGCGCCGGCTCCGGACCCGTCGACCGTACGACGAGGGCGTGGACGCCGGCCTCGGCGAACTCCGCCGCGTCCCGCAAGACGGCGTCCGGCCCGGCGTCCTCGGGCACGCCGGCCAGCGCGGTGACCTCGATTTCCCCCGGGTCGCGGCCGGTCTCGTCGCAGTGGCGCCGCAGGACCCCCACCTTGTGGGCGACGGTGGCGGCATCGCCGATGATGTTGCAGGCATCGGCGTAGGTGGCCACCAGCCGCAGCGTCTTGCGCTCGCCGCTCCCCCCGATCAACAGCCGGGGCCTCGGGGAGCTGACGGGCGGCGGCGAGCACAGCGTCTCGGCCAGTTGGTAGTGCTTTCCCTGGTAGGGCCCGTCGTCCTCGCTCCACATCTGGAAGCAGATCTGGATCGTCTCCTCGAGCCGCTCGTAGCGCTCGCGCAACGGCGGGAAGGGGACGCCCAGCCCCCGGTGCTCCCGCTCGTACCAGGCGGCGCCCAGGCCCAGCTCGGCCCGCCCACCCGACAGCACGTCGAGCGTGGTCACCGTCTTGGCCAGCAGGCCCGGGTGGCGGTAGGTCACGCCCCCCACGAGCATGCGGAAGCGCAGCCGCTCCGTCTTGGCCGCGGCGAACGAGAGGGTGGTGTACCCCTCGAGCATCGGCTCCTCGGCCGGCCACAGGAACTCCATCTGGAACCAGTGGTCCATGACCGAGAGGGTGCGCACCCCGATGGCCTCGGCCGTCTGGGCCAGGCCGGAGAACGTCGGCCCGATGGCTTCGGGGCCACCGGGCCAGGTGAAGCGGGGAACATGGACGTCGAGTTGCACGTGGCCCTCCCTGACTCGGTCGTGCCGGCGACGGACCGAGGTCGCGACCCTACCGGCGCCGGGCCGTCCGGGCAGGTGACGCGCCCGCTGCTGCAACGTAGGCTGCAAGTGTGACCGGGACCGGCATGACGACGGCGACCAAGACGGTGGAGGCGATCGCCGCCATGGACGACCCCGTGCTGCGCAACCTGTGGATCACGCAGCGCTACCACGAGTTCGCCGTGCAACTGCGGGACGCCGGCCTCGGCGAGGACGCCTCGTGGTGCGCGTTCGCCGTGTGGGCGTCGAAGACGGCTGGCGAAACCATCCGGGGCAACGTGCTGACAGCCCGGGCCGGCCTCCTCGTGGCCGACTGCCAGGAGGCGCTGCACCACGGCGTGGGCGGATTGGTCGGTCGGCACCTCACCCATGGTCACCTGGGCCGCGCCATCGGCGGTGTCGTCGACGACGTCTCCGCGCAGATGGCCCGGGGCAACCTCATGGTCTTCACCGAGCTCGCCCCGCTCTTCACCGCGCTGATCGACGCCCAGCGTTCGTCACCGAGCTCACCCGAAGCGCTCCTGACGGCACTCGCCCCCGCACTCGAGCCCCTCGCCTCCGGAGATGACGCCGCCCCGGTGGTGACCGCCTTCGGGTGCTACGCGCGGGCGCTGTTCGCACCGGCCGACCGGGCGGCACTGGTCCTCCAGGCGAACACCCTGGCCGTCGCCCACGAGCAACGACGTCTGCAGGACCCGATCGAGTCGGCGCTCAACGCCGCCATCAGCGACACGCTCAAAGAGGTGATCGAGACCCAGATCGTCGGGCACCTTCCCATCGCCGCGGCGCGGCACCAACTCGACCACGCGATCGACGAGGTCTGCGGGGTCCTCGACGCGGCGTGGGACACCGTCCTGACCGAGTGCGTGATGCAGCTCGTCACCGCCTGCGAGACGTTCGACCTGCGCCGGGACGTGCCACCGCTCGAGAGCGGGATGTTCCCGGCGGCGCTGTGCGACCTGACCGGCAACCCGGCCGGGGAGGCCGTGGCGCAGTGGGACCGCACCAAAGGTACCGGGACACCCTCGGGCGCGCGCGACTGGGCCAAGCTCACTGAGCGCATGAACTTCATCGTGAACCTCTTCCGGTCCCGCCAGCAGGACGCCAACCTGTTCAGCCCCCCCTTCTCGGAGGACCAGCTGGCTGTCCTGGCCCGGGGTCGGCTGCCGCCCGAACCGCTCTAGGACGGAATGTTCCAGCGTGCTGCCAACGAGGTCGGCACTTGGAACGCCGGACGACCGCCGTAGCGCCCGGCGCGGACGGAGAGCTCCAGCATGCCGAACCCGATCCGGCCGGACAGGTGTCGGAGGAGACCTCGGTGCACCTCCTCCAAGGAGAGGCGTCGGGTCAGATCGGCCATGGGCCTGAACATCAGGCGGGTCCAGTCCGCCTTCGGCACCGCCAGGTAGTCCGCGATCTCGTCGCCCACGAACCAGCGCACGGTGGACGCCGGCAGACCGCGCAGACCCGGGGGGCAAAGGCGCGTGCCCTGGTCGAGCAGCGCTGCCATGAGCGCTCGGCCGGCGTCGCTGGCGCCGAACTGACGACGCCGCACGATGGGCTCCAGGGCCCTGGTCTGGGCGCGGGTGAGCGGCAGCAGCTCGGGGTCGATGCCCAGGTAGTAGCCGACGAGCGACCAGGTGTGCAGATACGTGTCGGCCTCGTCTTCGGTGTAGGTGATCCCCGTGCGGTCGAAGACCTCGAAGACGGTCTCGGTGAACGTGAGCAAGGTGTCGAGGAGATCCTCCTGGTTGATGGGCGTGCCCAGGGTCGCCGTGTCCCAATCGACTCGCGGGTCGTTCTGGACGAGCCAGCGCACCGAGGCATGCATCAAGCGGACATGGCGCACGTCCGAGTAACCACGTCGTCCGAACTCCAGGCCGCCGGGATCCATCACGTCCAGGAGGAACTGCGCGGTCTCGTTGAGCCGGCGCTTCGTGTCGGTCTCGAGGCGCGCCGTCAGCCCGATCACCTGGACGCCGCGCCAGGCCGCGTAGCACGTGGGGAGGGAGGCGGCGTACAGCGCGGTGATCACGTGCGGAGCCCAACGCACGAACAGCTCTTGGCCCGCCACGACGCGCGGCGCGTCCACCCAGTCAGGAGGAGGGTCCGGCTCGTCCAGGAATTTCGTCAGCTCCGGACCTAGGACCTCGCGCTGCTGCACGACGAGCGCTCTGAACGCAGACGTGGTGTCGCCGGTCCCCTCGAACAGTTCTCTCACCACCTTGTCGGCGCTCGGATCGGCCTGCGTCCGCAGGTGATCGAGGAAGTCGTCGTCCCACGTGGCGATGGTCACTGCGCCTCCAAGGCTCCGCGAGCCTCCTCCAGGCTCCTGCTGCTACCTCCCGCACCGACCTCGGCGATGCAGGCGCGCAACTCCTCCCGCACGCAGTCGGGCGCGCCCGGAAGGCCGATCCAGTCGGTCAGCACCCGCAGCTCCAGCATGCGCGCGCCCTGGCGTCTCGCCACGGCGACCGCATCCTCGTAGTCCCGCGTGGCGCCTTCCACGGCGCGCGACCTGCGCTGGACGCCGGCTCGCACCCGGAGGATCTCCGCTTCGCAGAACTGCTCGCCGGTGGCGCGCGCGGTGGCGAGCGCGTCGTCGAGGAGTGCCCGAGCGCGATCGACGGGCGTCAGCGGGTCGTCGGCCAGCAGCGTCTCGAAATAGGGGCGGAGCAGGGGTCCGGGCAGCTCGGGCTCTTCGATACCTTCACCCGCCCACCACTGCAACGACCGGGCCCATTGCCGCCACTGCCGGGTGCTCACCTCGTCGGCGACCTGCAAGGCCTCCGCGGCCCGTTTGACCACGACCTCGCGTTCGCCGTCGAGCTGCGCCATGATGGCGGTCGTCACGCCGGCCACGGCCTGCGCCTGGGGGACCTGGCGCTCGGTCATGCTGTGCAGCACGTCGTCGGCCATCCGCCACGCCTCGTCGGCCTGCCCGCACAGCCAGAGGGCGAGCGCCGTGGCCACCCGCGGCGCCGCCACCGCCATCAGCTCGTACGACCGCATCGGCGGGAGTTCGTTGAGGCTCACGTCGAAGGGGACCCCGGTCGATTCGTAGGACGCCCGGATCTGCGCCAGGCCGTCGACGAACCGACCCTCCCAGATCCTGGTCGTCCCCTCGTAGAGGTCGACCTGGCGGCGCATCCACGCGTCGCCCAGGGCGTCGGCCTCCCTCCTCGCCTCGACCAGCAGCTGATCGACGGTCTTGTACTCGGCACTGGCATGCCACCACGGCACCAGCACCAGGTAGTTGCGGAGG
>Ga0187769_10002502_pt1 | contig 10769 bp, 10 predicted proteins | sample 0116_SJ02_MP02_1_FD_133140 | JGI IMG/M metagenome (GOLD analysis project Ga0187769, IMG submission 133140) | Tropical peat soil microbial communities from peatlands in Department of Meta, Colombia - 0116_SJ02_MP02_10_MG | ecosystem: Environmental > Terrestrial > Soil > Wetlands > Peat | place... | reverse complement strand
GCCACAACATTACACGACAACACTACAAAGAACGCAAAGAAAAAAGGAGGGGCCCCTTTCCCCGTCGAAATCGCCTAACGCTAGACAGCAAAACCCAACCAGAGAGAGCGACTTGCACGCCAACCCAAAATTTTAGCCTTTTCCGGAACACTCTGCATGATACATGGAAATTTACACTTACACATTACAAAGCAACATTACAACAGACGTAAAGAAAAAAAAGGGAGGGGCGAGAACAGCGATTTTGTCAGATTCTCGAGGCAAGCTGCCTCACCTTTTCTGCAAAGACAGTCTTCAGAAGCTCATCAGGCTTCCCCAACGCCGCCTCAACGCCCTCGTCAAAAGGAATCCTCCCCAAGAACCTCAAACCCAACGCCTCGGCCTCCCGCTCCACAGAATCAGAACGAGCCAACTCCATGTTCTCCACAACCCCTATCACCCGCACTCTCAACGCCTGCAACAACCCAACCAGCCTCTTCACAGTCTCGAAAGCCAACCGCGAAGGCGTCGTCACAATCAGAAACTCCGCCCGCTCAATAAACCTCACCAAGTCAAGAGTCGCATCACCAATCCCCGGCGGCACGTCAAGCACAAGATAATCCAGCTCCCCCCACACCACCACCGACAAAAGCTCCAACAGCGCATTAGAGACATCCACCCCCCTCAGAGGAGTCGCATGATCACGCGAATAATAAACAATCGACATATACGCCAAACCACACACCCGCGGAGGAACGATACCCTTCTCTTCCACCGGCCGCAACTCTCCAACGCCTAAAACAGCATGCGTAGACGGACTCGTAAAATCCAGATCAAACAAACCCACCTTGAACCCCTCCCCTGCAAGAATCAAAGCAAACGTCGTCGCAAACAGACTCTTGCCGACCCCGCCCTTGCCCCCAGAAACCGCCACGATGCGACGCACACCCTTCAACCTCTCACCCACAATGCTCATCCGAGGATCAACCAAGCCTACCTCACTCCTTTAACGTCCACAAGCCAAATCCCACGCCCCTCAACCACCTCAAAATCCGGACTCCCACACCTAGGACACGTAACATACGCGTGTGCCACCTCAGGAACAAAATGAATAGCCTCAACCACACCCTCATCGAGCTTCTTCCTGTCGAAAACCCACACATGACCACACACATGACAAACCATCCTCGCCCGCACCTCTTCAACCTTGAACACCGCACTCCCCAGCTTGGATCCCTTGACCTGCTGGAGAGCGAACAGCAACACATCCTTATCTATCTGCTGCAGCTCCCCAACCCTCACCCTCACTTCCATAACCTCCCTAAAACCCTCCTTCTCCGCCGCCTCAGAGGCCGCCGAGACCACTGCTTCAGCCAACGCCCACTCGTGCATACCCAGAGCCTACGAACAAGACCAACTTAAAAATATCGCAAAAGCACCATCAACCGCAACCGTCCAAACAGAGTGACACCCACAACACGTCTCAGCAAAGAGCAACCTAAAGCTAAATAAAGTCAAAAACAACAACTAAACACACCTCCAAAGGTGACATTCATGTTCAAAGTCAAAGTCGCCGACGCCAAACAACTCAGAGACATGATCACGTCCATATCCATACTCGTAGACGAAGCCACGTTCAAGCTAGACGCAGAAGGCATCAAACTTCGAGCAATGGACCCATCACGCGTCGCCATGATAGACTTCGAATGGCCCAAAACCATCTTCGAAGAATACACGTGCACGGAACCCACAAAAATGTGTGTAAACATAACCGAACTACTCAAACTGCTCAAAAGAGCCGGCAAAGACGAAACACTCGAACTCTCAAAAGACGAAAAAACAGGAAAACTGCAGATATCAATCGCCGGAAAATACGCCCGCAACTTCACCATGCCCACACTTGAAGCCTCAGAAGAGGAAGTCCCAACACCCAAAATCACATTCAACGTTAAAATAAAAGCCACAGCCGAAGGCCTAAGCCAAGCAATCGAAGACGCCCAACTCGTAAGCGACCACGTAAGAATTGAAGCAGACCCCGAAAAAGTAGTCTTCAACGCCGCCGGAGACCTGATGGGCGCAACGATAACCCTTCAAAAAGGAAGCGACACCCTGCTCGAACTCGACGCGAAAGAACCCCAAAAAGCAACCTTCAGCCTCAGCTACCTCACAGAAATAATAAGAACGGCCTCCGCAACCTCAGACATAGCAACACTTGAATTCTCATCAGACATGCCCATAAAACTCGACTTCCAACAGGCAAAAGAAGGAAAACTAACCTTCTACCTCGCACCCCGAATCGAAAGCGAATAACGAGAAAAACAAAATGCAAACCGCTTTCTCCAAATTCGCAAAGAGCGACTACACCAAATACCCATTCCTGAAAGAAGCAGCAAAATACCTCAAACTCCCAAACTTAGACGTGGAGGACCTGGCAAACATCGAGCTTAAACAGATTCTCGACCGAGCAGAAGAAAGAGTCGAAGAAGCGATATTGTACACGAGAGTCACCAGAAACCCCCACCACGAAGAAGACGTGGAAATCCTCTCATTCACAGTTGCCATCGTCCTCACGATAGCAACCCAAAACAACTTCATCAAGAAGAGATACGCGCTGTCGGAAGCAAAACAGGCATACGAAGACTTCAAGCTCGAACCCAAAGAAAAACTAGCAAAAATCGCACAGAACTTCGAATGGAAACTGGAAATCAACAACAACCTTCAAATACCATACGAGTTCGCACTCGATTTCGCCGACTACCTCAAGAACACGACATTCCTGCGAGAAAAAAAATGGAAACTTATCAACCGCACCCTGACAAACGGAAAAGTCTACCTAACAAGGAATGAAGCGGCAAGACTGCTCGCCGAAGAAGTTCGTAGATACGTCGAAGAGCACACAGAAGCCGAAGAATTGCCCAAGTTTCCACCAAAAATCTTGGAAACAGCAGAGAGAATCATGAAACTATCAATAGATAAAATAGGCAAAACAGAGATGGAGGGCTTTCCGAAATCCATAACGCAAACAGCCTTTCCACCCTGCATACAGAAACTATACGAGGCCTTTTCATCTGGACGCCACCTCTCACACATCGGCAGATTCACTCTGACGTCATTCCTCATAAGCATCGGAATGCCCTCCGCGAAAGTTGTAGAACTCTTCAAAAACATCTCCGACTACAACGAAAGAATGACGCGATACCAAGTTGAACATATAGCAGGAGAAAGAGGCTCCAGAACCCGTTACACAACCCCGAAATGCGACACACTGAAAACTCACGGAGTTTGCATAAACCCTGATAACCTCTGCATAAGGATACACCACCCATTGGGCTACTACAGAAGAAAGGTCACGTCCCCATAACTGGAAAGAGTTAAAACCGCGATGGTTGTATGCTTGTATGCCAGAACAGTCAAAAGTTTAATATTGACAGTGTTACAAATCAGTTCGTCCTACAGGACCGGGAAAGATGAACCAAACAAGAACAGCAAACCTCGCGCACGTTGAAGGAGACTTAAGAGCAAAATCAGAAATCGGCCTGATCCTCCCCACATACTGTGAAGTTTCAAACATTGAAAAGCTGATAGGCGACATCGAAAGCTTGCATCTTGATGTTCGAGTGCTAGTCATCGACGATTCCAGCCCCGATGGGACCGCTGATGCTGTTAGGACACTGCAGAAAAAGTATGACAACATTCTTCTCCTTGTGAGACCGAAAAAGTCCGGCCTTGGAACAGCCATAACCGACGGTTTCAAGACACTCATATCAATGAAGAACCCTCCAAGCTACATAGTGACCATGGACGCCGACTACTCGCACAATCCCAAAGAAGTCCCGCGCGCAATTCAAACCGCAAGAGAAAGCAAGGGCCTAGCAATAGGGAGCAGATACTGCAAGGGAGGCGGCGTCGTAAAATGGAGCATATTTCGACGCTTAACGAGTCGTATAGCAAACATCCTTGCCTACATCTTGGTGAGAGCAAAAATCCATGACTACACTAGCGGTTTGCGATGCTACTCGACAAGGCTGGTCAGAGAAATGGTCCCAGAGCTGCACAGTGAAACTTACGAAATACAAATAGAAACCATACGGCAAGCCCACAAAAGAGGATTTGACGTAAGAGAGTTCCCAATGACCTTTGTTAATAGAAAGAACGGAAAATCGAAGCTCTCTGCAAACGAAATCAAGGAGTTCACTTCGGAGATTTTAAAAATCAAGAAACTTAAAGGATCGGCAGCTAGCGTAGGTTGAACTTTGGCTGAACAGACTTGTTGAAATCTGCCTGCATAAAAAGGAAAGCCGCGTGGCGGATCCCATAGCAATCGTTTTTGGAGAAAACCCACCTAAGTAAAGAGAGATACCATCTGCATATGACAATGGAATACGATGCACACACTGGGCCGGATAGGCCTTTGGCGAACGGCTACGCACGCCCTCTCTTTTCTGCAATAGTTCCTCCGTAAATCACTTCTAAATGGTTCACGACGTTTTTCCAAGTATACTTTGTTTCCACGAGTTCTAATGCGTTTTTGACGAGTTCCTCTTTTAACGACTGATCTGTGAGCACATCATGAACTGATCTTGAAATTTCGTAAGAATTTGATTCCTTGAGTAACAATGCGTGTGTTCTATCCTTCAAAATGTCGCCTGGGCCGCCAGATGGAGAAGCAATGACAGGGATTTTGCTGCACATTGCCTCAAGCATACTTAGACCAAACCCTTCGTACGAAGAGGGTAATAAGAAAACGTTGGCAATTGAATAGAACTCGAGTAGTTTCTCCCTTGAAACGTCGCCCGTAATAACAAGTGAATCCTTCACTTTGAACTTTTCAGAGACATCCCAAAGTTCATTTACACAGTTTGAGTAGTCAGGACCAACAACAACAAGCTTAGCGGAAGGGAAATCTTTCAAGATCGCGGGTAGCGCCCGCACGATATTGTCCACTCGTTTATTCCAATCTATCCTCCCCACGTAGAGCAATATAGGACCGTCTGAGTGTAATTCTTCAAGAATTCTCCTGCTTCGATGAAGATTTGCATATTCTCCGATATCAACACCGTTGGGCACGATGTCTATCTTGTGTTCTGACGCGCCTAGACTTGAAATTAAACGTTTGTTGTGCCTGCTTAGCGCTACTATTCTGTCAGAGGACTTAAGCAGCAGACGGCCTGAAGACTTGTCAAAAAAATCTTTCGCGAATCCGTTTGCGAGAGATCTGCGAGGATAAATCCCATGTGGTGTGAGAACAGATGGGACACCCCTCACGCGAGAGACATAAACCGCCTCGAGGGAACTCAAGCATCTATAGCCATGGGCGTGAACTACGTCAGCCTCGACTTCTCTGGCAATCTTCATAACTTCAGGTATGAACCAAAGTTCCCTGAAAATCCTCGGCATGAACAAGGGGAAGCGGTAAACTTCTACGCCATCGACAGTTTCCTTCTTCACTGGAGAGATTTTTCCATCCACCTCATTTGAAGTTATGACTGTTACATTGTGCCCTCTTCTAGTAAGTTCGCGAGAAATTCGATAGACGTGTTCTTCCACTCCGCCAATTGCTGGAGGGAACCGCGGTGTGACTTGCAGTATACGCATGTTCTGTACTCTCGGCTTGGGTCAAACAATGTATGGTGCTTGAGACAAAAGGGCATTTAAGGCTTCTTCGTACTGCTTTGCCAACGCGCCCCAATCGAATTTGTCCTCAACGGTCCGCCTAGCACTTTCCCCCATTCTTGCTCGGAGCTTTTCAGAGTTCAACAATGTCTCAAGCTTCTGTATCCATTCTTCAGGACTATCTGGATCTGCAAGAAAACCATTTTCTCGGTCCAAGATTACCTCCTGAATTCCAGCTACCCTGCTGGCAATGACAGGTTTCTGCATGGACATTCCCTCGAAAAGTTTCAGCGGGCTTGCTGCGTGGGAAATTTCGTCGTTAGGAAACGGGACAAGTACTACGTCTGCAACTGCCAGTATGAAGGGAATCTCTTCGTGAGGGAGTTCTCCTAAGTAAAGGACATTATCCGCATTGATATTCTTGCCGTCACCACTTCCTACAAGCAAAAATCTCACGTTGAGTTTTTTCAATCTCGCGTCTTCGCATAACTTCCACAATATGTTCATTCCCGCCCATCCGTCCAAGCGCCCTGAGTAAACACACAATCTCTCTTTGTTGAGTTGCAAATCTGATCTCACCTTGGCAGGATCCAAACCGTTAAAGTCGAACAGCTTGGTATCGACACCGTTTGGAATTATCGAAATCTTGTCTTCGGGAACACCCAATGAAACTGCGTAGTTCTTTATGAACCGTGTAGGTGCGATTGTTCTGTCCGAGTTTCTAACAACAAACCGCTGAACTTGGACAAGTAGCTTAGCTATTAAACTTTCTTGGTCAATATTAAGGAGAACACTGCTGTACTGAGCAATCAAATCATTGAAATCGGCGACAACTTTTTTTCTCCACAACTTTCCTTCCAGAAAACCCAACAGACCCGTGTAAGGACTGGGATAATTTAGCACGATGACATCAGGACCTATGTTTCTTAAAATCGTGAATGAACTCAAGAACACTGAAATCGCAGTCAAAAAATACGCAGCTATCAATGAATGTTGCCACAATAGAGAAACTCGGGGCGAGAGTCCTATCGAATGTTCAAAAATACCTTCGTAGCGGACAACGGCCTTTTCGCCGCGTGAATGATTCTGAGTGGCTTGCTTTTCCATGTATGATTTGTCACGTAATTCACGAAATGGAGGAAAAACGGCAAAGTGCACCTCATTCCTAATGGCCATCCGCTTCATGAGCTCAAATATCCTTCTGTCACTTCCCAGTTTTGGCGGCAAGTACTCAACGAAAGCCAGCACTTTCATCTTTCTCGTTCTCAAAATGTTCATGCTAATGCTTTATAGTTTTCCGATGCGAAAAACTTGCTGGAATTTCAAACACGTGAAGATTTGGCTTGTGTTCCGTTATGCCAGCCATTTATGGCTGTTAAAGTTGCCGCTCGATGCAGCAAATCTCTAGAAAGACAGAAGAGCATGATGAGCGGAAACGGCACATCAATGGATCCTTTGAGAGAACGACATCAACTTTTAATGTGTTCAAACGGTACTTGTAACTGAAAATAGCCACTTTGGATAACGTATACGTGTCAAGAGGCTTGCGGCAATTGCAGAACTTCGGCGCGCTGAAACCAAATGGCTTCGCTGTAGGATTTGCAAAATATGGCGCCTGTTGCGTCAGAGGTCTTGCTTGTTTCAACGACCTAACTAATGAGTCCGAATGGAACGATTCACTGCCGATGGATGGAATTGGTCTATGGAACGACCAAAGGTATCGTTGGCTATCCCACACACAACGCAGACAATACGATTGCAAGTTGCTTAAGCAGCGTCGAAAGTCAGAGTTACTCTCCTATTGAAGTGGTTATCGTTGACAATTTCAGTGGTGACGATACTGCTAATATTGCGAAGATCTTTGGAGCGAAGGTTGCACAAACGAAATCAAATCCTACATTAGTAAGGAACGTAGGCATTGCAAACTCTGCAGATAAGTATGTCTTCGTTGATTCTGATCAGATTCTATCCCGCGTTGTTGAAGAATGTATTATAAAAATGTGATTAGGAAAATGCGGATATGGTGATAGTCCCTGAACTTTTCATCCGAGAAGGATTCTAGAGTTCCTCCTCAGCGGAATGGAAGAATTACTACGTGAAGGTGGAAAAGAGATTCGGGGCTTGAGGAAACATTATCTCAGGTGAACCGCGGTTTTTTTCTAAAGATCTTTTAACTCGGGTCGGAATGTTCGATGCTGATTTGCTCTTGGAGTGAAGATTATGATCTCTATCAGAGATTGAAAAAAATGAACACTAAGGAAGGCTCTTGTTAATCAATGCTCTGTCATTGTGAACCGACATTTATTAAAAAAATAATTGCTAGGAGCCTGCGCTACTGGGAGTCCATGCCAACTTTCACAATTACTCCGAAAACAAGTTTTCCAGCGGGTAGTGAGACATTCATTGCTCGCGTGGAGAGAGACTCTGTCCGAATTGGGAAAGAACCCTGGCCTAAACTTTAGGATGCAGTATTCTTCTTGGAATGAAAGCGTTTGCGATGGCAGCGGGCTCACTTGGGAATTTGGCGCAGAACGAAATGCTTTTTACCCTTATATCAGATTTAGAGTTGAACATACTTGAAGTCAAATGTTTTTGTACAAAGAGCGTTTAGAGAACACTACACGAAAGATTTTTCTTTCGACGAATGCCCACCAATGATTGATAAGCGCGAATTCGGGTTCGCATCTTTTGAGGGATGGATAATTCGCCATAAAAGTTTTGACACCAAGAATGAGTTAATCTCTTTTCTTGGCGATTCAGCACCCCGAGATGTCTACTTCTCATGCGCTTATTATGAAGATCCACAGGCCGAAATGGAAAGAAAAGGGTGGTTGGGGGCGGATTTGGTTTTCGACATTGACGCTGATCATATTCCTACCTCTTGCGAAAAGATTCATGATCGATGGACATGCGGCAAGTGCGGCTTCGCAGGAAAGGGAATCGCGCCGGAGAATTGTCCTGTTTGTGGAAGTGAAAAGTTCGACGAAAGCACTTGGCCCTGTGAAGTCTGCCTAACCTCTGCAAAGTGCGAGAGCGTGAAGCTCTTGGATATGTTAATGAAAGATTTCGGCTTTTCTGACAAAGAACTTCGAGTGTTCTTTTCAGGGCATAGGGGCTATCATGTACACGTTGAGCATGAAGCCGTCAAGAATCTTAACAGCGTCGCCCGCAAAGAAATCGCAGATTATGTCTGCGGCCTTGGCTTGGAGAACCCTTTCTTCGGGCTGAATGAGAAAGGATCGAAGAAGTTGAGTGTGAACGATCCCGGCTGGCGAGGACGAATCGCCAAAAGCATCCACGATTTTACGCTAAATGCAAAAGTGGAAGATTACAGGGACATAGGGCTGAAAGGAAATATGGCTGAGGCTTTGGTCAAGAGCAGGGCTGCAATCTTGAAGAACCTCTGCGAATCAAATCCATGGGAAGAAGTGAAGGGAGTTGGCCCAGAAACGTGGAAGAAGATAGTGGAGCATTTCGTAATGTCACAATCGGCCAGTGTGGATACCGTTGTTACAACGGACACTCACCGTCTGATCAGATTGGGTGGCACTTTGCACGGCAAGACGGGACTGAGAAAAACGGAGTTTCCAATACCAACTATTCAGAGCTTTGACCCTTTCAAGAGTGCAATAGCCTTTAAGAAGGGCACAGCCACAGTTCTGGTCTCCGATGCACCTGAGTTTAGGCTGGGAGATCAGACGTTTGGCCCTTACAGAAATCAAAAAATTGAGCTTCCAACAGCGGCGGCTATACTTCTTGTCTGCAGAAAAAGAGCAGAAGTGACACAATAAATGTACAGTCGGTTGTATGAAGTTTGGAAACAGGAGCTCGAATACCCTGAATTGGTGAAGCTGCCGCCAGACTTTTATGCAGGAATTGTTGAATACGTAAAAAAACTTAAAGAAGAAAGCAGAATGCTCGATAAGAGAACAGTGAAGGCAAATCTTCTCAAAAAAGAAATGCAGAACACAAAGCGCATGGTGAATGACTTGGTACGGGCAAGGTACCGAAAGATCCTCTGCAAAATTACGGGCGGAGAGGAGGCACCTCGAGAAGTATTAACGGTTGAGGAAGAGCAGTTTTACGCGAAAATTTCGCCCTTGGTCGAGACAGTCTCAAATTTTACATCCGAAACCTTGCAGGGGCATGAGCCAAAAACCATGAGCGACTCGAAACACAAGCGAATTACAATGCGCATGTTGAAGGAAATCCCAGGTATCATCGGAGCGGATATGAAAACCTACGGACCGTTTAAAACCGAGGACGTCGCATCCATTCCTGTGGAGAACGCAAGGATTCTGGCCAAGCAAAATCTGGCTGAAAAAGTTGAAATTAACTAGTCTGAACCATCACCAGCGGTTGCTGCGTCGATATTCACATTTCCCCTCCAAAATGCTCTGCTACTCATTATTAGCAACGGATAGAAAACTATCCATGCAATGGAAAACAATTGACCGTAATAATCATGGAAGGTTTGAGCGGCAGCGGGACCAGCGGGACCGTTCGCTCCAATCATGAAAATAGTAACTATTCTCAATACGTTTATAAAATACGTGACAGCGCCTCCGGCCACAAAATAAACTGCTCTTTGCTTCCAGGGAATTCCGCTGTTTCTTAAGAATAACAAAATTGTAACAGAGTATATCAGTAGACTCTCAATGCCCGAGCAAGGCCATTCGATTTGTGCCCCGAAAAATCCGTGGGAACCGATTGCAGTCATCGTGGGCACACCACCAGTTACGCCATATCCGACCACCCGATATCCCAAGAAATTTAGAAAATTGGCTGCAAACGACGCTGTGGTTGGTACAAAAAGTTGGAAAGGCGTGAAGCTTCCTTGAGGGTAGAAGTTGTCTATGGTATATATCAATCCGATGAGCGCTAGGAAAACCCCAGATATTGAGTGCACCTTCAAACCGCGAACTCCGTATTCCAGCAGGACTATCAGCGCAAAAAGAGCTGCAAACACTAAGTATTCAGTTGAGAGAGGTATCACATCCGCCCAAGTGGGCTGGATGCCACTGCTAAGCGCTATGTTCGTAATCATACTATTGAGTCCATAAAAGTTAGATATCACAACGTATGCAATAGGCAAGAAAAGAGATAAAATGAACACACCGGTCCGTATGGATCTCGTCTTTCTGATTTTTCCAGTTTGAAGTTCTTCCCAACTCAAG
>Ga0187769_10002500_pt1 | contig 10775 bp, 9 predicted proteins | sample 0116_SJ02_MP02_1_FD_133140 | JGI IMG/M metagenome (GOLD analysis project Ga0187769, IMG submission 133140) | Tropical peat soil microbial communities from peatlands in Department of Meta, Colombia - 0116_SJ02_MP02_10_MG | ecosystem: Environmental > Terrestrial > Soil > Wetlands > Peat | place... | reverse complement strand
TCCAAGACTTCCTCGGTGATCGGCCAGAAATCTCAAGCTTATTCGATCTAACGCCCGCGGAAGTTGTGTCAAGCTACGTAAGTGAGGATGGAGAATTGGTTCCATCAAACGTGATGCAGCAGATTAGGGGTTTACAGAGAGAAATCTACCCATAGTCCAGTATTCCTCGACTGAATGATCGGCCTCCCTGAAAAGCCCATAATAAGAGGGTTGAATTGGTAGGCGGAAGTGGAACATCGTTGAGCGGCATTCCGGAAGTTGATATGAAGATTAGGCGATTGGTTCAGGCGGTATTTCGATCGCAAGGAATGCTACGAGAGTACTTTACCGACCTCTTTCCATATATGCGTGAGGCTGTGCGCAAGTTCAACTTGGAAGAGGTCTGGAATCTTGTGTACAAGGAAGTGGTTACGGGTGACTATGAACTTGATAGGTTATCCATATTCCTTGACCGGCTTCTGAAGGAGAATAAGGAACTCTTCGCCACCTTCCTCGGCTTTGTGATTGGAGAGGTTCTAAATCGTTTTCATGAACCTAAAGGGAACCTAAACTGGTTCTTTCAGGAACTCAAGGACTTGGGGTTCGAGTGGGACGGTAAGAAACTAAAATCAGTCTAGCCCTGGCCGTGGCACCACGAACTTACTCTTCATCAGAATAGCATGCTCTTCAGGAGGAGCGATGTTTCTGAAGAATAGGTAGAACCCTATGGCGGCTCCTAGGTAGACCATACTCCCAACCACAAGCGGAGCAGAAATTGAGACGAAACTCGTGCCGCTCAGAAGGTATCCGGCCAAGAGAGGGCTGATTGAGCTACCTACTCCCCATACGGTATATGTGATCGCTGATGCAGACGCCCTCTCTTCCTGCGTTACCGTACCCATAAGGTAGGATTGCTGAATCGGCCAAGCGATATTCATGAAGAAATTCCTCACAATATAGAGCACGGCCGCAAACTGATAGGTCGGCGCAAGCACCATTACAGCAGAGAAACCGGCGGAAAGACCCTGCGTTAGCAGGACGGTCGCAGCGCTGCCCAACTTGCTGGTTAACTTTGGGATGAATGGCACACAGATTAGTGACGTGGCTTCGGCGGCGCCGAACCACGGCCCCAAAACCGCGTCACTCGCTCCATACATTTTGTTAAACCACAGTGACAGCAGTTGAAGTGCAAGCCCTGATGCAAATCCCACCATTCCAATAGTAACAGAGAACTTGGCGATCTGCGAGCCGGATCGCAAACGGAACCAACCGGATGAATCTGCCGTGTACTTCTTTCTTAGCGGAGTCTCGTGAACGGGCATGAGGGCGACGCCGGAGACGATGGCGAACCCAGCCAAAATGAGGAAAGCGTACTCGTAGGATCTTTCGAAGCCGACGCTTAGGTTCGTTCGAAGTAGGAAGGGAATTACGCTCATGGCCGAGCCGGCGGTCACCGCCAATGCCCAAATCCCTTGTGACCATGCAAAAGCTCCGGACCTCTTCTCACGGGACTTATCGGCCAAAAGCGCAGTCCAAGCAGGTGTCCAGACCGCGGAGCTGAACCCTCCTGCTAACCCGACGCCACCCAACGCGCTAGCTAACAATAGAGAATTGAGGTTGCGAGTGAAAGCGAACAGGAGGTAGGCCGGAGTGGCGAATAGAAAGCCCGCCACGATGAACGGCTTCCTACCATATCGATCCGCGGCGACTGCGAACGGAATTAGGGCTATTGTGTTGGCGACTGACGACACGGATGTTACGACGCCGATCACCTCAGCCGAGAAACCTATGTGGCTCAGATAAATCGGCAACACGACAAGTGTGAATCCCCAGGGCAAGGATGTCAGCCCCATTGTGCCCAGCAGCAAAGCTACGTCCCGTGAATTATGCCTGCCTATCGCCATAGGACTACACTAACTCGTTGGGACTCTTCGACCGGCTGCACCAAGCGAATGTATAAGCTCAATTATCGGCTTCATTCTGTGCGCATATATCTGATGTATTTGTCGGCGCTCTCAGTTACGCGGTCTAGGATTTCACTCGGGTCCGGGCGAATTGTCGAGGCGACGGTGTCCGGTCTGAAAGACGGAATTCCGCTCGTTTTTCATCATGGGACTCCTGGATCGCTGCTCCTGTTCGAACCATTCATAAAAGCCACTCTGGCGCGGGGTCTCCGGTACGTTTCATACTCGCGACCTGGTTATGGGAACTCAACCCGACAGCCAGCACGGACAATTGCAGACTGTTCGGTGGATACGGGGAAGATCCTCGATCAGCTCGGAGTAGATTCATTCTATGCGATTGGATGGTCGGGAGGCGGCCCCCACGCGTTAGCTTGCGCGGCGCTCTTGCCCAAGCGGGTAATTGCCGCATCTACTATCGCCGGAGTCGCACCATATGGATCGCGTGACCTAGACTGGTTGGCAGGCATGGGTAAGGAGAATATTGAGGAATTTCAGGCGGCGCTCGCTGGTCCGGACGAACTGCGAACTTTCTTGGAACGCGCGACGGCGGCCCTAGCTGAAGTTACTAGCGAACAAATTGTCTCATCGTTCGGTGACCTGATAGATGACGTAGACAAGGCGGCACTTACCGGCGAGTTCGGAAGTTTCCTGGCAGAGAATACCCGGGAAGCCTTGCGGAATGGCTTCTGGGGTTGGCTCGACGACGACCTCGCTTTCACTCGCGATTGGGGATTTGACCTAAGCCGGATCAATGTTCCCGTGAACGTTTGGCAGGGAGGCAAGGACCGTATGGTTCCGTTTGCGCATGGACGCTGGCTTTCGCAACGCTTGCCAAATGCTCGAGTACACCTGCTGCCTGAGCACGGTCACCTCTCTCTAGCCATAGGCTCGTTCAGCAAGATCTTAGATGATCTGACGGCGAGCGGAAGAGGCTGGCGGAAATCTGCGCAGCTATCGGTTGATTCTGTGCGTGGGAGCGGCTAGAGGTTCGCCCGATCTTTCTTGGAAAAAAGGGAGGGGGCCTACTGACACTACTGACAGATCATTAGACAGCTTCCGACTCTATATTCGCCGCGTGGGATGGCCGGCGCTAAAGCTGGTAAAGCTGGTGCAGCGACGGGTGGTGCGGCGGCGAAGTATGCTGTAGGTGCAGTAGGGGCGTATGCATAGCCCATTGGGATTCCATAACTCGCGTAGCTTGGATACGCTGGCGCTGCAACGGGTGCTGCTGGATACGGCGGGTAGGCCCAGTACGGTGCCATACTACAGTAGTTACACATGTTTGACCGCGAGTGAAATTTAGAAACGAGCAGTTAAGCGTATCACGAAACAGACAAGGGCATGCAAACCGACGTGCCGAATCATGTGGCATCTCGCCCGCGCGCTTGCGCTCAATACCGCAAGAATTGAATCAACGCTAACCCCTCGGAATCAGAACGACGACGCGTCTAGTATTCTGAAATCCATTAGTGGGGAAAGGATTAGGTATCCCCTAAACTCCTCACGAAGGACGGTTGTTTCGGCGTTGGAGGTTGAACACTATGACTTGTTCATCGACTTGGATTTTCAAGGGCTTACATACAAAGGAACGCTCGAAGTCAAACTGAAGTCGGACGAGGACGTTGTTCTCAATTCGGTTGGACTTGAAATTGAACGGGTTCGTCGTGATAATGTAGATTGTCGCTTTATCCTGAAAGACTGCGACCTAAGGATAGAGACCGGTGCATTCGACGGCGCCTTGCAGATCGACTTCTCTGGGCGGATTCCCGACTCCCTGGCCGGAATCTATAGGGCTCCGTACGACGGAACGCACATTGTGACCACGCACTTCGAAGCGGCCCAAGCAAGGCGCATGTTTCCCTGCATAGACCGGCCAGATGTCAAAGCAGAGTTCAAACTCTCAGTACGCATGGATAATGAGTTAGATGCAATCTCCAACATGCCAATAGAATCAGAAACAGCTGATGGAAACAAGAAGATTGTAAAATTCCAGCCGACTCCGCGCATGTCCACATATCTACTCTACCTTGGAGTCGGGAAATTCCAAGCTACAAGTGAGAGACTCGGGGAGACCGAGATCATCGTAGCAACCACACCCGTCAAGGCGGGGCAGGGTAGGTTTGCCGAAGAAGAAGCCCGAAAAGCGATCAAATTCTTCAACACGTACTACAAGATACCGTACGCGCTTCCAAAAATCCACCTCGTAGCTGTCCCCGAATTTCCCATGGGAGCCATGGAGAACTGGGGCGCAATAACATTTCGAGAAATCCTACTCCTAGTCGATGAGAATACAAGCACTAGGATTCGGATGCGCGCGGCCATGGCTATCGCACACGAACTAGCCCATCAATGGTTTGGCGATCTCGTTACAATGAAATGGTGGGACGATATTTGGCTGAATGAAAGCTTCGCGACCTACATGGCGTACAAGGCCATCGACCACGCCCACCCAGAATGGAGAACGTGGAAGAACTTCTTCAACGGAGAACCAAGGGCAGAGACACTAGAAGGCGCTATGAAACGGGACATGCTGAAGAACACACATCCAATACAAGTTCCGGTGAACTCTCCGGATGAGATAGAGGAGATCTTCGATGAAATCAACTACGGAAAAGGGGCTCATATTCTTCAAATGATCGACGGCTTCGTCGGCGAAGATGCTTTTCGAGAGGGGGTGCGTCGATACCTCGCCAAACACTCCTACTCCAACGCCACCGGGGATGACCTTTGGTCCGCGATTGAAGAAGCATCCGGAAAACCGGTTAGGAAGATAATGTCTGCATGGGTCCGGCAAGCGGGCTTCCCAATTGTCACTGTGTCAATGGAATCTGGGAAACTGAAGTTCAGCCAGAAGAGATTTCTAATCTCGGGGGAATCCGAGAAGGTAATCTGGCCGGTTCCGCTCATAGCGGAAGTGAATGGGGAACGTCGGAGTATTCTCATGGAAGACTCCGAAGGCGAAATCAACGTCGGCGCATTAAGTTCGTTGAGAGTGAACCCTGATCGCAGAGGGTACTACACGATCAATAACCGCGGCCTAGACGATGTGATCTGGGGAAGCAAGCCTTCTGCAAACGACCGTTGGGGGATAATCTTCGACGCATCTCTAAACCTTCTATCAGGCACGATCAACTTCAAGGAATTCCTCTCACTTTTGAAAAGATTCGAGAATGAGGAAGACCCACTTCCTGCTCAAGAAATATCGGATCAGCTCGCGCTACTGCACACTCTAGCGCCATCAAAGATCGAAGAAGTATCGAAATTTTATCACCGAAAGTTTCTTGAAAAGTTCAAAGACAAGACCGACCCAAACAGCTTGGTCTTATGCGGCCAGTTAGCTGGCAGACTGGCAATGGTCGACCCGGAATACGCGGCTAAGCTGGCGCCAGAGTTCAAGGATTACTCGAAAATTGGTCCGGATATGAGAGCCGCCGTCGCAGTAGCCTACGCTAAATCAACGAACAACCTCGACGACTTAATCGCAGCGTACCGAAAAAGTACCTCGGACGAGGATAGGGTCAAGATCCTGGTGGCGATGACAGTCTTCGCCGACGAGAAACTAGTTTCGAGAGCCTTGGACTTCGCGCTCAGCGGCGAGGTGAAGCGACAGGACGTCGTAGCAGTGGTGAGTGGCGCCGCCCAGAACCCACACATCAGGAGCATGATGTGGGAGTGGTTCAAATCTAAGATTCGAAGGCTTCAGGAACTCTACACGGGCACCGGCCTTATGTCATCCATCTTAGCTTCAACGATTCCAGTGCTTTGCCTAGGTCGAGTCCTACAAGCCGAAACTTACTTCATCGAACATATGCTCCCGGATTCGGAGACTGGGATCAAAGTTGGCTTAGAAAAGCTTCGGGCCTACGATCGGCTCAGGAATGAGATCCTGAGCCAGAGCTAGAACGGATGGGGGGCGAGGACCCCTCAGTCTTGAGCTTTCAGTTGAAAACTGCGTTCCATGTTCCGGAGATGGGTTGGGGTTGTCCGACTGCAATTTCCGAAAAGTCTGAGCTTGTGAAGGTAATAGTTCCTTGGAAACCGCCCGAACCTATGTTCGAGTTAGGGCTTAAGCTTCCGCTCCATTGGCCCTGCCCGACGAAGTTCGCCGTTCCACACCAGAACCAATAGCAGAAGTTTGCTGAGCCGGAGACGTCTTGTATCGCGCCGGAGACAGTGGATCCGTTCTGTGCGCCGACCCACGCTCCGTTTGCGCTAATGGGCACAGGGCCTAGAGATGTTTGAACGGTTCCGCCGAACACCATATTCATTGAAATGGAACCGTCCGAGTTCACAACAACATTCTGCAAGTCACCGTTAATGGAGTATCCGCTCACAACCAGCGTGAACGAACCCGCGCCAGAATCAGCCATGACTATGGAGACCGGGTAGCTGAATATGACGGTAAGCAGGAGGAGCGATGCGAAAGCGGTTGCGAACTTGACGTTCACTAACATCAACCTTACAGAGGCCCCACTCGCAAACCCGCACTTATAGTTGTCGTTCGAGTGTGCAACACATATACATTAACACGTCCACTATCTTTCAGTCATAGATTAGTCAACTTCCCTCAAGCGAGACCGCGGCCTTTTACTAAGACGCGAATCTCGTCGCTGTATTTTCTTCAGGGCACGCCATTGAGAGTATGCGGTAAGTTGTCGAAAACCATTTAACGTCAACAAGCGTTAACGTTCCCTTTATGGAACATAGACGTGCTAATCTCTTCGTTGCCCTCCTGCTGCTTTCACCGCTCGCAGTACTACTCCCATTCACGTCCGCTGTCAGCTCGCCCGCAACAAACACCTTCACTTCCCTGGAAGAACAGACCGTAACATACGCATCGACGACCACTCAAACCTACTATGGTTCGACAACCGGCAACGCCCTTGTGCAAACCCCACTCGACTTACCCACGAAAGTGGTTGGATTCATGGCGCCCAAGGGAAAATGCAGCCAATACATCTATCCCGTAACCATCCCTACAGGATCGATCTTGAAGCTTGAAGTAACCTCATCCAACCCCGCAAACTTCTACCTCCTTCCCACCTACACTTACCATACTTCCGCGGACGGCTGCGAGTTAACAGCGCCAACCAGCGATCTGGTCTTCCAAAGCAACTTCACGGACTATGCCTTGCGCTGGACCGCACCTGAGGATGGCACGTTCTACATCGTACTGACCGGACCGACCACGGTGATCACGCTGACGGACGCCGGAAGCAGTCAAGCTGTCAACGAGCTGACAAACTTAACCTACGCAATGAGCACCCAAACCAGCATCCAGAACTACGCAGCGCCGAGCCAAAGCGCCTTAACCTACACGACTATTTCCAACCAACCCTTGAGCATTCATCAGCCACCAACAGTCTTGAGACTGGAGGTTCTGACTCTATTCGGGTTGGTCGCGTGTCTGGCGGTCACCGCAATTGGTGTAGTTCAAAAGCGAAGGCGTTGAAACTTGCGAACATATCTACTCGCGATGATCATTCCGCTCCTGATTATTCCGACCGCTAGACCGACGTACGCCTCTGCTTATTCGATCCCGATTGTAGGTAGCTGGTCCACACAGCAAATTGGATTGATCATTCCCACGTCACCAGTTTGGGCGCGAGCCCTCATTCTCGACGCAGCACACGCCTGGAACATGGCTCAGCTTTGGTTCGAGCAAAACTACTTTCCGGGCGGAGGTGTTATCACTTTCATTGAATCTCCTCTCGGCAATGTTACGATCTCCTACGGTATGCCCGCTGCGTACGCGTCTATAGCCGTCGGTTGGACCCAATACGTTCTCGATCGTGGATCCAAAATCGTGGCGGCGCATGTTTACTTAGACGGTACCATCTTCAATGCTCTACAAGAACCCAACACTACGGGTCGAGAGTACGGGTTTCGTTTGGCGCTTCACGAGCTTGGTCGAGTCTTGGGACTGGGCAGTTTGGTGGATGGATCGGACATCATGGATCCTGTTGGAACGGTAGGTCGCGCCAATGAACCTCCTATGATCTCATTGATCGACCTCTTTGCGTTACACGTCCTTGCTTCCGAACCATTCCTCTCGACACCCGCGATCGTGTTGAACACCGATCAGAAGGTTTTGTTGAACGCATGGAATCTGTTAGGCGCCTCGTTCAACACTCCGGTGTCGGTTGGTTCCAACTACCCTTTGATTACTTGCCCGGTGAGATTGTCCAGACGCGCGCCGTCTGTTATTGGTGAAGATGGCCAACTAACGGCAAGTCTTCTTGCTTTTAGATTTAATGCAGAATAATGACAACCAATCAGAGAAGGAAACAGCATCTCAGGCCGGGCGCATTGGAAATAGAGGGGCCGATACGGCGTGTCGAACGTACCGGCATGATAGTTGTTTTAGAGGAGAGCGGCTATAATACCGCCGATGTGCCCTCCCGTTCCGTCACCTGCACTCACGGGGTGCGTGGATAGGACGACGACAACTACAGCAAGCGCAACCAGAAGGGCCAGGATTAGCCGATTCTTGAGCGTATTGTCACCTCCATGTCAATATCACCTGGATGGGTTAACTCACGTATTTACCTCTAGTGTCCCCCGCTAAGGGAAATTTAGAGAAACTTATTTACAGTTCAGTCGCCGGTACATCGTGACAAATCGATGTGTGAACAGTGCGACGCCGTCGAGGGCGTTCTGGTGAGCCTTATGGGAGCTAAGCCTACGGCCATCGTAATGAAGCGTATTAGAGCGAGAATTCATGACGCGCCAATGCAAAACGAGCTGAATAACCCTGCATCGCACTAGATTCAGATGAAATTTGGAGCTTTAATCGATGTTAACACAGTTATGCACTGAAAAAGTGAGTCTGGCGGAGCAGTACGCTGGCGTCGAACAGAGGATTCTCAGAGAACTCGATCCCATGGCCATCAAGATACTCTCAGCAATGTGGGAATACGGACCGAGAAATCTACTGGAAATTTCTAGACGAACAGGCATCCCGTTTACATCGGTCTACCATCGGGTCGAGCGAATCGAGTCGAAATCAGGTCCTATAGTATACGTTGTCCCCAAGCTATCGAAGATTGGGATGGTGAGAGTGTTAGTGTTGGCCGCAGTCCGTTTGGGATGCGAGGAGCCAGTGACGAGAGCGCTTACGGCACCGAATCTTTGGAGTGCCATTGAATCATGCGAAGGGACTTTCACGCATGCTTCAACACATTCGGTTCCCGTCTCGTCCTTGGGTCCATTCACTGATTATGTAAGCGACCTGTGCCGGACTGGGTTGGTAACGGACATGAAAGTGATTCCGCTGGGTGACTATGTGCCTAATTTTCCTGACTTCACCTATTACGACCCATCTAGGCAGGAGTGGACATTCTCGTGGGACAGGTGGTTGACGAAAATCTCCGCCGCTGAGCCGCCGGAAACTCTACGCGATCCGCCGTCCTACGCGACAGATGTGGACGAGAAGGACTTACTAATCGTCCGTAAGCTGGAAACGAACGCGCGCAAAACGTATTCGGAACTCGCACCCGTCTTAGGAATTTCATTGTATGGCGTGAAGTATCATTTCGATAACAAACTCGTCCCGTCAGGAATTGTGACTAATTTCCAGTTCAACGTGGTACCGTATCCCAAGGAGGTGTCGGCGCTCCACGAGATTATGCTCGAATTTGATAACTCTCTTAGCATGGATAAGTTCGTGTCGGCAATCCGAAACCTCTTCTTCGTGGTCGGGTTCGCAAAGGTACTTGATAAGAACGCGATCATTCTGAGGACATACATCCTCGAGTCACAGCTACCTAAGCTATTCGTTTTCTTCTCGGAGCTTGCCAAAGCCAATCTTCTGCAGTCATACTCGGCGATCCGAAAAGAGATTCACAGCCGAAGGACTCAAACCATTTCACACGAACTCTTTGACAAAGAGAAGGGTTGGATAGTAGACTTCGACAGACTGAGAAGAGAACTCGAGACGGTGGAACGAAAACAGTCGGCTTAGGTTCTTAACATCGATCTCATGAAATTATCAGGTTCCCGAATCTGCATTATCTGATTGTCGGGTCCTGCCCGCGGAATTTCTGTCGCAAGGAGCGTTCAATGTTCCAAATTGTGACGACGGTAATTATGACGAAAGACGCGGCGAATGTTGCTTCCCCGACATAGTCCATTCGGATCGGCAGTCATGTCGCCAACGGTTGTATATCCACTCTGGATGGAGCATTTGCACGGAGATTACGTAGATCCAAACCGCCAACGCATACGCCCAAACGATCCGGAGGAGATTCTTTGGTTGGGACCATCTTATCGCAGTTTTGTGCGTGGTATTTCATCTCAATGTCTGGGGCTTTCTTCGCTTCCGGCGGAAATTGCGCTGCGGTTTCTATCTTTGTGAGGAAACCTTTGGCTTGGTCTTTCGTGAAGCCGATGGCTTTGAGCGTGTCCTAGGGTCGGTAATCCTCATCCTCTCCCTCTTTCGTTACCGTCATTACTCTTTACCACCGGATTGCAGTTGTGGTACTCAGCACTTTTTTAGCGTAACCAGTCAGTCAACCTGTGTGGGTGACAGTCGTAGCTCCATGGTAGGTGTATGCCCAGTGTGCATGCGGGTCTGCCTCGAAAGGCTATACCGAAGAGCCGCAACGACTTTCTCCCATACTAGAAGTGAAACCTTGCCCGGACCCATCCGTCCTTCGATCACAGTCCAACCATGCTTCTTCGCAAGAGAACGGTAGGCTCGCCGAACTCGGTTCAAGTATTGTAGATCGCTTTCATGTACATCTCGCCTCTGGTGTTTTCAAGTTAGAGATGTGCGGGATGAAACGTCCAAAACGACAACTAGATCTGACCTCGGTAGTCCCTTCTCAAGAG
>Ga0187769_10002499_pt1 | contig 10779 bp, 9 predicted proteins | sample 0116_SJ02_MP02_1_FD_133140 | JGI IMG/M metagenome (GOLD analysis project Ga0187769, IMG submission 133140) | Tropical peat soil microbial communities from peatlands in Department of Meta, Colombia - 0116_SJ02_MP02_10_MG | ecosystem: Environmental > Terrestrial > Soil > Wetlands > Peat | place... | reverse complement strand
CCAGCCGAGACGCATGAGTCCAGCCAACAAACCTAGAATCAAAAAAAGCAGGGAGATCAGAAGAAGAGAGAGACGCAAGGTTCGCTGTGCGGACATAGTTTTTTCATGCGCACAAAGAAACAGTAAGACTCATACCGAGAGGATCAACCGCAAACCGGCATCGAGGAGTCATGTTTCTTATCGCCGGAGTACACGGCCTGGGCGTTCTGGCAAGCACTAGTGATCCTTTTTCCCCCAGCCAAGCTGCTCTTTGGCCGCCGCTGACATTTTGGCTGGATCCCATGGTGGATCCCAAACGAGCTCGATGTCGACGTCGGGGACATTCGGAAAACGCTTGTAAATCGCCTGTCGCGAAGCCGTACTCAAATAGTTGTGCATGGGACATGCCGGCGTGGTCATCGTCATCTTGATGTGAACGCATCCGGTCGAAATATCGATTTCGTAAACGAGTCCGAGATCGATGATATTGATCCCTATCTCGGGATCATCTACTTCTCGAAGCGCGTCGCGGACTTGCTTTTCTGTGGGAAGGCTCATGTGACACCTTCAAATAACGTACTTCAATAAGTATTTAGAGCAGTGATCTCCATCACGTAATGGCTCGTTCTTCGAACTTCACGAAACCATCGTAGATGCCCGAGCTATATCGCTCTCGCCAGATAACCTAGAAGTGATGTAAGTTGCTCCCAGTCGAAACAAAAGCGGAAGGGAGAGCTCCGGTGAAAGCCGAATTTCCGAAATGGACAAAACACTTTCAGAAGGCCTACCCGAAGATCTGGCGGGCTTTTCAAACACTCGGCGATGAGTGCCACCGCGCAGGTCCACTGGACGCTCGTAGCCGAAGGTTGATCAAGGTAGGGATCGCTGCGGGGTATGGATCGGAAGGCGCACTGCATTCCGCCGTGCGAAATGCTCTGGCGGAGGGTGTTTCGCCGGACGAAATCCGTCACGCTGTGTTGTTGTCGATTACCACGATTGGTTTCCCCAATGCTCAAGCGGCGCTGAGTTGGGCAGAGGATGTTATGGGCGGGAAATAGCCAACGGAAGCGTGTGGTGCTGCGGCCGTTGGCTCATGCTCCGCGGGCGACTTTCCGGCGCTGGCGGCTTTCGTTCTTGGTTGTTACGGCGGCTGCCATATCGGCCAGCGTCGTGACTTCCAGATACCGCATCAGCTGTGCGCGTAGGGCCTTCCAGGTGTCATGAAGCGGACAAGGGGACTGGTCCGAGCAGCCTTCGAGCCCCACAGCGCATTCCGCGAACTGATCCAAGCCGTCAATCGCAGCGACCACGTCCCGCAAGGTGATCAACTGGGGCTTTCGCGCCAGCCGGAACCCTCCTCCGGGCCCACGGCGTGATTCGAGAAGCCCCTTACGAGCCAGCTCCTGCAGCACTTTGCCGAGGACGGGCGCGGGAAGACCTTCCCCCTCAGCAATAGCGGTTCCTGGCGCCGCGCCGCCCGGATACCGAGCCAGGAAGGTAACGGCTCGGATTGCGTATTCGCACGGTTTCGAGTAGATCATAACGGAATACGGAATCTATTTTCCTCATATAGCTGGATTTCGTCAAGTCCCGAGATCCCTCGTGACCGCCCGCCTTGTGACTCGCGTCACTTCACACCGTGATGCGGTTCACAGCGGGCGCCCGGTAACCATCGTAAGTGACAGTCTAGGAGCGAGATAGCTGCGATGAGAATTCGACCGCAATCTGAATTCGAAAGCTGGTTAGTCAGCTCGCAAAAAAGTCTTATTGACAAAAGGTCTAATACGGAATAAAAGATACGTAATTCCTGTATAGGGTTGAGATGCTATACGGACACGCGGCCGAGGTTGCAATTCGCGCAGGCCTTTATCTGGCGGGCCGGCCGCCGGGAGAACTCTCCCCGGTTCACGAAATCGCCAAAGCTACCAAGCTCCCGAGTCCCTATCTCTCCAAGGTAGTTCAGCGACTGGCTCAGGCGGGTCTCGTGCGGACGTTTCGAGGCCCGGGCGGCGGAATCGAATTAGGGAAATCCCCGGAAGCGATCACCCTCTGGTCCCTGGTGTGCGCAACCGACGGTTCGGCCGACGTCAATCGATGTGCACTTGGCATCGGCAACTGCTCACCAATTAATCCCTGCCCGCTCCACGGCAAATGGGTACCTCTACGAAACGAATTTCAAGAGTTGCTCGAAGGAACAACCCTCGCGACGCTCCTGCGAGACCTCCCAGAGGCCCAAGGCCACATCGCCCCCGAAAGGCAGGTCCGCCGATGAAATCTTTTCGGATCCTAAAAATCGGAATACTCGTGGCCGCGCTGAGCGCGAGCTTGAGCAGTCCGAGAGTGACCGATGCTCAGGACGGCGCCAGCTTCTTTCGACAGAATTGCTCGGCCTGCCACACGATCGGAGGCGGCCACGTCATCGGTCCCGATCTCGAAGGTGTCACAAAGCGAAAGGACCGCGCCTGGCTGGTCAAATTCCTTCAAAACCCCAAGGCCATGATCGATAGCGGTGACCCGTACGCAGCGCAGCTCTTGGAGAGTGCTCCGGGCCGAATGGTGATGCCTACTGTTGCCGGTATAAGTCCAGCTATGGCCAATGCCCTACTTGACTATATCGAAGCAGCGACGGCTACCGCGAAGCCCCAAGCCGCCGGTGCCACCAATGAAAGTGACCGGCCATTTACTGCCGCTGATGTTGCGCTCGGGGAGAGGCTGTTTCTCGGCGAGCGGCCCTTCGAGGATGGCGGCCCGGCTTGTGTGTCTTGCCACACTCTCGGGACGATAACGGGATTGGGAGGGGGGCGGCTTGGACCGGATCTAACGAACGTTCTTGAAAGGCTCGGGGAACGCAAGGGTCTTAGCGCATGGCTTTCCGCACCGCCGACCCCGACCATGCAATCGGTGTTCGGCAAGCATCCCCTTCAACCGGATGAGATTCTTCCGCTGCTTGCTGCGATCGATGACGCGCACAATCGAAGTCGACCCGCAAATCTGTCTTCGATTTTGAGGTTCTTCGCATTGGGTTTCAGCGGGATGCTCGCTGGTCTCGTTCTACTCCAGCTCGCCTGGCGGGGGCGAATCCGATCCGTCCGTCGATCCATTGTCCGAGCACACGTGCGAGGTGAGCTATGAAACGCAAAGACGCTCTTTCATGGATTCGCGATGAATCCACGCCTCAACTCCGGGGATGGGAGGAGTTCTACCGCAATCGCTGGCAGCACGACAAGATCGTGCGCAGCACGCACGGGGTAAACTGCACCGGCGGATGCACGTGGCAGATCTATGTGAAAGACGGAATCGTCACGTGGGAAATGCAAGGCCTCGACTATCCTTCCTTGGAAGCGGGCTTGCCTCCGTATGAACCGCGCGGTTGCCAGCGCGGCATCTCCTATTCTTGGTACCTCTATAGCCCTCTGCGCGTGAAGCATCCCTATCTGCGTGGCGCGCTGCTCGACCTGTGGAACGAAGCACGCGCCTCCTGTGAAGATCCGGTCAAGGCATGGGCGTCGCTCGTCGAAAATCCAGAGGCGCGGCGACGCTGGCAACAGGCGCGAGGCAAAGGAGGTTTCCGGCGCGCTAGTTGGGACACAGCCCTCGAATTGATTGCCGCATCCTGCGTTTACACGATCAAGAAACACGGCCCCGATCGCATCAACGGCTTTTCACCGATTCCGGCAATGTCGATGATTAGCTACGCGGCGGGCTCGCGCTTTCTTCAATTGCTGGGCGGCGTTTCACTTTCCTTCTACGACTGGTATTGCGACCTTCCCAGTGCTTCGCCCGAGACCTGGGGAGAACAGACGGACGTTCACGAATCCGCCGATTGGTACAACGCCAAACTGCTTGCCGTGATGGGTTCGAACCTGAATATGACGCGCACGCCAGACTGTCATTTCGCCGCCGAGGCCCGCCATAACGGCACAAAGATGTGGGTCTTTTCGCCGGACTTTAGCCAAGTATCGAAGTATGCCGATGAGTGGGTGGCCATCAATGCCGGGCAGGATGGCGCGTGGTGGATGGCCGTAAATCACGTCCTGCTAAAGGAAGCGCACCACGAGAAACAGACGCCCTATTTCCTCGACTACGCGAAGAGGTACACCGATTCTCCATACCTTGTCGAGCTACGAGAAAAGGGCGGTGCTTTCCAGCCCGGCCAGCTTCTACGCGCCAATCGGCTGTCCGCCTATTCAGGCGTCGAAAACGGCGACTGGAAATTCCTGATGTGGGACGGGAAAGATGCGCGTCCCAAAATGCCGATGGGTAGCTCGGGCTTCCGGTGGGGCAAGGACAAAGGGAAGTGGAACCTGCTACTGAAGGACGGCCTGGATGGTACCGACATCAATCCCCTCCTCACTTTCTTGCAGTCGAACGATGGGGTTCTACAAGTACGTTTCGATGACTTCGGCGAAGGCCGCGCGGTCGAGCGCGGCGTCCCGATCAAGAGACTTCAGACCGCTGAAGGCAGGACGGTGTCCGTCACGACCGTGTATGACCTGCTGATGGCTCAGTACGGCGTTTCGCGCGGACTGTCAGGGGACTATCCGAACGACTATAACGACGATTCTCAGCCTTACACACCTGCCTGGTCAGAGAAATACACGGGCATGAGCCGCGACATGGTGATCCGCTTCGCGCGCGAATGGGCGACCACCGCCGAACTCACGAACGGCAAATGCACCATCATCATCGGCGCGGGAGTAAATCACTGGTATCACGCGAATCTGATGTATCGCGCCGCGATTCACGCACTGATGTTTTGCGGTTGCGTAGGCGTGAACGGCGGCGGCTTGGCTCACTACGTGGGCCAGGAAAAGCTGGCGCCGATGGAGTCGTGGTCGGCGGTCGCTTTCGCACGTGACTGGTTCCCGGCCTCGCGGCTGCAGAACGCACCCAGTTGGCACTACATCCACACAGACCAGTGGCGCTATGAAAAGAGTTTCACCGACTACCACACCGTGCCCGCAAATCAGGCGGAAGGCTCTCTCGCAAGCGGTCACACCGCAGACACACAGGTGCGCGCCGTGCGGAACGGCTGGCTGCCTTTTTATCCGCAATTCAACGCCAATCCTCTCGACCTTGTGAAACAACTCGAAAGCGCCGGCGCGAGAAGTGAAAGCGAAATCTACTCGGGCGTTGTGCGCCAGCTTCGCGACGACAAGCTGAAATTCGCAGTGGAGGACCCCGACGCCCCGGAGAACTGGCCCCGAGTCTGGTTCATCTGGCGGGGCAACGCCCTGATGGCGAGCGCCAAGGGTCACGAATTCTTCTTGAAGCACTACCTCGGCACACACACGAATGCCATCGCCGAGGACATGGCCGCGGGCTCGGTTCAAGAGATCGCTTGGCATGAACGAGCGCCGGTCGGAAAGATGGATTTGATCGTTGATCTGAACTTCCGAATGGACACCTCGGCTCTGTATTCGGACGTCGTCCTGCCTGCCGCGACCTGGTACGAAAAGGCAGATCTGAACTCCACAGACATGCATAGCTTCATTCATCCGCTGTCGGCAGCGGTGCCCCCATGCTGGGAATCGAAGAGCGACTGGCAAATTTTCGAAGCAGTCGCGAAAAGATTTTCGGAGCTCGCACTGCCGCATTTTCCGAAGCCGGTCTGGGACCTGGTGACGTCGGCGCTCGCACACGATACACCCGCCGAAATTGCGCAACCGACGATCGCAGATTGGAAAGAAGGAGAAATCGAGCCAGTTCCCGGAAAGTCGATGCCAGGGCTGAAGCTGGTGGCGCGCGACTATGCGAATCTGTATAACCAGTTTGTTTCGCTTGGCCCGTCTGTACGCGCAAATGGTTTGGGTGCCCACGGCACTCACTATTCCGTCGACGATTTCTACGACGAGGCACTGCGCACCCTTCCCACTGTCGAATGGGGCGGCAAACGATATCCCTCCCTGGCCTCCGACGAGGATGCCTGCAATCTCATCTTGCGGTTTGCTACCGTCACGAATGGAGAGCTGGCCTACCGCTCATATAAGGACATCGAAGAGAAAGTTGGCCTTCCCCTAACACGTCTGGCCGAGAAAAGCCGATCGGTGCGCGTGGATTACAAAGGTTTGCAGGCCCGCCCACAGCGCTTGTTGAACAGTCCCATGTGGTCAGGCTTGGTTGAGGATGGCCGGGCGTATTCACCCTTCACGTATAACGTTGAGTGTCTCGTACCGTGGCGGACGCTCACGGGCCGACAGCACTTCTACCTCGATCACGAGGGCTATCTCGAGTTCGGCGAACATTTGCCCACCTACAAGCCGAAACCGTCAGCCGCGGAATACGCGGACCTGCGCCTGAGTCAGCAGGTAGGACCGACGAAGATGCTGAACTATCTGACTCCACATGGCAAATGGCACATTCACTCAACTTACGGCGACAACCACCGCATGACGACGCTTTCGCGTGGTGTCGAACCGCTCTGGATGAACGACAAAGATGCTGCCGATATCACGATTGAGGACAACGACTGGGTCGAGGTGCACAACGATAACGGCGTCGTGGTGACTCGCGCGGCTGTCAGCGCCCGTATTCCGCGGGGCATCTGCATGCAATATCACTCGCCGGAGCGCACGCTTTCAGTGCCCAAGTCACCACTGCGAAAGGGGCGTCGTGCAGGAGGCCATAACAGCCTTACGCGCACCCGCCTGAAACCGAACTTGATGGTCGGCGGCTACGGCCAGTTTACGTACCACTTCAACTACTGGGGACCCACTGGTTCGAACCGCGATACGCACGTCTTCGTGCGCAAGCTTCCTGAACTGAACTGGTAGGCAAAGGAGCCTGCGATGAATGTCCGCTCTCAGATTTCGATGGTCTTCCACCTCGATAAGTGCATTGGCTGCCACACGTGCAGCATCGCTTGCAAGAACATCTGGACCGATCGCAAGGGCACGGAATACATGTGGTGGAACAACGTTGAGACCAAGCCCGGAACCGGCTTCCCGACCGATTGGGAGGATCAGGAGAGATACCACGGCGGCTGGGAAGTCCATGACGGCAAACTTCGTCTGAAGTCCACAGGCAAGGCAAGAACGCTTTTCAACATCTACCACAACCCGTCCATGCCGACGATGGACGACTATTACGAGCCCTGGACCTACAAGTACGAGGAACTATTCACCGCTCCGGAAGGGAACGATCAACCCACCGCGAGACCGGTTTCGATGGTGACGGGTGAGCTCATCAACATCGAGGCTGGACCCAACTGGGACGACGACCTCGGTGGCTCGCCCATTTACGCCGCAAGCGATCCCAACCTGAAGGGCCTCAACAACGATACGCAGCAACAGCTACAGGCGATCGAGCGGCTGGTGTTCTTCTACTTTCCGCGTATCTGCAATCATTGCCTGAATCCTTCCTGTGTCGCGTCCTGCCCTTCGGGTGCGCTCTACAAGCGCGGGGAAGACGGCATTGTACTTGTGGACCAGAAGCGCTGCCGCGGCTGGCGTGCCTGCGTGGCGGCGTGTCCCTACAAGAAAATGTTTTACAACTGGAACACGGGAAAGTCAGAAAAGTGCATCCTTTGCTTCCCGCGTCTTGAGACTGGCCAGGCACCAGCTTGCTTCCATTCCTGCGTGGGGCGCATTCGTTATCTCGGCGTGCTGCTCTACGACGCGTCGCGGATCGAAGAAGTCGCCAGCCTGCCAAGTGAAAAGCTCATTGAGGGTCAGCGTTCCCTCATCCTCGATCCAAACGACCCGGAGGTGATCTCGGCCGCACGCAGAAACGGTGTGCATGATTCCGTTCTCGAGTCGGCGAAGCACTCGCCCGTCTATCGCTTTGTCAAGGATTGGAAGCTGGCGCTTCCGCCGCATCTCGAATATCGCACCATGCCGATGCTGTTTTACGTACCGCCGATGTCTCCCGTGATGTCGAACCACTCAAACGGCTCGCTCAGTCACGTCTCCAATGACCTTTTTCACGACATCGAACAGGCACGGGTGCCCATGAAGTTTCTCGCGAATCTGTTTGGTGCGGGCGAGGAGGGCCCTCTGCGCTATGCGCTGCGCAAGCAGAAGGCGGTCCGCTGGTATCGGCGATTCAAGACTGTCGGCGATGTGGATGAGCAAACCGCCCTGCGTATGCTCAACGAGGCGGACTGCTCGCCCGAAGAAGCCGAGTCGATCTACAACCTGACGTCGCTTTGCACGTTTGATGATCGCTTTGTGATCCCGCCCATGCATCGAGAAGAGGCGATTCAGATGATGGAAGACCCACTGGAACACAAGCAGGGCGTGGGATTCGGGTTCCTCAGCGGCCCGAAAAGAGGAATGTAATGGCGAACGAGTTCGAGCTACTCGCAAAGCTGTTTCGCTACCCGACGGAGGGCTACTTGCACGATGTGGTTCGCTCGTTTGAAGCGCTTGCGGCTGGCGGTGACCAAATCATCGAACCGTTGGCCAAGTTCTTCGAACAGGTCCGCAGTCTTACTGTCAAAGACCTGCAGGTACTTTACACGGCGACTTTCGACCTTGATCCGGTTTGTTCGCTCGAAGTCGGCTGGCATCTGTTCGGCGAGAACTACGAACGTGGCGAATTCCTGGTGAGGATGCGCGGAGAACTGCGACGCCTCGGCGTGAAGGAGTCGACGGAGTTGCCGGACCATCTCTCGCACGCGCTCGAAGCGCTGGATCGGATGGAACCGGAGGAGGCCGCGGACTTTGCGGCAGCATGCCTGGCTCCCGCACTGGACAAAATGATCGCGGGGATCAAGGGCAAGTCGAATTTGTTCGAAAACCTCCTCCTTGTCGCTACTCAATTGCTTGAACTTCGGTACGGACGGCCCACGGCCGCAACCGGATCGGTAGAGCCTTTTCGCATTCTGAATTCGGAAGGATGGTGATGACCTCCATGCTCCCTTTCGCAAACGGTCTGTTCTTCCTAGTGCTTCCTTACCTCGCGATGTTTGTCTTTTTTCTCGGAACCATCATGAGATACCGCAAGGCCCCCTTTACCTACTCGAGCTTTTCTTCCCAGTTTCTTGAAAATAGGCAGCATTTCTGGGGGCTTGTCCCATTCCACTACGGCATTGTCGCCGTTTTACTCGGCCATATCGTAGCGTTCCTGATCCCGCGCCAGATTCTGGCGTGGAACAGTCGGCCGCTACGCCTGTACGTGCTGGAGGCTTCTGCTCTGGTGTTTGGACTATTGACGCTGGTCGGTCTTTGCGGCGCGATTCACCGCAGGTTGACTGTCTCGAAGGTCCGCGCGGTTACCAGCCTGATGGATTGGATCGTGTTCACCCTCCTGTTGGTGCAAGTGGCAAGCGGTGTGTACACCGCGGTCTTCCATCCGTGGGGCTCTTCGTGGTTCGCTGCGGCCGTTGCGCCGTACCTGTGGTCGCTCGTCAGGCTCAACCCAGATCTCGGATTCATCACCGCGATGCCTCTGATCGTGAAATTTCACATCGTGACGGCTTACGTTCTGATCGGAGTGGCGCCGTTTACTCGCCTCGTGCATATCCTCGTCGCTCCAAATCCCTACTTCTGGCGAAAGAACCAGGTGGTGCGATGGTATCGCGCTCCGGAGGAAGCCTCATGAGCAGTCTGAAGGGCCCGCCAGGAAAGTCTCGGAGCGGCGTTCGACAGGCAGCCATTGCGACAGCTTTGCTGTGTGCTGCATTGGTTCACTCGGGCGTGGCTCGGGCGCAATCCTCTTCTGAAGCCAAACCCGACCCACCGGAGGCGAACGATTTGAAGCTGGGGCCCATTGAAATCTCTGGCGACTGGCGCGTGAGGGTGGAAGGATGGGACTGGTTTGAACCCAATGCCGGACAAAATGCTTACGTTTTCCCTCACTCTCTGTTGCGCATCGCCATCAGTCAAGAAACTGAGCGCATCGACTGGAAGCTGGAGGTTTCGCAGGACACGATCATTCTCCTACCAAGGAATGCTGTCGTAGCTGCGCCGCAGGGGCAGCTAGGACTCGGCGGCACCTACTACGCGGCAAACGAAAATACCCGCAACAACATCGACGCGTTCATAAAGCAGGCCTACCTCCAAATCAATCATCTAGGGAAGGGCAAACTGAAACTGGGTCGCTTCGAGTATTTTGATGGTGCTGAGGTTAAGCCACAAGACGCCACACTTGCTTCGCTCGTGCAGACGCGGATCTCTCAGCGGCTGCTTGGCAACTTCGGATTTTCCGCGGTCCAGCGAAGCTACGACGGGGGACAGTTCGACTACAACTTTGGAAAGGCCAACGTCACGTTGTTTGGCGGTTACCCAACCGAAGGAGTCTATCAGATCGATGGCATGGGCCAGCTCGACATCAATATCTACTACGGTGCCCTCACTGTGCCGACCGGTACCGAGAATAGCTCCGGCGAGTTGCGGTTGTTTGGACTGGGCTACATCGATCACCGAGCTGACGTGCTCAAAACCGACAACCGTCCCCAGGCGATTCGCGCGGCCGATCATGGGCAGATTGATATTGGGACCTATGGCGGAAACTACCTCCACGTGTTCAATACTCAGACCGCAGGCAAATTCGACTTCCTCATCTGGGGCGCGGCCCAGACGGGCGCATGGGGAAGGCTCGCGCAGAGCGCGGGCGCGTTCGTCGGCGAGTTCGGATGGCAGCCGCCGGTGGAGACGCTCAAACCGTGGTTGAGCGTCGGGTACTCTTATGGAAGTGGCGACGATAACGCGAGTGACTCAGTACACGGAACGTTCTTCCAGGTCCTTCCGACCCCACGAATCTATGCGCGCATGCCGTTCTATAACATGCAGAACAACGAAGATTTGTACGGCTCACTCGATCTTCGACCCAGCTCGAAACTTGCCATTCGCAGTGAGT
>Ga0187769_10002498_pt1 | contig 10780 bp, 10 predicted proteins | sample 0116_SJ02_MP02_1_FD_133140 | JGI IMG/M metagenome (GOLD analysis project Ga0187769, IMG submission 133140) | Tropical peat soil microbial communities from peatlands in Department of Meta, Colombia - 0116_SJ02_MP02_10_MG | ecosystem: Environmental > Terrestrial > Soil > Wetlands > Peat | place... | reverse complement strand
GTAGTCCAAGCGTGGTCTTTCTGAGTTTCGGTCATAGCGAAAATCCGCCTCGAGGAGCTTGCTCGATCCGGCTGCCAGATCCAGCCGTCCCGCGGGAAATTGCAAATCGAAGGTTACGGACTTTGCTCCCTGCAGCTCCACCGATTGTGAGTCGCGCAGCTCTCCCCAAGGCTCCCGAGTCCCCCAGCCGCGCCAGTGGGGTCCACGCCAAAACACCAACATGAAGAACAGGATGAGAATGAGCCACGCCAGCCCTGTCCCTGTAATCCACGGCCCCGTGGCACGCTCGGGATGCTGGTGGGCATAGTAACTATCCCAGATCTTTCCCAAGCCGATGGCAATCAGAATGAGGGGCCAATAACGGAACAGCCAGGGCCAGGGATCGAACTCCGGATACAAATTCATCAACAGGAAGAACGCGCCGAGAAGGATCAGCACCACGGGACCCACAAATGATCTGTGCCTTGGTGGAACACCGGGCTCTGGCATTGGGTCACCTCCCTTGGCAAGATACGCTTTGCGATCGGCGAATGTTTCACACGCCACGCCGATCGTATCGGCCGCTGCTTGACCGGCTTTGCCACAGCCGCTATTCTGAGCATTCTAAGCTCTAGCCATGCGTGTCTATCTCGATTACAACGCGACGACTCCGGTTGCGCCCGCTGTCCTTGACGCCATGCTGCCGTTTCTCGGAGAGGATTTCGGCAATGCCGGGTCGGTCCACACACCCGGCCAGCGCGCTCGCGCGGCCGTCGACTCGGCCCGCGAATCAGTAGCAGCTCTGATTGGCGCGAAGCCCAGCGAAATTGTTTTCACCAGCGGTGGGACAGAAGCCGATAACCTCGCGCTGTTCGGCTCCGTCGCGCTTGCCGCGAAGCCGCGCAAGCACGTCATCACCACCGCCGTCGAACACCACGCTATTTTGCACAGTTGCGAGGAGCTCGAGCGGCAGGGAATCGATGTCACGACCGTGCCCATACGGGACTCGCAGGGCATCGTCGATCCGGAAGAGATTCGGCGCGCGTTGCGCCCGGAAACTGTTCTCGTCAGTGTCATGCACGCCAATAACGAGCTAGGGGTCATTCAGCCGATTGAGGAAATCGCGCGCATTGCTTCCGAGGCGGGTGTTCGCTTCCACTCTGACGCAGTCCAGTCGGCGGGCAAGGTGGCCCTGCATGTGGAATGCCTGGGCGTTGATTTGCTTTCGATTTCCGGACACAAGTTCTACGGCCCCAAGGGTGTGGGCGCGCTCTACGTTCGCACCGGGACACCGCTGGCTCCCCGCTTTTTCGGCGGGCACGCTGAGCGTGACCGTCGACCCGGCACGGAAAACGTGCCCGGTATTGTCGGCATGGGCAAGGCGGCCGAACTCGCACGCAATCTGCTCGCTGAGGATTCCGAGCGTATCCGTCGGCTGCGCGATCGTCTCGAAACGGCTCTGCTCGAGCGGATTCCCCGAGCGCGTGTAAACGGTGACCGTGCTCATCGCGTCCCCAATACAACGAGCATGTCTTTTCCCGGCGCCGGGGGCGAAGCGCTGTTGATCTCACTCGATCTTCAAGGCATCGCCTGCTCAACGGGCGCGGCGTGTTCCTCCGGTTCAACCGAGCCCTCTCACGTTCTCCTAGCCGTGGGTTTGTCGCGCGACGAGGCGCGTTCGACTCTTCGCTTCAGTCTCGGCCGTCCGACGACCTCGGAGGAAATCGATTACGTGATTTCTGTGATTCCGGCGGCAGTCGAACGGATTCGTAGACTCTCGCCGCGCGAGCCACACGTGGCCGCCGCTCGCTGAACCATGACGACGGCCGCCCAATGCGAGGTCGAACGCGACGCGACTGAGCCAGCCACCACGCCGGTCGCCGTGGCCATGTCCGGTGGCGTCGATAGCTCGACCGTAGCGGCGATGCTGTGTGAGCGGGGCGTTGAGGCCATCGGTCTCACGATGCAGCTTTGGAACCAGCGCCGCCTGCCGCAGCTCGAGAGGGGTGGTTTAAGGCGACACCGCTGCTGTTCGCTCGACGACGTCTATGACGCGCGACGAGTGGCTGAGCATCTCGGCATTCCGTACTACGTGGTCAATTTCGAACCTGAATTCGAACAGGCCGTCGTACGCCCGTTTGTCGAGAACTACCTGGCTGGCCGCACCCCGATTCCTTGCACGCACTGCAACAATGACGTCAAGTTCGATCTGCTGTTGCGAACGGCCCGCCAAATCGGTGCCGGGCGGATCGCCACGGGCCATTACGCCCGCGTTCGCCAGAATCTAGACTCGGGACGCTACGAATTGCTACAGGCCGTTGACCAATCGAAAGATCAATCCTACTTCCTGTTCGGCCTTACCCAGGAGCAACTGTCACGAAGCGATTTTCCGCTGGGCGATTTAACGAAGCACGAGGTACGCCACATCGCTCGGCGCCTCGCCGTACCAGTTGCGGAAAAGCCCGAGAGCCAGGAAATCTGCTTCGTTCCCGAAGGAAACTACGTCCGTTTTATCGAGAGCTATAGGGAGGAACAGGGATCGGATGGCGCCGGGGGATTGGGTGGACCTGGTGAAGTCGTGACAACATCCGGGGCCGTAATTGGCCGACATAACGGTCTTCAGAATTTCACCGTGGGTCAGCGCAAGGGACTCGGTTTTGCTGTGGGCCGCCCGATGTATGTGGTGGCGCTCGATTCAGAGAACAATCGCGTCGTGGTTGGCGAGGACGGAGAACTGCGGCGCCGCAGTTGCGAAGTTCGCAGTGTAAACTGGATTGCCTTCGTTGCGCCGGAAGTTCCCGTGCGAGCTCGTGTCCGCATCCGCAATCGTCACGAACCTGCCGAGGCCGAGGTCACCCCGCTCGATGCCACCACCGCACGTATCAACTTCCTCGAACCGCAGCGCGCGATCACGCCTGGCCAGGCTGCAGTATTCTACTCGGGTGAGCTCGTCCTAGGTGGGGGCTGGATCGCTACGTAGTGGGTCGTGCCTATGCCAATCCAGAGGGATAAGGCTTGCTCTAGATAAAGAGCTCTTCGTCCTGCGTCGTGCGATCCGGCTGGGGGCGCCGCTGGCCGCGGATAAAGTCGAGTCCCGCCTTGACGCCCTTTAGAATGGCAGAGGCTTGGTGGAAGGGTTGCCAGAGTTTGGTGCGGACAGTCGAGCCGGCCTCTTCGATCACTTCGAGCGTGCCGGTCAGGATTTGGTCAGCCCTCACGACCTGTATGCGCAGCCGTTCGACCGCCTCGGTGAAGACGCGGTCCACTTTTTGCGCTTGGCTCCGAGCGATTTCCGTGAGCTCCGCCGCGTTGCTCATGATGGTGCGGACGCGGTCCTCGGAATCATCCAAGATGCGATTCGCGCGGACGAGAATCGGGTCCACCCGCGCCTGCAGCTGCCCAGCGATCCGCTCGAAATGCTGGGCTGTGGCGCGCATTTGCAAGAAGATGGCCAGCAGAATCGCCATCTGAATGACGATCGCGATTGTAGCGACTGCGATAAATGCTTCGAGCCAGCCCGACATCTGGTCTCCAGACGATTACGAAGCCTTGGCCTCGCGCTTGTACGCTTCCTTGCCAGCGTCGACGGCGGAATTGACCGCTTCCTTCTGCCGCGCCATGATTTCCTTGCTCCGCTCGATCAGGTCTTCGGCGCGCTCGCGAAGCTCTCGCGCTTTCCTCTGCGCATATTCTCTGCCTTCGTCCGCCTTGGAAGAAAGGTATTCACGTGTCTCTTCGCCAGATTTCGGCGCAAAAAGAATGCCGATGAGTGCGCCAATTCCCAAACCCACGAGAAAGAAGCTCACTTTGGAGCCGACGTTGTCTGCCATTGCACACCTCCGAGTGTCACAGTAGCATAGCACTCTCAGTACAGGCAAGGCTGTGCGTCCGACAAGTTTGCAGACCCGCTCGACATGAGCGGGCGAGAATAGCGAGGCGCTTAGGATGCTTCGGTACGGCGCGCGGCCGTTTCGTGCAAGCCATCGAAGACGCGTTGTGCTTGTCGACGGCCCAGTTCGGCAGCCAGATCGTCGAGTGTTAGTTGCCTGAGCCGCGCCACGCTGCCGAAGCGACGGAGCAGTTTTTGCGCGGTGCGCTCGCCCACACCGGGGATTTCGACGAGTGCCGTACGGATGCGAAGTTTCGAGCGCCGCTGACGGTGAAAGGTGACAGCAAATCGATGCGTTTCGTCCCGAATCTGCTGGATCAAGTGCAGGACGGGCGAGTGGCGCTCCAAGACGATGGGGTCCTCTTCCTGGCCGAGCACGTAGAGAATCTCCTCTTTCTTGGCGATGCTCGCGAGCGGCTGATTGATGACCTCGAGTTTCTCAAGGGCCTCCGCAGCGGCGTGCAGTTGGCCAATGCCGCCGTCGATTAGAACCAGGCTCGGCATCGGTTTGCTTTCGTCGCGAAGACGGCGATATCGCCGTTCGACGGCCTCGCGCATGCTTGCAAAGTCATCGCGGAGCAGGCCTTCCGATTTTTCGCGGCCTTCTGCCATCCGCTCACCACGAATGATGAATTTGCGGTAGTCGGCTTTTTTCATCCGGCCGTCCTCCCACACGACCATCGAAGCAACCGTGTCGGATCCCTGGATGTGCGAAACGTCAAACGATTCAATTCGCTTGGGAGGCTCGGGAAGGCCCAGCACAGACTCCAGGGCTTCCGCAATCGCTTTCGAGCTCGGCTTAAGCACGCGAAAGCGCTGAACGAAGGAATGCTTGGCGTTTCGTTCGACCAGCTCGAGAAAGGCGTGCTTTTGACCCCGCCGCGGATGGAGAATTTCGACGCGGTGTCTGGCATTTTCGGTCAAAACGTCTTCCAGTAGCGCGCACTCCTCAAACTCCACGGGCACGTGGATGTAGCGGGGCAGGTAGGCGGCGTCCAGATAGAGTTGCTTGAGCAAGGACGGAAGGAATTCAGAGGGAGTAAATTCTTCAAGATCTTCCCAGTAGAAATCCCGCCGGTCGACGACGCGGCCCCCCCGCAGATGGAAGAGATTGACGGCAACCTGCGGCGGCTCCGCATACCAAGCGAGCACGTCGGTGTCATCACCTTGCGCTGCGGCGATTTTCTGGCGCTCCTCCATCTCTCCGAGCGTACGAAGCAAATCGCGGTAGCCGGCCGCCTCTTCGTAACGCTGCTCGTCCGAGGAGCGCTCCATCCTCTCTGTGAGACTTTGCGTCAAATCGTTCCGGCGCCCTTCCAAAAACAGACGGACGTCCCGTGCCGCCTCTCGGTAGCGTTCCTCGCTTACGAGACCGGCACAGGGGCCGAGGCAGCGGTGAATGTAGTATTGCAAGCAAGGCCGCGGATGAGGTTGATCGAGATCCACGGTGCATGACGGCACCAAGAAATGCTTGTGGATCAGATGGACGAGCCGGTGCGCGAGGCTCGCAGGAAAATACGGCCCGAAGTAGATCGAGCCATCCTTCGCGAGCCGTCGCGTCACGTAGACTCGTGGATAGGTCTCAAACACGGTGTAACGGATATATGGGTAGGTTTTGTCGTCTCGCAGCAGGATGTTGAACTTGGGCTTATGTTGTTTGATTAGATTGTTTTCGAGTGCCAGCGCCTCGCGCTCGTTGTCGACAACGATGTATTGGACATCGGCGATCTCGCGGACGAGAGAACCGGTTTTGGCGTCCTGCCAGCGCGACTGGAGGAAGTAGGATTTGACGCGATGCCTAAGCGACCGCGCTTTGCCCACGTAGAGCGTTGTCGCCCTCGCATCTTGAAATAAGTACACGCCGGGCTGAAGGGGAAGTTGATCGACTTTTTCGAGGAGTTCCATGGGCAGCGCGCTAAAATAACCAAGGAGTAGATGCGCCCGACGCGGAATTTCCTTGGGATCGAACGCTTATGATAGCAAACGTATTCTAAGCTCGGCGAGGCGTGAGATGCGGCCGAACATAGTTGTGGTTCTCCTGTGCAGCCTGCTGGTGCTAGCGCCAGTACTCGCCGCGCAGCAAAAGCCGAATTCAACTCCTCCGGGAAAATCGCCTAACGACACGAAGGGGCAGGCGCAGGAGGATGACTCCGACGCCCCGCCAACTCCATCCTCCGCAGAGGAGGACATGGAAGTAGCCTCCTACTACATTCACAAAGGCGACCCTGACGCCGCCATTCCTCGCCTGGAGGAGGCCATCCGTCTCAAGCCGAAGCTGGCCAAGCCGCGCCTGATGTTAGCTGAGGTCTATGAGAAGAAAGGTGACTCCGCCGCTGCCGTGAAATACTACAAAGAATACCTGCATGTCTTTCCGAGCGCTCCTGACCAGAAAAAGATCGAGAAGAAAATAGAAAAACTCACGGGCCAGTAGCTCCGGAAGGCTACCGGAAACAGGCCAAGAAGCGCATGGCTCGGCCATAGTGCTCAAACCGCTTTTCTTCCTGGCGGAACTGGCCGGAATGAGAAGTACGGCGACAGCGGTTGAATCGCATCGGGTGCTTCACGTGTAGCATCTCGTGATAGAGCACATAGGAAACGACATAGCTTGGAACGCGAGGGTGATCGAGCTGGCGGCCGAGCACGATCTGATTCAGGGCCGGATCGAACGACCCCAGCTGGCTTCTCCATGCCCGCTTGCTCCACCCCAGCCGCGGCTGGGGCAGGGAATCGTCGAAATAGTGACGATTCAGCGATGCAAACAGAAGCGCCAGATCGTGGTGGCGTCCGGTAGGCCGATCCTCCATCTTTCGGGCACGACGCTGACGCAGCAACCACAGCCGGCGGCGTGTGGATCGGGCATAGGAGAAACGGCGGTAGCGCTCGAGCAAGTCAATCGGCAGGCGTCTGTGGTAGAGGCGCGCCAGCAAAATCGCGGCGACGGCTTCGATGATGGCACGAGGCGCGGGTTTCAATGCATCGGAGAGTCGAACGTGCGCCGTATCTTCCCGCAGTCGGATCGTATGGGTTAGCTCGGCGTAAGGGTGATACTCGATCACGAAATGTGGTGGACGGCCTTCGCAGCCGAGGCGCGTGTAAATTCGCCGGAAGATCTGTTCACCGCCCGGAACGTGCTTGCGGACCGACCCGGACGTCAAGAAGGTTTCCTCCGAACAGGAGCAGGCAGCATTTCCTTCTGAGCCTCGTCCACATCCGATAGCGCATCCTGAGTGCCTTGGATCGCATCTTTCAGCGTGTCTCGGTACGTGTCAAGGTCCTTGCCGTCCTTGTCATATTTTTGGAGCTGGTTGAGAAATTCGGTGTACTTGGCGTGCATCAGCTTCAAAGCCGCTCGTATATCCATCTGTTTCTCGCGGGCCATGGCAATCTGGTCGGCGCCGTCATCTACGCAGCCCGCGTACCCGTTCAGAAGGGTGTTCAAGATTTCTGTTCGATCCCGCTGAGAGGGCGTCCGATTGAGTTCGTAATCGAACTTCTTCAAGCGGTCCTCGGCAAAAGACAGATAGAGTTTGATCCGTGCCGATGGGGTATCTGCATCTCGAATCTTGTCGGCCTCTTCGCTGCTCAGGTAATCCCTCGGCTCGAATTGACCCGCTGGTACAGGCGTCGCGACTGCCATCCATGTCGCCAACAAAAGCCAGAAGATGAGGATTCGATGTGCCATCCGACCTCTATTGTACGATCTTGTCGGGCTTCGGTGGAGGTGTTCGGCCTGGGAAGAGTTGGTCGATGAGATGACGGTTCACTGCGTCCAGATCCTTGCGTACCTCGAGGAAGGGTGCTTGCTCGTCGCTGGTCATCGGAGGGAGCAGCGCATCGATGCGCATCAGCGATTCCTGCACGGAGATCTGCAACTGCTTGAAGCCGGAGGGGTGCTTTTCAGGGTCCACGTTCGTGCTCGCCAGGCCTTTTACACACAGCGCCACCTGGGCGTCGTATTGACGCAGCAGTTCCAGGGCTTGGGAAAGATGGTAGGCCTCCGCTTCTTTTCGAATCTGCTGGAATTCCGCTTGGCCGAGCTCGGGCATGAGCTTCGCCTTTTGAACGGGGTTGGTCTCGCGCTCGAACCGCGAGCGCAGGTCGGCAGTGCGATCTTGTGCGCCGAGGAGTGCCGCGAAAAGTGTCGCGGCCCAAAATACAGCCCCACAGGTTGCGGCGAACGAGCGCAAGGCTTTACCTCTTTTTGTCTTTCAGTTCACGGGTCAGCGTGCGGACGCGGGAAGTAGATACGAAGTACATATCGCTGTTTTCGTCTTTGTTCAACTGAAGAAACTTCTGGTAAGCGTCGAGCGCGTCAAAAAGCTGACCGAGTTTGTCGTAACAAGTGGCTCGGAGGTACCAGCTAGTCGCGGGGAGCTCCTCGCGTTTGGAAAGCGCATCGAGAGCTGAGAGGGCGAGCGCGTAGTTCTTGTTTAAGTACTCCGCCTCGACCACCTCGCCGAGCAGGTCGTTTGCGGCCGGGTTCATATCGTAAGCTGCGACCAGCCAATGCAGGGCATTGGGATAGTCCTTCTTCTCCAAATAGACGCGACCGAGTCGGTCCGCCATATTCGCATCATGCGGGGCCAGTGCCACCGCTTTTTCTAGGACGGGGATGGCATCGTCGTAGCGCTTCCGTTCCCAATAGATCTGCGAACGCAGTTTCAGCGCTTCGAGGGTTTCGGGCCCCGCCGCAGCCGCTCGATCGAGTTCCGCCAGAGCGTCGTCGTCTTTGCCGAGATCGACGAGGGCCGAGGCCCGTTCGATCCGCACGGCTGTATCATTCGGTGCCAGTTCGAGGTAGGCCGCAAGTTCCGGCACTGCCTCCGCTAGTTTCTTTTGCTCGACGAGGCTGTTCGCCAGGCCGAGGTGAGCTTGGCGCAGCGTCGCACCCTCGGGATTTAAGGCTAGCGTAGTGCGGTACGCGGCTTCGGCCTCCGCAAAGCGCCCGGCGCTCAACAGTGCATATGCCAAAGAGGCGTTGATCCGGACATCGTGATCATCCAGCTTCCGCGCGGCCTCGAACTGTTCGATCGCGGGTCCAAGCTTACCGCTCCTTTCCAGCGCCGTGCCAAGAAGCCACTTGGCCTGAGCGTCCTGTGGCTGCAATTCAGCTGCACGTTCAAGCGGATCGATGGCCGCTGCGGGATCTTTCGCCAGCAACGTCATACCCAGATTTCGGTAAGCCGGTTCCATTTGTGGGTTCGCGGGTTCGAGGGCGATGGCCTTCTCGTACTCGGCCTTCGCGTCATCGGGACGTTCGAGCGCCGTGTAGGTGTAGCCGAGGTTGTAGTGGACCGAGGCGTCATCCGGCTTTTTGGCAAGGTAATCCTGATAATCCTGTACGGCGGTTTCGAAGTCCTGCTTTTTGACGGCGTCGGCAGCCGCTACGAGCAGGCGGTTAAGCTCTTGCGCAGTGGCATCGGGAGGAATGTGCCGCTTGGTAGAGCCGGAGCTCTGGGCAGGGACTTGGCTGAGAGAGCCGAACAAGAGGTAGAGCGCGCAGCAGCTGAGGGATTTCAAGAACCGTGCCATGTTCTTCCTAAGCGGCGATCTGTTACCGCCTTGAATCATCCGGCTGAGGGCGATGCTCTGTTTCGGCTCCTGATTTCGCTGAATGGTCCGAATGGGCGCCGTTGCGATGATTCAGCACACGCGCCAGAAATTTACCCGTGTGCGATTGCGAATTGCGCGCTACCTGCTCCGGAGTTCCCGCGGCGACCACACGCCCCCCTCGGTCTCCACCCTCCGGCCCAAGATCGATAATCCAGTCGGCGGACTTCATCACGTCTAGGTTGTGCTCGATGATCAGCACAAAAGCGCCGCCGTCAATGAGCTTGCGAAAAGCGGTCAGCAGCTTCTGAATGTCATCGAAATGAAGGCCCGTGGTGGGCTCATCGAAAATGTACAAAATGCCTTGGTTGTCCTGTCGAGTGAGATGGGCTGCAAGCTTCAGGCGCTGCGCCTCACCGCCCGATAGAGTCGTCCCGGACTGGCCCAGGCGCAAGTATCCCAAGCCGACTTCCTCGAGGACGCGCAGCCGCGAAGTCACCTTCGGATGCGACGCAAAAAACCCCAGGGCCTCGCGGACGGTCATCTGCAGCGTTTCGTGGATGTTCTTGTCCCTGTACCGTACGTCGAGCACGCTGCTTTTGTAGCGCGTGCCACGGCATTCTTCACACACCAGCTCTACATCGGCGAGAAAACGCATCTCGACCGTCACAGTGCCGTCGCCCTGGCATGCCTCGCAGCGTCCCCCAGGAATATTAAACGAGAAATGGCCCGCGGTCAGATTGCGTTTGCGAGCGTCAGGTGTCGCCGCGTAGACTTCACGAATGGCATCGAATGCTTTCAGATAGGTTGCCGGATTGGAGCGCGGGGTGCGGCCGATCGGTGATTGATCCACCATTTCCAGCCCCTGGATCGCCGCATCCCCTTCGATGCGATCGCAGCATTCGCGCCAGTTCCCGCCGAGCCGCTTCGCTTCCAGCGCTTTGTACACGACGTCGTAGACGAGCGTCGATTTGCCGGAGCCGGAGACGCCCGTCACGGCCACGAGCATGCCGAGCGGAATGGTAACGTCAACTCCCCGCAAATTGTGGCTGCGCGCACCCAGAATTTTCAGAAACTTTCCATGCGGACGTCGGCGATACTGCGGCACTGCAATGCGCAGCTCTTGGCGGAGGTAGCGGCCGGTCAGCGACTGCGAATCGGAAAGTAATTCATCGCGCGTTCCGGCGAACATCAGTTCTCCGCCGTGCTCTCCCGCGCCAGGCCCCAAATCAAGCACACGATCGGCCGCAAGGATCGTATCCGGATCATGTTCAACGACCAGCAAGGTGTTCCCCAAATCGCGCAGTCCCTTAAGAATTTCAATCAGTCGGCTGGTATCCCGCGGATGCAATCCGATCGACG
>Ga0187769_10002497_pt1 | contig 10782 bp, 12 predicted proteins | sample 0116_SJ02_MP02_1_FD_133140 | JGI IMG/M metagenome (GOLD analysis project Ga0187769, IMG submission 133140) | Tropical peat soil microbial communities from peatlands in Department of Meta, Colombia - 0116_SJ02_MP02_10_MG | ecosystem: Environmental > Terrestrial > Soil > Wetlands > Peat | place... | reverse complement strand
GGCCATCTCCTGCATCTTGGCACTTAGTTCCTCGTTTCCCTTCTTCACTGATGCGAGCTCGTCCTGAATCGACTTCAGTTGCTCTTCGGCGACGATCAGATACCTCTGCCTGCTGATGACAGTTGGGAACTTGGTCCCGCACTTCTCACAAGTGTACATGCCGACCCGTCGTTCGGTCATCCCCCTCTCTCCCTTCGCGGGCTCAACGATCACGTTAAAGGTCCGCGTCGGCATTGATTCCTTATTCCCGCATTTCGGGCAGTTTGGCAATCGCTGCTGCGGCACGTGAGAACGTGTTAAAGCTTTGCCCGAACCAAACTCGAATCATCGTCTGAGATACTATTGTTCTCTGATGGATTCCAGCTCAGACACGGCAGACCAGAGGGTCACCCTGGCGAATGATGGCATGTTCGGGTCCTGCCCCACCTCGTCCAGGAGACTGATGGCGTTGGCCGCCCTCACTGCCACGCTCTGCTTCGTGTCCTGAAGCATTAGGACAGAGTCCTTTACAATTTTCCTGATGTTCCTCGGCGTGATGTTCGAGTCTGAAATCTGCTGAAGGCTCACGACGGCCTTCGCCAGTTTTGCGTCGTTCTCCTGTTGCTTCTTCAGCTTGGCACTCATAGAAGGAACCCCGGGCTTCGAGACTCGATTCAAAGGATTAAGTGCTTTTCGCAGTGAGCCGTGTTTAATACGAGCGGGGCGACGGGCGGGGGTAATGAGCGGCTCCCCGAAGGACAGAATGAGGCTGGCTGCCGAGCTTGTTAGCAAGGGAGCAACGATGCTTGCAGAGCCCTGCCCCAAGGATGGGGGCATTCAGGTAAGATACCGAGGGAAGGTCTACTGTACAAGCCATGACGATTTGTCGTCAATTACCGAGGCGTCAGCCGTGTCCTACGACGCTGTTGTCGCTCAGATGCGCGAAGTAATTCTAGTGAGGCTGAACGAGACTACCGCGGCCCTGGGCGCCGAGCGGGACCCTGAAAAGCAGGAACGGCTTGTCTCGCTGGCCTCCAAGTACTTCGAGCTCCTGCAGAAACTCCCCCAGAAGTAGCGCTTAAATCAGAACCCAGGTGTTTCCTGCTTGTGGTACTCAGGCTGGGCCAAAGGGTTCCCGAGTTTACCCTTCCCGACGCCGATCAGAAGACCCGATCGCTGGCCGAACTCACGAAACAGGGACCCGTGATTCTGGCCTTCTTCCCGTTCGCCTTCTCAGGTGTGTGCGACAAGGAGATGTGCACCTTCAGGGATGGATTCAGCTCTCTCCAAGGGGCAGGAACTCAGCTCGTAGGCATTAGCGTGGACAGCTCCTACTCGCTGAAGGCCTTCGCTCAGACCTACAACTTGCAGTTTCCGCTCTTGAGTGATTTCAACAAGAAGGTTGCCAAGCTGTACGGTGTCCTTCAGGACCCTTGGGTGGCGCTTGGCTACAAGGGGGTGGCGAAGAGAGCCATCATGGTTGTGGACCAGCAGCAGAAGCTCAGGTACAGGTGGGTCACCGATGTTCCCTCGGAAGAACCACCGTACGCCGAAGTGATGAAAGCGGCCCAGAAGCTCGTATCCTAAGCTGTTAGTTTTTATACGGGGCGAGGGGCCTATTTCGTGAATTGAGCCAGGGCACAGAAATCAAGCCCATCGTCCAACTTACGGAGAGGGCGTCAGACGAGCTGAAGCTATACCTTCTCAGACAGGGCAAGCCGGGTGCCGCACTAAGGATCTTCGTGACGGCGGGCGGATGTTCGGGGTTATCCTATGGGATGGTCGTAGATGAGAAACTCTCGGATGACGATTACGTGATTGATGTCGGCGGCGCCAGGGTTGTAGTCGACAGGTCTAGTGCGCCTTTCATCGCGGGATCCGTTGTTGACTACAGATCAGAGAAACTAATGGGGGGTGGGTTCGTTGTTAACAACCCCAACGCAGTCTCTACCTGTGGCTGCGGCGAGTCTTTCAAGACGGCCTGAACCCGTTGTCCGCGCCATGAATGTTCAGTAAGCGTGGCGCCGGGGGTAGGATTCGAACCCACGCGACCCGAAGGTCACGGGCTGACTGGTCTTTGATCTCGAGTTGCGGACCCGCTTAGCGAACTGGCGGGTTGCCCGCGCATTAACCACTCTGCCACCCCGGCCCTACGTGCGCCCAACCCCAACTGCATTTATCCCTTTGAGGGACTCCGCTTCTTGGAGCGCTCTATTACGTAGCTCCAAGTGACGAAACAGTCGATCAGTTCAGTGTCTTCCGAGTGTTCTTTCAAGGAACCACCTCGTGATGTCCCAGGCCTCGTTTGCCGCGCCTCTGTTGTACACCTCCTTGCGTGTGTCGTTGAAGAAGCCATGCCTTGTCCGTGGGTACGTCTTCAGAGTCAGGTCCTTTCCTCCCTGTAGCATCGCGCCCACCCATGCGGGGACGGCTTTGTTGATGATTTCATCTTGGTTGGCGTGGATATCCAGGATCGGTATTGAAATCCCAGGGACGGCCTTGGTGGCGGGCGGTTGGCCATAGAAGCTGATTGCCGATTTCATGCTGTGGGTCTTGGTCGCGCACTTCAGGGAGAGGCCGCCACCTAGGCAGAATCCGAGGGTTGACACGTCGCCGAACTTAGAGTGCGCCCGCCCTACTGCGGCCAAGGCGTCCTCCAGTAACTTGTCTCTGAAAGTGGGTTCGTAGATTACTGCCGCCACTTCCCTCGCTTCACCTCCCACCCCTTTCTTATCGAGCGCCCGGGCTACCTTCTCTTTGTCCCTCCTTTCTTCCAGTGAGAGTTCCCAGAGACCTTCCATGGCTTTCTGGATGTTGTCGGGAGTCAGGAGCTCGTCGTTCCCCCTGTACAGATTCGGAGCGGTCGCTGCAAACCCGAGTTTGCCGACCCGTTTGCAGACGTCCTCAGTGTGCTCGACTAGGCCCCATACCTCGTGAAACACGACTACGCAGGCGGAAGCCCCCTTCGGCACTACCGAGAATTCTGTCTTGGGCTGGGGCGAGGCGCTTCCACCACACCGCCGGCTCGGGCGAGCCCACGTTTAAATCGAATGTATAGTCGGACCTAAAGTTGGCATGAAGGTTTCACTGGCGTGGTCGTCTCCCCATCCTGAGAGGACCATAGCCGTGGCCATGAGGAGATGCTATAGCACCAAACCCATTGAGGACATAGAAGCAGAGCTTGAGCAGAAGGGGTCCGAGTACTGGAAGTATCTCATTGGCAAGGCCCTCCAGGACAAGTCCCTCGATGTCCTCGAGCACTTTGTAGTGACCTTGGCGGTTGAAGAGGTGACTCAGGCCGAGATGGGGCTTCTCACCCAGGCTTTCCCCTACCTGAGGGCGGCTCGTCTAAGATCAGATGACTGGCTGCTGACTTTGAACGCGAGGACGTTAGTCGAGCTCTGGAAGGACCCCCGGGGCAAATCTCTTGCTGAGACGATTGTGTCGGAGCTTTCGCAGAGGGGTGTCTGCCCCATATTCAGCGAACTGGCCTTTGGAGTGAGGGTGAATGCGAGTTAAGCTCCTCTATCACACCGACATCGACGCAATCAAACGCGTTTTGGCCCAGAAGGGAGTTCCGTTCACCCCCGAACTTGTGATGGATCACGTCGTCTACATGTTCGAGATAGAGGACTGCAGCAGGGTGACGACCCACCAGCTCGTCCGCCACAGGGCCGTGTCATACGACCAAGAGTCTCAGCGGTTTTCCGCGGCGACCAGGGAGGGGGTCGTAACTCCTCCGAGCGTCAAGTCCAACGACGCCGGATACAGGGCCTATGAGGAGGCGCTGAAGGCGGTGTATTCGGCTTATGAGAAGATGGTAGCGGCCGGCGTCCCCAAGGAGGATGCCCGGTACATACTTCCAAGCGCCATCAAGACTAAGCTTGTTATGACGTTGAATGCGAGAAGTCTCATGCACTTGGTGTGGCAGAGGACGGCCTTGCAGGCCCAGTGGGAGATAAGAGAACTCGCGACGACGCTTCAGACGCTGGCTCAGGAAGCCACGCCGGAACTCTGGACCAAAATCATAGAGAGGTAGGGCTTGGGCAAAGCATTCGGCACCGCAGGTGTCAGGGGGGTGTTCAACAGGACCCAGACCCCAGAGCAGGTTTACAGGTTGGTCGAGACCATCGCCTTCGCGTCGGGAAAGGGACGGTATGGAGTCGGGTGGGATGGAAGAAAAACGTCTGCCCTCCTAGCGAAGACCGTTCTCTCAGCCATTAACTCCGTCGGGAGCGATGCCTATGTGTTCGGTCTAGTGCCGACCCCGGTACTGGCGTTCGGAACTAGGTCCAGAGCCTGCATCGCCGGCTTCTCGGTAACAGCTTCCCATAACCCCCCAGAATTCTCCGGCGTCAAGGTGTTCAATCGCAACGGCATGGAGCTCCCGAAGAGCGATGAGGAGAGGATAGAACGGGCCATGGCAGTGGACGTCATGAAGCCCTCGGGAAAGTTCGGCCAGATTGTACTCGATGAAGAGGTGGTCGATGAGTATGTGCAGGCTGTGGTGTCTCGCCATCAGCGCACCTCCCAGCCCCTGCGCATAGCGGTCGACTGCGCCAGCGGACCGGGTGGTCTGGTGACCCCAGAGATTCTGAAGCGCCTCGGACATCACGTCGTTCCCGTAAACGCCCAAGTGTCTTGGCGCTTCCCGGCCAGGCCGCCTGAACCGACGGCGACTAACCTCTCCGACTTCGCAAGGATGGTTCCCACCCTAGGAGTGGACTTCGCCTTTGCCCACGACGGGGATGCGGACAGGCTGGTGATGGTCGACCCCATGGGAAACGTCGTCCCTGATTCGATTCTCACGATTCTGGCGCTAAAGGGCCTGGGACTGAGCGAGGGGTCTGCCGTCATCTCCGAGAACTCTTCGAGTGCTGTGGCGGAGGAAGCAGAGAGGCTCGGTCTGAGCGTCAAGAGGAGCCGGGTCGGGAAGACCTTCGCGGTGCTAGAGGCTGAAGGGGGGGTCTTCGCTGCGGAGCCGAGCAAGGTTGTCGACCCAAAGTGGGGACTCTGGGAAGATGGAATCAATGCCTCGGCCATCGTGTCGGCTCTCCTCGCATCGGACCGGGGCCTGCTGGGGCGAACGATCCAAGAAGTCCAGTGGCGGTATAGACAGACGAACATAAGGTCGATGGTGAGAATGGATCTCCTCCGCGCCAGGGCAAGGGAGTCGTTCAGAAAGCTCAGGGTCGCCGAAGAGCGGAACCTCGACGGGCTGAAGCTGGTGCTGAGCGACGGGTCATGGGTGATGTTTAGACCCTCAGGCACCGAGCCGGTAACACGAATTTACTGTGAATCCAAAGACTCTCAGCAGCTCGACGTTTTGACGCAACTAGGCGTCCAGTGCGTCGAAGCTTCTAATACGCCGTAGGGATTTGGGCTACCGATGCTGGAGTCGAAGGCGGTTGCTAGGGTTCTGTCGTCCGGGTACATGCTGGACGCCAAGGCCTATGAGATGATTAGCAGGCTCCCACCCAGCACAGATGCAGATGGTCTCGTAGAGAAGCTTCTCGAAATGAAGGCGGGCTCCCCAGCGGAGGCAAAAGTAATTACGGAAAGAGACGTCCAGAAGCTGATTCCCCAAGAGCCCCCCCAAGAGGAGGAACGCTCGTCGGTGAACGACACTGCGGAACTCGAAGTCCTTTCAGACCCCACCCAAGCCATCTCTCCGGCGGATGGGGCAGAGGGCTTCGGGAAGCTCTTCCGCGATAGGTACCATAGGCTGTTTTCGATAGTCAGGGAGAGGTTGGACACCAAAAGTAGCGCTACCGTCTCAGCTACGAAGAATCTGGCCCCAGGAAAGAAGGTGAAGGTCGCCGGCCTGCTCTCAGACCGCTCGAGCAAGAGGGGCGTCGTCGAGCTGAAAGTGGACGACCCGACAGGGACGCTCAAGGTCGTGTGCCAAGAGGGTCAGACCGAGAAGGCGGCTCTGGAAGCACCGCTCGATAGCATGGTTGTCGTCGAGCTTTCGAAGGCGAAGTCGGGACAGTTGTTCGCCGATTCGGTGGTGCTCCCTGACGTTCCCGGGAGGAGGATCGCCTCTTCCTCCCACCGGGTCTATGCTGTCCTTCTTTCCGATGTCCACGTTGGTAGTAGGATGTTCCTGGCCGACGACTTCGCACGCTTCCTTCAGTGGCTCAATGGAGGCTTCGGCGACAAAGACATTGTAAGTAGAATCAAGTACTTGGTGATAGCTGGAGATTTGGTGGACGGCGTGGGGGTCTACCCCGGCCAGGAGTTCCAGTTGGCAGAAAGGGATCCGAAGAAGCAATACGAACTGGCCGCCCAGCTTCTGAGGCAGGTCCCGGGACACGTGAAGATTGTCATATCCCCCGGAAATCATGATGCCGTGAGGCAGGCACTCCCGCAGCCGGCGGTCGCTGTCGACATGGCCGAGTCGCTTTACGCAATGGATAACGTCCGCTGGGTCGGTGATCCTGCATACATCAAGTTGCATGGTGTGACGTTTCTAGTATATCATGGTAAGAGCCTCGATGATGTGATAGCAACCACCCCCAACCTCGCCTACGACAGGCCCACCGACGCCATGAAGCTACTCCTCAGGGCGAGACACCTCGCCCCAACCTATGGCAAGCGGACCGCCCTCTCACCCGAGCCCCGTGATTACATGGTCGTCGACCAGGTCCCAGACGTCTTCCATGTGGGCCATGTGCATACCTACGGAGAGCTCTCGTACAGGGGGACTCTGCTTGTGAACTCCGGGACGTGGCAAGCCCAGACGCAGTTCCAGTTGAACATGGGGATGGAGCCCACTCCCAGCATCATACCGGTGCTCGATCTTTCGACCCTTAAGGCCCTCAGGCGTAACTTTGGTGCCGCGGGATTCGCGGCCGCTCCAGCCGCTTAGACTGTGGTGAAGGTGGGATCGTCGGATAGTGTCTTCTCGAGCGTGTCCTTTCCGATCAGAAGCTGAATTTTCTTGGTTCGTCCGCGGCGCCCCTTACTGACGACGGATGCCTCTACGAGACCCAGAAGGTCGAGGTCCCCCAAGATCCCGCTCATTCTTCTCTGCGTGAGGGTCTCGATTCCCATTCTCTTGCAAAGGTTGCTGTATGCCAGATACAGCTCACCCGTGTTCGTGCCTCCGTCGAAGCGGGAGACAGCGGCCAGGATAGCCTTGTTCTGGACAGGCAGGGAGCGGATGGCCTCGTCCACCCTGTCGACCTCCATCTTATCGGAGGCAGTCCTGATGCAGGAGTCGTCGATTTGTTTCAGGCCCTCCCGCTCTGCCACTTCCCCCGCTATGCGCAGCAGGTCGATGGCGCGCCTGGCGTCGCCGTGCTCTGACCCTGCCATGGCGGCGCACAGGTTGATAGCTGCAGGCGAGGCCACCGACGGCCTGAAGGCGACCCTCGCTCTTTCGGTAAGAATCTGCCTCAGCTCGTCGACAGTGTAGGGTGGAAAAACGAGCTCCTCTTCGCTGAGACTGCTGAGAACGCGGGGGTCGAGACTCTCCTTGAACTTGAGGTCGTTAGAGATGCCGACAAGGGCGAGGAACCCAGGCGCCAGCCTCTCCCCTGATCTTGTGAAGGCGTACAGGATGTCATCCCCAAAGAGCTTCACCAAGTAGTCGATTTCGTCGAGGACCAGGACAACTTTCTTCTTGTTCGACTTGATATTCTCCGATACCCTGTCGATGACTTCGCCTATGGCCAGGCCGGTCAGCGGAATCTGCTTCTCTTTCTTCAGGTCGAGGAACTTGGCGAAGTCGGCTAGCGTCCTGTACTCACCATCGGCAAGCCGGGTGTTGACGTAGGCCAGCACCAGGTTCGGGTTGTTGGCTTCGGCCTTGAGCTTCGAAAGGACATAGTTTGTGACGGCTGTTTTGCCGGTGCCAGTCTTGCCGTATAGGAGGAGGTTTGATGGTTTGGAGCCCCTCAAGATCGGGGCCAGGATCTGGGCCACGGCCTTTGTCTGAGCGTCACGGAACGGCAGATGCCCCGGCATGTAATCGGGGCCAAGGGCATCCCGGTTCAAGAAAAGTGGTCTTCCCTCCTTCGCCCTGCGGAAGATCTCATCTATGCCTTCTGACAATCGAGAACAGTGGAAACACTGGTCTAGATAGGTGTTTGGAAGGCATTCGCCGCGCACCCCTCGTTCGCGTCGGAATTGGGTTCGTTCGGCGAGGGAAATGCGTGAATCTGCCATCTGGTATTGATGTGACTTGGCTGACGAGTTCCTTGACGAGGTTGGCAGAATGGACCCGTAGTCGCTATCGGACTTCGCCTTATTTTCTCGGGGGGATTAGTGGCTCTTTCCTGAGTGCGCTCTCCATCTGGTGGAGGTCGAACTTCCATCTGTCGCCCTGGTACATGTTGTAGGGGATTGTGAACGAAGCCGCTTCGGAGGGCTTGACAAAACCCATGTCGATTTTAGAACCCAGGTTAGGAGCGGCTCTGTTGATGTAGCTCGTGACGTTAGTCAGGTCTGTAACGGGCGCGTAGAGGTAGGCGATGTATTCTCCTCCCTTGAGGAGGTCCTCACTCCACAAGAATGGGATTTTACTCACTGCTGCCTGAACCTCGGTGAACTCGAGCCTGCTGAGGTCGTGAAAGGTTAGTATGGTGCCCGCCACGGAATGAGTTAGTCTTCTTGTTGTGTCTTGCGTCCATCTGGTCGCATAGGACGGGACAAGCTTCCACTTCTGGACGTGAGTGCGATAGTGGTATTCAAGCGTCTTCTGGTGTACCTTCAGCTTCTTTGCTATGCCGGTCAGGTGTTGCAGGGAGTCCTTCTGAAGCTCCTTAATCACAAGCAGATCATAATAGTCGAAGTCCTCGGCGTGGGGTTTTTTGCCCTGGGGGAGAGGGATTGGCGCCTGCCCTGCAATCTTGTCCCACTCGATTTCCCACCTCCCTGACCTGAAGTTGAAGAAGCGTGGATCCATCACTTTGTGCCTGTTGACTAGGACCTCGTCCAGAGTGAACGTGTTCAGAATTCCCTTTCGGACGAGTCCCGACAGGAACTCTTTGTGCTGATCGGCAGCGTTTTCAGGGAGGGCGAAAAGAGCGACGTAGTTCCCCTGGGGGATTATCTTGGCGAAGTAGGTAAGATAACCAACTTGGTTCATGGCCCTTAGAATCTGTGGGGCCATGGCATAGTACTCTTTGGAGAAATCCATGGCAGCCCAGTGGAGGCTTAATCCGATTTTGGCGTAATCAACTTCGGCGTGGAATCTGAACCCGAGACGGCCGAACCGTTTCTTAATCTTGTACCTGATGGTCTCTTGGTGGGCACCTGTCATGCGAGAAATCTTGGCAACGTTCCTCGGCCCTGCGGCTCCGATTGCCTTGATTATGCGGGCTTCGAGATCAGGGGTTTCGTCCCTTGCTCTTTCGATGGATTTGGCGTGGGACATGTGAAGCGTTTGGCAGAAAATTGAGCGTAGTTAAGCATGCTAGGTTTGTGGTTCTTTCAAAACGAGGGGTGCCGCCTACCCGATTGGGGAGGGCGGCCTGTGTAGACGGCGTCGAGTTGCGAGGAACAGTACTGCGAGGGCGGCTACAACGAGTGCGGCGGTCGCGATGGTTATGGCGTCGATGCTGATGCTAGCGGCCGGCTGGGTCTCGGCCAACGACCCAATCGCCTGCTGCGCTGCGGGAATTTGTGATGGCAAGTAATACTGGCTGGAGCCCTGAGTGTCGGAATTGGTTGATGCCAGCGAGGGCACGCCGCTCGGCTGGTTCGCCACGGTGCCCAATGCCGTGCCACCAGAGGATGCACTCCTAGAGTCAACGTTTGCGGGCAATACCCAGTAGTTAGGTTGCTGATAGCGGAGAGTTATGTTGATGCTGTTCTGAGGCGGGAGCAGGAGCCCTGAACCTGAGAGTCCAATGTAAGTAGGCTCCCAGTAGATGGTGACATTCACTTTCTGCCCCCCGACTGTTGTCTGGATGGTGCTGCCGTTGGAGCCCGCGGTTATGGGTAGCCATTTCCAAGCTGTGATTACTGCTGGCGCCTCCGGGAGAATCAGATGGACGATGCCGTCGCTGTTGGTTTGGCCGCCCATGGTGACGGACGAATTAGGCCCCCACCAGAAGTACCACTCGCCCACAATCGAGGCGTAGATAGAGGCGTCCGCTGCAGCGGTGCCATTGACATAAGAGACCTTGACCGTGACCGGCGTGGTGGGAAGGATGGTGACGTTCTGCATCTGTATGTTGATTGTTTGTGGGCCCGAGATGGTCGCGGTGGCGTAGCCATATTCGGATGACGGAGGGTAACAGATTGGGAGGATGGGCGTAGAGATGGTACCGTTCGATCTGGTCGTTGGTGAGATGCCTGCGGAGGCAGAGCCCTGGGTGGCTTCACCCTGCGCGAGCGGGCAGGCATAGCCAATGTGATCGGAGAACGAAGTTGCGCTCACTGTGAACAGGTATCCGCCAGCCGGGAGCTCAAAGGCTGCCGCCGGGTAGGAGGTCTGGGTTGAAGCGATTAGACTCCCCGTTAGATTGTAGGCGGCGAACTGGAAGTCATATGCCTGAATGGACGATGTCGTGGCGAAGACTTGGACGTTTTCGAATGATCCCGCCGAAGCAGGATGTACCATGAGGGTGGTCCCTGCTAGGAGGAGCACCATCGAGAGAACGAACGCCCTTGCCTTCGCCCTTGTTTTGACTTCGGACAACTTTCTCGTCGAGGGCGGGGGAGAGTGTTTGGATATACCTAGTGCAGAGAACGAGGCGTTCCAAACGCTAGAACGGGCCGCCTCAAGTCATGTAGTGGAAACTTGCGAACGAGAGGTGTTCTCATCGACGGAGGCCTTGGCTTGCTTCGAAT
>Ga0187769_10002495_pt1 | contig 10789 bp, 7 predicted proteins | sample 0116_SJ02_MP02_1_FD_133140 | JGI IMG/M metagenome (GOLD analysis project Ga0187769, IMG submission 133140) | Tropical peat soil microbial communities from peatlands in Department of Meta, Colombia - 0116_SJ02_MP02_10_MG | ecosystem: Environmental > Terrestrial > Soil > Wetlands > Peat | place... | reverse complement strand
GACGATCGTCAGGGCTCGTCCAGTTACCTCGCGCCAGATCTGCGTTAGCTCACGCCCAAAAAGTGGGGAATAGGCGACCTCGCTTTCGCAGCCGACGATAAAATTACGCCATGCCAGGACGGGCGAGGCAGTCAGCACGACCGCCGTGAGGAGAACCACCCCAATGGCGACTCCCACTGCGGCAGGTCGCGACGGGTTCGCTTCCGGCGGCGCAAGCAGCACAATGGGCAGCAGAAACCATGCTGACATCGTCCACAGCGGCGTCAATTCGACGCCAATGACTGGAGCCGTAAGCATTGGCAGCAGCAGTGGCACGGTAAGCAGCACCACCAGCATCCGTCTATTCGGATCGGCAGGCCAAAACGCCGCCTTAAGGAGCCGGAGTAACGGATTTACCGCGATGAGATAGACGGCCACAGGCAGCAGCACATAGGCAATGCCGCCAATCGCATACGCGCTTGCCTTCCACAGAGCGTCCGCTACGGATGGAGCGCCGTGACCGGTCAAAGCATATTCAAAAGGTCCCGGACCGTTGCGCGCCAGCCAATAAAGATGCGGGGCGAGAACCGCCAAGCCCGCAGCGATGGAGATCCAGGGCGCCGGCGAACGCAGATAAGGCCAGCGCCGCTGATCGACGAGCGCGGCGACAATGAGGCCGGCGATCAGATAGATGGAGTAGTATTTTCCGAGCATCGCCAACGCTGCGGTTACGCCGGCGAGCGCGGACCAGCCGATCGTGCGAGACTCGAATGCACGTAAAAAGCAATACGTGGCCAACGGCCAAGTCGACAATAGTATTTGGTTGGGGGTGAAACGCGCAGCGTGAAATTGGTAAAAAGGCATGAGCAATAGCAGCAACAGGACCAGAAGACGCTTGTCGCCGGCAACGTAACGACGGGCGATCAGATCGACGCCGAATAACGCGACCGCGGAGTTCACCATGGCCAGCAGATAAAATGACCAATTGGCGGGCGGAAAAATGAAAAACCACAGCGAGCCGATCAGGCCCGCAAGCGGTGGGTGTATCTGATAGCTTGCGGCTGGATGCCGGCTCCAAAGGAATACCTCAGCGAGATCTTTGTGGACGCCGACCTTCCAGTGGGCGATGACTTGGAAAATCGTCCATACCGCTACAAACAGAACCAAAAATATCCATAGCGCACGGTTATCGGATCCCCGATCGTACCACCACGAAATGACGGTTGCTAAACGCGACTTGCCCAAACGCCAATGATCCGCGCTCGCGAAACTCGCCACCAGCCCCTCGCAGGCGTTCCCTTCGCCGCAACGGGCCAGCCGCAAAGATGCGCGCGCACACTGTGGGCAGCCCGACGCAATGTAGTCTGGTTATTGCCAATGGAACTCTTCGAATCAAGCGGTCGATTTGTGGCGCGCCCCGTTTGATTGGCGGCGCGCCGCGTTGATCCGCCATCCGCGTTCTAGACTACAGGCCTAATACGCGACCTCCTGGAGGCGCGGCGTTGCGTTATAGCCGCGGGCATAGAGCGCAACGGCGCGGCTCTCGTTGCCGCCTGCCGCGCGATAGGCGCCGGCCAGATAGCGCACCGCATAGGTCATGTTGGTGGCGGGATCGAGCAGGCCCGCGGCCGAACCGCTATAGCCCATGGCCCGCGCGGTGCCGAGCCGAATCTGCATGAGACCGTAATTGCCACGGCTCACCGCGCGCGAATTGCCGCCGCTCTCGCGCCTGATCACGCGATTGACCAACGAAACCGGAACGCCGTTGGCGCTCGCCGCTTGTTCCGCCATGCCCTGGACCTGCGACCCCTCGCCAGAGCCGGGCTCGAATACCGGCGCACGATCCCAGTGTCCCTGATAGCGACCGCCGAAACGTCGGTCGCTGAACCGCTCGGCATAAGGCTTGTTGAAATCATCAAATGACCGAAAGTCAGCGAAGTGTTGTTGCTGTTGCCGCGGCGCGGACGCATAGACGCGGTTCCGGTGTCGCAGCGCGTAGCGGCGATGGGGATGGACGGCATGGCGACGACTCCAGGCCAGACCGTCCCGATGATGAGAATGCCGATACGAAGTGCGATGCGAGGCGGCCGAATGTCCGCGAGCGAATGCCGGCGGCGTCAACAACACGAGTGAGAATGCAATCAAAGCCAATGAACGCCACAAACGCATAGACTTGCTCCATCTTTGGAACCCTCACCTGCGCTGGCGTTTTGATGTCCGAATCCGGCGAACGTCTGACCTTTTGTTGTATGTTGAACGATCAAATCGTGGCTTTGGAACCGACCAGAATTTTTAGAAAATCAACGACGTCTGCTTGAAATAAAAATTGATCGGCTGCGACGCCAGGCCGATGGAACTAAACGCACCTAGAATGAAACCACCTGCAGCCGTCGACACAGAATCGCACATCGGGCCGAGTGTGGTAATGCCCTTCAGGCGACATTGGTGGCGCGATATCATGAGCTGCAATCTTAGATATTATGAGGTTCGATTCTCTCTTGAGGTCGATCATCGGTGCTCCTATGCGAGGTCGAGATGTCGCAGACAGTGGCAGAGCTTTTAGTCGATGTTCTCGAACGCGTCGGCGTCAAGCACATATTCGGGCTGATTGGCGACTCGCTTAATCCGCTCGCCGACGCGGTGCGCCGGAGCGGGATCCAATGGGTCGGCGTTCGTCACGAAGAAGGCGGTGCATTGGCTGCCGCCGGCCAAGCCAAGCTGACGGGTCGACTGGGCGTCTGCTGCGGCACCACCGGCCCCGGAAGTACGCATCTCGTCGCCGGCCTCTACGAAGCGGCCAGGGATCACGCCCCCGTGCTCGCGATCTCAGGCGACATGCCGCGAAAAATGCACGGCACGGATTTCATTCAGACCACCGAGCCCGATCTGTTGTTTCGCGACGTTTCGCTCTACACCGAAACGATTTCATCTGCGGCGCAGGCACCGGCCGTCATTCATCAGGCTGTTGCCGCGTCCTTTGGCGGACGTGGCGTCGCCCATCTGACGATTCCACAAGATGTTTTTGAAACGAAAACAGAAGCCGGCGTCTCGAGCATCGCGACCTTAAAGCCCCGCCCCGAGATCGTCCCGGCCGAAGACGAGATCGCCGCGCTTATTCGGCAGATCGACGCCGCCCAAACCGTCGCGATCATGTGTGGCGCCGGCTGCCGCGGCGCCGCCGACGAATTGCGCGCGCTTGCTGGTCGGCTCAAGGCGCCGCTCATTCATTCGGTCAAGGGCCAAGACATCATGGCTTACGACGATCCGCACTGGATCGGCGGCATCGGCATGATCGGCACCAAGGCGTCGTACAACGCCGCTGTCGATTGCGAGCTGTTCTTGATGTTGGGCACCGATTACCCGTACTCGGAATTTCTGCCGCATAAGGGCGCGGTCGCGCAAATCGACGACCGTGCCGAGGTGCTCGGACGCCGGGCCCCGACGGCGCTGGGGGTCTTCGGTTCGGTGCGGCCCTCGATCAGGCTCTTGCTTGACCGTGTGTCGTCCAAAAGCGACACGAGATTCCTCGACCAGGTGAACGCCGAGCGCCGCAAATGGGACGCGATGCTCGACAAACAAGCCGATCCGAACCGCAGCAAGGATCGCATTCATCCCCAGGCGGTGGCGCGGACAGTCAGCGACTTGGCCAAAAAGGATGCGGTCTTTGTATTCGACACCGGCCTGAACACGCTGTGGTCGGCCAATTGGTTGCGTCAGACCGGATCGCAGCGGATCGTCGGCTCGTTCAATAATGCCGCGGTCGGTACGGCGCTGGCCCAGGCCAATGGCATCCAGGCGCTTGATCGGTCCCGTCAGGTGATCGCGCTGTGCGGCGATGGCGGTTTCAACATGCTGATGAGCGAATTCCTGACCGCCGTCCACCACAAGCTGCCGGTAAAAGCGGTGGTGTACAACAACTCGGCGTTTGGGCTGATCACGCTCGAGGCAGAGAGCATCGGCCTGCCCGCCTACCGCGCGGGCATCGAGTTCCCCAATCCGGACTACGTTGCGCTGGCGAATGCCTGCGGCGGTCAAGGATTCCACGCCGCCCGACCCGGCGACTTGCGTGCCGCCATCGGCCAGGCGCTTGCGGCCGACGGTCCGGCGATCATCGATTGCGTTGTGGCAGCAAACGAAATACCGAACTTTCCTCACCTCGAGCTCGATAAGATCGGCAACTATGCAGTGGCGAAGGTCAAAGAAGCCATGCTGGCATTCTGCGGCCGCTGAAACAGGCGAGCGCGGGCGCGGCTATGAGATAAACCTTGTTGCGATCTCGCGAAGCCGATTTCTGCAGGGAATTCCAAAACGCTCACCGGCCCGGGACGATATCGAGACGACCGCGGCGGCATTTCAAGCATAAGCGGAGACCGGCGGTGATTGCTCCATCCGGCAAGCAGATCACGATCACATCCGGCGATCAGCGGGCCGTCGTCGTCGAGGTTGGTGGTGGACTTCGCTCCTACTCCGCCGGCGGCCGGGAGCTTATCGACGGATACGAAGCCAACGAGATGAGTTCCGCTGGCCGGGGTCAGGTGCTGATCCCCTGGCCAAACCGGCTGGAAGATGGCAGCTACGAATTTGACGGGCGGCGCCACCAGCTGCCGTTGAACGAACCGGAGCGCCGCAACGCCATCCACGGCCTGGTACGCTGGGCAGCGTGGACCACATCCGCGTGTGAGCCGCATCGCGCCGTGATGGAGCACGTTCTCTATCCGCAACCCGGTTACCCGTTCATTCTGGGATTGAGGATCGAGTATGCATTATCGGAAACCGGGCTTCAGGTGCGGACAACCGCCACTAACCTGGGCGCAGACGCGTGTCCGTACGGGAGCGGCGCGCATCCCTATCTGACGCTCGGAACCACGACCATCGATCATTTGCTATTGCGCGTGCCAGCACGCGCCGTCCTGCGCTCAAACGAGCGCGCTCTTCCGGTCAGCACGGAATCGGTAGCGGGCACCGCGTACGATTTTCGACAGCTGAGGAGGATCGGGGCAACGAGGCTCGACCATGCATTCGCCGACCTTGAGCGGGGTCGGGATGGCCTTGCTCGCGTGGAACTCCGAGATCCGGACGACGAAACGCAAGTCTCACTTTGGGTCGACCAAAGCTACCCCTACCTTATGGTCTTCAGCGGCGACCCATTGCCCAACGTCAACCGCCGCAGTCTCGCCGTCGAGCCCATGACCTGTCCGCCGAACGCATTCCGAACCGGGACCGCTGTGGTCCGGTTGGAGCCGGGCCGCTCATTCACGAGTACGTGGGGCATCGCTCGCGAGAGCGTACAAAGGGGCTGAGTGCTCGTATCGACAGCGCGGAAAGCAGACATCAGACAATTGATCAAAAGTTGCATCACATTCGAAATCGGCCCGGAGAAGGAACCCTTAGTGTGGCCGCTTCCTGCCGGCCATGTGCTTCAGATACGCAATGATAAGCCCGATGTCGCGGTCGCTGAGATAGTCCTCCGGAAAGCCCGGCATGGCCTGAGCCGGCCAGCTGCGTACGGCTTTGGGGTTGCGGATCAGATCGTGGAGCCCTCGCGGCGTGAGATATTCGGTCGGATTTTGCGGCAGGTCGAGGTCGGGGCCGACATCTGCAGCGCCGGCGCCATTGAGCTTGTGGCAGGTGAGGCATTGCACAATGAATAGGGCTTGGCCGGCGCGGGCCGGGTCTTTCGGCGGCAGCGCGGAATTGACGGCGAGCGCAGGCCAGCGCGAAACCGGCGAAGACCGGCTCACAAGCTTTGCCACCTGATAGGGCCATTGCTCGCTGCGGATGCCGCTGACTTCAGCCCCAGTCCACACGATGTAGAACGGCCCGGCGCTCACCTGCTTTTTTCCCGGAATGAGTGGCCAAGGCTGATCTGCCGGTTCGATTGCGAGCCAGGCGACGGCCTTGCTCTCATCGGTGTTAAGCAAGAGGTCCGGCGGCAACTGCGCGATAAACCCGTTGAGCGCGACCGCCTCGATCACGCTGTCGGGAGGCAGCGTGGTCCCAGCGAGCAGAGAGGCGACGGGCACGGCCCGATAAGTCATCGGTACGCGATAGCTGACGTCACGCGCCACTCTTATCGTGGTGGCGTCCGGGCGCGCCAAAAGCTCTCCTCGCGTGAAGCTGCGCGTCTCCTTCCCCACCGTGACGGTTATCGCCGGCTCCTCGGTATGCGCGAGGCCGGGCAGCAGCAGGAAACAGAGCAGCGCCAGCGCGCGCATGATGACCCCCTCACCTATTCACGTTGATTGCACGTTCGACCGAGCGGGTGGCATTGGTGCTGGACGCCGCAGCGCCTCGCATAGCGGTATGGCCTCATAGCGGCCCGAGCGCGTGGCGAAGCGGCGCGCTTGAAATCATCATCAGACCTGTGAACGGACTGCTGAGTTCTAAGATCAGGAAAATTGCGCATGACGCCGACAGCGCAAAAAGAGACAGGCAGGCGAGGACCGTTACGTTCAAAGCGGAGAATAGACTAAAGCTTGCAAATATAATGATGAGCCAGAAGACCAAGATGGCGAGAAACGGCACCGGAATTAAGTTATCCGATTCGACAAAGAGCAAGAGGCGGGTCTGCGCGAGATCGGTACTCAGTTGCGCTGCGCGCGCCTGAAGTAAGCGCTGGAGATCGCTTTTTGGAGAGAGCGCCTGGATCTCAACATAAGCCTTCTCTGCTGCAGCACTAGCCTCGAACGGCGCTGTCGGAGCTTGCTCTTTTTCGCGCCAAAGTCGGTCCGCAAACGGGCCGATGGCACTGCGCATTTGTTCGCGGATAGGACGCGCTTCTGGGCCATACTGCCCGAGCAAGTTGTCCAGCAGGATCATATCGGCTGTGATTTGCTTGATTTGAGTACTTTGCGTATCGAATGAGCTTTTGGCCGCGGCGATGAGCAGACCGAGCACGAGCGCAGCGATGGTGGCGATCAGGCCGACGCCCAGTCGCACTACGTCCTGGGCGTCTTTGCTGAGATGATGTTGGGGCAGCGCCCGGCGCAATAACGCGCCAAGCAAGATGCCGCCGAGCGTCAGCACGAATGTCCAAGCCGACAGCGCCAGTGCACCCAATGTCCATCCCCCTTTTCGATCGGCCGATGTAGCGTAGGTAGCAGGAGCCTTGCGGTTGGCGCTGTCAAGCCAATGTTCATCCGACGTTCATATGCCGCCAAGTGTAATAGCAGCGACGTGATTGGCCCCGAGACGGATGCCGCGAGCGCCGTCGCATAAGGAAGCCGATAAAGGCGTTTGCTGCACCTCCGAGCTAAACGCACGTCAAATTAAAGAGGAGGAAAAGCATGATCAGGTTGATTGCTGCTGCTGGCTTTGCCTTGGCAGTGACAACATCGGCGCAAGCAATGACACCCGCGCCGGTTCATCAGCCGGAAGGCGTCGTCACTCACGTCGCCTGGGCCTGCGGCCCCGGTAGAACGCGCGTCGGGGGCGTTTGCGTGGCCCGAACCACGATCCGTCATGCGCGCCGAGCGGCCCGCAGGTGTGTGCGATGGCATGCAGGCGTTTGCGCTCGGTGGCGCTGATACTGAGCGCTGCCCCAAACGTCATAGGGCGGCGATCCCAGGCGGCGCTTCGCTGAGCGCGCGCGTGATTTTACTCAATATCGGTCAGCCCGCGGCACGCAAGCCCGACGGCGCCGCCTCGCGCGTTTTACGTCCGTCGCGCACGCGAGCCGGTGCTTTGGGTAACAAAGCGACGTTAGCCGATGCTGTGAGTGCGGATTAAATGGCCTAATTCCGCCGCTCGGCGCGGCGCTTCTGTTCGGCCCGGCGCGCGTGCAGGATCGGCTCGGTGTAGCCGTTCGGCTGCGCCGCGCCCTTGAAGACGAGGTCGCACGCCGCCGCGAACGCGACGGAATTCTCGAACCGCGGCGCCATCGGCGCGTAGTGCGGATCGCCGGCGTTCTGCTTGTCGACGACGGCAGCCATGCGCTGCATCGTCTCGGTCACCTGGCGCTCAGAGGTGACGCCGTGGCGCAGCCAGTTGGCGATGTGCTGGCTGGAGATGCGCAAGGTGGCGCGGTCCTCCATCAGCGCGACATTGTTGATGTCGGGCACCTTGGAGCAGCCGATGCCCTGCTCGATCCAGCGCACGACGTAGCCGAGAATCCCCTGCGCGTTGTTGTCGAGCTCCTGCTGCACCTCCTCGGCCGACCAGTTGACGCCGCGGGCAACCGGGACGGTGAGAATGTCGTCGAGCCGTGCGCGCGGCCGCGTCGCCAGCTCGCGTTGGCGGCGCGCGACATCGACCTTGTGATAATGGGTCGCGTGCAAGGTCGCGGCGGTCGGCGACGGCACCCACGCGGTGTTGGCGCCGGCCTGCGGCTGCGCGATCTTCTGCTCGAGCATCGCCGCCATCAGATCGGGCATCGCCCACATGCCCTTGCCGATCTGGGCGTGGCCGGGAAGGCCGCAGTTAAGGCCGATATCGACGTTCCAGTCCTCATAGGCCTTGAGCCAGGGTTCTTTGCGCATCTCGGCCTTGCGGATCATCGGCCCCGCTTCCATGGCGGTATGGATCTCGTCGCCGGTGCGGTCGAGGAAGCCGGTGTTGATGAAGAACACCCGCGACTTTATCGCGCGGATGCATTCCTTGAGGTTGACCGTGGTGCGCCGCTCCTCGTCCATCAGGCCGAGTTTGATGGTGTGGCGCGAAAGGGAGAGCATGTCCTCGACCGCGGCAAACAGATCGTCGGCGAACCTGACCTCGTCCGGCCCGTGCATCTTCGGCTTGACGATGTAGATCGCGCCGGTGCGGCTGTTGCGCGGCGCGCCTTGCCCGTTGCGGTCATGCAGCGCGATCAGGCTGGTGATTGCCGCGTCGAGAACGCCTTCGGGCGCCGGATGCCCATCGCGGTCGAGAACGCCGGCATCGGTCATCAGATGACCGACATTGCGGATCAGCATCAGGCTGCGGCCGGGAAGCGTGAGCGCGCCGCCATCGGGCCGCGTGTAGCCACGGTCGGCATCGAGCCGGCGGGTAATCGACTTGCCTTCCTTGGCAAAGGTCTCGACCAGCGTTCCCTTACAAAGCCCGAGCCAGTTGCGATAGGCCGCGACCTTGTCGAACGGATCGACGGCCGCGATCGAATCTTCCAGATCCATGATGGTCGTCAGCGCCGCTTCGATCACGACATCGGCGACGCCGGCTAAGTCGTCGCGGCCGACCGGATGTGTTCGATCGATCACGATCTCGATGTGCAGGCCGTTGTTGGCCAAGAGGATGGCCGCCGGCGCATCCGGGCTGCTGCGATAGCCGCGCAGCTTGCCCGGTTCCGCCAGGCCGACCGTGGTTCCGTCGCTGCGGGCAGCCGCGAGCGTTCCGTTCTTGACCGCATAGGCGCGCACATCGGCGTGCGAGCCTGAGGCAAGCGGCGCGGCTTCGTCGAGGAACCGCCGCACCCAGGCGATGACGCGCTTGCCGCGTTCCGGATTGTAGCTCTTGCCCGGCGCCGCAGCGCCCTCGCGCGGGATCGCATCCGAGCCATAGAGCGCGTCGTAGAGCGAACCCCAGCGCGCGTTGGCGGCGTTGAGCGCGTAGCGCGCATTGCTGATCGGCACCACGAGCTGCGGCCCGGCAACCGCGGCGATCTCCGCGTCGACATTGGCGGTGTCGACCTCGAACGCCGGGCCCTCGGGCACGAGATAGCCGATCTCTTCGAGAAACGCCTTTTGCGCGGCCACGTCGAGCGGCCGGCCGCGCCGCTCGCGGTACCAATTGTCGATCTGCGCCTGCAGCGCGTCGCGCCGCTTGAGCAGCGCGCGGTTGAGCGGGGCGAAGCGGTCAATGATGCGCTCGAGCCCCTGCCAGAACGAAGCCGCCGCGATCCCGGTGCCGGGAAGCGCCTCTGCAACCACGAAATCATGGACAACCTTGGCGACCTTGAGGCCGCCAACCGAGACACGATCAACGTCAGACATCCGCACGCTTCCCCTGGTTTCGCCTTTCCGCGATCTTGCTACAATCCGGTCGGCAAATCCAACCGGGACCGGCGGACGACAAAGGCAGGCCACGCCTCCTCGCTGCGGCGCCGGATTTTTGTAAAACGGGAAGGCCACGATGCAACAGGACCACAAGCAGGTGAAAATGTATTCGGACTTCAAAAGTCCGTACGCGTTCCTGGCCTTCGATCCGGCGTTTGCGCTCGAGGACAAATACCGCATCCAGCTCAAGTGGAAGCCGTTCCAGCTCCGGCTCAAGGGCAAGGGCGAGCGCAGCCAGTATTCCGAATACAAGGTGAAATACTCCTACATGGACGCGCGGCGCTGGGCGAACATGCGCGGCGGGCTGATGATCCGCGGCCCGCTCAAGATCTTCGACACCACGCCGGCGCTGATCGGCGGGCTCTACGCCGAGCAACACGGCAAGCTTCGCCAATACGGCAACACGGTGTTCGAGCTGTTCTTCAAGCGCGAGCTCGCGGCCGACGAGCCCGACGCGGTCGCGGCGGTAATCGCCGGCATCGGCCTCTCCGAGCAGGGCTACCGCGACTACCTCGCCGGCGAAGGCGCCGCCGCCTACGAGCGCGCGCAAGAGGACGCCGTAACCGACCAGGTGTTCGGCGTGCCGATGTTCTTCTTCGAGAACGAGCCGTTCTGGGGCTACGACCGCATGGGCCTCCTCGAACAGCGATTGATCGAGGCCGGCCTCAAGCGCAGCGAGCCGCTCAAGCAGGCGGTGTAGCGTCGGTCATCGCGCGGTCGATCGGAAGGTAGCGGCCCAATGGAGATCAAGGGAGAGAGAGTTCAGGAGTCTCAGACATGAGCCCACGCAACCCGCAAATCCTTTTCACTTGGCGAAGCCTCAT
>Ga0187769_10002494_pt1 | contig 10789 bp, 9 predicted proteins | sample 0116_SJ02_MP02_1_FD_133140 | JGI IMG/M metagenome (GOLD analysis project Ga0187769, IMG submission 133140) | Tropical peat soil microbial communities from peatlands in Department of Meta, Colombia - 0116_SJ02_MP02_10_MG | ecosystem: Environmental > Terrestrial > Soil > Wetlands > Peat | place... | reverse complement strand
GCGGCTTCCTCGGGCGGCGTGGGATTGATATAGAAACCCGTGCCCCACTCGAATCCTGCTGTCTTGGTCAGCTTGGGCATGAACTCAATGTGCCAGTGGTAATGATCGTTTGTCGGGTCCTGCACCGGTGAAGTGTGGATCACCAAGTTATAGGGTGGATTGTCGAGCACCCGGTCGGCCCGCATCAGCAGATTTTTCAGCGCCTTCGCCAGGTTTTCAAACATGTGCGAAGACGAATTTTCAAATGCGGATTCGTGCTGCTTGGGCAGAATCCAGGTCTCGAAGGGGAAGCGCGGCGCATAGGGAGCCAGCGTGAGGAAGTCTTCGTTCTCAGCAACCACGCGAATGCCCGACTCCGTCTCCTGCCGGATGATGTCGCAGAAGACACAGCGCTCTTTGTAGATGTAGTACTGCTTCGCGCCTTCAATTTCCTCAGTCAGATAGATGGGCAGCATCGGCAACGCAATCAATTGCGAGTGCGCATGTTCGAGCGATGCCCCGGCCGCCTCACCATGGTTCTTGAAAATCAGGATGAACTTGAATCGCCGGTCTTTCTTGAGATCGAGGATACGGTCACGAAAGGTCCACAGAACATCTTCGATTCGCTTGGGAGGCAGCGTCGCCAGAGTCGCATTATGCTCGGGAGTCTCGATGATGACCTCGTGCGCCCCGATGCCATTCATGCGGTCGAACATGCCTTCCGCCTGCCGGTTCAGGCTTCCTTCGATCCCAAGCGCGGGAAACTTGTTCGGAACCACCCGCACCGTCCACCCCGGCGTATCACGCTGCGGCGGAGGCCCGCCATTTGGATTGGGGCGATAAGCTTGAATCTCCGGGGGGGTCTTGTTTTCGTTGCCGTAACAGAAGGGGCAGAAGCCGCCTTTGATTTTGACGGCATCGCGGGCGAAATCGGTGGGCCGCTTGGCCCGGTCGGTGGAAATAATCACCCACCGGCCTACGATGGGGTCTTTTCTAAGCTCGGGCAATGACTAAATCCTTTCAATAATTAGAGCTAAAAGCGAAACTTTTATTTTACTCCACGGGGAAGGCATTCTGGAACAGCTCGAACCGCGGGTGGCTGGACTGCGCTTCATAATATACCGTCACCACGTCGAAGCGCCACTGGCACGGAAGTGCCAGGTGCCGAAGGTAATCGCGGGCCACGTTCGCGAGGGCGCGCTGCTTGTCCCGGTCCACGGCAGCTTCGGCGGGTTTGACATCGTGCGTGGTGCGGGTCTTGACTTCGATGAAGCACAGCACATCTTTATCCCAACCGATCAGGTCAATCTCTCCCCTGGAATGCGGCGAACGGAAGTTTCGCGCGACCATTACGTAACCGCGGCGACGCAGGTAAAAATAAGCGTCGTCTTCGCCCCGTTTTCCGATGCGCTGATGGACGGGCAGGTTGTCAGACGGAATTGTGTGCTCGGCAAGCCAGTCGAGAGCGCGGATGGCGGCATGGGTGAGGCGGCCGGAGGACATACGTGACGAGCTTAGGACCCAAGTGGAAGGAGATGATGTGACCGCTGTCACAAGAGAAACAGCACTCACTGACAGAGGTTTTGAGTGAAATTGCCTGTTTTCGACGGTTACAAATTGGAGTGCGACGGCACCTTTTGGGCCAATTGCCCGTCGTACCCAAAGAGGCGAGCCGCGCGGAGAAAGCTTGACTTCCAAGCAAAGGCCGAGATAGCATCCCGTCGCGGCATCGAAGGAATGTCACTTCGATACTGCTGCAACCGAAAAGACCGCAGCCGGAACCCCTATTTGTTAGGTGACACTCGCCCGTACCAGTTGGACGGTGGTAGTAAGACAAGGACGAGCGGGCGCGTGCCGTGGGTCGAAAAGAAAATTTGGCGATCGGTGGATGCCCGCATTTACTTCCCCTCAATGCAATATGGCTGAACCGACCCTTTCCGAGGACAACCATGTTAAGAAAACTTCTCACACCCATTGGGCTGACCCTCTTGTTCTCAGGGACAGTCTGCGTGGCGGTTTCTGCGTCGACGCTGACAGTCGGGAAGCCTAATACTTCGTGTCCGAATGCTCAGTACACCTCCATCACTGCGGCCATGAATGCAGCCGCCCCGGGCGACGTGATCGCCATATGTCCAGCCACCTACCCCGAGCAACTCATCATCACGATGCCCCTTACCCTCCAGGGCGTGTCTACCGACGTGAACGGTAACGATGTCAATCGGGTTTTGCTCCAGCCCGTCTTGCAGGACGTTGGTGGTCTGCCGGTCGAGGCCGTCATCACCGTAATGAACACCGGGGGCGTCACCATTGAAAACCTCGCCATCGACGCCAGCAAGAACTCGGCCAGTGGTTGTAACCCCACTCTCGCCGATGTCCACTATTTCAATGCTTCCGGCGTCGTGGCCAATAACGCTCTCTTCGGAGCAGAACTGGCGCCCCAGAACTGTGGCGAAATCTTCCCCGACAATGGATTCGGAGTTCTGGTCGATTCCAGCCGCCCTGGTCCATTCCGGGTCTCTGTTGAGCACAACAGCATCCGCGACTTCACGCAGGGCGGAGTTCAGGCGACGAACACAGGAGTGCTGGTAGAAGTCGAAGGGAACCGCATTTCGGGCGTCGGCCCGAGTATCCCGGACCAGTTTGGAGTCTCCATCTCCAACGGCGCCGCGGGACGGGTCAACGGTAACTTCATCACGCTAGGTTCATGCCGCAAAATGTCATACACGGCTTGCTTGCGGGCCGGGAGCGTAGGGATCACGCTGGCCGACATTGTGGACGGTTCGGTGGTCGACCATAACGTCATCAGCGATGCCCAGAGTGGCATCGAGATCAGCGGCAACAACGTCCGGGTTACCAACAATCTGATCAGCAACATCGACCTGTTTGATGGAATCGACCTCGGGTTGGTCAGCAACAGCCTGATTGACGGCAACACCATCTTCAACGTCACGCCCCTTACCAACGAAAGCTGCGGCATCTACGAAATTTCTGGCGCCGGCATCGTCGGGAATACGATCTCGAATACAACGGTCAACGACGCCTACTGCGGCGTGCTCTACATTACCGTCGATCAGGTCGGTCCCGGAAACTACTACAACACGCTCTATACCACCTTGAACGGTGATCTTTTGCAGAGCGGATTCCCCCCATCTTCAGAGCCCTAGCAGATAATCAGGAAATGGAACAGGCCGAACGTCGGGGCCTCAAGCCGCTTTTGGGGTTTGGTTTCCGAGCCTCTAAGCTCCACTTGTTTGCCGTTACGAGCTAGCTGTTAAGCGAGTTCGGGGTCTCCCAGCCCCGTTCCGCAACATCCCGATTTCACTCATTGGCCCTGGGTGGCGTGCCGAAGACCTCCGCGATCGGGTCACCCAACCTCCTCGACTTCGGTGGAAGGAATCGGTGGGACCACCGGCTGTGCTTTAGCCCTCATGTTCACCAGTGCCACTCCTCCCAGGGCAACTACACCACCCAGAAGCGACAACGCCTTCGGCACTTCGCCCAGCCAGATCCACGCAATCCCGATCGCCAGCACAGGAATCAGATAAAGCAGCGTGCTGGTGCGCCCGGCTGGACCATGGGACAAAACGTAGGCCCAACCCACGTACGCCAGGGCTCCCGGAAAAATCCCGAGATAGATCACGGCCAGTGTGCCGCTCACCGGAGCGGTGCCTATGACATGAAACAGGCCTCGGCCGAACGGCAACATAAACAGCGTCCCTGACCAGATGGAATAGGCAGTAAACTCCAGCGCGCTGTACCTGCCGAGAAAATGTTTCTGTTGCACCATGTACACGGCCGAGGTGATCGCGGCAGCAAGAATGATGAGGGCCTGCGGAGAAAGATGAATGCCCTCGCCTTCTCCGCTTGCGATGAGCGCCACTCCGGCAAAACTCACGAGCACACCGAGCCAGGCGCGCGGTGAGATTCGCTCGTGAAGCGCCACGGCGGCAAACAACGCTGTCCAGATCGGCACCGAGGCGATGAGCAGGCTGGCGGCCCCTGCGCTCACGCGCGTTTCGCCGTAATTGAGCGCGAGATTGTAAAACGTGATTCCGATGATGCCGTTGAAAGCGAGTCCCGGAATGTCGCGCAGCTCAGGACGCCGGAAGTGCGCTACACCGGCGTAGACTGCCAGAGTGAGCGAGGCCACAAAGAAGCGCAAGACGGCGAGCTGGCCGGGCGAGTACACATGCAGGCCAGCCCGGATTCCGGCGAATGCCGAAGCCCAAAGCACCAGGGTTGCGGCAAGCGCCAGAAGTGCGCGAGTTGTGAATTGCTCTCTCAATTCTTGGTCCTTGAATCGGAGGACTCACCACGTGTCGCTCCCGCGTCGTGGCGGCCAGGCGCCAAAACAGCGGCGCAACAGAGCCACCTGACCGATGTGATAGCTGTTGTGCACCAGCGTTTGCCAGAGCACTGCTTCCACTGAGGAAGAACGCCCCTCATGCGAAGGATGCGTTGGCTCGACATGGCGCTGCAAAACGTCCGGCTCCGACGCTGCGAGTGTCATCAATTTCTCGAGCAACGAGACAAACCGCTGCAGCTCACCCTTCCATTGCCCATCGCTTGCCGGAGCCGCGCTCGATGGCCAACTCTCAATTGCCTGTGCCGGGTAAGGCGGGGGTCCTCCCTGAATCCGCCGCAGGTCGTAGTCCATCCAGTAATTCAGGTGCCAGACAATTTGCCAGATCGAGTGAGGAGAGCCCTGCAACTTCCGTCCCGCCAGTTCCACCGGCACATCTTCCAGGCAGGCAATGGGATCAACGTGCGCGCCCTCCCCGTAAAGCAGTTCTTGTAGGGCCTGGTCACTCATCGCGTCATCTGGATGACTTGCTTGCGTGCCCCACCCAAGCCGGTTTTGCTCGGGTAGATAGTTAAGGTTACAGAACCGAGAGCAGCCTTACGCGCTCTTTTCTACGATCGAAATTGTCTCTTCCAGCACATCCATCGCTACCTCAACTTCGTCTTTATTCACAATCAGCGGCGGCGCGATGCGGATGGTGCTCGGGCCGCAGCCAAGGAACAGAATCCCGCGTTCGAAAGCTAGTTGTACGATGCGATCGCGTTCCGCGGCGCCGTGTTCTTTCGTCTTCTTGTCTTTGACGATTTCGACGCCAATCATGAGTCCACGTCCGCGCACGTCGCCGACTAGCTTGTGTTTGCTGGGCCAATCTGCCATCCGCCTCAGCATATGGTGGCCAACCTCCGCAGCGTTCCGCAGCAGCCCCTCACGCTCGATCACGTCCAGCGTGGCCAAAGCGGCCGCAATGCACACCGGATTACCTCCGAATGTGGAAGCATGCGAGCCCGGCGCCCAGTCCATGATTTCGGCTTTGCTGATGGTTAGGCCTAGCGGCATGCCCGAGGCAATTCCCTTGGCGACACAAACCATGTCAGGCTGCACGCCGGTGTGTTCGACGGCCCACCATTTTCCGGTACGTCCAACTCCGCTTTGCACTTCATCCAGTACCAACAGAATGCCGTGACGGTCGCAAATCCGGCGCAGTTCCTGCATGAAGACGGTCGGTGCGATCACGTAGCCGCCCTCGCCCTGGATCGGCTCGACGAAGATCGCAGCCACTTCCTCCGGGGGCAGCGTCGTTCGAAAAAGCTTGTCTTCGATGAAACGAGCGCAGCTGAGCGCGAATGCCTCCGGATCCTGGCCTCCGCCGTCACGGTACACATCGGGATAGCGAACGTGGGTCACTCCCGGCACCAACGGTGCGAAACGCCGCTTCTGTTGCGGTTTGGAAGCGGTGAGCGAAAGCGCACCCATGGTGCGTCCGTGAAACGCGCCGTAGAAAGCAATCACATTCTGCCGCTTGGTGTGATAGCGCGCCAGCTTCAGGGCGCACTCAATCGCTTCCGTGCCCGAGTTGCCGTAGTAAATCTTGTGCGGCCCGGGCATAGGAGCAATCTTCGACAGGCGCTCGGCGAGCGTGACCATGCTCTCGTAGTAAAAGTCCGTACCTGACATGTGAATCAGTTCGGCCGCCTGCTTTTGAATGGCAGCCACCACGTGCGGATGGCAGTGGCCGGTCGAAACCACAGCGATGCCGGCGGAAAAATCGAAGAATTCGTTCCCGTCAACGTCAGTGACAACGATGCCATGGCCGTGTTTGGCGACCATGGGATAAGAGCGGGTATAAGAAGGCGAAACAAACTTCCCATCGCCATCGAGAACGCGCTTGGCATTGGGACCGGGCAGCGCGGTCTTGAGCTTGGGTGCAATCAAAGTGTTGGTCGGCATGGGATCCTCCAAAAATCAGTCGTTGGTCGTGCGTCGTTGGTCTGCTAGATTCGCGGAAGAAGGCGGACTTCAGCCATCAACCGGAAATTCGCAAGGAGGATCCGAAATTAGTCGCTACCGAAGAGATTGGGACGCAGGCGGGAAGGCAGCACAGCCCGATAGCGGCGTGGGCACACAAGAAAGTGCAGCCAGCAGACGGGTAAATGCGAATTGGAACCCTGGAAACGCATCGGGATTCATACCGACTTCATTATAGCTTGTTGCCAGCGATTGCGTAACCCCCAATCGGCAATGGCCATTAGTGTCGCGACCAGCTCTTCCAAAATGGCATCCCGTTGACAAAATCCCCGAATCTACAGATTCGCTTCGCATGTCTGATACTTTATTGCTGCCGACGCCGCCATGACCTCCAGCCTTCGCCCAAGACGATTTGCCGTGATATTTGCGTTTGCCCTGGTTTATTTCTTCTGGGGTTCCACTTACCTGGCAATCGACATCGCGGTCGAGCACATTCCGCCTGCATTGATGTGTGGCATACGTTTTTTCATCGCCGGCGTTTTCATGCTCGCGTTTTGTGGCATCCGCGGAAAGAAAATCCTCTATGACCCGCGCCAATTGGGCGAAATGGCAGTGGTTGGAATTCTGCTGCTCCTGGGCGGCAATCTCACGCTTTCCTATGCCGAGAAACATATCGCCTCGGGCTTAGCTGCCCTGATCGTGGCGATTACGCCCCTATGGTTTCTGGTGCTCGACAAACTTCTGCTGGGCGATCATCACATTTCGCTTCGCGGCAAAGCCGGCTTGGGGCTCGGCGTCGCAGGTCTGGTCGTTCTGCTGTGGCCACAACTCACCGCTACGGCTTCCTTCGGACGCACCGAACTGTGGTCCTCGCTGAGTTTGATCGGAGGTTCTTTCAGTTGGGCATTGGGTTCAGTCCTCGCCAAGAAATGGAAATCTCCGGACGTGGATCCCTTCTCGGCTACGGCCTGGGAGATGGTTGCCGCAGGCTTGGCTAATTTTCTGGTTGCGATGACGGCAGGGGACGTTGCGCACGTAGCCTGGACTCCACGCGGCGTCGGCGCTGTTTTCTATCTGATCGTCTGCGGCTCCTGGATCGGCTACACCGCGTACATCTGGCTGCTCGGCCATGTTCCTACATCGAAGGTTTCCACTTACGCTTATGTCAATCCGGTGGTGGCGGTGTTTCTGGGATGGGTGGTGCTGCACGAACGCATCGACGCCTACATTCTTGCCGGCAGTGCCATCGTGATTGCCTCCGTGGTTCTTGTAACCAGCGCGCAAGTGACGACCAAGGCCGCTCTGGAAGAGCTTCCCGCCGTGGAAACCACCGGGGACTAAAGGATGCCGATTTCGCCAGCAAGCGCTGTTTCCTGCCCTGCGGTAATGTGACTGCGGCCCATGCGCGTAATCTCGGCTTGGCGAACCCTTCCGTAATCTTCTGCCGGTAATCAGTGCGTAACATACTCGGAGTGGACATGGATTGCCCTTCCCAACGCGCTCCAAGGGTGCATCTCGACGGAGCTACTCCCGCTGTCCTGCGGTTCCAGGACGGCCAGCGCACTTCAGGCAGACTTCACGTCGTTTCCCTTACCGGCGGGCTACTCTCGCTTTCCAATCTGGTCGTTCAGGGATCGCAAGTCAAACTGATGTTTCTCACGCGCACTGGATCGGTGCTGGGTGGAGCGGAAATGTTAAGCCCGGTTTCGACCGATTTGCAACCGTTCCGGTTCATTTCGCTCGCGGCTACGGATCAGCGCCGGCTCGGCGCCACGATTCAAGCATCGTTGCAGCCGGACTTTGAGCAGCGCTGGATCGAAAAGCTCAGAGCCGCTTCAGCGCAACGGCACCAGCCCCGGAAACAGCTGTTAAAGCTGGCCATCGCAACAGTTGGCCCGGCTGTGCTCGGCTGGGCGAGCGCGATTTGCCTCCTCCACTTTCACTGGCTGATTCACTGGCTGAGGTAGAGGTGGTCATGACGAGAGCAATCGCGAACACGGCAGAGCCAGCCAACACGCGGCGTTGGCCTCGCTACCTCGTCAACTTGCCAGTTTCCATCCGTGCCCACGCCCACGACGAAAAGATTGCCGTGCCCGGACTGGCGAGCGAGCTGAGCCAGAGCGGCATGGCCCTCTACGGAGGAATTGATCTGCAGCCAGGCGACTTGATGGAGGTCGAGTTCCAAACTTGCGGCAAACGCCGTGTGGCCGGCGTGGTCCGCAATCGTTCAGGCTTTTGTTTTGGCCTGGAATTCCTCGATTTGATGGCCAACAGTGAGACCCTCGTGAACCTGGTGCAGCCCGACGGTAACGCTGCGCCAACTCCCCACGAGAAAACCTGGTTGTCGACGCATCGTGGCGATATATCTATCGCGATTGCGGTTCTCTTGTTTCTGCTGACATTCTTAGGAACAGGTTGGCGATCAGCTTATCGCGCCGTTCAGGCCAGCGCTCCTGTACCCTCCCTCACGTTCTCCGAGCGGATCCTCGTCGGTCTGGGCCTGGCGGAACCTCCACCCGCGCCGGTTGTGGCGGAGAATCCCAACGCCCAAGTCTGGGTGGACGTGCACACTGCGCTCTATTACTGCCCCGGCTCAGAGCTCTATGGCAAGACGCCGGGCGGCAAGTTCACCACACAGCACGATGCCCAACTGGATCAGTTCGAACCTGCCGCCCGCCAGAATTGCCAATAATCCTTAGCCGCACCTCGCTTGGATCACCGGCAAACGATGTTCAGCCGAAAATGCGAGATAGCCCACCCGTGCTATGCCATTGGCCCATCGTGCTATGGCACTGGGTCGCTTGTGCCATTGTCATCAACCCCGGCTTGCATCATCTTAGTAGCGCACAAGGAAATCTTCTCAGGGGAAAGGTAGGAGATGCTGGAGGCAGCGCCAAGGCGGGATGTCCAGGCAACCTGGATCGGCGTATCTCCGCAAGACAGACAGCGCCGCAGGTTGTCCATCGCGGTTGTCCTTCTGCTCACCGCACTCGTCGCGATTCTGGTAAAGGATCGCGAGTTCTGGTTTGGCGCCGAGGAAACGGCGACTGCGGAAGATGTACAGCCTGTATCCTCTCCGCGCACGCCTGCACAAGCTCCTTCTGCCCCGGTCGCTCAGGCCACGAAGCACGTCGCCAGCAAGCATTCCACCCACTCCGCGGCTTCCGCGACAGCAACCAAGCGCGCGACTCTTCCGCCGCTAGAGGTTGAAGTAGTCGCAGGTAAGACGCATTCAGCACCGCCCAGCTCGGCAGCTGCAGCTGCGATTTCGCCGGCCAATGCGGCGGACCGCGTACAGATGGCGGCCATGAAGGCTCCGCTGGTCGATGCGTCGTCGTATCCCTTGCTGGCCGGGCAAATGTCGGTACAAGGTTCGGTGTTGATGCAAGCGCTCATCGCTGCTGACGGCGTCGTTGAGGACCTGCGCGTGCTCAGCGGACCCACCATTCTCGTCTCTGCGGCCCGAGAAGCCGTGCGGCAGTGGCGATTCAAGCCCTACCTGCTGAACGGGAAGCCGGTCGAGACGCAGGCCCGAGTCACCGTGAACTTCACCATCAAAGTCACGAATAACACCGCCCGGTATCAGCCCACTTCGATCACCAGCGACGGCGCCCTGTAGTAGTCCCATCGCCCCCGCAGCAAATATTTCCTAACCAGAGACTAGGTGCGTTACCTGCGTACCAGGCAAGAAATAGGAATCACTGCCGACCGCTCAAGCTAACCCCACACTGATCCGATGGATGGAGGAGGTCGGAGTATGGACACCCAACTACTGAACGCCACATCTCGCCGGCGCAGTGACCGCGTCTCAATCGCCTTCCCTTTGGAGGCCGCAGGAATCGACGCCGGCGGAGCATGTTTCTGCGAGAAAACCAAAACAACCACCGTCAGCCGCTATGGTTGCTGTGTCTCTCTACCGCGGATGCTGCTCTTGAGACAACAAATTTCCCTCCACCGGCTGGGCACGGAAGAACGGGCGGTCGGCCAGATAGTGGCCCAGATGGGCGCGCATTCGGAGGGATACCTCTACGGAGTAAGCACGGGAGAGTCGTGCGAGAAGATTTGGGGCATTCGGTTCTGTTCTTCGTTTCACGAAAGCGTTCTGGACAGCACCTATGACGGCATCTATTTCGTGAACCGGGACCGCAAAGTCACCTATTGGAACGAAGGGGCCGAAAAGCTAACTGGCTACAGCGCCAGCGAAACTATCGGACAACACTGCTTCGGCGCCTTGCTGGAGCATGTAGATCAGGGCGGAAACCCACTATGCGCCAACGGATGTCCTCTCAGCAGAGTGATGGCAGACGGTCAGCCTACAGAAGCGGAGTTTTACCTTCGCCACAAGAGTGGGCATCGCGTGCCGATTAGTGTGCGTGTCGTCCCCATGCGGAACAGTTCGGGAGCGGTTGTGGGGGCGGTGGAGGTGTTCACTGACATCACGTCCAAGGAACGCGTGGAGAAGCGAGCCCGTGAACTGGAGAACTTGGCGTTTCGCGACCCTCTCACCCATCTGCCGAATCGCCGATACCTGGAGTTGAAGGT
>Ga0187769_10002493_pt1 | contig 10791 bp, 11 predicted proteins | sample 0116_SJ02_MP02_1_FD_133140 | JGI IMG/M metagenome (GOLD analysis project Ga0187769, IMG submission 133140) | Tropical peat soil microbial communities from peatlands in Department of Meta, Colombia - 0116_SJ02_MP02_10_MG | ecosystem: Environmental > Terrestrial > Soil > Wetlands > Peat | place... | reverse complement strand
GGACGCTTTTCAGGTCAGAATCCTCCACCTTCTTGAATACCGGCCTGGGTTCTCTTATCTTCCTCCCGGGCTCGACCCGGAGCCTCGTCGCAGAATCCCATCCTCCCTTCTCGAGCGGTTCCATGAACGCCAACTGTTCCCAGATCTCCTTGGAGCTGAACGGTACGAAGGGGCTAAGAAGAGTCGCGAGGCCAGCGACGAGGTTGCACGAGTAGAACAGAGCAGTAGGCTCGTCCGAACCCTTCTCCCAGGGCGCCTTCTTCTGGAAGTATTGGTTGCACTTCGCGGAAAAGTCGAGCACCCTCCTCAGTGCTCTGTCGTAGTGTCCCTGCTCAATCAGTCCCCCCGTCTCGTTCACAGCGTCCTGCAGCTCTGACAGGACTTGCTCCTCCGCTTCCCCCTTACCTGCGGGCTCGGGAACAACGCCGCGGTGCTTGCTCTGCACGAAGGACAGGGCCCGGTAGACGAAGTTGCCGACGCTTGCAACCAGCTCGTTGTTGATCTTGTCCGCGAATTCCTTGAGGTCGAAGTTTGCGTCCGACTGACTCAGCGGGACGATTCGGGTCAGGTAAAACCTGAGGTAGTCCGGCGGGAAGTGCTCCACGAACTCCCTGATCGTTATCATCCAGTGCTTGCTTCTGGACACCTTCTTCCCTAGCAAGAGCAGGTGCCCCCTGGTGGGGATGTAGTCAGGGAGCTTGTACTCCCCTTCCCCCATCCTCATGCTAGGCAGGAAGAGGTAGTGATGATAGACGATGTCCTTGCCGATGAAGTGGTAGAGCCTCGCACTGTTCCAGTATCTTCTGCCTTCCTCCCCGGCCTTCCCGGCCGCCTCCAGGGCCGTCGTGATGTAGCAGAGGTGGTTGTCGAACCAACCGTACAGGACCTTCCCCTTTGCCTCCTCGAGGGGGATCGGGACCCCCCAGGAGATGTCCCGCGTTATGTCCCAATCCTGAAGCCCGTCCTTGATCCAGTTGAGAACGTAGTTCTTCACGTCCGCCTGGAGCCCCGGTGTATCCTCGAGCCACTGCTGAAGTTGCTTGGAGAAGGCGGAGAGTCGGAAGAAGTAGTGGGTGCTCTTCTTCAGCGCCGGCGGCCTCCCGCAAATCGAGCAGTGAGGGTTCAGTATCTGGCCGGGCTGCAGAGTCCTGCCACAGCTCTCGCAGACATCAGAGTACTGCTCCTCTGCCCCGCAGTATGGGCACCTTCCCTTGACGTACCTGTCGGGGAGGAACTTCCTGTCGTGCTCGCAGTAGAACTGGTCGACGTCGGACACGAAAATGTGCCCGTTTTCATCCAGTTTCGTGAAGAACCTCTGCACCATCTTGACGTTCTCAGGGGAGCTCGTCCTGCCAAAGAGGTCGTACACGATGCCTATGCTCTCAAGGTCCTCCCTGAACCTGGCGTTCCAGCGGGCGACGTAGTCGCTCGGCTTCTTCCCCTGCTTCTCTGCGGCAATCAGGATGGGAGTCCCGAAGTCGTCGGAGGCACAGACCTGGATGACTCTCCTCCCCTTCAATTTCAGGTATCTGTACAGAATGTCCGGAGGCAGGTGGGTGCTAGCGACGTGGCCGAGATGGAGGTCATCGTAGGCGTAGGGAAGCGCTGCCGTGATTATGATGTCTTCTTGGCTGAGTTCATCCACCAAGGGAAATCCCTCGTCCGGGCGTTTTAAATTTTCCAGCTCTTCGCGTAGTCCCTCTGTTCTCTTGTCTGTGAGCCGATGGAGATGCCGAGGGACTTCAGGGCCGCCCTCGCCACCTCGTCTTCGAGCTGCGGGGGAACGCCGTACACCCTCTTCTGCATCTCTGAGTGTTCTCGATGGATGCGGATGGCGGCAAGCATCTGGTTCGCGAAGGACATCTGCATCACCTCCGGGGGATGCCCTTCGGCCGCGACAAGGTTAGCAATCCTACCTTTGCCGATCAGGTACACCTTCTTGCCGGAGGGGAGAACGACCTCGTCGACGTTGGGCCTCACCCCCTTCACCTCCTTGGCCTTCGCCATCAGGGTCTTCACGTCTATCTCGACGTCGAAGTGCCCGGCGTTGGCCAGGATAGCACCTTCTCTCATCTTGTCTATGGCCTCGTAGGGGATCACGTTCTTCTGGCCCGTGGTCGTGATGAAAAGCAGCCCCTTCGGCGCCGCCGACTCTATGCTCGAAACGTCGAAGCCGTCCAGGTGGGCTTCCAGAGCCCTTATGGGGTCAACCTCGACCACGGTCACCCTCGCCCCCATGCCTCGTGCCCTCATGGCTACCCCTTTGCCGACCCAGCCGTAGCCGACGACCACCGTGCTCACACCGGCCAGCAGCAGGGCCGTCGCCCTCATGATCCCGTCGAGGGTGCTCTGCCCCGTCCCGTACCTGTTGTCGAACATGAACTTGGTCTTGGCGTCGTTGACGGCTATCACCGGGTAGGCTAGCCTCCCCTCAGCTTCGAGGGCCTTCAGCCTCACGACCCCAGTTGTCGTTTCCTCAGACCCACCGACTATCCCCTTCGTCCGCGAGACGTGGGCGGCCACATGGAGGTCGGCACCGTCGTCTATGAGCTGGCCCGGATGTGAGCCGAGCACTTGCTCGATGCACCACGAGTACTCCTTCGGAGACTGTCCCCTCCAAGCCCAGACCTCAGTTCTGGTCGAGAGATATGCGGCTATGTCGTCCTGGGTGGAGAGCGGGTTGGCGCCCGCCAGCTTCACGTCGGCCCCGGCCAACAACAGGGAGTCGATGAGGACCGAAGTCTCCTTCGTAATATGCAGGCATACTCCGAGCCTGACCCCCTCGAGGGGCCTGGACTTCGCGTACTTCTCAACCAGGGTAGTAAGCGCTCCCATGTGCGCCTTGGCCCACAGAAAATTCCTCTCGCCGTCCTTGCTCAGCTTCTGGTCTGCTACTTTCGTCATCTCTTCTCTCCCCTGAGGGCCGGAACGGTGGACTCTATCAACTGTTTGACAACCTTCCCTGAGCGTTTCATCACCTTCAGGACCTCTTCTTGGCTAACTTTGGGCTGGATCCCCGCGGCCCGGTTGGTAGCTACCACGATGGACGCATACTCCAGTTTCTTCTCGTTGGCCAGAACCACCTCCGGGACACCTGTCATCCCAACCACGTCCCCGCCCAGGGTCTTGTACATCCTGATCTCTGCAGCCGTCTCGAACCTGGGACCTTCGGTGCAGACATAGGTGAGGTGTGGCATCAGGTCGACTCCCATCCTCTTGGCTGCCATGGAGATTTCGAGGTTGATTTGTCTGCTGTAGGGGTACGTCATGTCCGTGTGAACGACCTTGTCTTCGAAGAAAGTCGTGTGCCTTCGCTTGGTGAAGTCAAGGAACTGATCAACCAAACCGATTTCGCCCGCCCTGAACCTGCGGTTCATGGACCCTACGGCGCTGGTGGCGATTATCTCCTTGACCCCCAGGCGTTCGAATGCGGCGATGTTGGCCCTGTAGTTTATGCCGTGGGGAGGTGACTTGTGCGCTGCGCCGTGCCTCGGCATCACAAGGTAATCTCCCCGCTGTTGGTCGAAGACGGTCGCCTTCCCGAACCTGGTCCTGATGGCCCTGGGCCGGCTCAGGTCGAAGCACTCGGAGATTCCGGTGCCTGTGATGATTCCAACAGGAGGGGTGAGCTTAGTCATACTTTGCGATAGAATATACTTGGTACCCGGAGAGCTTGCGCCTCCCCTTCAGGGAGCAGAGCTCTGTGACGAAGGCGAAGCCTGCCACCTTCCCTCCCAGCCTCTCCACCAGCGTCCCTGCCGCCTTCGATGTCCCCCCCGTCGCCAGGAGGTCGTCGACAATCAGAACCCGGTCCCCCTTCGAGATGGAGTCGGTGTGCATCTCGAGGCCCTGCCTGCCGTATTCAAGGTCATAGTACATGCTTACCTTCGACCCTGGGAGCTTCCCCACCTTCCTCGCAGGGACAAAGCCCAGGCCTAGCCTGTCGGCCAAGGGCGCGCCCACGATGAAACCTCTTGCCTCGACCCCTACTATCTTGTCCAGTTTCTCTCCCTTCCAGCGCTTGGCCAGGGCGTCCGTCACCCTGCGAGTCAGCTTCCCGTTCTTCCACATCGTTGTAAGGTCCTTGAACGGTATTCCCTTCTTCGGATAGTCGGGTATGGTCCTGATGGCGCGCTTGACGTCACGTTCTAAGGACGCCACTAGGCGCTCAGCCTCGCGTGCAGCAGGGAGGAGCCGCAGCCACAGTCCCGCTTCTCGGGGAGCCGCCTGACTATCTGGGCAATGAGCTGTCTCAGGTTCTCTATGTTCCTGTTGAAGACCCGAATCACTTCGCCGTGGGACACCGGCTCCACGGTCGGGTCCCCTTCGAGGCCGACATCGTAGTCCGTGACGACGGAGATGTTGAGGTAGCAGAGCTCCTGCTCCCTGGCAAGAACCGCTTCGGGGTACTGGGTCATGTTGATGACGTCCCACCCCTGCCTGGTGAAGAATCTGCTCTCCGCCTTGGTTGAGAACCGGGGCCCCTGGATGACGACGACAGTGCCTGCCTGATGGAACCTTAGCCCTAGTGCCTCGGCCGATTCCGCCGCCACCTTTCTCATCTGGGGACAGTAGGGCTCGGCCGTGCTCACATGAGTCGTCATAGGACCGTCGTAGAATGTGTCCTTCCTGCCGGAAGTGAAGTTCACGAACTGGTCGCAGAAGACAAGGTCCCCCGGCCTTATCTCGGCCCTTAGGCTCCCGACCGCGTTCGGGGCGATTATTCGTTTGACCCCTAGCTGCTTGAAGGCGTGCACGTTTGCCCTGTACGGGACCACTTGGGGCGGGAACTCATGGTGGACGCCGTGCCTGGGGAGGAACGCGACCTTCTTCCCCTCCAGCACGGAGAGGGCGACACTCGCGCTGGGTTTTCCGTACGGGGTCCTTACCTGGACCCTCCGCCCCGCCTTCGAAAATTTGTAGAACCCCGAGCCGCCAAAGACGCCGATTTCCGCCCTCGGCTTCACGGTGCACCCCCCACGGTTTCCGATTTAATCTTTTGACCATCGTAACTCTTCGACCCTTCTAGAAGACTTGAAATACCATGGTCGAAGGATTCGCTCGATGCCCCATCCCTACGAGGAGCTGCTTTCAAGGGCCAGGTCGGGCCTGGACAAGGACGCCAAGAAGTCGGGCGCCCTTCGTCTTGAGCTTCCGGAGCCGGATGTCATCTGGGTGGGGAACAAGACCATATTCCGCAACTACGCCGAGTTCCCGAAGCTCCTGAGGAGGGATTCGGGGAGGGTGCTCATGTACCTGGCGAAGGAACTGGCCACCGCAGCTTCCCTCGACGGGGAGAGGGCGATATTCATAGGGCGAAAGGACAGGGACTCGTTCTCGCAGCTACTGCAGCGGTATGTCAAGGACGGGGTGATTTGTCCCGTCTGCGGAAGCCCTGACACGCACCTAGACAAGGAGAAGCGGATGTGGTTCATGGTCTGCGAAGCATGCGGCGCCCGCTCCGTGGCGAAGGTGGCATAGCATGGCTGACAGGGGCTTCTCCGTCCGGACTGCCGAGTACAAAGGGACCATACTCGTCAACATGTGCGACGAAGAACTGGTGGGGAGGACGGTGACCGAGGGGGAGCTGAAGGTCTACCTCTCGAAGGAATTCTACTCCGGCGAGGTCGTCGACAGGGGGGAGGCGCTGAGGCTCATACGCACCTGTTCCATAATCAACCTTGCCGGCTCTAGGTCTGTGTCGCTGGCGGTGGACAACAAGGTCGGAGCCCCGGAGGCGATTCGCGAAATAGAAGAGGTCCCGTTTCTGATGATCTACAAGTTCTCCGGCTAGCTCTTATCTCCGAACCTTTTCAGAAGCTCCTTCTGGTGGTCGCTCAAGTTCCTCGGGACTTCCAGGTTCACTTTCACGTACTGGTCCCCTTTGCCCCAGGCTCCGTACCTCGGGAGTCCCTTTCCCTTGACCTTGAACACTGTCCCGGGCTGCGTCCCGTGAGGGACCGACAGCTTGACGTCCCCGTACAGCGTCGGGATGGTCAGCTCCGTCCCCAGCATGGCCTGCACCACCCCCACCCTAGTCTCCAGGTAGATGTCGCCGTCGCGTCTGGCGAACATTTTGTGGGGGGCTACGTTGACGACGACGTAGAGGTCCCCTGGCGGGACGCCGCTCTCGCCGGCGCTCCCCTCCCCCCTGAGGCGGAGGGTGTGGCCGTCTTCCACGCCAGCAGGTATCATTATCCTGATCTTTCTCGTCTTCTCGACCGCCCCGCGCCCCCTGCAGTCGCTGCACGGGTCGCCGATCAAGTAGCCCCGGCCTCCGCACCTGCTGCACGCCGTTATCCTTACCAGCCTGGCGAACCCGGCTGACTGTACCTTCTGCACCTGCCCCGTCCCACCGCAGGTTCCGCATCTCTGAGGGGACGTGCCGGGCCGGGCCCCACTCCCGTTGCATGTCTGACAGACCTCATTCCTTGGTATCTCGATTTCCCTGTTGGAGTCTTGTACGACGTCCTCCAGGTTCACCTGAAGGTGGTAGGTGAGGTCCTCCCCACGCCCCGGCTGGTTGGGCCCCTGGCCCCCGAAGAACTGGGAAAAGATGTCGTCGAACCCGCCGAAGCCCATCCCCCGGAAGAACTCTCCGAAGTCCACCCCGCGGAATATGTCCTCCTGACTGTACCTCTGGTAGACCCCCTCCCTCCCGAAGGAGTCGTACTGCCTCCTCTTCTCGTCGTCCGATAGTACAGCGTACGCCTCTGAAACCTCCTTGAACTTTGCCTCGGCTTCCGGGGCCTTGTTCCTGTCGGGATGAAACTGCAGCGCCAGCTTCCTGTAGGCGTCCTTGATTTGCTCCTTGGTGGCCCCTTTCTGCACACCGAGTACTTCGTAGTAGTCCCTTGCAGCCACGGTCCTTGCCCCCTACTTCCCTTCGTCCACTACCTTGTAGTCTGCGTCGCTTACCTTCGCCCCGTCCCCCGCAGGTCCGGGTTGAGGCTGCTGCTGCCTCTGCGCCTGCTGGTATACCGACGCGCCTACCTCCTGCAGGACCCTCTTCAGCGCCTCGTTCTTCTCCCTGATTTGCGCGATGTCCTTCCCCTCGATTGCTTTCCTCAGCTCCTGGGCTGCCGCGTCCAGCTTGTCGAGGTTCGACTTGTCGACCTTCCCTTCGAGGTCCCTCTTCGTCCTCTCCGTGGTGTATAGTATGGAATCGGCCTCGTTCCTCAGCTCGGCCTCTTCCCTCTTCTTCTTGTCCTGTTCCGCGAAGGACTCCGCGTCCTTGATGAGCCTCTCCTTCTCTTCCTTGGACAGCTTGGTCGAGGCCGTAATCGTGATTTTGTTCTCCTTCCCCGTCCCCAGGTCCTTGGCCCCCACGGTGAGAATGCCATTGGCGTCGATGTCGAAGGTGACCTCGATCTGGGGGACGCCCCTCGGCGCCGGAGGCATTCCGGCCAGGTTGAACATCCCAAGTGACACGTTGTCCGCTGCCATGCTCCTCTCCCCCTGGACCACGTGTATGGTGACGGCGGTCTGGAAGTCTGCAGCCGTGGTGAAGGTCTTGCTCCGCTTTGTGGGGATGGTCGCGTTCTTCTCGATCAGGTGCTCTGTGATCCCGCCCAGCGTCTCCACTCCCAGGGACAGAGGGGTCACGTCCAGTAGCAGTATGTCCTTGATTTCTCCCGCAAGGACGGCCCCCTGAATCGCAGCTCCGATGGCCACAGCCTCCATGGGGTCGACTCCCCTCTCAGCGGGCTTCCCGGCCACGTCCTCTACGAACTTCCTGACAAGGGGCATCCTTGTCATTCCCCCGATTAGTATCACCTTGTCCACCTGAGAGGGAGACAGCTTGGCGTCGTTCATGACCCTCCTGATGGTCTCCTCGGTCTTGGAGACGATCGGCCTGGCGACCTCCTCGAGCTTGGTCCTCGTGAGCGTGTAATGCAGGTTCTTGGGCCCCGACGAGTCGCTTGCGATGAAGGGGAGGTCAACATCGGTGGATGTAAGGTTCGACAGCTGGATCTTCGCCTGCTCGGCGGCCTCCTTCAGTCTGGCCATGGCCGTCCTGTCGGAGCTCAGGTCTATCCCCGTCTTTGAACGGAAGTCGTCCAGCAGCACCTGTATGACCGCCTTGTCAATGTCCGTCCCCCCGGTCTGGGTGTCCCCAGAGGTCGCGAGGACCTGGAAGACCCCCTTGCCGAACTCCATGATGGTGCTGTCGTGTGTCCCTCCTCCGAAGCTGAACACCAGGATCTTCATCTCCTTCTCCGACTTGTCCAGCCCGTACGCCAGAGATGCAGCCGTCGGTTCGTTGATTATCCTGACGACTTCGAGGCCGGCGATCTCGCCGGCGTCCTTGGTCGACTGGCGTTGGTTGTCGTTGAAGTGCGCGGGGACCGTTATGACAGCCTTCTTCACAGGGTAGCCGAGGAAGACCTCTGCGTCGTGCTTGATCTTCTGAAGGATGTACGAGCTGAGCTGCTCGGGGGAGTAGTCCTTCCCGCTCAGGTTCACCCTGTAGTCGGTCCCCATCTTCCTCTTGATCTCGAAGATGGTCCCGTCGGGGTTCGTCACTACCTGGCGCCTCGCAGGCTCTCCCACCAGGAGCTGGCCGTCCTTGGTCAAGGCCACCACCGACGGGAACATCTTGCCCGCCGGCGTCGCTCCTTCCGCGCTCGGGATGACGACAGGCCTCCCTGCCTCGACGACGGCCGCGGCAGAGTTCGTAGTGCCCAGGTCTATCCCGAGTATCTTCTCTCTCGCGCTACTCACTCGCCTTCGCCTGCCCCCTGGCTGCTTTCGTCGCCAATTCAACCTTTACCATGCTAGGCCTCAGAAGCTGGCCCCTGAATGTGTAGCCCGGCCTGAGCTCGTCGACGACCAAGTCTTCCCCTGGCGATCCCCCCTGCACCTTCTCCACCGCCTCGTGGACCGAGGGGTCGAACGTCCTGCCGACCGAGTCAATCCGCTCCACCCCGACCGATTCGAGGGCCGACTCTAGGTTCTTCCTCACCATCGCAATGCCTTCCTTCAGTTCCCCGCTTTCCCTCCCCAACTCCGCATGCCTGGCTGCCAAGTCGAGCTCGTCCTGGACGACCAGGAGCTTTGCAGCTAGGCTGCGGGCAAGGGACTCCCCCGCCTCCTTCAGCTCCTTGTCCATCCTCTTCCTGTAGTTCTCGAGGTCTGCCTGCATGTATTTCAGGCGTGTAAGCAGCTCCTCGTTTCGCTTCTTCTCTTGGGCGAGTTCATTCTCCAGCTGCTCGATCCGAACCCCGGTGGAATCCTCGACTTCGCTCTTCTCCTTGCTCGTTCTATTTCACCTCGACGCCTCTGGCCAGGATTTTTCCGCGCCTAGTTTCTAATCTATAAAAATTTCCGTCCTCTGGCAGGGGCGTGGCCGAGCCCGAGGAATCCCGGAAGATGAAAGAGAGGCTCCTCCGCTTCGAGCGAGAGAGCCGGTATCTCAGGAAGGACTCTGACCAGCGCAAGGTCATCGAGGAAGTGTTCGACCAAGCCACCCTCCTCGCCGTCGAGGACCTGATTGCCCGGAAGGACCTGGGCGACCTGTACGGCGTCGTGAGGGCTGGCAAGGAGGCCCGGGTCTACTACGGCGTCGACACGGCTCGCAAGGCCGTGGCCGTCAAGATCTATCTGACATCGGCTTCGGACTTTAGAAAGCGCGTAGGCTACATCGCCGGCGACAGGAGGTTCGGGAAACTGCCGTCCGGGTCCAGGGACACCATATACCTCTGGACGCGAAAGGAGTTCAAGAACCTCCAGCTCGCCGACTCGGCAGGGGTAAGGGTCCCCAGGCCCATCGCTTTCCTCAAGAACATACTCGTAATGGAATACATCGGGAATCCTCCCCTGCCTGCCCCCACCTTCGCAGAGACCGAGGTGGACGAAGCCGACTATGACTGGACGTTCGAAGCGATGGGCGCCCTCTGGAAAAGGGCAGGGCTTGTCCACGCCGACTTCTCGGAGTTCAACGTGTTCAAAACGGAGGAGGAGCGCATCCTCTTCGATATGGGCTCGGCCGTGCTCACTTCCCACCCCCAGGCCATGGAGTTCCTGAAGCGGGATGCCAACAACATGGTCAGGTTCTTTAGGAAGCGCGGCATCGCAAAGAAAGACGTGGAATTCTGGGTGAAGGGAATAACACATTGAGCTTCGAGCAGGTCGTAAGGATACCGGTCGAGCGCCTGGGCGCCGTCATAGGGAAAGAAGGAGCCACGAAGAGGTTCCTCGAAGAAGAGATGGGGGTGAGGCTCAGCGTCGACAGTAAAGAGGGAATCGTGACGGTTAGGGCCGATTCCGCCCTAAGGACAGACCCCTTCTCAGCAACCAGGGTCATCGAAGCCATAGGCCGCGGCTTCTCCCCTCAGAGAGCCAGGCGGCTTCTGGAGGAGGGAACTGCCCTGGAAGTGATCGACCTCAGAAACTATGCAGGGAGAAGCGTCAACGCTCTCGAGAGGATAAGGGGGCGAGTGATAGGCGAGAAGGGTAAGTCGAGGAGGGTCATCGAGGAGCTCACAGGTTGCCACCTGTCTGTCTACGGACGCACTGTGGCCATAATCGGGGAGGCGGGAGAGGTGCAGCTCGCGTCCGAGGCGGTGAAGTCTCTTGCCACCGGGAGCCAGCACAAAACGGTCTACAACACCCTCCAAAAGGCCAGGACAAGACGGAAGATGGAGAAGATGTTCCTCTGGGAAGGCACGTCTCCGGAGACGATCGAGGAGAAATTGGAAAAACTCGGCCGTTAGCATATATCCGGTTTGCGTCGATACCTGCGGGGCGGGGCACTAATTCCGAAAAAAGAGATAATTCGATTGAGAGACT
>Ga0187769_10002492_pt1 | contig 10796 bp, 11 predicted proteins | sample 0116_SJ02_MP02_1_FD_133140 | JGI IMG/M metagenome (GOLD analysis project Ga0187769, IMG submission 133140) | Tropical peat soil microbial communities from peatlands in Department of Meta, Colombia - 0116_SJ02_MP02_10_MG | ecosystem: Environmental > Terrestrial > Soil > Wetlands > Peat | place... | reverse complement strand
TACATCAACGGCAGGAAGACTTCCAGGGGCTCGCTCACAGAAATCATAGACCTGGCCGGTCTCGCGCCTGGAGGCTTCAACATCGTGGCTCAGGGTGCAGGGACGCGCATGGCGGACCTCACTCCTGAGGAGAAGCGGAAGCTCATCGAGAGCGTCGTCGGCATCTCGAAGTTCGACGAGCGCAAGTCCGAAGCTCAGAGGCAGCTAGGTCAGGCGGACCAGAGACTGGAAGTCGCTATGGCGCGCATCGGGGAGATGAGGAGCACCCTTGAGTCGCTCGACTCTCAGCGCACCGACATGGTCAGATTCAACCTCCTCGAGTCGCAAATCAACTGGCTCCAGGCTATCATGACGTCAAGGAGGATCAAGGACCTCAAGGACAAGCTGGCCATCCTCCGGTCACAGGAGCAGGAACTCAACGGCAAGATCAGCGACCAGGGGGCGAGGCTCGTCGAGCTGGAGAACCGGATAGGCCAGGTCGAGAACGAGAAGACCAGATTCATAGTCGACGTCATCCAGGGAGGAGGGGCAAGCCACGTGGACCTTCAGTTCCAGCTTGCCGATGTCAGGAACGAGCTCGAGTCCCTGGAATCGGACATGGAGACTGCGCAGTCGAACGTCGCCGAGCTCGAAGGGGAGACCGTCCCCCAGCTGAAGCAGGTCGTCTCCGAGAAGCAGAAGGGAGTCAACGCGGCCAACTCGAACGTCAAGCAGTTGACTGCTGAGATAGAGAAGCTGGACGCTAGGCATGCGGAGCTCGCCCAGCGGCTTAAGGAATTCTTCAAGGCTGGAGAGGAACTACGGAGGACCATGGAGCAGAAGGGGAGGCAGAACGCAAGGGTACAGGTCAAGCTGGCTGACCTCGGCCAGAAGATGCAGCAGATCGACCTCACAATCAACGCCACAACGGCGAGCCTCGGGGTAGAGAAGAAGAGGCTGGACGACCTGAAGCTGAGGGTCGATACCTATTCGGCTTCGCTCGCGAAGCTCGAGGCAAGCACCAGCAACCTGTTCGCGCTTTACGACAACGCTACGAGAGAGCTGAACTCCCTGGACGACAATCTCGCCGGGGTCGAGAAGAACAGGGAGAAGCTGATTTCTTCTATAGCATCCGCTTCCAAGATTCTGGAGAGGGCTTCTGCCGAGGTGTCGCGCGAGGAGGCGTTCAAACACATGTCTGAGAGCCTCGCAGGAGAGAGGAGCGGCCAGCTCAAGCTACAGGAATTCTGCGACGAAGGGGGCGTCCCGGGGTACGTGGGACGCCTGGGCCAACTCGTGAAATTCCCCCAGCAGTATTCGAAGGCCGTCAACGCGGTCATGGGTAAGTGGATGGGCGCCTTTATCGTCCAAGACCTGAAGTCCATGACCCAGCTCATCAAGGCTGCGAAGTCCCTGAAAGCGAGGAGCTTCTCCGTCATCCCGCTCAGCGAGGTCGAGTCCGTTAGGGCGGTCGACTTGGACAGGTCCCCGGGCGTCCTGGGTCCGCTGTCGGAGACGATAAAATGCGAAGCGGAGTTCCAGGGCCTCATCAACTTCCTGGCCGGGGATTCCGTCCTCGTTGAGACCGAGGCAATAGGGTACATCCTCGCTTCGGAGGGCGTAAGGGCAGTTACCGTGGACGGGGAGACATTCGAGACAGGCGGGCGCGCCTTCAGTTACGGCTACCAGGAACTCGTGGTCAACCTGATGGAGGGGCTAGAGAACATCGAGGGGATAAGCGAGGTGGAGGATGCGGTGGGGGCCCTAAAGAGTGCGATTGACCGGAGGAAGTCTGAGCTGGAATCCATCGAGTCCGACTCGCACAGCATCATGAAGGAGAGGGTAAAGAAGATAGTAGCCACCAGCACTCTAAGAGCCCAAGCAACGACAATCAAGGCCTGGGTAGGCCAACAGAAGCGCCTCTTCAGGAACATTGACTCGCAGTACCAGAAACAGGTGGCCGTCGTCTCTAGGCTCGACGAGAGGCTGAAGGTCAGCCTGGAGAAGAAGGATGCCATTGCGAAAGGGACTGCGTCCCTCCAACAGGTAGTCGTTGACTCCCAGTCCCTGGGGTTGGACGCGATGCTCGCGGAGGTGGACGCAGCAAAGACATCGCTTTCTGGAGAGATAGACACGATTAGGAACAGGATCCAGGACCTGAACCTGAGCCTGGCGAGGGAAAGGGCGAACCTGGAGAACATCCTTCTAAGGGCGCTTGAGGAGAATCAGCTTGACCTTGCGAATGCCAACGAAGACCTGCAATCCAACAAGCAGTTTGTCAGGGAGACCCCTCGAAGGATCAGAGAACTGACGGATCAGAAGCGCTCGCTTGAGGAGCAGATCGCGAAGCTGATGGAGTCCTCCAAGAGGAGCCAGCCAGTCCTGGACGAGTTCGACAGCAAGGTCAGGCGCCTCAAAGAGGAGCGCGACGCGGTGTCGCGGTCGATAGCAGGGAATCAGAAGGACCTCTTCGCCCTTTCAGGTCAGGCCTCGATGACCCAGGAGAAGGTGGAAGAGGCGCTTGGATACCTTCGCATGCTGGGGTACCAAGAAGAGCTGGAGTTCTTCGAGACGAGTGAGTCGCTCCTCGGGGAGCTCCAGGCGGAGTACCAGCAGGTGATCGGGTCCGTGAACAGGGGGGCAGACAGGCAGTACACCGAGATGTACGTGAGCTACAAGAACCTCTCCGTCAGGCACAACGAGCTTGAAGCTGAACGCAACTCCATCATCAAATTCATCGAGAGTGTAGAGTCCGAGAAGAGGAAAGTGTTCATGACCGCCTTCGACAGAGTCGGTGCGGAGTTCAGCGCCATATTCCGGAACCTGGCGGGAGGTCAGGCCCTCCTTGAGCTAGAGAACCCGGACGAGATCTTCAACGGAGGCATAATTCTCCGGGCGGACTTCGGCAACGGCCTCCGCGAATCGTCCCAGCACAGCGGAGGTCAGAGGGCAGTTACCGGTGTCTCGCTGATACTGGCGATGCAGGCGGTTCAGCAGCACCCCTTCTACCTCTTCGACGAGATAGATGCGGCCTTGGACGCAATCAACTCGACCAGCCTCGCTCGCTTCCTAAAGGAGAAGTCCTCTGAGGCACAGATTATCGCGATCACCCTAAGGGACGTCTTCATAGCAGAGAGCGACATGACCTACGGTGTCTACTCCACAGGAGGGGTGTCGCGTGTCGTCCACTACAAGCCTGCGGAGGTGCGGCGACCTGCCTAGCTCCGCCCTTCTGGGAAGGCCCCCGCTCAACGTTCTGATCGATCCGTCCCTGGCGAAGAGGAAGAGCCCTTGGGAGATCAACCTCTCGGAGCTCCTGGACCTGTTCCTTAGGGCAATATCTCAGACAGAGCTGATAGACATGAGGGCGGCAGGGACCGCTGCCCTGTCCTCGGCCACCATCTACAGGCTGAAGGTAGAGTCCCTATTCTTGTTCGAGCGGTTGAGAATGCAGAACAGGCTCCTCGACAATTCCCAGCCCCCGCAGTTCATAGTGATGCCCTTCAGGTACGAGATTTACTCCACCAACATCGACGAGCTCTTCGATGAGCTCGGAAGGATTCTACAGGAGATAGTCACGGAGGAAGAAGGCGGTGCGACCGAGAATCTCCTTGCTCCCGAAGAGCTCGCTCCAGACATCGGCGAGTACGTCATCCCCGTGGAGGTGATGCTTTCGGAGTACAGGAAGATACTTGTCGAAAGACTCCGGGCTACGGGGAAGGCGCTTCTTTCTGAGCTCCTGAGAGGGTTCCGTCCCATCGAAGCCGCCCGTGTCTTCATCATCCTCCTGTTCGCGGCAAGCAACGGCGAAGTCGTAATCAACCAGGAGGAGTCCGACGAAGACGCCTTAGTGGTGTCGGTGGGGCAGCTTGAGTGAGACCCAGAGAGAGCTAGTCCCAAAGGACGTCCTTGCGAAGGTCGAGGCAGCGCTGTACGCGTCCGGTCGTCCTCTGTCCCTCGAGGAGATCGCTCACGTAGCGGGGACAGCGTCCGATAGAAAGGCCACGGCCATCGCCAGAGAAGTCGCCAGGACCGTCAACGGCGCCATGCAGGCCGTGGAGGTGGTCGAGTACGCCGGCCCGAAGTTTGCTATGCAGCTCAAGGGCCAATACACCCAGACTGCGAGGAAGTTCGCCACCAGACCTCTCCTTTCCCGAGGTGCTCTCAGGACTCTGTCCTTCATCGCATTCTTCCAGCCAATATCTTCGGCCGAACTCGTGCTCAGGCGGAGCTCCACCGTCTATCAGCACCTCAGGGAGCTTGAGGATGTGGGTTTCGTCGCCGGAGAGAGACGGGGGAGGAGCAAGAACTACAGGACTACCGTCAGGTTCGCCGAGTACTTCGGGCTCAGCACCGACGTGACCACCATGAAGAGGCAGATGGAGAGCAGGACTCTGACACTCCGGTAAATCAAAATGCTTAACATCCTGCGAAGAAGGGCGCCTCCGAAAGGTACAACGTCTTGACTCGACCAATCGAAAACCTGGTCAAGAGGAGGCCCACCGGCGGGAGGTCGAGGCCCCACCGGGGCAGGAGGGCATACGAAAGGGACGGCTATGCCATTGAACCTCTGGTGGGTGTTGCAACACGGAGGGCGATTCGGAGGCGAGGGGGGCACGTTACCTTCGGCGCCATAACCGCAGACTTCGCCAACGTTTCAGATGGCTCAGGGAAGGCGAAGAAGTCGAAGATAATTAGAGTGAAGAGCAGCCCCGCCAACAGGGACTACCAGAGGAGGGGCGTCATAACGGAGGGTGCCGTCCTTGAGACGGAGGCGGGGGAAGCCGTCGTTACTTCCAGGCCGACGGCGGACGGCGTGGTCAACGCGGTGCTGACCTCCAAGAAATGAAGGACTACGACAGGCAAGTGTTCTGGCTGGACTACTTCGACTCGGAGCTGAAGCGCAGCGAGGGGCGAAGAGTTCCCTTGAGCACAGCCACGCGAGCCCCTGCCCTCGCTGAGCTGGGGGAAGCGTGTCGACGGCTGAACCTTCAGCCGCAGCCGCAGGCTGCTCACTATCCGTCCCGCCCGCTCAGGGAATCGGGCTATGTCTCCGTGACGAAGTCGGGCCCAAAACGCGTTCTGCTGACCAAAATTGCCAGGGAGCTCTCCGTTGTCCGCGGTCTGGGGCAGAGGCGCCAGCCACAGATCCAGTCCGGACGGAAAAAATGACAGAAATCTCGCGAAGGTTTAAAGGCAGGATGACCCGCCTTTGCGTTTCTTGTTACAAGTCGGCGTCCTCACGCATCAGGCAAAGAGTGGTCGACTGATCGTGAAGCTTTCCAGGGAGGTCAGGCCTGGGATATTTCTCTTCGACGATGACAGACGGAAGCTTGGAAAGGTGGTTGAGCTCATCGGACCGGTGAAGTCCCCCTACGCTTCTGTTGCAGTAGCGAGCAGCAGGCTGGGGAAACCCGGGGACCCTGCTTTCGTGGAGTCCTAGAGAAGATGAGTCTCTGGAACGCAAGCAGGGACGACGGCTTCAGAACTTCATGCCCCGTCTGCGGCAACCGCCTGATCGGTGACTCTGAGAAAGGGGAGCAGGTCTGTCCCACTTGCGGTTACGTCACAGTCGCTCCGGCGGACTCCGGCCCAGAATGGAAGGCCATGGATCTGGAGGAGAAGAACAGGCGGGTAAGAGTTGGTTCTCCGACCACGCTCGCATTACACGACTTCGGGCTTTCCACCGAGATCAGCAGGACGATGCGCGACTCCCACGGCAAGTATCTCGACCCAGCAATGAGGGCAACCGTGGAGAAGATGAGGAAGTGGCAGAGCAGGACCAGGACCATCAACAGCGAGGAGAGGGGGCTCTCCAACGTCCTTTCGAAGATATCAGAGCTCTGCGAGTCGCTGAACCTCCCTGACAACGTCGCCGAGACGGCGGCCCAAATCTACAGGACCTCTGCCAAGATGAAGGTGGCCAAGAGCAAGTCGATTCTTGGGATGACGGCGGCGACTGTCTACCTTGCCTGCAGGAAGTGCGGAGTGTCTCGGACGCTGAAGGAAGTCGCCAGGGCTGCCGGGATGGAAAAGGGAAGCGTCGCACGCTACTTTAGGCTTGTCCTGAAAGAAGTCGAGAAGGATTATGTTCCTCCTCCGTCGGTTGAGAAGTACATCTCGAAGCTCATCAACATGGCTAAGATTGATCCCAGGGTCGAGCACCTCGCGCTCACCCTCTCGCGCAAGACGAGCGACTCGAAGATTTCGAGCGGGAAGGCGCCGGCAGGTTTGGCGGCCGCCTATGTGTACCTCTCGTCCGTCATGGTCGGCGAACATCTCCCTCAGAGGGAGGTGGCCGAGTTCGCCGAAGTCACAGAGGTGACTGTGAGGAACAGGTGCAGGGAGATTCTGGACAACTTCGTGATCAGACAGGAGTTCATGCCAGCAAAATGAAGCAGCCAAAGAAGAAAGCGACCAAGCAGCCCAAGCCCAAACCCGCGAAAAAGCAGGGCAAGTTACCCAAGAGGGAGTCTGAGCCTCCTCAGCCCGTGGAGAGGACAGAGGAGGAACTCGTCGACCTTACCTCTAGGGTGTACAAGCTTGTGGTCGAAAGGGGGCGAGACGGCGTCCTCCAGAGCGAAATCTGGAAAGAGCTGGGGCTCACGAGCCGGGACGGGTCAAGGTTGGCCATCAGGCTGGAGAGGCGTGGGCTCATTGGGCGCGTGAAGGTCCTTGAGGAGGGCAGGTGGACATACAAGCTCACGCCCCTCAGGTTCCCGACGGACATGGCCTCCATAGAGAAGGCACCCTGTATCGTCTGCCAGTACGAGTCGAAGTGCTCGGTGGACGGCGAAGTGAGCCCCTACATCTGTCCTTGGCTAGGTCCATGGGTCATAGAGGAGGCAAGAGCAGCGCGGGCCCAGATGGCTGAGCCGAGCGCCGTGCCTGCCAGGTAGTGCCCCGGGAATTGGCTGGGAAAGGGAGGTTCCGTTCCCTAGTGGAGGCAGCCAAGAAGGCGCGCCTGAACGCCTACTCTCCGTACTCGGGCGTGAAGATAGGAGCGGCCGTAATCACTTCCGACGGCAAGATCTTCTCCGGTGCCAACATAGAGAACGCTTCCTACGGGCTCGCCTGTTGCGCCGAAAGGTCGGCCATCTTCAGAGCAGTCTCCGAGGGGAAAAGGGACATTGTGGCCCTGGCAATAGTGGGCAAGTCCGAGGACTTCACGAAGCCCTGCGGGGCGTGCAGGCAGGTGATGGTGGAGTTCAACCCGAAGATGAAGGTCCTAATGAGGGGGCTCGACGGGTTCGCAGAGGACGGAAGTGCCGGGTCGCTCCTGCCCGCCCACTTCAAGCCGCCAGAGCTCTCGGAGAAATGAGACTCAGCGAGGCAAGGAGGGACCTCTACAGGCGCCTTGCGAAGGAACAGGGGTACAAGAGCCGGGCAGCCTTCAAGCTCATCGAGGCCAACGAGAGGTACGGGTTCCTCCGCGAAGGGGGGAAAGTGGTCGACTTCGGTGCCGCCCCGGGAGGGTGGCTTCAGGTGGTCTCCGCAATCGTCGGGCCCAGGGGACGCGTGGTCGGTGTCGATCTCAGTCCCATCAGGCTGAAAGAGAAGAACCTAGTCGCCATCAGGATGGACGTGCATGACCCGGGGGTCGCAGCGAAGGTGAGGGAAGCTCTCGGCGGCCCTGCCGACGTCATCCTTTCGGATCTCGCTCCTTCCATCTCTGGGGTCTGGGAGCTAGACCAGACCCGCCAAGTGGACCTCACGCTAAGGGTCCTTGAACTTTCACGCGAGCTCCTAAAGGATGGGGGGAGCGCCTTCTACAAGCTCTTCGAGGGGGAAAGATCTCAGGAGGTCAGAAACAACTTCCGCGATATGTTCGAATCTGTGCGCGTGGTGAAGCCGGCGGCGAGCAGAAGCGCAAGTTCTGAGCTGTACTACTTCTGCGAAGGCCTCAGGAAAGGCTAGCCGCCGACCTTCGAGCCCTTCCAGCCGTCGGCCTGTGCCTCGTTCTTCCATCCTTCCCAGACAACCCGGCGCTGTCCGAGACGGCCCGGACGACTTCTGCATACACGGCGTTTGTCTTGAGCCCCGTCTTTTCGAACGGCGTTCTCATGACAGAGTGTCCCCTTTCCCTGAGGGCCCGGTAAATCTCCGACTCGGGAACGGTGGCAATGCCCAGGGTCGAACATATCTCGTCCACGCTGAAGCTCCACGGAGGGAAGCCGTCCACGCCGGACAGGGCTGCGAAAGTCTCCGACGCCTCCGGCAGTTCCAACTTCTCGGCCACCGTACGGGCTTTTCGCAGCAAGTCTGCGTCGGCAAGGGGACCGACCCATATGGGACCCGCCAACCGCGCTTTCTTGCCGCATCTGTCGCAGGAGCCCCTCGGTTCGGCGGACGCGGCTACGTGACCGCATGAAGGGCACCAGGAAATGTGGCCCAGGTTGCCAAGCGCGAAGTCCCCTCTGGTGGCTCCTGTTTCGATCGAGAAAAAGAGCCTCACATAGTGCCTTGTTGAGTGGGCTGCGACTGGGCGCACCCCCGTGTCCAGGGACGCCGCCGCCCTTGCAACCGCCCCGGCAAGGAGCCTGATTGCAGTCTCGTGGTTGAAGTAGTTGTTGAGCGAAGTGGCACCATAGCGCCTTCTCGCCACCTTGGGGTAGACGCCGCACAGAACAGCGGTGTCGGTGGCGGTCACAGAGAGGATTCCGCCATCCGAAGTGGCGCTGATTGCTCCCTGGAGCTGTCCCACTGGTGTCCCGAAGGGGTCGACGTCCACGAAGTCGAACCTCCTATCCCTCCCGTACCTCGAATGGAGATAGGAGGAGGTCTCGGATTGTGCAAACTCACACTTTCGCACTACCCCGTTGAGCGCCGCGGCCTTCCGGGCGATCCTGAGCGCCTGCCTGTTGAAATCTACAAGTGCAACGTGGTCGATTCTGCCCACTTCATTGGCGACGCGGACGCCCCTTGCTCCAACTCCCGTCATGGAATCACAGAAGCTCGACCCGCCCACGGCTGTTGTCAAACAAACACTGACGTCCCTGTTGAGTGACGCCCGCGGGTTGAAGAACACGGGAAATGTTGGTGGAGGGTCTACCAGAAGACTCACCGCTGGCACGATGAGCTTCGTTCTCCCCTCGATGTGTTCAACGAGCTTCACGTGAGCCTCGCACTGTACTTGGCCGTTCGCTGTTAAACGATTTCCCTGGTCTGCCGGCAGTCCCTGGTACCTTCATGTACCTCCCCTTCGCTGGGCGGCCGGCTTGGGAATCTGGCTCATCACGGGCTCCCCAGGGATCGGAAAGTCCACGGTCGTGTCGAAAGTTGTCATGAAGCTCAAGAGCGCCGGAATAATAGTCGGAGGTTGCACCACCTCTGAAAAGAGAGCGGGGGGCGCGCGGATTGGATTTGACATTCGCGACCTCTCGTCGGGAAGGACGGGGGAGCTGGCATCCGTCACATCCAGGGTTGGTCCCCGGGTTGGGAGGTACAGAGTGAACCTCACGGACCTGGCGAACATAGGCGGGGCGGCGCTCGAGGCGGCCTCTTCCCATTCAGAACTCATCGTGGTGGACGAGGTGGGACCCATGGAGCTAGTGAGCCCAGAGTTCAGGAAGGGAGTCCGCAGGTGCATCGACTCAGGGAAAGCCATGCTCGCAGTTGTCCACGAGCGCCTGGAGGACGACCTGTTAAACGAGCTCAGGGACAAGGCCGAGGCCATCATAATGCTTACCGTGGAAAACAGGGACGCGGCCGCGGACGGGCTCGCTGAAGAGCTTCTAAGAGCAGTTGGGGGTCCTAAGGTCTGAGGAGGGGATACCATTAGGGCGCAACCCCAGGCTCCTGGGGGGCATTGATGAAGCTGGCAGAGGATGCTTGCTAGGACCCCTGGTAGTGGCAGGGGTTTCGGTCACGGCCGGTGTTGCAAGAAAGTTCAGAGAGATGGGGGTCAGAGACTCAAAGAAACTCTCGCCTTCCAAGCGGGAGGCTCTCTACCCCGAAATACTCCGGATCGCCCAGAATGTCCACTGGGTCGGCATCTCCCCGGACGAGATAGACGAGGTCGTGGTCAACGGGAAGAGGCTGAGGAAGCTCAATTACTTGGAAGCAGTCTACTTCGCAAGGGTGATTGACGCCCTGGGGGCCCCGAAGGTGACGGTGGACGCTTCTGACGTTATCCCCCAGCGATTCAGGGACGATATAGTCGCCAACCTCAGAAATCGCTGCCAGGTGACCGCCCTCCACAAAGCAGACAGGAACTTCCCCGTGGTTTCAGCCGCTTCCATCATTGCGAAGGTGGAGCGGGACAGAGCCGTCGCACGGTTGAGGGAAGAGCACGGAGACTTCGGCTCCGGCTACCCCTCAGACCCCATGACACGGGCGTTCTTTGTAGACAGGATGGGGAGGGGAGAGCCACTCCCAGGCTACGTGCGCAAGAGCTGGAAGACCTGGCTGAACCTAGAGCAGGTCCTGATGGAGAGCTTCTAACGGGAAGCGCTCACTAACACGTGGTCCTTCTCGAAGGGTCTCAGGTCTACGATTCGCTCGACCCTGAACCCCGCCTTCTCGAGTTTTCGCTTCTCTTCCTCGTAGACTCGTTCAGGGTTCTTCAGCACGTCTATGCTCCTAGCCTTTACTGAAAGCAACAGCCTCCCGTTCTTCTTGAGGAGCATTGAACAGTTTGTTATCGCTATCTCCGTCTGGTCGGGCTGCGCTATGTCACAGTAAACGACGTCCACCTCTGCGACGGAGTACTTCGTGGGGTCCCTCGCGTCCGCCACGAAGGGGAGGACGTTCTTCCGCTCCCTCGCCACGCGCTCAACGAACTCCCTGGCGACCCTCGGTGCGAACTCGACCCCTAC
>Ga0187769_10002491_pt1 | contig 10797 bp, 11 predicted proteins | sample 0116_SJ02_MP02_1_FD_133140 | JGI IMG/M metagenome (GOLD analysis project Ga0187769, IMG submission 133140) | Tropical peat soil microbial communities from peatlands in Department of Meta, Colombia - 0116_SJ02_MP02_10_MG | ecosystem: Environmental > Terrestrial > Soil > Wetlands > Peat | place... | reverse complement strand
GACCAGGATTTCCCGTTCGGAGGAGCCTCTTGCAGGGTCTTCGATACGATCGCGCGAAGGGTGACGTCCGAAAGCCCACGGCGTGAACCGACTCGAGGCGCGTCCCGGGAGATCCCGTCGAGGCCCAGAAGCGCGAACCGGGACTTCCAGAGTGCCACCGTGACGGGCGTGACCTGGAGTTCCTTCGCGATCTGTCGGTTCGTCATGCCAGCGGAGGCGAGCAAAACAATTCGGGCGCGGATCACGACCCGAAACGGGACCCGACGACCCCGTGACCAGCGCTCGACGAGCAATCGCTGGGCCGGGTCGAGTGGTGGGATGGGAGCCCCGCCGCCCACGACTATCAAACGGTCTCGGGGATAAACGTTTCTTAGTTGGGTCAAAGTTCTTCTAAGAGGCGCCCAGAAAATCGACTCGCACCTTGCCGAGCCACAACGCACTGCTGGCGGACGTCATGTGATACTTTTCGCAGTTCCAGAGCGCTTGACGTCAATTCCGGCGGTAGGGTTCGCCGAGAAGATCCCGCGGAGCCCCGAGAGGGAGGGTTGGTGCTGGCACTTGTTCTGAACGAGTCCGAACGAATTGCAAAGGATATTGAAAGACCCCGCCCATCGGCGCGAACCGAGTCATGAAGACAGGAACGATACGTCAAACGGTCAAGTTGCCCGGAACCCCGGAAGAGGTCTACCAGGCGTTGATGACCACCAAGGGGCATGCCGCCTTCACGGGTGCCCCTGCGAAGATCAGCCCACGAGTTGGCGGGTCGATCATGGCGTGGGGGGGCTACATTCACGGCAAGAATCTGAAGCTAGTTCCGGGCAAGCGAATCGTCCAGAGCTGGATGCCATCGGAGGAGTCGTGGCCCGAGGGACACTACTCAAGGGTTACGTTCGTGCTCTCGAAGTCCGGGAGTCGGACGACGCTACGATTCACCCATAGCGGCGTTCCGACCGATCACGTCGGGCATCTCAGTAGTGGTTGGAAGGAGAGCTACTGGCAGCCCCTCGCGAAGTATCTCAAGAAGTAGTCCATCTCGGCCAGGCAGATCCGGTGCGCTCGAGGAGCGAACCGTCAGCCCCAGCCGAATGGTCCGCCGGGGCGCGGTCTCGCGACAGGCCCGCCTAGCGCGTAGAATTGTCGTCTTCCGGCGACCCCGGGAGCGCCTTCCCGAATTCGAGTCCGTAGGCCTCCTGACCCTGAGGGTACTCCTTCGTGGGAACTACCTGTCTAGAGATGCGAACACCGAAGGTCCCGAGAAGGTCCTTCTGCCGCTCGAAGGTCGTCCCGAGACCGATGTTGATCAGCGCCTCACCCGCCCGCGCACCGGACACCATGCGCGTCGCACCGACGATAGGGCTGCCGACGATCGTGATCGCATGTCCCACGCGGACGAGTTCGCAGGGACCCGCATCGATTCCTATCGACAGACCGACTCCCACGGGAAAGTTCCGGGAGTTCCGCTTCAGATTGTCGATGAGCGTGTCGGAGGCGGGCATCACCGACTGGCAGAACCCGGGCACGGTGTGGACGATCTCGTCCTCGTTTTGGTAGATCCAGAACGCGATGAACCCATCCCCGGTGAACTTGTCGAACCAGCCCTCGAAGTTGGTCGCGAGTCCTCGGACCGCTTCCGTGAACCCAATGATGTACCGCGCGAACAGGGGGGCGCTCACGGCCTCCCGGATCAAGAGGCCGGACATGCGGAGGTCGCCCACCACCACGGCGGCGTTGACCGAGGCCGAGCCCTCCTCCTCGAGGCTCCGAAGGGCATCGGGGGTGAGCTGGTCCCGCGCGTCCGGAGGTCCGTGCCGTGCGAACGACTCCTCGAGGTCGGAATCGAGGCCCGACTTCGAGACCGGCGCCGGAGAACCCATTGTCGGGCGTAACCGGACGGGTTCCATCAGGGTTGCGCACCTTGGGTGTGCTCCGGAAGGTGGTGGCGTTGACTCTCCGGGTTCAGACTCTGGAACTTTCCGTCTGGCGGCTAACACGCCAACTCGAGCGGTCGTCACCAGACTTATACCGGCCAAACCGGTTCGGGCGAATGAAGAGTTTTGACTCCTGGAGGAGCGGATGTCGATGATTGCGCGAACGAACCGCCAGTGGCTGCTCGTGAGCCGACCTCAAGACATGTTCAGCGAACAGAATTTCAAGTGGAAGGAGACCCCAACCCCGACGCCGAAGGACGGAGAAATCCTCGTCCGGAACCTTTGGCTTTCCTGCGATCCCACCCAGATCGGTTGGATGAAGGCGGATACCTACGTGCCGAAGGTCCCGCTCGGCGACGTGATGCGCGCGCTCGGGGTGGGCCAAGTCGTTGAGTCCCGAAACTCCGCTTTCAAGGTCGGCGACCTGGTCACGGGCCTCGTCGGATGGCAAGACTATCTCGCCGCGGGCGGGGTTGGTGCCACCCCAGTCCAAGGAGTCCCCCCTGGCGTCCCTCCCGAGCTGGCGCTGAGCCTCTTTGGCACCGGAGTGACCGCCTACTTCGGCGTCACCGATGTCGGGAAGTTGCGGGCGGGGGAGACGTTCGTCGTCTCGAGTGCCGCCGGCGCTGTCGGTTCGATCGCTGGGCAGATTGCGAAGATCCTCGGAGCCCGGGTGGTCGGCATCGCCGGAGGTCCCGCAAAATGCGAGTGGCTTCGAAAGGAGGCCGGCTTTGATGTCGCCATCGACTATCGTGCGGAGAAAGTCGGGCCGCGACTCTCCGAGGCCTGCCCGCAAGGAATCGATGTCTACTTCGATAACGTCGGTGGTGAGATCCTGGACGAAGTTCTAGCCCGGATCAATCTGCACGCACGGGTCGTGATGTGTGGAGCCATCTCCAATTACGTGAGTTGGGAGTTCTGGCCGCTCAGGAACTATCCGCTTTTGATCAGGAAGCGGGGCCGTATGGAAGGGTTCCTCATATTCGATTACGCGGCACGATTCTCGGAGGCGGTGCCGGTCCTCGCCGCTTGGCTTGCCGATGGTCGCCTCAAGCAGAAACTGGACATCGCGGTCGGGCTCGAGAACGCTCCAAAGACACTCGCCCGGCTCTTCAAGGGGGAAAACTTCGGAAAGCAACTTCTGAAAGTCGCGGACCCACCCTTGCCTGCTCCATCCTGAGCTTCCGGGCTCGGGCGAGGGTCACAGGTCCATCCTCGACCGGGTCGGAAGCGACGAAGGTTGCACATCCATCAGGCCGGGTCTCCGGTCCACAGATACGCACTTAGAGCCGGTAGAAGCCTGCGACAAAGCGTGAGGAACGTCGGCCCCATCCTCTTCCTCGTCTTTCTCACTCCGTGTGTGGAGTTCCTCACGGGCTCTACCTCGTTTGGGGCCGCGGTCACGGTGCCTTCGGCGGCGTTCACTTTCTTCCTGCTCACGTGGCCGAGCTACGCCCTTCCGGTCCTCCTGATTCGTGAGGCGGTAGTCGCTTGGAACAAGTGGATCGCCTCGCTGCTCGCTCTCGGAATATCGTACGGCGCTCTGAACGAGGGGCTCCTCGCCAAGACATACTTCGCCGTGAACCCCAACTCGCCCGTCCTGGGCGGTGGGGAGGGACGGTGGATCGGGGTCAATTGGCCCTGGGTGACCGAGATCACCCTCTTCCACATGATCATCAGCATCTCCGTTCCCGTCGTACTGAGTTTCTTGATTTTCCCGGAGACCCGCCACGTGCGGTTTCTGAGCGAAAAGACGATTCGCTGGTTCATCGCGCTCGTCCTTTTCGAGGTGCTTGCGATTCTCACCCTCCAGTCACTGTTCAGTGCGACCTTCCGGGGCCTTCTTCCGCTGATGCTGCTGCCCACCGGGATACTGCTGCTCGGGATCTATCTGGCACGTCGAATGCCGGTCCCCAATCCGGCCCTCACGCTCCAGGGGAGGATCTCGCGACCGTTCCCTCTGATCATAGCGTCCCTGGGATTCTTCTTCGTCACCTTCATCCCGGTGCTCGCCTTCTTTCCGGTCCCGTTCGTGCCGGACTGGGTTCCGGGGATGCTGCTCTGGAAGCTCGGCCCCGGAGCCGCAGTGGCCGCCACGATCTACCCAATCGGGTTAGCGTACCTTGCCCTCCGATTCTTTGGACGGATCTCTCTGACAGAGATCCAGACTCTGTCGATCCTGACAGGTGTGATGCTGATCCCACTCACCACCGCCATCGCGGTCCACGACATCCCTCAGGGAGATTGGTTTGCGGCCGGAATCTACATCGCGTGCATCGTGGTGGCCGCCCGGCGCATCCGCGCCCGAGAGGCGACCGCGAGGTCGAGCCAGGCGGTCCCCTCCTCGGCAACCTGAGTGAGTGTAACCGCCATAGCCATCATCCCTTGGCGCTCACGCAACACGCGCGTGACCGTCCGATATAGGGCCCTCGGACGGAGCTTTAATGGCGACGAATCGATACTAGGTTTGGTCGATGGCGCGACAGGCCCCCGAGCCCAGCAATCAGCTCGAGATCATCCTCGCCAAGGCAACCGGGCATTATCGCCTCGGAGTGTGGCTCCTCGTCGCGGGCCTCGTCGTCCTAGTCGCCTGCTCCGGATTGAACTTCCTCTTCGGCGGTTCTGCAGGGCCGAGCGCTGAGGGCTTCGCCATCTATGTGGTTGGGAGCGGCGGCTTCGCGCTCATCTTGGCCGGAGCGGTTTTCTTTGTGGAGAGCCGGGCTTTCCTTCGGCGGAACACACCCGTCCCTTGAGTTCCCGCGCCCGCGCTGACCTCAAGCCCGGGTCGCGTGGTGCAACGCTCGCAAGGTCTCCGCGTACACTGACCCGATTCATTGTTGCGCTTCTCGCCCCATCAGCCCACGTTCGGGAAATGAATCCGAGAGATCGTTCCCGGGACAATCACTAGGTGAACAGGTCCTCGAGGGGGTTCTCCATCTCGCGAACCTCTCGAAGACGAACCCCCTGTGCCTCCAGGTCCCGGATGAGCGTCGGGACCTGCTCTGGACCGGGAAGCTCGCGAACGTAGTAGTCGCCCTTCCGCCCCCAATCCGCCAGGACCGGAGTGGGCTCGAGGGTCCGAACCCCGATGATGAAGTGAGCCGACCGGACGTTCTCCATCCGGTCGAAGAGCGTCAAGGCCCCTCCTTTCAGCGTGATGACGAACTGCCCGATCTCGTGGGCTTCGAAGAGGTTGTGGGAGGAGTAGAGGACAATTCGGTCCTTGCTCAGTTCCAGGATGAGCGAACGGATCTCGCGGGCCACCTTCGGGTCGAGGCTTGCGGTCGGCTCGTCCAAAAGGTAGATCCCGCGTTCCCGGAGGAAGACGCGGGCGATCGAGACGCGCTTGCGCTGACCCGCGCTCAGTTTCGAGATGAAGGTGTTAGAGAACTCCCGGATCTCGAGCTGGTCGAGAACCCGTTCCACGTCCGCCGAGGTGGCCCGCTCCACCTGCGCGTAGAAGTCGAGGCTCTCTCTCACCGTGAGGCCGTCGGGGATGCCGTCCATGTGGGAAAGGTAGTGGAGTTGGTCGCGGGACGACTGTTGGGCCACCGGAACCCCGTCAATGAAGACCTCCCCCGAGGTCGGGCGGAGGATTCCGGCGATCGTTCGGAAGAGCGTGGTCTTCCCGGCACCGTTCGGTCCGAGCACCACGTAGACGGCCGGCCTATCGACCGTGAACGACACATCGTGGAGAACGGGCTTGTCGCGGTAGCCCGAATGAAGGGACCGGCAGGTCAAGGAGAGACCATTGCCCTGGACGTGCGAGGGGGTCACGGAAACCGGCCGTCCACTCATACTCGCAGGTCCCACCTCTCTACGTGGGCGAGAGAAGTCGTTCGGTCGGCATCAGTCGGTCCGTGCGGGTAAGCAGGGAGAGGACGACCAGGAAGATCGCCAGCTCGGCGCCCAGCGCGATCTCGGTCGCATGAGCCGAAAAGGTCAGAGCGAGGACGAGAACGACGGCGGTCGGGAGAACGCCCACCATCGGGAGCACGCCGATGGGGCTATTCATCCCCGACCGGGGGGAGGAGAGCGCCGTCCAGAAGACTCCCAGAGTGGTCATCATGCACACGGTGAGGTAGCTCATCGGGAAGGTGTAGATCAGGAGGGTCTCTGGGAGGCGGAGAGTGAGGGCGTAGCCGCTCAGCAGATACGTCGTGACGCCGGCGGTGATGCCAACCCCCAGGATGATGGTGACTTGGACGAGACCCGAGGCTAACGCATTGAAAAGGATCCGGCGAGGGGAGACGCCGTACGCCACCAGGTACTCGAGGACCCCTTTGGTCCGGTCATTGGTGAACACCAACGCCCCACCAATTCCTCCGGAGACGGCGAAGACCGGCAAGACCACGGTCCCGATCGACACGAAGAGCGGCCCTCCGAGCCCAAACGCCGCCGAGTAGAACACCACCATCCCGCCCCCAACGAGGAGCGACATCCGGCCAACGATGAAGGTCCGTCGAATCGTGGTCCCCAGGAGAGACGGCGTCCCGGAGGAAGCGGCCATGCGGGAGGTGGTACGCTAGGCCCCCGATAAGCCGTCCCATCCCTCCGGCCAGCGCCGCTCCAAAAGAATGGACGGTTGAGTGAACGGAGGTCCGTCTGCCGGTCCGGACGCTCGATACGGACCAAGTGGGGTCCACCCCAAGGTCGGCGAACAGGCAATCCTCCGCGGAAAGACCCGGAAGCATGCGGGCCTCGAACCGTTCCTTACGTGCCCGACGGAATCGCTCCCGGATTCCCGGCCTGACTCGAATATATCGAGGAAGAACAGTGGCTCGGTTCGAGGAGTGACGAAATGCCGTCGCAGAAGACCCGTGCCGTGGACCACCAGTACTTCATTCACGCTGCCCCGGAACGAACGTTCGGCGCGCTCACGAACCCGAAACTGCTGGTGAAGTGGCTGGCCGACAAGGCGGAGCTCACTGCTCGGAAGGGCGGGACCTACTCGCTGAGCTGGACCGGCGGGCCCACTCACACCGGGACCATCGTCGAGTTCGAGCCGGGAAGGAGTATCGCGTTCGCGTGGGAATGGCCGGGTATCTCGCTCCACGGGACGGTGTTCAAGCTCTCCGTGGAGCCGAAGGACGACGGCTCTCTCCTGAAAGTGGAACACCTGGGCTTTCCAAGACTGGAGAAGTGGACGGACCTCTACGGAGGCGCGGAGTGGGGCTGGACCTACTTTGCGCTAAACCTCAAGTCCCTCCTCGAGACCGGGCACGACCTTCGGTCGCCGCACGATGGCTGAAGCTTCGTGGCCTGCGGGCCGTCGCTGAAGGGACCCGATCCTTCTACGACGTCGCGGTCGCCCGGCCAAGACGGTTCGACGAATCTGAAAGTTGGGGCCGACCGCATTGCGGCCGAGTGCAGCTATATCCCAAGTGGGGGACATTCCCGCCGCCAATGCCGGTCTTCCACCGAAGCGATGGGTGAGCTGAATGCCAGGGCACGTCAACCGACAATGGTTGGTGGCGAAGCGTTTCACGGAAGAGGTCACCGAGCAGAACTTCCGATGGGTGGAGAGCCCGGTCCCTGCGCCGAGCGAGGGCCAGTTCCTCGCGCGCAACCTCTGGTACTCGTTCGACCCGACCCAGAGCTTCCTGGTGGGGCGGGGCGACTCGGCCGGTCCGGAATCCGGCGCAATCCCTATCGGGGAGGTGATGCGGGGTCTCGCGGTCTCCGAGGTGGTCGAGTCGCGGCACCCGGCGTTCAAAGCCGGCGACATCGTCCATGGCCACATGGGGTGGGAGGATTACACGGTCACCGACGGCCAGGGATTCGCCCCCACCTACCGCGTGCCCGACGGCGTCCCGCCGAACTGGGCACTCGGAGCGCTCGGGATCACCGGCCTCGCGGCGTACTTCGGCATGCACGAGGTCGCACGACCCAAGGCGGGCGAGACCTTCGTCATCTCGGGCGCGGCCGGAGGCGTGGGTTCGATTGCCGTCCAGCTCGCGAAGATCCGAGGGCTCCGCGTCGTCGGTATCGCGGGCGGGTCCGCGAAGTGTGACTGGCTACTCCAGGAGGCCGGAGCGGACGGAGCGATCGACCATCGAACCGAGGATGTCGGACGACGGCTCACGGAGCTGTGCCCCGACGGGATCGACATCTTCTTTGACAACGATGGAGGGTCGACTCTCGATCTGGCTCTCGATCGTTTGCGATCGGGTGGCCGGGTCGTCCTGTGCGGGGCCACGTCTCGGTACGCTACCGGCCCGCCACCGCCTGGGCCGACGAACTATCTCGCTCTTGTCATGGTCAACGGGAGGATGGAAGGCCTCCTCGCGAGGGATTATCTTCCACGACTTCGCGAGGCGGTGGACGGAATGCTGCCGCTGCTTCGGTCTGGTCGGCTGAAATCGAAGGAGGACGTGCTGGTGGGCCTTCGTAACGCACCGACGGCTCTCGGCCGCCTCTATTCGGGCGCCAACATCGGAAAGCAACTCCTCCGAATGGACGACACGTCGGTCGACGAGGGACACAACTAACGACCCGCCCGCCCCTTCCACTTCTCCGAGGGGGGTCTAATACCCGTGGCCCCTCCGCCTGCTCGGGGATTCCGATGGGGCTCGACTCCGCGCTCAACTACCTGGTCGGCGATTGGAAGGACGAAAGCCGTACTGGGCAGCCTGGGACGGCGACCGCAAGCGGAGAGTCGTGGAGGGTCGACCTCGGCGGCCAGGTTCTCATCCGGATGGGATGGTGCGAGTTCCCCGCGACGGCCGAGAGAGGCGCGTTCCGCCACGAAGACCTGCTGATTCTGTATCCGGAGGGGGAGGAGGAGATGCGGGGCATCTTCTGGGACAACGAGGGTCACACGATCCACTATCCCAACGTGACGATGCTTCCCGACGGGGATGGAATCCTGCTGAGTAGCGAGCGGGCGACTCCGGGGCCCCGACAGCAGCTCAGGTACGTTTTCGAACGACCGGACCGCCTTACCGCGACATTCAGCCTTCTGCTTCCCGGTTCCCCCGACTTTTTGCCCTACCTCACATGGGTTTCCGTGCGCTCTAAGACTGGCTCCAGCTAGGCGACCGCTCCTCTCGTCGGGTATGCGACGCCCCTGTAGGCGTCCGAGGACCGATGTCCCCGAGCCCGGGCCAATCTCCGGAGAGGCACTACCGCGCTTCGTCGATTCTTTTCAGGACGGTGAGCGCCTTGAGCGTGATCCACTTGCTGGGCTCACCGGCCCGTTCGAGGACGAGCGGCCGGACCTTCTTCATGTCCGAATAGATCTTGAGGCCGGGGCCGAGGTCGGGGTGCACGCGGTCGAGCCGCCAGCGTCCGTCGCTCCGGCGCTTCTTGCGCAGGAGGTCGAGCGCCGGCCTTAGCCGTCGGTCGCCGGCGAACCCGAGCTGAGTGATGACGTCGAGACCCACGAGGAAGTCGTAGAGGTAGTGGTTCGGGTAGTGGAGGCGGAACCAGGGAGCATACCTCTTGCCCTCCTTGAACAGGTTCCGCTCGAGGTAGAACTCCGCGCCCCGCTCGATCGCGCGAGTCATCTGGGGCGAGCGCGACGCCTTAGGGACCGTCGCGAACGCGGCGAGGGCCTCCCAGGCATCAAGTGTTCCCGGGGTGCCTTGGGAACAGTTCCACCCCCCGTCCTCGCGCTGGTCCTCGATGAGCCAATCGTAGAGCTTCCGGACCCGGCGATCGTCGCCGTACCCGAAGCGGGTGAGCATTCGGGCGGAGTTCGCCGAGATGCACACCTCTTCGTGGAAGAAGTTGAAGGGCGAGCTGAACCGGAGTTTGTACTCGAACATCAGTTCCGCGACCTTTCGGATCCGCGGGTCGGAGGAATCCATACCGAGTTCCGCGAGGACCAGCGCTCTCCAGTTCGTGGAAAGGTACGGGGGGAAGTACAGGAAGTCGACGTACTCCGAGACATTCCGCGGCTCGCGGCGTTCCCAGAATCCCTTCGGACCCTGTTCGCGCAATTGGTCCGCCGCCCAGCCGACACGGCCAGTCCTCGACCGGGCCTCCCGGACGTCGGGGTCGTTCTCCTTTCGGTCAAGTAGGTTCACGAGCGTGTAGTGGCGCACCGCGGGCTGATCCTTCCCGAGGAGCCAGTGGATGACGTTCGCATCCTGTTCGCTTCGGCCCGAGAGGGATCGGTCAGTCATGTTCGGGAAAGTTCCTCGTCAAGAGTCATCGTGCCGGTATATGAGCCAGCGCGATGAGGTGGTGAAACGGCGCCAAACAGGATTGATAAGCGCCCCGTTGCTCAGGCGATGCCCGCGGGGCGAGCATCCCCGGCGGAGGGTTCCGTCATGAAGCTGACCAAGTCTCTGAGGACACAGAGCGAGGGCGACCCCGACTGGCAAACACCGGCCGAATCCAGCGGCTATCGCGAGACTCCGGGCTACGCGGAGACGATGGCGTATGTGAATCGGGTGGCGACCGCGCATCCCGATAGGGTTCACGTGGAAAGGTTCGGTACGACCGGCGAGGGCCGCGACCTCAACCTGGTGGTGATTTCGAAGGACGGCATCTTCGACCCCTCCGCGGTTCACGCCTCCGGCCGAGTGGTCCTGCTCGCCCAGAACTGCATCCACGCGGGCGAGCCGGACGGCAAGGACGCGTGCTTGGCACTGCTCCGCGACCTCGTCATCTCCGAGGAAGGCGCGGCGCTCCTCGAGAAGGTCGTCTTCGTCTTCATTCCCGTCTACAACGTCGACGGCCACGAGCGGAGGTCCGCTTTCAACCGGATCAATCAGAACGGTCCTGAGTTACCCGGATGGCGGGCCAATGCGACGAATCTCAACCTGAACCGCGATTACATGAAGGCCGACGCCCCCGAGACGCGGGCCTTCCTTCGGATGCTCGAGCGGTGGCGGCCCGACTTCTTCGTCGACAACCACGT
>Ga0187769_10002490_pt1 | contig 10798 bp, 11 predicted proteins | sample 0116_SJ02_MP02_1_FD_133140 | JGI IMG/M metagenome (GOLD analysis project Ga0187769, IMG submission 133140) | Tropical peat soil microbial communities from peatlands in Department of Meta, Colombia - 0116_SJ02_MP02_10_MG | ecosystem: Environmental > Terrestrial > Soil > Wetlands > Peat | place... | reverse complement strand
TTCGAAGAGACCCTCCCGGTGCCCAGGGGGGTTGAGGTCAAGGGCCCCGCGGCTAATGTAATCGTTGACACGGGAGCTGATATCGAAGGGCATGTCACGCTTGACGTTAGGCTTGGCCCCGTCATTATCGATAGAGGAGCATCGGTCGAGAGCTTCAGCAGGATCATGGGCCCCTGCTACATCGGCCCCAAGGCAAGGATCATGTCCGCGCAGATAGGCGGAGGGACCACGATCTTCGACTCCTGCAGGATAGGTGGCCAGGTCGAGAACTCGGTCATACTCCCCTACACAAACAAGGCACACCACGGCTACGTGGGGGATTCCTACATCGGCTCCTGGGTGAACCTTGGAGCTGGATGCACCTTCAGCAACATGAAGAACACATACGGGAATGTCAGGCTCGACCTTGAAGGGGAGAGGGTGGACAGCGGGATGCTCAAGCTGGGACCGGTCATCGGAGACATGGCCAAGCTATCTATAGGTGCCTTGGTGTACGCCGGTAACGCCATCGGGACGGGTTCCCACGTGTCTGGTCTCGTGACTAAGAACGTGCCGAGCTTCACCTTCCATGATTCTGAGTCTGGAAGGGACGTAGAACTCCTCCTGGAGTCGGTCATGGAGACGCAGAGAAGGATGATGGAGCGGAGGGGGATGGCACTGGGGAGGGCCGAAGAGGGTCTCATCAGGCGTGCCTTCGCCTCTACAGCCGAAGAGAGGAAGAGGGCAGGCGTGAAGAAGGGCCGTCTGAGGTAGAATCCCCTTCATCTTCGGCTTGCACACATGCTGGCTCGTATCGAGGTCGGAGTTCAGGGCTTAGGATGAGAAACCCTTTTCGATCACCCGGGTTGACAATATTGACTCGATGAAAATCCACGCCATCTACTAGATTTGGCCGTCACTCGCCAGGGCCGGGTTGGCGGTGAAGCTCGACCACCCCGCCAGGACTGGGAAGAAGAACTGGGACGAGATCCACTCCCCGCAAGGTCGCTTCATCCCCCCAAGCAGTGGAGCTGGCTATCGAATGCCTACCAGCTGGGCGAGCTCTTTTCTGGCGCTGGCCCCCAACACCTGGGAGGCGCCTTCAGGAGACACGTCGCTCACATAGATTCCTCCGCCGAGCTCCAGGCCTGTCCACTGAGCTCTCTTCGGGTAGACTTCGATGTGCCAGTGAATCTGCTTGGTCGTCTTCTTCTCCGAGGAGCTGTGAAAGACCATGGTGAAACTCGGGGCGTCGAGGGCCCTGGACATTCCTCCCAGAGTCGACCTCAGCATCAGGGCAAGGTCCATCATTTCCTTCTGCGAAAGTTTCAGTATGCTTGTCATGTGCCTCTTCGGGTAGACCCAGAACTCGAAGGGGTGGGTGGAGACCCAGGGCGCAAAGGCGAGGAAGAAGTCTGTGGCGAGTATCTGCCTCGGTCCGCCCGTCTCCGTCCCCACCACCTGGCACATAGGGCAGACTCCGAGTTCGTTTAGGGACGTCTGGACCGTCTCCGCCTCCTCCTCCACCGCAGGGGGCACCCTGGGGGTGGTGACCATCTGTATGCTCGGGTGGACGGCAGTGGGCGTCCCCTCCTTCTCGCTATTGGCGTAGACAAGGACATAGCTCACGCCCTTTTGCGAGTAGAGCCATCTGACCTTGTCCTGCAGAGAGGCCAGTATGTTGGTCCATTGCTCCACGTCGATCCTCGCGAAGGGCTGGTCGTGCTTGGGGGTAGCGACCAGCACGTAGTGATAGCCCACAGCCGGTTCACTGTAGTGCGGGGACTCCCCGTATGACGGCGGCGCGTTAGGTGTGACAACGGGGTACTTAGCAGGGAAAATGCGTACAGCCCAGTTCTTCACCACGTCTCCTTCAGAATCAGACTGCTTGAGGAGGGTGTCCCCCCTCTTGACAAGCACCAGGTCGGCGGGGGGCGTCATTTCCTCGTTGCCGGCGCAATAGTTGCACTTCTCGGATTTCTGGGGGATGACCTGCCCGGCCTTGAGCCCCCTATCCGGGAGTATGATCGAGAGTTTCTCTGAGAAGTAGTCCTTTCTTATCTCGACCATGGGCGCGGCATCGCGACGCAATCTCCACATAAGCGTTTGCAACGCAGAACCGGATTCGCGAAAGAGACAAATGGAGAGGACTGTCAACACCGGCGCCAAATAATGAAGATAGGCTACGTGCTGCTCGACGGCTGCGGGGACAGGCCCGCCCCAAGCCTGAACTACACGACTCCCCTCGAGGCTGCCTATACTCCTAACTTGGACAGGATCGCAGCGAGATCGAGGCTCGGGAGCGTCACCACCGTGGGGAGGGGAATAGCGCCGGAGTCGGACATAGCGGTGTTCAACATGCTGGGCTACCCCTTTGAGAAGGGGTACCCTGGAAGGGGGGTCATTGAGGCCGTGGGCTCGGGGCTTGAGGTTAGGAAAGGGGACATCGCTCTCCGCGCCAACCTCGCCTCTGCGAGGGGCAGAAGAATCGTCGACAGGAGGGCAGGCAGGAACCTCACCCAGAAAGAGGCGGAGCTGCTGGCCAAGGACCTGAACAGTATCAGCCTCGATGGCGCACGTTTCGAATTCAGGGCCACAATCTCGTACAGAGGGGTGCTTGTAATCAGAGGGGAAGTGCCCCTGAGCGCCGCCATTTCCAACACAGATCCCGCCTACACCAGAGTCGCAGGATTCGGCGCAGTCAAGGAAGCTTCTGGGTCGGATCATGTCCTGCGCTGCGTGCCCGAGTCCGAAGAGGAAGGTGCCATGGAGGCGGCGAAGCTCGTCAACGAATTCACCCAGAAGGCGCAGAGGGTCCTTGATTCCAGTGAGGTTAACAAGGAAAGGGTTCGAGAGGGGAAGCTCCCTGCCAACCTCGTCCTGCTCAGAGACGCCGGGGACCACCTGCCAGAGCCGACCCCTTTCGAGAAGAAGTACGGGATGACTGGGACTGCATTAGTCGAGATGCCCGCCGAAGTAGGAATAGCGAAGCTCCTGGGGATGAAGATGGTTCCCATAAAGGACAGGAAGGACATGTCGGAGAAGGCGAGGCTCTTTTCGACTGAGCTGAAGGATGGGACCGTCGTCTACGTCCACATCAAGGGGCCGGACGAGTTCGGCCACGACGGTGACGCCATGGGCAAGAAGAAGAATATCGAGTCGATAGACAGGGAGTTCTTTTCTGCGGCGCTCGAGCATATCAACGACTCGACCATTGCCGTCTCCTGCGACCACGCCACTCCCTGCACGCTGAAGAGGCACTCAGCCGATCCGGTCCCCCTGCTTGTAAGTGGAAGTGGCAGTGGCGACGGCAGGAGGTTCAGCGAGGCAAACGCAGCACTTGGGTCCCTGGGCCACCTGAGGGGGCGTGACGTGTTGGGGAGAGTGATCAGAGGGGACTTCAGACTGCGTACTTCTTCAGAAGTCTGACGGCGTCCACCGCCGTGTCAATAACGTCGTCCACCCCCGCATCGTGCCTGAAACGGCCTGTGGCCCTGTTTGCCACAACCGCGAAGGCTGCTCCCGTTTTCAGCCCGAACACCCTGCCCAGAGTAAAAAGCGTGGCCGCCTCCATCTCGAAGCAGAGGACCTTCGCTGCCCTCAAGTCGTCCAGAAGCCTTGCGCTCCTTGACGGGAAGTACCCTCCGAACGACTCCCTCCCCTGCCCCACGTAGAACGCGTCTGTGGAAGCGGCAACCCCCACGACATACCTCTCTCCCCTCGAAGCCGCCGCCTCGCGTAGGGCCATCACCACGCCTGGCGTCGCAGCCGCAGGATAACCAAGCGGGACGTACTGGGCGCTTGTGCCATCCATCCGCACTGCAGCGTCTGCGATGATGACAGAACCCGTCTTTATTTCGGGAGTTATGGCGCCGCAAGTCCCGACTCTGATCATTACTTTCACTCCAAGGCGTGCCAGCTCCTCGACAGCTATGGCAGCGGCTGGCCCGCCTATCCCGGTGCTCACTGCCACCACCTTCTCGTTCCCGATCCTTCCCGCATATGCTCTGTACTCCCTGTATGAGCCAAGGTCCCTTGCGTCTTGGAACCTCTCGGCTATCCTGGGGACCCTCCCCGGATCCCCCGGAAGGAATGCGATGCGGCCTACGTCCCTCTTTGCAAGCCTGATGTGGTACGGCCTTCCGCTTTCATCCTTGGGTTCCTCGGCCAACTATTGAGGCACCGTCCCGTTCACTTCTTTCAGGGTGGTTAACAAGGGTTCTTTCACCGCTTAGACGGGAGGAGCGTAGCATTTCCTGCAGCGGGGCTCATACATCCCCTTGCCCCCGACTACTACGATGGGGGAATCCCTTGGCGCTGGCTTCCCGGCAATCAGCCTCTGGGTCCTCGTCGCCTCCTGGCCGCAGACGACACACACTGCGCTCAGGTACCTCACCCTGTCCGCTCTTGCGGCCAGCTGCATGGTGGTTGGGAATGGTTCTGCCCTGAAATTGAGGTTCAGTCCGCACGCAATTACCCGCCGTGTGTCAGCGAGCCCGTCGAGTACACCTACCAGGGCCTCGGGGAAGAAGTTCACCTCGTCAACCCCTATGACGTCGAGCTCCTGTGAAACGGCGAGCTCTCCGATCCTGTTCAATCCTTCCGCCGAAGAGGAGACAGTATAGGCGTCATACTTGAGCCCGTTGTGGGTAACTATCTGCTTCGCGCTGTACCGCTTATCAAAGGCGATCTTGAAGATGGCACCCTTCTTCTTGGCGTAAATCTCTCTTTCAACGAGCCTGATTAGCTCCGATGTCTTTCCGGAGAACATCGGTCCGATGATTACTTCGAGGGTCAACTTTCCCCCGCGCCGTTGCGGGAGGAATTTATCGCTTCCTGAGGTCGGCGTGCATGACCATGATGTCAGTGTGTATTACTTCCCTCAGAATCCTGTTTGGAATGACACCTGTCTCACGGAATCGGCAGAGGACTTCCCAGAGTCAGTTCCTGGACGTTTCTAGGCGGCCAGGCAGTCTCCGCCTTCATCGAGGAACAGACGATTGACGTCCTGTCCCTTGCGGACGACGGAGAAAACGCCCTGACCACTCCTCATCAGGACATAGGGTCTTGGCTGGCTGTGAAACGGCATGTTCATGACGATGGAATAGGCTCCCACGTCCCGGAACATCACCAACTTCCCTGGCTCAGCACCTCCCAGTTTCGACCTGCTGGACGTGGGGAAGACGTCGAGCGGGTCGCAGAGCCTTCCGACGAGGACTACCTTCTCCGCGGAAGGCTTCCCGCCGGGAATCACCTCCACCGGGTACTCGTGTCTGAGCAGCGCGGAGTCGAGAAGTACGTGGTAGCCGGCGTCCAGGTAGACGTAAGTGCTATCGCCGAAGCTCTTTGTGTTCACGATTCTGGAGACGAGAACCGTGGACTCTGCCGTCAGGTACCTGCCGCTTTCTGACACGAGGGTGAACCTGTCTCCCAGGCTCTCGATGAGGCTGTTAAGCTGCCCGACAATCTTCAGTGCCAAATCCTTCGGGGTCTGGACTTTTCTTCCGTAGGGTGCGGGGAGGCCTCCCCCGATATCGAGAGTCTTCACATGGAATTCGCCCACCTGTCTCCTCGCATCAAGGATGAACCCCTCAAGCTTCTCTATTGCTTCTGCGTAGCATGCCGGGTCTTCAATCTGACTCCCAAGATGGAAGTGGAAACCCTCAAACTGCAGGAGGGGAAAACCAAGGATCTTCTTCAGCACGCTGAGGGCGTTGTCCTGGCCAACACCGTTGAACTGGAGCCCGAACTTTCCGTGCCCCATGGACCCTCTAAGCTCCGCATGGACATGAACCTCAGGGTTGACTCTGATCATCGTCTTTACGGCGACGTTCACCTTTGCTGCCGCTTCAGCTAGGTTGAGAATGCCGTTGTAGCTGGCCACAACTATCTGCCTCACTCCCATTCTGAGGACCTCTTCGTATTCGCCAACTGTCTCTGTGATGCTTGTGTACATCACGTTCTCAGCGGTCGCTCCGGACTTCAGAGTGAAGAGAAGCTCGGAGGGCGCCGTGAGATCAAATAGTATTCCCTCCCTGGCGAACGTCCTAATGACAGAGGGATTGAAGTTCGCCTTGACGGAATAGGCGACGCGGTGGGCCCCCTTGAAATCCGCGAAGGCCTGCTCCATGTCGGTGAGCTTCTTCCTCAGAGTAGCCTCGTCGATCAGAAAGTATGGGGTGCCATACTTTTCCGCTAGGCTGTATAATTCCCTGTCCGAAAACCTCGGCGCCGCAACGCCCGAGCGTGGCACGGGCTGCGTGCGAGTGTCGACCAACTTTTTGTTAAGCTATGTCTGCGAAATTTATCTTAAAAAGATATCCCCGCGAAAAAGAAATTCCTGCGAGAATTGTGTCACGGGCGGGTGCGCTTACATTCGCCGCCCGCTACCAGAGTCGTTGGAAGCTCGGCGTCGACTGGTTGGAGTATCCGAATTCGACTTCTCCGGGTTGCGAGCTGCTTACGGACATGCCCTGGTAGTCCTCTCCCCACCGCCAGAGGAACTTCCAGAAGGATTGGCTGCCGTCCAATGTCAACACATGGTCGACGCACGACCACGTGACGTTCCGGAGTGATGGGCAGGTCATGAAGACCTTCCACCCGCCATGCCCTATGGGGTAGCGGCTCATCACCCCGAACTGGAAGAAGTAACTCGCCTTCTGGACGGAGTTCAGGGGTCCGCCCTCAAGCACACCCGTGTTGAAATCGCGGTTCTCAGCGGAGGGGGGTGTAAAGCTGGTGAAGTTGTGAGCCGCCTGCCCCTCTTCCGAATACGACCACAGGACTCCTGACGCGCGCGTTTCTTGGAACCACGACATTCTCAGGGTAGTGTTCGCGTCGAGGTTTCCCTCCCCTAGCTCCAACAGACGCGAGTACATCAACACCTTCCATGGGTGACCTCCGCACGCGGCATTGTCGTCACAAACCTCCCAGGCGCTCGCAACCATGGACTCGTTTCCTGTGCGAAAGAGAACCAGGTCGTATCGGTAGGAGTAGTCGATTCCGTCGACGCAGCACCCCGCTCCGTGTACTGCCATGCCTGCCGAGAGATAGTTGTCTGGCTGAATCGAGGACACGTTCGTCCCGTGGAAGCTGACAGTAACGGCGGCTCCTTCTGCATGGCCAGCGGGCCCTTCCATGAATCCCCCAGAGTAGACAGGGATTCCCTGGCTGTAGGCTGTGGTCGAACCAGAATCCGGAACCACGCCGTTCACGGCGTCGGGGGTCGTCAAGAGCAACATGGCGAGCACAAGCGCAACCCCCAACGCAAGCAGAGCAGAGAGCTTCGATCTGTGCGCGATGACCAGCGCCTTTCTCTCCCTTGTCAGCGCGGCTCCGGCCAAGGCAGCGGCGATGACAGAGAGCATGAGGATTCCGATGTCTGCGACGATGCTCTGCAGATATGTCACCGCGATCCCGAGGGAAATCAAGAGCAGGAAACCCATCGACACGACTGGGAGCAACACTCCTCTCTTTGTCCCGTACGCAATCGCAGTGGCGACGGAGACCGGGAAGGCTGCGATTGCCATTATCGCCGCCGATGCCCAGGGGTCAAAAGGGGGAAGAAGTCTGGCGCCTGCAAGGGTGAACACCACGGGGTAGAACCCTATTGCAATGATGCTGAAGAAGCCCCCAAGAAGTGCTGCGGAGGAGGACACCTGCCCCTTCCGCGCAGCAACCCCCAGCGTTACTCCCGAGAACGAGACCGATCCCAGGAACACCCCAAGTCGCAGTGGCTCGAGGCCGTCGGGCCCCGCAGAGAAACAAACCCTTGGGTCACAGAGGTAGAAGAAGAGGAGCATGCATCCGCCCACTGCCGCCCACTGGGTCAGTGCTGCCCCTCGAGTGCGTCTCACCATGACTCCGGCTCCCACGGACCCTGCAAGTGCGAATACGATGAACAGGATGAGCCGCCACCCCGACATGAAGTAGAAAGATGGCGTGTTATCCGACAGGAAGAAAAAGTCGGCGAGTTTCTCGGTGGTATAGATGGGCACAAAAGTCCAGGCAAAGGCTACCACGTACCTTAGGCCATCCGCTCGCGAGTCCATCGGCTCTTTGTCGGGGGCGGCGTAGTAAACCATTGTTAACAGCGTCCGAAAGCGTTCTAACTCGTGAGGGCTGAGGTACGGGGGTTGGGGGCGTATTGGGTCTACATCCTGGAGTGTTCCGACGGATCGCTCTACACCGGTTGCACCAGCGACCTCACACGCAGGCTGAAAGCTCATCTCTCAGGAAGGGCTTCAAGGTATACCCGCTCCAGGCTTCCCGTGAGCCTGGGTCACGCAGAGGAGGCAGCCGATAGGGGGAGCGCCTTGAAGCGTGAGGCTCAGATAAAGAAGCTCTCAAGGAGCGAGAAACTCTCACTCTGCAGAGCATATGAAGCGAAAAAGAAACACAGCATCCGCTAGCCTCGCCGAACCAACGGATTGCGATTGCTGTCTTTGTCTACTTACCGACGACTATTTCGATCGAGGAGATGTTCCTTGTTTCTGGGCCCTCGCCAACGACCTCGGTGTTTATGCCGATGTCCTTGACTCTGAACTGGCCATTGCCCAGCCTCTTTGTGACGATTTCTGCCACGTCGACGGCTCTGCTGATTGCCATCCCTCTCGCTTTCACGACCACCTCGCCGGCCTGAGTAAGCTGGATGAGTGCGCTCATCGCGTAGTTCATCACTGGCTTCTGGCCCACGAATATGTGATTGTATGGCGCTGTCCTCTGGGATGGTGCGCTCTGCTGTGCTGGTGCCGTGTCCTGTTCCGCGGCCTTGTGTTCCTCTGACTCGCTTGTGTCGGATTTCTTTCTTGGCATATGTCTGACCTTGTTCGGCACGGCCGCCTCTGCGCGTATTTAACCGCTTAGGCGAGAGTCGTGTCTTTCACAGATATTCACCGATCTCCACGCGGTTCAGAGCTTCTCCCGACTCAAAGAAACACCGTACGTTCAACGCTGCTGCAACCTTCGGCCCCTTCAGGTCATCGCCAATGGGGGTCCCCGAGTTGTGCAGGGTACCGGCGAAGTTGGGCAGGTCCCAGGCCTTGGTCGTGAACACCTCCTTTCCCCCATCCTTCCAGAAGACGTCTGTCGCAAACCTACTCTCTGGCCTCTCTCTCAGCCACTTCAGCAGCCCTCCTTCATCGATCGTCTCTCCTCTTCCGACGTTCACAACGATGACGTTCTCCTTCGCTTTCAAGAGCAGTTCGTAGTTGATTATCCCTCTGGTGGCCTTCGTGAGCGGCAGCGTGATGACAACGGCGTCCACGGTTGCCAGAACATCTCCCAGCGAGGAAATCGGGTGCGTTTCGTCGAAAAAACCGGGTGCCTTGAATGACCTCGACGTACCGATTGTCCTCATCCCCAGTGACTTCGAAAGCCTCGCCACCTCCGTGCCGATGCCTCCTGCGCCGACTACGAGCAGGGTCTTCCCCCTGAGCGCCCTTGGAACCGATCTTACGTTCCGAAGGTGGACACCTTTCGCGATGCCAAGCAATAGCCCCCAGGCATGCTCAGCGACTGTATCACTGAATGCCCCCGCGTTCGAAAAGACCTGCACACCCGGAGGAAGAGAGCGGAAATCGAGCCCGTCCACCCCTGCAGACATCGTCTGCACCATTCTCAGACCATCCATCTTCTGCAGCAGTTCCCGTTTCGCCCTGGAGGGCCAGCAGATAAGAGCCTGGCACTCTGCGAGAAGACCGTCGTCTGCCTCCTTCTCGTGCACCTCGAACCCTGAGAGGACCTTTCTGGCCTCTTCGGGTAACCAGTCAGTAACGAATACCTTCGGGGCAGCCATTGTTGAAAGACCTGCGCTATTTCGCGAGGGCCCTGATCGGGATGTCCTGTGTTATTCCGTTCGGAAGCGACCTTCTGATGGAAAGGGGGAGGGCGTCCGCCTCCAGCTCCAGCATCGCAGTTTCGATGGGTCCCTTGTATGGTCCTTCCATGGGAATGAAAGCGGGAGCCCCCATGGCAATCTGAAGCGACCTGGCGCCGACGATTCGCGCCCTCTCGAAGCGGGTAAGCTTCGGGGGTCCGATCTTGATCTCAAAGTCAGCCAGCGACGGTTGCCTAGCCTTCTTCACAGACTTTGCAGGGGACATCGGGGAGCCTCGGGGTTGGCTTCGCCCGACTGGGTCGGAAGATAAGTCTTTTTCCTGAACCCCGCAAAAACAGATTAAGGGTCACGCTCGGGGATGACCTCATGCCCGCTCAGACGCCCACTGCCGCGGGTTCGGTCTCCAAGGTCGAGTGCGTGGCCACCATCGGAGATAAGGGGAAGGGGACTCTGGCGTTCTACCGCCATCTGGCGCCCGTAACGGTCAACGCGATTCTGAGGAACCTTCCGAGTGATAGCAGGGTGAACCTCCAGCCCTCGATGGTCTGCCTCTTTACGGACCTCAGGGTCGGAGTCGAGAAGCCGAGGGCACAATTCGCCAGGGGGGACGTTGCATACCTAGCGTCCGGGGGGCTGATTTGCGTGTTCCTAGGCGATGCGAAGAGCGACCGACCGCTGAACCCAGTCGGGAAGGTTGAATCAGGAATTGAGGTATTCGACTCGATAGCGCGAGGAGACGTGGTCCATCTTGCGCTGGTGGGGCCACCGCCGTGCTGAAGACTCGCGCTAGCTCTTCACGAACCAGACGCCGTGACCGCTGAAACCGCCTGTCCTGATTAAGACTGACTTTGCTTCGAGTTCCTTTAGGAGGGTGGAGGCAACGGAGGCGTTTACGCCCAGCGCCCTTGACGCGCTGTAAACTGTTATGGCTTTCAGGGGAGCAAGACTCTTCAACATCTCAGCGTCGCTCATCTTTGGAGG
>Ga0187769_10002489_pt1 | contig 10800 bp, 8 predicted proteins | sample 0116_SJ02_MP02_1_FD_133140 | JGI IMG/M metagenome (GOLD analysis project Ga0187769, IMG submission 133140) | Tropical peat soil microbial communities from peatlands in Department of Meta, Colombia - 0116_SJ02_MP02_10_MG | ecosystem: Environmental > Terrestrial > Soil > Wetlands > Peat | place... | reverse complement strand
GATTACCACGGGAAGATTCACAAAAAGCGACCTGGCAAAATATCCTTTTCTCAAAGAAACCACGGCTTACGTAAAGAAACTCGATGTCAAGATTGAGGATCTGACAAACCCTGAACTTGAAAGAGTCCTCGAACGTGCCGAAGAGAGAGTTGCAGACGCCATTTTGTACACGCTTGTTGGTAGAAAGACACGCAACGAAGAAATCGAAATTTTGTCTTTTCCAGCTGCAATAATGCTGACGATTGCAACCGGAAATTCCTTCATCAAAAAGAGGTACGCTCTCGCCGAAGCAAAGCGGGTATATGAGGACCTTAAGGAAGAAAACAGAGATCATATTCTCGAAATCGCAAGAGACTTAGGATGGAAACTGGTCCTCAGCCAACGAAACGTATCCCGGATCGAATTCGCAGTACGCTTTCAAGATTATCTAAGAAGCACAACTCATCTGCGTGACAAGAAGTGGAAGCTTATCAATCGAGTCATGTCCAATGGAACCGTTTTCTTATCTGTAAACGAAACATCGAGATTGTTGAGCGAAGAAACGCGCAGGCATATAGAAGAAAGACTAGAAGTAAAGGAACTTCCTGAGTTTCCGAAGAAAATAATGAACGTAGCAGAAAGAATAATGAAGCTTTCAGCTGAAAAGATAGGTAAGGCCGAGGTAGAAGAATTTCCGAAAGTTATGGTTCAAACAGCATTCCCACCATGCATAGCAGCGTTGTACCTGGCGTTCTCATCTGGACGCCACATCTCACACATGGGAAGGTTCGCCTTGACCTCGTTCCTCATAAACATCGGAATGCCCTCGCAAAACGTCATTGACCTCTTCAAGAACATTTCTGACTTCAACGAAAAAATGACCCGTTACCAAGTGGAACACATCGCTGGCGAAACCGGCTCAAGAACGCGGTACATCCCACCAAGATGTGACACTCTACAGACGCATGGTATATGCACAGACCCGGACGAGGTGTGCAGAAGAGTACGCCACCCTTTGGCTTACTACCGGATCAGGCTGAAGAGCACTGGAAAGAGCCAGCGAATACAAGCTTGAGTGCAGTATACCTTATATATCCAGTTCGATAAATGAACGCTATCTTTGAAAGGTGAATCGACACTAATGGAGTCTTCGCACGTAGAGGGAAACCTCGAGGTTAGTTCTGAAATCGGGATAATACTCCCGACGTATTGCGAAGCGGCCAACATTGAAAAGCTGATTCTTGAGCTGGAAAATTCAAGCCGGAACATCTCAATACTGGTTATCGATGATTCGAGCCCCGATGGGACAGCGGACCTTGTCAGAAAGCTCCAGGGGAAATTCAGCAACGTTTTGCTTCTCGTTAGGAACAAGAAACTAGGACTTGGGACTGCAATTACTGACGGGTTTAGGATCTTCTTGTCGGTGAAAAAACCTCCCAAATGCGTAATCACGATGGATGCTGACTACTCACATAACCCTCAAGAGATACCCAAGCTGTTGGCTCCCATGCACGAAGGATGCGACCTCGTCGTCGGAAGCAGGTACTGTCAAGGCGGCGGTACACGAGAGTGGAGCATAGCGCGCTTGCTGATAAGCAAAGTCGCAAACCTCATCACGAAGCTAAGAGTGGACGCCAAGATATCTGACTACACCAGTGGAATGCGCTGTTACTCCACCATGCTGGTTAGAGGAATAATAAATGACTTGCACAGTCAAACCTATGAAATACAGATTGAGACGATAAGGCAAGCCAATGCAAGAGGCTTCAGGATAAGAGAAGTGCCAATCGTTTTTCTTAATAGAAAGAAGGGCAAATCAAAGCTAAGCATCAACGAGATAAGGGATTTTCTTTCATACATTCTTTCTTTAAATAGAAAATACTGAATATCCTGACGCTAGCCAGCATACACCGCTGCATTAGTAACGTGGTGTAACAAAACAAGCAGATTATCCGTCTCAGACCAAAGTCCTTAGAAGGACTATAAAGCGCGTATGGCAGATTTGCATGAGGACCTCAATACTCACGAGTAAACTCGGTCAAAATACGCAATGTCTGCCAAACAAAGGCGGATGCCCCCATTGCTTCCGCTTGATCCATGAATAGACAAGAGAAAGTGAGAAAAAGGGGGACAGTGCAAGTAGTTTCACCGTCTCCTCCACAAATGCACAGCAAAGATGAGAGCAAGACCATGAATGGATCCAGCTTTGTCAAAAAGATTAGTTTTGAGAACATTGAGAAATCACTAGGCCGCAAGGTTCTTCATAAAGTCGATGTGAGCGGGCTTCTCCTTGGGCTGGCCATTCTAACTTACACTGCCGTGTTATCATACTTCACCATAGTTAGGAACTACGAATTTGAGACTTACGCGTGGGATCTCGGGATCTTCAACCAGTCATTTTGGACAACGTTACACAACGGAGGATTCTTCTACTCAACGGTCGAGCTACTCATCAACCCTTCCGGCAGCTTCTTCAGTACACATTTCAGTCCGATCGTTTTTCTTGTATTGCCGTTCTATGCTATCTATCCAGCTCCACAATCACTGCTGGTGATTCAGTCATTCGTACTGGCGTTAGGAGCCGTACCCCTGTACGCTCTTGCGAAGCACGTTGGGAAATACAGAGTCTTTGCGCTCTCATTCGTGCTGGCCTACATGCTTTACCCTGCTCTTCAAGGCATAAACTGGTTTGACTTCCATGTTGAAATCTTTTTGCCGCTGTTCTTCTTCTCAGTTTTCTATTTCCTCGAGACGCAAAACTGGAAGCCCTATTTTCTCTTTATTTTTCTCTCCCTGATGTGCGAAGAACACGCCGCTTTCATCGTCGCTTTTATCGGCCTGTTTGCAGTTCTACAATATAGAAAACATTTGACCGAGGAACTGAAGAAGAAAAACTTCAAAGACACGCTTTTTTTAGTTTCATTCTTCACAATAGCAGTCGCTATTCTTTGGTACGCAGTGGTCGTCGTCGTTCGAGGCGCCGTTTTCCCAGTCAACCCGGCATTCATTTCCACGTTCAACGCAGCAAGCAATTGGAGTATTCTCGGCGTTCAAAACCCTATAATGATTCCTTTCTACCTCTTTCGATATCCAGCCAATGCGGCAGCCGCTCTCGGCTACGATATCCCATTGAAAGTGAGCTATATGTTTGTGCTGTTCGGACCTCTTGCCTTTATGTCTTTTTTCAAAATGCGTTACTTGTTGCCCACGGTTCCTTGGTTCGTACTTGCTCTATTCTCCAACTATCAACCATATTACACGATTCTATTCCAGTACCCAGCTTATGTGATAGCGTTCATTTTCATAGCAGCAATATACGCTCCAACAGCAATATACGCGGTTGGCAGCAACGGCGGAAACAACCTGAAAGCCTTGAAGAAACGTATTGTAATATTATTGGCATTTAGTTTCATAGCATTTTTGTTTGTGTCTCCATTGAGCCCAACTGTGGCCAATTTGTACCCAGGCTCCGGCATAAGCCCAGTTTCTCAGCAGGACAATCTTGTACATCAGCTTCTAGCATATATTCCTGGAAATGCCTCAGTATTAACGGACAACGAGCTCTTTCCGCAAGTTTCAGGCAGAATCAACGCGTATGTTATACCAACGATACCGTCAATATGGAATGAAAACGCTACTGAAGTCGAGAATTTTACTAATACGATTCTGGGTCAGGTGGACTATCTCATCGTTGATACGAAAACAGACCCGCTTGCAAGCAGTGTAGTTTTCTCCTTGATGAACGAAAATTCCACCTTCAAGGTTCTCGCGTCTGCCAACGGCGTCGTGCTATTCAAGAGGAACTACAGCGGCAACGCTACCATTCTCTCGCCATATGAAGCCACGTATGATTACAACAGTCTTGATCTCTACAGTGGAGAGCTCACGACATCACCAAATTCTACGAACGACTTGGTCCTGTACTACAACGGATCATTCGGACAGTCTCCGATCTTTTGGTATAGTCCACGCGTTCCTCTGCCCCCCGGAGATTACAACATAACGATGAGAGTAAAAATCAGCGGAACGGGCGAACTGTTCGGCGTAAACATTTGCACAGACAGTGGGCAGAACATTCTGTTGTCCAAGAATTTCTCTGCAACAGAATTTGCCCAAGAACCGGAGTGGGCGAACGTAACAATTGCATTTCACACTAGTGCGGCCCTCGCTGACTTTGAAGTCAGAGTTGTTTGCTTTCCAGGGACAGCCGACATGTATCTCGACTATGTTACCGTGGACCAGATCAATCCCAGCTGACGAGAGAACAGGATTGAAGGGGTGAGTAGATTCTTCAGCCTGAAAATGCGTAGAAACTGCCTGAGCGATTTTTTCAAAATCCTTTTCCGGACAAAAGTTGCCTAATCTGTTGCCTGGCGGTTCGACCTTTACGTTCCTATGCTTTCGTGCATTGCCGTATGAAGTTCAGGGAACAGAAAAGTCCATTGGAATTGTTCCTCATTCTCATTTGGATTAGTTCCTGAGTAACATTGACTTTTGCTAGGATGGCAGTGTGTTAGGATTAGCCAGGTTTTTGCAGCTTATCGAAAGTATTATAAAAATACTACAAGCTTAGTCTGTACTAATCTCGGCAGTTGAAGCAGGATGAATTTCACGCTTGTCTGCTACATCATGATGGATTTAGATGGATCTATTCGTCCATCTATGTATCTTGCTAAAGAGTTGAACGCAAGAGGACATGATGTGTCGATGATGTCGCCAATTATGTCAAAGAGGGTTGAAGATCATCTAAGCACTATCGGAATAACTCCTGTTAACTTGCATGCCAGCCTTGCTGCGAAGAGTTCCGGTCTTTCCATGCTCTGGCTCGAGACGTGGGCTCGTGAAGCTTTCCTTCAACTGAATTCGAGACATGCCATTAACGAATCTTCCGCAGTGATCAATTTTTCGCAGGTGATCTCTGCGCCTTCATTGGTCTGGTACTTGCAGGGGCCCCCCTCGTTGGCCCTCAAAGACATGGAAGAAGAGCTTTCACCTAGCCTCCGAACGATGTATGCTCTCCTCAGACCCGTTATTAATTATGCAGACGTGAAACTTGTCTCTCGAATGGATAGACGCTCGACATTAGTCATTGCAAACTCGAAATTTTGCGCTTCAATGTATTCCAGCTTTGGAGTCAAAACGGATTATGTAATCTATCCACCTATCGACTGCCAGACTTTCCGACCTTCAACTTCAAAACCGCTTTCCGACTATGTCTTGACCTATCTTGGAAAGGAAACGAAATTTTCCATTTTAAAGAATGTGGCAGATTTGGGTCTCAAAATCAAGGCGTTCGGTTCCGAGACCTCGTTCATTCCGAAAGGCCTGTTGAAACATCCTAACGTCCAGTTCTTGGGAAGAGTGTCCACAAAGGAGCTAGTGGACCTTTACTCAAACGCCATTTTCACCATGTTCCCATTCACTCACGAACCCTTCGGATACGTTCCACTTGAGAGCATGGCATGCGGAACTCCGGTGCTCACATATGACTTCCAAGGCCCAAGCGAATACGTGGTCAATGCCCATACAGGTTGGCTTGTTCGCACAGACAGGGAACTTTTACAAAAGAGCATAGAGTTGTGGAAGGAGGAGTACCCCTCGCAGACAAGAACAAACTGCGTGAAAGCAGCTTTGAAATTCGACAGGAGAACCTACGTTGAACAATGGTTAGAAACACTAGGAAAGCTAGGCGAAGATCAAACTGTTTTTCCAAGATGCAAAAACCACAACAATGTAACACTGAAAGCCTTCACGCAAACAGAAGAATTAAGAGTTCCCTCTTAGTGGAAAAAGTGATAAGGCGAGCCAGAAATAACTGCCCCTTTGGAGACACTGAGAAAAACCATGCATAGTGTGTGTTTTATCACGGACCCGCTCGTGACAACTGTGGGAGCCGTGAGACCAGCCATACTCCTGGCAAAAGAATTCCGCCGAAAAGGACACGAGGTTACGATCATTGCGCCCCGCTTTGATCAAGCCGTACAGAAAGAATTGCTCAACGAAGATTTCCTGCTTAAGGATGTCGGCCCGCATTTCGCATTCATTCCTTCGCTCCCCACGCTTGACGCCTGGGGACGGTGTGCACTAGCGCAGAAGCCTGTTGCAGAAATTAACGATTCAGACCTTGCAGTCAACACTTCGTCATGTATCATAAGTCAAGCTCGAGCATACTACGCTCAAGGCCTGATGACAAGAGCTCTTGATGACCTATTTCCTCAAATGCCAATGCATTACAAATATTCTTACAAGATACTGGGATCGACCCTTCGGATTCTTGAGGGACGTCTAGTCAGAAGATTTCGCGATCTGTCAGAGCTTTTTGTTGCCAATTCGATGTTTTGTGGTTCAATGTACAAAAAGTGGGGGATCAGTATCGACGCTATTATAAGCCCACCATTAGATTGCTCTCTATTCGAGCCGAAGACGGCGAACCCGACCGCGGACTACGTGTTGACGCACTTTGGCACATATGGAAAAGAGGGAAAATCGTCGACTGTTAAGGCAATCGCTGATTCTGGAGTGCCAATCAGAGTCTTTGGCGACACGTCGCAGGTGCCGCAACCCTTGAAAAAACACCACATGATTAGCTTTCTCGGCAAAGTCGCCGACGCAGAACTGGCAAACCTCTACTCGAACGCGCTCTATACTCTCTTCGCCTTCGAGCATGAACCTTTTGGCTACATACCTGTGGAAAGCATGGCATGTGGAACTCCAGTCCTAACGTATAGGAAGCAAGGACCTTCTGAGACTGTGGCAAACGGAAAAACTGGTTGGCTTTCAAACAACGACCGAGAAATGGTAAACCTTGCCGTGCTTCTCTGGAAGAAGGGCTACGATGGCGGTGTGAGAAACGAGTGCAGAAAAAGGGCCCTCGTCTTTGACGTGAAGAAAACCGCAAAGTTGTGGGAGAACACTTTAAACTGAAAAAACTGTTTAGCCTGCGCTGTCAATTTATAACAAATTGAAATTTATAAATAAATCACGATTGTATTTATTAATTAAGCTCAGTGAGACTCAATGCAACTGCGCAGTTGGGATTCTCATTATTCAAGGGAAATGACCCTTCAGGCTTTTGTCGCCAGCTTGATTTATCACTGGCCATATATATTGCAGATATGCTTGAAGGCTAAGCACAGTGCAATAGAGATTGGTTGTGGAAGAGGAATTCATTCTATATTCCTCTCTCGTTTTGTCCCGAATGTCCTCGGCATAGATAATAATGTTAAACTTGTCGAAAAGGCTAGAAAAAATAACTCTAAGTTTCTTGGACGTGCAAGATTCTCAATGCGCGATGCCTTTAAACTTGATTTTGCGCCAGGGACTTTTGATGTTTGTTTCTCGCAAGGTTTTCTGGAACACTTCAGTGATGAAGAAATACACCTCCTCGTAGAAAAGCAGCTTCGCATAGCAAAAGTCATAGTGGCTTCCGTCCCTAGTGCTCTTTACGCAGTGAGAGACAGGGGTGATGAACGCTTAATGCGAATGGAGGATTGGCAACAAATCCTTAAAGATTTTGATTCACGCATGTTCTCCTACGGTTTCAGACCGAGAGAAATTAACCCAATAATCTCGGTGAAAAACCTCGCGGAGATTACCCAAATCGTTTCAAGCATGTCTGGCAAAGGCCATATCTGCATGGTTGTGAGGAAGGCAACCATCTAGATGTTTGGAAAAATCCGCAAAATCTAGCGTTCCTAAACTCTATCCAAACCATTTTGACAACCTCTTTCCCTTAGTTCTTGCAACTATTCGAGATAGAGAGACTAAAATACCGGATGCAAAAATGCTGTTATGAGAGAAATGTCTGATCTCACACGCGATTTTGTTCAGAGACTTTTCTTCAAGTACTATACTGAACGCTTCGACGAAATTCATATTGCGAGCAAGTTTGAACAACGCGAGTTCGCTGTGTTTTTGACGAAAGAAAGGATCATGGTCAGACACAGGAGCTTCAAGGCCCCGAGCGAAATCCAAAGCTTTCTGTGTTCTACGATTCCGTCAGACGTATACTATTCAAGTGCTTATTACGAGCAGCCGGACGCTTCAGAAATGAGCGCGAAAGGATGGATCGGCGCCGACTTGATTTTTGACATTGACGCTGACCACATTCCCACATCGTGTGACAAAGTTCATGACGAGTGGGCCTGTAGTAAGTGTGGGCTTAAGGGAAGAGGGGAACTGCCGGAAAAATGTCCGTCGTGCGGGGAAGAAAAGTTTGAGAACACCACTTGGCCGTGTGAACTATGCCTGGCTTCTGCAAAGCTGGAAACGACTCGACTTTTGGACGTTCTTTTGAGAGACTTTGGCTTTTCGGAAAGGGAGATCCACGTGTTCTTCTCAGGCCATCGTGGGTATCACGTTCATGTCGAAAGTGAAGCCGTCAAGAGTCTTGATGCCATGGCCCGCAAAGAAATTGTCGATTACGTCTGCAGTCTAGGCTTTGACGCCGGTTTGCACAGATTAGATGACAATAGTCAGGGAACATTGTGGTTGAAGGATGTTGGTTGGCGTGGACGAATTGCTCGAGGAATATACAAGATCGTACTCAATGCAACAATGGAAGATTATAAGAAAATGGGGTTGACTAAGAGCATAGCTGAAACCATAATGAAGAACAAGGATGCAATTTTAAAAAACTTGGATGAACCCAAATCGGTGGGATTTCCCAGCGGAGTGGGCCCTCAGACATACAGAAAACTTGTTGAGTTCTCTAGAAAATCCCAATCTGCAAGGGTTGACACGGTTGTCACCACGGACATTCATCGCCTGATTAGACTACAAGGAACGTTGCACGGCAAAACTGGCCTGAAGAAAGTGGAGTTTCCCATTGCAGCGCTCGATGATTTCGATCCGTTCAAGAGCGCATTAGCTTTTAGAGGAGGCGATGCCACTGTTCTCGTTTCAAAGGCCCCGGAGTTTCGATTGGGCGATGAAGAATTTGGTCCGTACGAGAATGAGAGGGTTGAGTTGCCGAGCGCAGCTGCCTTATTCCTGGCTTGCAAGAAAAGAGCGGAGGTAGTGGTGCAGGATGTATGACGAGCTTTACAAGGCTTGGAAGCTTGAGTTAGAGAACGTGGAGTTGGAGAAGCTTCCCCAAGAGTTTTTTTCTAGAGTTGCTGAGTACATGAAAAATCTAAGAGAAGAGAGTCGAATGCTGGACAGGAGAACCTTGAAGACAAACCTGCTTGAGGAAGAGATGCAAAATGCGAAACGAATGGTTCATGAACTGATTCAAACACGTTACAGAAAAATAGTTAACAAAGCGATCAAAGGCGAAGAAATCCCCCCTGACTTCCTTACGCCTGAGGAAAAGACGGTCTATTCAAGACTTTCACCCCTTGCAGAAGCTGTCCAAGGCTTTGCGAAAGAAGTCGTCAGAGGACAGAATCCCAAAATCAGGATCGAACGGGAGAATAGAAGGGTTACTATGCGCTTCTTGAAGGACGTCCCAGCAATAATCGGCGCTGACATGAAGACTTACGGCCCGTTCGAGACCGAGGACGTGGCTTCCCTACCCGTCGAAAACACCAAGATCTTGAGGAAGCAAGGCTTAGCCGAAAACGTAGAAACCCCGTAGATGCGAAAATAGCCTTAGTTACCACGCTCCTAGGCTGTGAGATCGCTGGACCTTGATTCACAGTAGATCTTTCTGGCACAATTCTGGTCCACAGAGCCCGCGTCGCGATTATTATCAGAGGATAGGAAATTATCCAAGATATAGAATAGAGCGGACCGTAATAATTATGAAAAGGATTGATGTCGCCGCCGCCCACTCCTATCATGAAGATGGTTGCGATCCTCAACGCGTTAATAAGGTATGTGATGATAGCGCCGAAAATGAAGTAGACTAGTCCTTGTTTCCAAGGAATAGCGCTGCTTTTTAAGAACAGAAGGATTGTGACCGAATAGATCAGAAGACTGTCGATACCTGAGCATGCCCAAGCTACAGCGTACGAAGCGGATTGTCCAGTTGAAGACGTAGCCGTCAAGACTGGCATCAACCCTTCTTTAGGAATTGAGCTGTAAGCAATGGCTGTGCTGTACCCCATAATATTCAGAATCCGAGATGCAAGAATTGTCGTTGTTGGAACGAGAACTTGGAAGGGAGTGAAAAGCCCATACGGATACAAATTGTTGATAGTGTAGATTGACCCAATTAATCCAAGAAACACCGCCGTGATTGAATAGTTCCTAAGGCTGGCAACTCCGTACGCTGCATAGGCGATCGCGACGAAGAGCACTGTAAAAACCAAGTATTCAATCGAAAGCGGTATGTACTGATAAATATTGATATCAGAGTTTATGCTCCTTTTAGCGAAATCCAAGAGGGCACTGTTCCACCCGTAATAGTTGCATCCGATGACGTAGATCGTTGGAAGAAAGAGCGATATGATGAAGAAAATGGTCCATGCCGATCTTAAGCTCCACCTTTTTGGCCGCAACTTCTCCCAGTTCAGAATCGTTTCCAGCATCATGAGCCACACGAAGAATAAATAGTACGTTCGTCCCTCCCACGTCATCTGGAATGAACCAGGATCTAAGTAGTACAATATGCTGAGGGGGATAACAAACGCCACAATGGGCAAGCATTTCGTTAGGATATCGAAGAATCTCCGAGTTGGCCGTCGGATCTCAGTCATTCTGACCCCCTTATCATGCCCATTTTGGCTCACTTATTTTCCACGAATAAATATGCAAAGTGTCACAAATATTTGTTTGGTGGCATTTGTCGTGCGCGCTACGTTGACCATTCAGATGAAATATAACGCAGCGGGATCGCGAAAAAGTATAAGAACGTGTACGGCTTCCTTTATGCAAAGT
>Ga0187769_10002488_pt1 | contig 10804 bp, 9 predicted proteins | sample 0116_SJ02_MP02_1_FD_133140 | JGI IMG/M metagenome (GOLD analysis project Ga0187769, IMG submission 133140) | Tropical peat soil microbial communities from peatlands in Department of Meta, Colombia - 0116_SJ02_MP02_10_MG | ecosystem: Environmental > Terrestrial > Soil > Wetlands > Peat | place... | reverse complement strand
CTGCAGGACGGGCCGAACATCTTGTCCAGGTATTATGGGGTCGAAGACGGCGACACTAGTACCGTTCGTGATTGCCATACCCTGCTGAGTGCCATCACCTGATAACCAAGTCAGGATTGTTCCCGTGTCGGCATTGGTGATCATATGCACTGTCAAGCCCTCTGTGTCATCAACATTAAATTGGATGAAATCCGTGATTGGGATGTTGTCAGTGGCTCCGGCACTATTCACCCGTGTGAGCATGAGGTGGACAAGGATAAAACCACCTCCGAGAGGTTCCTGACACTGGTAGGGAAAGTAAAAATAGCCGTCCCCTGCGATGATGCTGCTCCCACCAAACTGCACTGTCTGCGTAACACCAGCACAGCCCTGATCGGTGGGCAGTGGCACGCTGAACTTTGCCGCACCCGACGTTGGATCAATACCGACGATAGTGGTGGGCAATGCTATCACGTCGGGAGGGGAGCCAGCCGAATTCGTCTGAATCGTGAAGATCGTTCCATCGGGGTGAACCCCTGCACCACCTGCTGACGAACCCGCCGGCGGGTTATACGTTGCATCGACCTGTCCGGTGATTCCGTCCAACCTCTGGATCGAACCCGGACTCGTTTGATTCCCCTCGTCATCATAGGTCGCGGGGTTCGAGACAACCAATCCGCCCAGAAAGTCCGGGACAGCGTTAAAGAACGCTTCACCGTTGAGAGTTGCACTCCATGCCGTAGTCCCGTTGCTCTTGATGGCCTGGACTGTGGCGAAATCATTGAGGAAAGCAAACACGTCGGCCACGCCAGTTGGGCTGGGTACCGCGGGCACTACCTTGTAGGCATTCGCCGGATTGGACCAGATGACCGTTCCGAGGGGCAACCCGCCACCAGGAGCGTTAGAATCCGGCCAAACGGTGACATCTGCGGAAGCGTTGCCGGCCGTGATCGTAACGTGCCCCGGTGCGACAGCGGTAAGAATCGGTGGATCATCCGTCGAGAGGCTCACGATATCCGGATTGCTCGATGTCCAGGTCAATCCCAACACCGGCTGCAGCGCTGAGTTTATCGCCTGTATCGTCGCCGTGTCGCCCACCACCATATTCAACACATCCGGCTCCACCGTCAGGCTGCTACCGCCGGATGGTGGCGTGACCGTGAAGGGAACGGGATTGGCCGTAAACCCGTTCTGCTGGAGTCCGATTACGCCCGATGGGGCGCCTGAAGGCACCGTGACAACTACTTGAGTGTTATTCCAACTGGTCGCTGATGCGGTTACACCGCCGATCACTACAGTACCGCTGCCTTGAACCGCTCCGAAACCTGTGCCTGTGATCGTGACGGCGGTTCCGACTGGCCCTGATGTTGGATTTATACCGGTGATCTGGGGCGTGTTCACCGCAAAGGGGACCGCGTTGCTCATTACGCCATTTTGCAGCACCTGGGCATTACCGGTCATCGAGCCGAAGGGGACCTCAGCAACGATTTGCGAATCACTCCAGCTCGCGACCACGCCTCGCGCAGTGCCAAGCCAAACCTGACCACCACCCTGACTCGCGCCGAAGCCGGAACCAGTGATGGTGACCACCGTTCCAGGAAGACCGCTAGAGAGGTCTTGCGTCGGTTGCTGAGGCTCGCGACAGACTGGGGCAAGGTGCAAAAGGTCCTTCCGAAAGTGGAGATGTTGCCCGGTGAGAATCACCGAGATCGGGTTCTGTCGGAAGAAGAGGAGACTAGATATCTCGCGGGGCCACCCCCAGTCGGCGATCAAATTCGAGCTTCTTATCACCACGCGTTAGAGGGCATTCGCGCCACGATGCGCGGTCAGCAGCCGATCAAACCGGAAGACCCCTTCATACTTCGAGATGTCGCCACGCTACTGATCGACTGTGGACTCAGGCCGGATGAGTGTTTTCGGCTTCGCTGGGAGCACGTGCGGGACGGAGCTATTCATGTACCTTTCGGGAAAACGGAGAATGCGCGGAGATCCATCCCTTTGACGCCCCGAATGGTGGCTTTCCTGGAAATGCGCCGTGCTGTTGCCAAAACTGAATGGGTGTTCCCGGCTCAAACCAAAAGCGGGCACATTGAAAAATCCCGCTTGAAGAAGCAACACGCGAGGGCGTGCAAGCTTGCGAAAGTCGCTGACTTTATTCTGTACACATTCCGCCATACCTGCCTGACGCGATGGGCGGCTCACATGGACCCCTACACGCTGGCCTATTTAGCGGGTCACCGCGACTTCTCAACTAGGCGCCGCTATGTTCACCCGCAGGTGGACACAATTCGAGAGGCGATGGATCGTGTGCGCAAGGCTCGGGGTGGGCACAATTCTGGGCACAGTGACCTGCAACCGGTGCCAACAGCCACCGCTGGAAACTCTGCTAACGCAATGAATGTAGGGGATTTATTTGGTCGGGGCGAGTGGATTCGAACCACCGACCTCCTGGTCCCGAACCAGGCGCTCTAGCCAGGCTGAGCCACGCCCCGATCCAATTCAAGTGTAGACCGCCGCACGAGTCCGAGCAACTGGAAAGCGCTTAGATGCTAACTTTCGGGATAGGCGGTTCTATCCGAAAAGATAGTGCGGGCGGCCCGGTAACGTCTTGCGCACTGTGCTTAAAGGAGTTACCACACTTTGCCAACTGGCCGCGCGATTGCTGCTCCACCCATGTATGGGCGCGCCATCCATTTACGAGCTGGATCAGGAGTTGTTGCAGCGGATCGAGGAAATCTCGGCGTTGTGCGAGCGCATCGAGCAGGCGGTGGAAGCGCTGGTCCGACGCCACGGCACCCGAAATGACACCGTGGCTTCGGCAAGGGAGCTACAAGTCTCGGTCCGGGCGCTCAAGAGGGAATTGCTGCAGCATTATCTCGAGTTCCGCATTGCCGACGCAGCCAGGATGCCGGCTTTGAACAACTGAGTTACAGCGTGCGGAGTTGGAACCCGCCATCCACGCCAATGGCCTGGCCGGAAGAGTAGTCGAGCAAGCCATCGGCGATGGCGCGAACGGCGCGCGCCACGTCTTCCGGTTCTCCCAGGCGCCCCTGCGGGATCAGTCCCGCTCGGATCCGCTCCTCATAACTCTTCGCAACTTTGGCGATCATGTCGGTGCGGATGACGCCCGGCCGGAGTTCGAATACGCGGATCCCTTCGGGCGCCAGACGCGCGGCCCACACGGCCGCGGACATGCTGAGTCCGGCCTTCGAGATGCAGTATTCGGCGCGATTGGTCGAAGCGGCGTAAGCCGAAACGGACGTGATAAAAATGATGCGGCCGCCGCGTTCGGCAGCCATCCAGCGCGCGGCGTCACGCGTCAGAAAATGCGGGCCCTTGAGGTTGGTGGCGACGAGCTCGTCGAAACTCTCCTCGGTTGCCTCGAAGACATCACGCCGTTCGCGCGGCGCCATGCCGGCGTTGTTCACCAGCAGGTCGAGGCGCGTGCATTTGCTGCGCGCGAACGCGATGAGAGCGGCGCGATCCTGAGGCGACGCGACATCGCATGGGAAGATCCCGATTCCGGGCGCTTCGGACTGGAGGCTTTCCGCGGCATCGCGGCGGTTTTTGTAAGTCGCAATGACGTCGTGCGTCTGCGCCAGTTCACGCGCGATGGCGCGGCCGATGCCGCGGCTCGCGCCGGTGACGATCGCCGTCGGGCGAGCCATCAACGCCCAACCAGCGCCGCCGTGCAGGTGTTCGGGTACATGTGATTTGTCAGGCGGCGGTGCCGGCTTTCATGCCGCGCATCACGGTCTCGACTATGTCCTTACCGCGCTCGAATGCCGCCTGATAGGAATTGCGGCGTTCTTCGCGCGAAAGTCCGTAGCCCAAGCGGTGCAGGCGCTCGAGCCCAAGGCCCTCGACATAGGTTGCAGCGTACGCGATGGCCGCCTTGGGAATGAGCCCGCCGCCGAACGGAATCTTCCCGGCCAACTCGCGTGCCAGTGCCCGGAATCCAAAGGCACCGGTTACGATACCTGCGATCTCGGCCTTCTGCACCGAATAGCCGACCGGTTGGTCGCTGGCCGCGGCGATGAGAAACGCCATGCGGATTTGATTGATGGTGAGGAACGCGGTGTCGCTCGCGAATTCGGTGACGGTCCAGGGCAGCTCGACTAGGCTGGGGATGACGTCGGGCAACGCCGTCAGCACGGCGAAAAATGCGTTGTCGCGCGAAACCGAATGGATGACCTGATGGACCACGGGCTGGCGGAACAGAGGAAAATTGCGCGCGAGCGCCAGGCCGAGGTCTTCGTTCTTGGCCAGGATTTCGCGCACGGCCGCGTCCGGCTGGCCGGGATCAAACGAAAAGGCCACCGCGGGGCAGGGAATTCCCATCTCGCAGAGAATGATATCCAGTTCCTCGGGCAGATCCGCATCTCCGGCGCGGTGCAGCATGCCCGCCGCCGCCGTGCGTTTGCGATAGGAAACTTTCTCGGACGGCAGGAGAAACTCTTCCATGGCTTCGTAGCCCTCGTCATTCGAAGCCAGGAGGCCGATTCGCAGCGTCCGCTCGGCCGCGGCTTGAACTTCGTGGGGGCTCAGATTCGCGACTGCGGTCCGGATTTCCTTCAGCACCTGCAGAGACATACACCGTAATTCTAGCCGCGAATGCGCGCGAATGCACGTGGATTACGGGATTTAAGCCGGATGCTCGCAGCCGCGCAGGCGGAACATCACTTCGAGCCGGCTGCGCCAGTGAATGCCCAGGCCGATGCGTTCCACTTCAATTTCCGGCGAGAAATGGCCCAGGATGCTTTCGGTGGTGGGATGGAATTCGAGAGCCGGCGCGACCAGCACGAGGCGTGGCGGATCCTTCCGCAACGACGCGCCGGGAAAATAGCCGCGCTCGCCGAATTCGCCGCGCTCGAGATGCCAGCGGACGCGCATCCAGTAGTCGAGCGCCTGCAAGGGCAGATGAAGATCCGGCGATGCCTTCAGCTCGATCACTGCCAGGCGGCCGGTGCGGTCGACAGCCAGCAGATCGAGGACGCCGCGATCTCCCGCCGCGAACGCCGGCACCTGGCCGTAGATGGGCGAGGGGACGAGCGCCGGATCGATGGTCGCGAGGTGGGAGCGCACCTGGCTCTCGAGCCAGGCTTCCGGATCGCGCACGTAGAGATCCCCGCCTCTTGCGCCGGCGCGGCGCAGGCCGACAAGGTGGCGCGCGAGCTGTTCACATTCGGCGAGATTGGGCTCGCCGAGCACCACGCGCTCGCCCAGGCCAAAGCGGAACTCGGCGCCCTCCGTGCGCGCGAATTCCAGGCCGCGCACGCGCAGGCTGACCTCGCCATCGCCGGTTTCCACGCGCTCGACGCCCTCGACCGAGGTGAGTCTCTCCAGCATGCGCTCGTGGACGGTCGACGGGTGGCGGCAGATTTCGAGCTTGGTATCGAGATTGCCGCAGTCGCGCGGATCAAGCCGCGCCGTGTGCCCGTTTTCGTCGTAGACGAACAGGGCAGGCTGAGTGGAAGTGTGGTTCACATGGCGCAAACGCAGCGCCGTGATGCGCTCTTCGCCGGCGGGGACAAACAAGAGCAAGCCCTCGATGCTGAGCCGCGGGTCGCGGGCTCGCAGATAATCCAGCCAGATCAACCCGAAGCTCAGAGCGCCCGAAGCATTCAGGTTTCCGGGAGTCGCGGCGATGGCAGCGAAGCCCGCCGAGCCCCGTTTCAAGAGCGCGCGTGGGTAGGCGGGCGACAGCGTGTGTTCGAGATCCGCTTCAGTTGTCAGCTCGGCGACTTTCCAGGCGGGGAATTCGCGCGCCAGATACTGGCGGAAGCGCTCGCGAAACACCAGGCGTGTGCCGCGCCGCGACCACTCGACGCTGGCGGGCCGGGCGAGATCGAGCAGAAACAGCGGGCCGCGCTTGCCGGCGAAACGTTCCACCACGAGTTCCATCCGCCCGCGCGTTTCCTCATGGATGTCGACCACGCGGCGCACCAGGTTCCGGCGCTCGTCCCAGGCTTGCAGTGTGAGGCGCACATCACGGGTGTCGAGCGCGAAGTTCCGGCTGCTGAGGGCCAACATCTCTTCGCCGGGTTCGAGCAACGCAGGTTGTTTGGAGGCTTTGAGGAAACTCTCAACGGCCGCCTGGAGCTCGGCGGCGCTGCGGCCGGGAGCCCGCCGGGTGGCGGTTTTGTTCACTTCATCTTAATTGTAGTGCGCTGGCAGCTGGGGTGGGCCACCCCATCGAACTGAATCGAGACTAATGCTTTTCCCAGGCCCTGCCGATGAGTAGACAGGAGCGCAGGAGTTGGGCCTTAACGTACTGATTGTTGATGATTCCGTTGCCATTCGCATGATTTTGCAGCGCGCGCTGCGCCGCACGGATTTGCCCTTGGACAAGGTGTTGGAAGCCAGCGACGGCTGTGCCGCGCTCGACGTCCTGAAGAACGAGAAAGTCAGCGTGATCCTGTCCGACATCAATATGCCGAACATGGATGGCCTGCAACTGCTGGCGGCGCTGAAATCGAATGCGGAGTGGACGGGAGTGCCGGTCGTCATGATCAGCACTGAAAGCAGCCAGACAAAAGTCATGGAGGCGGTTCGTCTAGGAGCTAAAGGCTTTATCCGGAAACCATTTGAGCCGGACGAGATTCACGCCAAATTGGCCGCCTTCATCCAGGGATAAACGCCGTCCCCCTGGTTCACTCTTCTGCCAGCATCTCGATCAGCGTCACCCAGATCACACCCAACTCGCCCGAAAACGGCATGCGATCGATCAGACTCCCGCCGCAAACGCGCAACGAGTAGTCGGTACCCTCCACCACCGAGGGCAAGGAGAGCCCGATGCCGTGAGGCAGAACCGATTTGAGGTTGCCCGCGAGCATATTCGCCAACTCCCCCAGCGCGTCGCGCACGTCGTCATTGATCGAAGCCGGCGGCTCAATCGACATGAGGCGGTGCGTGAATTCGAAAGCCTGCGGCCGCGTGCACTCCAGCAGCACGGCGCCCCTCCAGGCTCCGGCAAAATAAATGGCCGCCGTGAGTCCCTCGGATGAGGGCGACCACTCGGTTTTCGCGGGCGCCGTCTCGAGTTGCAACATAGTCTGGAAGACGGACACGACGATCCGTGCCAGGTCCTCCCGGTAAATGCTCAGTGGAAAAGTTGCCTGCATGCCACTCCCTTCACGGCGCCTGGTAGAACACGGCCTGCCCGACCATCTTGCGTTCGAAGCGATCGTCCAGGTTCAGCGTGGTTTCACTGCCGCCCAACAGCAGGTAACCGCCACGGAGCAGGGTTTCCCGCAGCTCGGCCAGGATCTTCCGCTTGCTTTCGATATCGAAATAAATCAAAACATTGCGGCAGAAAACGATATCGAACGGGCCGAGCGCACGCAGGCTTTGCCGCAGGTCCACCGGCGCGAACCGCACCATGCGCCGCACCTCGTCTTTCAATTGCCAATCCAAGCCTACGCGCGTGAAGTATTTCAATAAATAAGCCACAGGCAACCCGCGGTTGACCTCGATTTGCAGGTACCTTCCTGCACTGGCGCGCTCGAGCACCTGGGTCGAGAGATCGGTAGCGAGGATCTGAATGTTCCAGTCGCCCAGCCCCATCTCCAGCAGCATGATGGCCAGGCTGTAGGCCTCCTGGCCGGAGGCAGCCGCAGCGGACCAGAAACTTATGGTCTTGGAATCCCGGCGCTGCTCGATCAATCCGGGCAACACTATGGTTCGCAGCGCATCGTATTGTGCGGCCTCGCGAAAAAAGGACGTCTCGTGAGTCGTCATGGCCTCGATGACCTGCCGCTTTAAGGGCGCGTCGCCGTTGGCCTGCAACAGGGCGCAGAGGTCATTCAGAGAGTTGAGCTGCCGCTGGCGCAAGATGGGCGCCAGGCGCGCTTCGAGCAGGTAGCGCTTGTCCCCGTCCAGCACGATGCCCGACTCGCGATGCACATAGTCCTGCAAGAACTTGTAACTTTCGGCGTCGATTTCGAGTGGGCGCGCGGTATTGGGCGGGTTGGGAGTTTGCGCGGGCACGGTTATCCTCGGCCAACCTGTTTCAAGATCTCGGGCACGATGGTGGCGAGAGGCGAGACGCAGTCGGCGAGACCTGCCCCCACCACCGCTCCCGGCATTCCCCAAACCACGCTCGACGCCTCGTCCTGGGCGATGACGAAAGCTCCCTTGGCCTTCAGCGCTTCGACTCCCCGCAAGCCGTCCTGCCCCATGCCGGTCAGGATCGCGGAAACGGCTGCGCCCCCGTAGACCTCCGCCACCGAGCGGAACAGGACGTCTACCGCGGGCCGGCAGGAGTTTTCGGGAGGCGACTGGTCGAGAGCCACGACCGAGTGCGCGCCGCCGTTCCGCACCAGCATGTGGTAATCGCCCGGCGCGATCAGGACCTTTCCGGCGGTGATGGGGCTTCCCTCGGCGGCCTCCTCCACTTGCAGCGTCGTGATGGCCTGAAGGCGGTCCGCCAGCAGCCGCGTAAACAAAGGCGGCATGTGCTGCACGATGAGGATGGGCAGCGGAAAGTCGGCCGGAAACTGAGGGATGAGCGCGCTCAGCGCGTTAGGCCCGCCAGTGGAAACACCGATAGCCAGCACCTTCCGTTTCTGTGCCGTGGCCGGGGCCGGAGGTTTGCCTGCTGACGGAGCAGGCGCTGGCGGCTGCACCACCGGCGGCGCACTCCCGGGCAGGAGAAAGAACTGCTTGATTTTCGGAACCAGCTCCTCGCGCAACCGCGCCATCGAGCGATCGAGCGATCCCGCGTTAGCCACCTTGGCTACGTAATCGTCGGCTCCGAGCGCCAGCGCCTGCAGCGTCATGGCCGCGCCCCGCTCGGTGAGCGTGCTGAACATGACCACGCGGATGTTCGGGTACTGTTGGCGGAGCTGCCGCAGCATCTCCAGGCCGTCCATCTCCGGCATCTCGATGTCCAGAGTGATCACGTCCGGGTTCAACTGCGGGATGCGTGCCAGGGCCAGGGATCCGTTGGAGGCGAAGCCCACCACCTCCAGGGTGGGCTCCTCCTCGAGCGCGTGGGTTACCAGGCGGCGGATAACCACGGAGTCGTCCACCACCAGGACGCGAATCCGATTGCCGGGCGCAATGGTCTTTCTGAGAACCGCGGCCAATGGCGACCCCTATCCGAGAGCTCCGAGCAGCCGCAATTTGTCCGCGATGATCTCTTTGGTAAACGGCTTCATCACGTACTCGTTGGCCCCGGCGTTCAGGGCTTGCACCATTTGTTCGGCGTCGGTTTCCGTGGTGACCATCATTAACAGCACAGACGAGTAACGGGGATCCGAACGCAGGCGCCGCACAAACTCGAGTCCGTTCATGCGGGGCATGTTCCAGTCCACCAGGGCGAGCGAGATTGCGCCGTTTTCCCGTTCAAAAACAGATAGCGCTTCCTCGCCATTGGTGGCCTGGCAGACCTCGTAGCCCACCTCTTCGAGCGTTTTCGACAGGATCATGCGGATGGCTTTCGAGTCATCGATGATCACGGCCTTGGGCATTGTGACCCCCTTTGCGAGCACCTAAACATGCGGGTGGCGCCCGGGAACCGAGGGCTGGATCCCCCGTCCCGGGCGGATTGTCAGAACGTAAATTTGGAGACGAGCATTTGCAGTTGCGCGGCCATCGCGCTCAGGGCTTGGGCGGCCTTTTGCGTGTCCGCGGCGCCCTTGGTGGTGTTTTGCGCGGCCATCGCCACGCCGCCGATATTCTTGGCAATTTCGCCCGTGCCTTTGGCTGCCTCGCCCACGTTACGGCCGATTTCGTTGGTGGTCACCGTCTGCTCTTCGACCGCGGAGGCGATGTTGTTTGAAATGTCGTTGATCTGGTTGATGATGGTGCTGATCTCGCCGATGGCTTGCACCGCGCCCTTGGTGTCGCCCTGGATGGCTTCAATCTTCTGGCCGATCTCTTCGGTCGCCTTGGCGGTTTCCTTTGCCAGTTCCTTGACCTCGTTGGCGACCACGGCGAATCCCTTGCCGGCCTCGCCCGCGCGCGCGGCTTCGATGGTGGCGTTCAGAGCCAGCAGGTTGGTCTGCTGCGCGATGGAGGTGATCACCTTGATCACTTTGCCGATCTCCACGCTCGATTCGCCCAGCTTCGCAATGGTGGCGTTGGTGTTCTCGGCCACGCCCACGGCGGTCTTGGCGACTTTGGCGGCCTCATTCGCGCTCTTGGAAATCTCGCGAATGGAACTCTGCATCTGCTCACTGCCGGACGCCACCACCGTCACATTTTTCGACACCTGCTCGCTGGCCGCGGACACCACGTTGGCTTGCGTGGCGGTTTCTTCGGCGTTGCCGGCCATCTGCGTGCTCACCGCGGTCAGTTCTTCGGCCGAGGAGGCCAGCGAGGAGGCCTGGTTAGCCGCGAACTTGAGCGGCTCGACCACGGTCTCCAGCGTGTTGTTGAATCCTTCCACAATTTTGCGGAATTCGCCCTGATGTTTGGTCGCCTCCGCGCGCACGCCCAGCTTGCCGTCCACGGCCGCCTTGGCCAGGAGGCTCACGTCATCTGCCAGCCCGTTGATGTTGTTCTTCAGCATCAGCAGCCACTCGTGGATCTGGTCCTGGTCCGACGCCCTTCCCATGGTTGCCGAAATGTCGCCGTTGGCGATCTTGGTCACATAGGCGATCAGTTCCGTGAGCCAGGCGTGCACGCCATTGATGGCGTTCTTCATCTGCTCGTGATCGCCCTTGCACGCGATCTCGACTTTCTCGCGCAGGTTCCCGCCACGGATTAGGCGCAGCACGCGATTGCCTTCGCCGATAGGCAGCAGGATGGCATCCAGCATGTCGTTGACGCCTTTGACGATGCCGGCATAGGCGCCCTGGAATTGCTCGGGTTTACCGCG
>Ga0187769_10002487_pt1 | contig 10805 bp, 9 predicted proteins | sample 0116_SJ02_MP02_1_FD_133140 | JGI IMG/M metagenome (GOLD analysis project Ga0187769, IMG submission 133140) | Tropical peat soil microbial communities from peatlands in Department of Meta, Colombia - 0116_SJ02_MP02_10_MG | ecosystem: Environmental > Terrestrial > Soil > Wetlands > Peat | place... | reverse complement strand
GGTCACCATGATTGCCGATGCCAATGGCAATCCGACATCGGTGGTGATATTGTCGCAAGCCAATGTGTTCGTGGAGAACACCCCGCCGGGCGTGTACAAGTATGGGCTGAGTACGAAGGGGTATGCCGCGGGCAAATACAGTGTGACGATTTTTGGAAATGCATTCGCGTCCTATCAGTTCCAGTTCAAGATCACACCGTAGCAGGTGTTGCGCAGCCCACGCGTGCCTGCATGTGATCAGGTCCACATTTTTCACAGGGGCGAGATCGAGCTTACCTGGGTCCAATGTCCGGTTTGTGTGCGGAGGTAAAGAAACCGCATGCACTAAGCGCTGGTCGACTGCGCAGTCCACTCGTTCGTGATTCGAGGAGGATGCAGCAACGTTTGCATCACAACGCAATACTGCTCGGTCTTTTGCTGGAGAGCTGTCAGCTGTTCCTGGGTTGCTTGCGGTGCGCGAACATCGAATCTGACTCTTATACTTTCGAATCCGACCGGCGCCGTTTTTGACATCCCCAGTGTCCCTTGCAAATCCAAATCACCCTCAACCGTCACCTCGATGCCATCAGTGGGTATCCCCATGGCGGCGGCTACCATCTGGCAAGTGATTTGTGCACAAGCCGCCAAGGCCCCGAGGAGCAGATCCCCAGAACAGGCGCCAGTGCCGGCACCTCCAACACCTTTGTGCGCCTGAGCATCGTAGATCGCTCGCCCGAGGTCTACGGAGCAGGAAATTGGCAGGTCGGTTTGTCGCCCATGCGCCACCAAAGTGATCTGGGAACTGGCCGGTGCCTGCCGATACGCGTCTTTCAAAGGCCGCTGTAACGATCGGATATCCATAATGTCCTCTTAAATCCAGGTCATTATAAATGCGCATTCAGACGCGCCTTCCTCTCCGCCAGGGTTGTTTCGAGACGGTGTGATCTTGGCGCATCTGCATCTCCGCAAATCTGGATTTTGGAAATTGACTTCCATTTGCAGCAGTCATACAAGGGCGCGGCGTGACATTCACCTGTGAACGAGGCCACTAACCGACAACTGCTGCGAGGTTGATCCCGCAGGTTTCCCGGATTTCATACTCAATTCCTCACTCCTCCGCCTAAGCCCCTGAAGAATCGACGAGTCGATTTTGGTATGCCTGCTGCAAAAGACAAAACACGGTTTACGTGTTCGGAGCGCGTGCGTAACGGGGTGATTCGGTTTTCACGCGTGCGGTCGAGTTACCAAACTGCAGTTTCATTTCTTCGCTGACGGCAGAAAGCAATTGCTACAGCGAAAGATCACGGAGCAAATTTGATGAGACGAATAATCGAGATTAGCTGTTTCCTGCTTCTCGCTAGCTTCTTCGCGATTTCGGCTTTCGGACAGGCTGAAGCCGGTTCAATATCGGGTACGGTGCGGGATGGTTCGGGCGCCGTCGTTCCCAACGCTAAAGTCACAGCGAAAAGCTTATCTACCGGGGCGGAACGTTCCACAAAAACGGGGGCGATCGGCCAATACAACATTCCAGGATTAACGCCTGGATCTTACGACGTAGCGATTACCAGCAGCGGCTTTGCCTCCTTCAAAGGCCACGTCGAAGTCACCGTTGGCAGCACAATTACTCTTGATGCAAGTTTGAATATCGGTAACGAGTCGACAACAGTCGAGGTAGTAGCTGGCGGAGCGGCGGAGGTGAACACGCAGACGCAAGAGATTTCTCAATTGATCGATACGCAGCAGATCGCGCACCTTCCCAGCCTGACGCGAAACCCGTATGACTTTGTCGCTATTTCCGGGAACGTCAGCAACGGAGACACGACTTCGAATGGCGCCACTATGTCGAATGGCGGCGGCGGCCAGGAACTGCAGGCTCGCGGCGTGGGCTACGCGATCAACGGACAGCGCGAATCGGGCACTGAAATACTGCTCGATGGTGTCGAGAACACTTCCATTTTCGCTGTCAACGTGGGTACGAACATTCCGGTAGATGGAGTGCAGGAGTACAGCATCGTCACCAATAACTTTTCGGCTGAATACGGCCGTGCCTCCGGCGGGGTGGTCAATGTGACGACCAAGCCTGGCACTAACAACTGGCACGGAACCGCGTGGGAGTTCAACCGCCTCTCGGCCTACACGGCGAATACTTACAACAACGTTGTGAACGATCTGCCAAAGGGCGCGTACACCCGAAATCAGTTTGGATTCCAGGTGGGCGGCCCGATTATCAAGAACAAATTGTTTGTTTCCGAGAGTACAGAGTTCACGCGCGTGCGGAGTAACTCCGTGCAGACCGGAGAGACCTTTGACCCGACGTTCATTTTCGGCAACCCGGCGACTGGATATCCGGGGCTACCGGCCAATGCGCAGGCCTACTTCAAGGCCTTCGGCACCACTACTGTGCCAAGTGCCGGGGTCGCTTCCACGTGGGGGCAGTGGGTGGCGTCATCAGGTTGTTTCTTCGGCACAGGAGCGGGCGGGGCATGCGTCAATCCTCTGCTCAACGGCAAGGCCGCCATTCCCAATGCGCAGCCGGTCATGGACACGGTCAATTTCACCGCGCCCTTCAACGCCGGCGGCGGTCCTCCGCAGAACTCCTATACGCTGGTTGGCCGCCTCGATTACAACCTGAACGACACTACCCAGATGTTTTTCCGTGCCGCCAGGGAACGGGACAACCTCTTCGCCGGTACGACCTTCTTCAGTGCCTACCCGCAATATGATGTTGGTTCCCTCGATCAGAATCAAAGTTACCTGCTTTCGATCAATCACTCCTTTAACAGCTATTTGCTGAGCAACAGCAAGATCAGCTTCGCCCGTTACAACGATGCGAACTCGTTCAATCCGGCGTTGACCTTTGTCCCCAATGTTATGTTTGCGGCACCCAACGATCCCGTCACCAGTGCCTTCGTTAACATGCCGGGATTGGAAAACTCCTCGATTCCAGGCCAAGGTGGCTTGCCGAACGGCGGCCCTCAAAACACCATCCAACTGGAACAGGACCTGTCTTGGAACAAGGGCAGCCACAACATGAGGTTCGGCGGGGAGTTCACCTACCTTCAACTCAACTGGCCCTACGGCGCTTACGTGCAGGCCGTGGAGCAGCTTGGCGGCAACACTACGCAGAGCATGGAGGACCTGATTAACTCCGGGGGCGCTGCGGGAAGCCAACTCGGCGGGACCGACGGTTTTAACGCCAGGGTTGGTCCGAACGCACTCCCCTGTCCATATAACCAATGGGGAGAGTTCATCGGAACCACTGCTGCAGGTGGCAACGCCTGTCCGGCCAGCAGTATTGTAACTCCGCCGCTGTCGACGCCCAGCTATGCAAGAAGCTACCGCTACAACGACTGGGCGATCTACGCTCAGGACAGCTTCCGCTTCCGGCCTCGCCTCACTCTCAATTATGGCTTGCGCTTGGAGCACTACGGCGTGCAGCACAACAACGACCAGAGTCTGGACTCGAACTTCTATGCTGGGTCCGGGTCAACTCTCTTCCAACAAATCGCCAACGGGCAAGTCTTCCAGACGCAGAAAAGCCCCGTCGGCGAGTTCTGGAAACCAAGTTGGGGAACGCTGGCGCCACGACTCGGATTTGCCTATGATCTTTTTGGCGACGGCAAGAGCAGTCTGCGTGGCGGCTTCGGCATCAGCTACGAACGCAACTTCGGAAACGTAACCTACAACGCGAGCTTTAATCCCCCGGCCAGCGCCGTGCTTGCAACTACCTGTCCGCCAGCTACGGCAAGCTGCAACGCACTGGTCACCAACAACGACTTAGGGCCTTTGGGCTTGGCTTCCACTCCTGCCAGCCCCCTCCCCCCGGTGGAGTTGCGCTTCGTTGACCCGAACATCCGCACGGCACAGACGCAGTTCTGGAGCCTGGCGCTACAACGCCAGGTCGGCCGGAGCACGATTCTCGAGTTGTCCTATAACGGCGCTCACGGCGTCCACCTCTACGACCTCAACAACGTCAACAATGTTGGCATGGCCCAGGCCTTTATGGGCGCACCACTCATTACAACGCCTGATCCAGTCACGGGAGCGGTGTGCCCGTACGCAAATTTGGCCACGGGCGCTGCCGAGTGCCTGACCCGGCCAAACCAGCAGTACGCCAGCATCAACGAACGCGGCAGCGGGGGCACCAGTGCGTACGAGGGTTTAAACCTGAAATTCCAGACCCAGAACTTGCGCAACACCGGTCTGGCACTGGTTGCAAACTACACCTGGTCCCACTCTCTGGATGACGCTAGCTCGACTTTCTCCGATAGCATCCAGGGAGGATCCGGGCCGGGATTTGGCAGTCTCGGCTACACCTCAGTGGTTGATCCAAAGCTCGATTGGGGATCATCGGACTACGACGTACGGCAGCGGTTTGTCGTATCTCCTATCTGGACCACCCCATGGTTCAAGAGCGGGAGAGGGCTCGGCGAAGTGCTGGGAGGATGGACGCTGACCGGAATCTTCACTGGCCGCACCGGCGTCCCATTCGACATGTATGATCTGGACAATGAAGAGTTTTACTACACTGCTCCTCGCCTGACCCCGGCCACTGCCATTACCAACTATCACGTCAACTCAAATCCGCAGCCAATCCCCCAGCCGGGCAACAACAACGTATTCTCGCTATACACGATGCCTCTCCCGGCGAGTTTTGCGCCTCTCAACCCAACGCTGGGAATTTCCGACTACGGACCGTACCCGGCAGACATGACCGGACGCAATGCATTTCGCGGACCTGGCGCATGGAACTTTGACTCGGCGGTCGAGAAGAATTTCAAAATCACCGAGCGCTACGGTCTGACTTTCCGGGCGGAAGGCTTCAACATCTTCAACCACCACAACATGTATACACAAACCACATCCCTGTATTACGCGGGGCCGACCACGACTCCCCTCGTCGTCGAGGGTTTCAAGGGCGGTCTCAATAATTTTGCCACCGGCGGCAACAACGACGAGCGCCGGTTTGGCCAATTCTCGCTACGGTTCAACTTCTGACCGGATCGGCACTGAACCCAGGCAATGGGGAGCTGAAAAGCTCTCCATTGCCTACGTCGTACGGTATGAGCTCTGCAAGCCTTACCAGGATCATGAAATTGCAGATCGCCGGCGCATCGGAGTTTACATGCATGAGCATCCTCCTGAATCCAGCCCGGACAGCAAATGGCAAGCTGGTAGAGCTGTACTTTTGGGGATGCAGCAGGAACTGCGTTCCCTGTCAAGAGTTCGTGACGAAATGGGTCGAAGGATCCGAACACTCAAGGTAGCTCTGCGATGGCTGGAGAGCAGGCCCGGCGCTTCCGCAAACCAAATCCAATCGTTCCGCCAATTTTGCGCTAACTCAGAAGAACCGTCGCTGGACAAAGAACCAGATTTGCGGCTCAGGTGTCACGGCCTCCTCACGGATTCGGGTGCCGCGTTGACAGTAGGTGAGATCTGTTCGAAGCTTATACACGAGGTCCCAACCCTCAAGCGAAAACAAGACCCACTCTTCTTGGTGTGTACCGCGTTACAGGCACTGGCGTCCGAGCAGTTAGTGGAAGCGAGCGAAGTGGACGGCGTTCGAAAGTGGGGTTTGGCAAGCCTCGGGGAGCCAGCTGCCGCGATGCTCTAACGCAAGAGGACGAGTTCCTGCATCCATACCATTTAGAAGCCTGTCTCATAGACGTGCAAGGGCACGGATTCAGCCGTGCCGCCAGGCCGGCCGGTTAAGGAGATGAAGCCATGCAATTCGCCTTGCTGATCTACGAAACTCCGGAAGCATTTGCGATGCGGAAGAACGATGACAACGATCCTTACCTCGGTGCCTGGCGAGTCTACTACAAGGCAATGGTCGAGGACGGTATCTACGTTGGCGGTGATGCGCTCGACGTGCCGGACACTGGAACTACCGTCCAGGTCAAGGAGGGGAAGCGTAGGGTGCAGGACGGTCCCTACGCCGATACCAAGGAGCAACTGGCGGGATTCGCTGTCCTGGAGCTCCCCTCGCTTGAAGCAGCTCTCGACTGGGCAGCGCGCTGTCCGGCCGCGTCGCTCGGTGCTGTCGAAGTCCGGCCGCTCGCGCTTCCCGCAAAGCTGCGGATCACGGGATGAGCAGTTTCCAGGAGGACACAAATCAGGCGATCGAGCGGGTGGCGCGCGAGTCCTACGGCCGCCTGGTGGCCTATCTGTCGTCGCACACACGCGACCTGGCCAGTGCCGAGGACGCTCTCAGCGAAGCGCTAGTCGCTGCACTCCGGACTTGGCCGCGGGACGGCGTTCCACAAAAGCCCGAGGCATGGCTGCTTACCACCGCGCGCCACTCGCTTATCAATATTGCGCGTCATCAACAGGTGGCTTCAGCCAGTGAGCCGACCCTTCTTCTTCTAAGCGAGAACTCTCAGGAGGCAACCTCGTCCGCCGAGTTTCCTGATGAACGGCTGAAACTGCTCTTCGTTTGTGCCCACCCGGAGATCGATCCAGCCACGCACACTCCACTCATGCTTCAGACCGTTCTTGGCTTGAATGCAGCCCGCATCGCGCAGGCTTTCCTGGTTTCTCCAGCGACGATGGGGCAGCGCTTAGTGCGCGCCAAGGCAAAGATTCTCGAGGGCGGTATCCCGTTTGAGATTCCGCAAGAGGGTGAGTTGCCGCAGCGACTCGAAGCTGTGCTGGAAGCGATTTATGCCGCTTTTGGGATCGGCTGGGACGATATGCCCGGCGTCGATCAGCGCGGACGCGATCTTGCTGAGGAAGCCATCTGGCTTGCCCGGGTCCTTCTTCAGCTCATGCGGGAGGAGCCGGAGGCTCACGGTCTGCTGGCTCTGATGCTGCACTGCGAGGCACGGCGCGCAGCCCGGCGCGGTCCCGAGGGCCACTATGTTCCTCTCTCCGCGCAGGACCCAAGGCTTTGGTCGCTTCCACTGATCGCAGATGCGGAACAACATCTTGCGCGGGCGTCGCAGCACAGCCGCACCGGCCGGTTTCAGCTCGAGGCGGCTATTCAGTCGGTACACGCTGAGCGGGCGCGCAGCGGGCGAACTGAGTGGCCGGCCATCGTGTTGTTCTATAAACAGCTCATCCGCGTCTCCCCAACTCCCGGTACACGAACTGGATATGCCGCAGCTGTCGCCGAAGCCAGCGATGCCCATGCGGGCCTGGCGGCACTGGAAGCGATCGAGCCAAAAACTGTGTCGGCTTATCAGCCGTACTGGGCGGTTCGCGCCCATCTTTTGCAAAGACTTGGGAAAACAGAGGCAGCCCTGGCCGCGTTCGATCGGGCGATCACTCTATCTGAGGACCCGGCGGTGCGACAGTTTCTCAGGCAAAAACGCGGCTGATTTTTTCTATTGCCTGTCGAAATCCACCCTCCTCACACGTCACTCCTAGAGAAGGCGGCTGTGCGAACGAACTGAAATGCAGAAGTCACTTCGACAGTCATGACAGAACACTGGGAATCAATGCACGCAAGATTCAAAGGGGGCGCTTCTCTGATCGTAGTAATGATGCTGGCCTTGGCGGTGGAATCACTGGCGCAAGACAACAAGATTCAATATCCCAACATGGCCCCGCTCGAGCAGTACCTGATGGATCGCGCTGCGGAGATCGCCTTGGCGCGAAGCGCCGCGCCGGAGTCCCTATCCCGCAACGCCACAGTTTTGGTTCTTGGACGGCACGGTTACGAAACCGCTGTAGAGGGACAAAACGGGTTCGTATGCGCCGTGGACCGGTCGTGGATGCTTCCATACGACGATTCGGAATTCTGGAATCCCAGCGTGCGGTTGCCGCTGTGCCAAAATCCGCCGGCCGCGCGATCACACCTGCCACTCGCTTTCAAGACGACAGAGTTAGCATTGGCGGGGCTGTCCAAGGCCGAGATGTTCGAAGGTATTAAGGCCGCATTCGACAAGAAAGAACTGCCAATGCCGGAGCATGGGTCGATGTGCTACATGATGTCGAAGCAACAGAACTTCGGACCTAAGGTCGGCAACGCCGATCCGCATCTAATGTTTTGGTTCCCCCAAACCGACCATTTGGATTGGGGTGCGGATGCGGCCGACTCCCCTGTGGACGTGCACGAATACTCTCCGCAGCCGATGACCGAGTTTTCGATTTCGGTGTCCAGGTGGTCGGATGGAACGGCTGTCCGCGCGAATCAACGCTGATGAACACAACGAACAACGGTGCAAACCGCATACACATCTTTTCAGGAAAAACCAATGACGCGAAATCAAGTTGCTCGAGTTGCTGCTGCTCTGACCTTCATCCTGATTCTTGCTTTTGCCGCACCACGGCAAATGGCTGGTCAGGATAACAAAACACCCTATCCCAGCATGGCCCCGCTCGAGCAGTACCTTATTCCTGACCGCGACGCGGAGATTACTCTGGCGCGAAGCGCTGCTCCCGAGACCATCTCGCGTGACGCCACCGTTCTCGTCCTCGGCCGGCATGGCTATGAAACCGCCGTCGACGGCAAGAACGGTTTTGTGTGCCTGGTAGAGCGCGAATGGACGGCACCATTTGATGACCCGGGATTTTGGAATCCGAAAAATCGGTCTCCAATCTGCTTGAATCCGCCGGCCGTGCGCTCGATCCTGCCCATCACTCTAAAGCGAACGGAAGTTGTGCTGGCCGGGAAATCCAAGGCACAAATGGAAGAGTGGACGAAGGCCGCTTTCGCGAACAAGGAATTGCCCACCACACTGGAACCCGGCGCCATGTCCTACATGATGTCGAAAGACGCGTACCTTACCGACCAAGGCAGTCACAACTTGGCGCACCTGATGTTTTACGTCCCGCTCATGGACAAGGCGAACTGGGGCGCGGACCTGCCCCACTCTCCAGTCATACTCTTGCAAACGGGCCCGCCGGAGCCGTTCACACTGTTCATCGTTCCCGTGGGCGAGTGGTCTGATGGATCCTCCGCCCCGGTGCCAAGATGACGCAAACAGCGTCCAAAAGGTTCTTTAGGTTGGAAAACATTCTGCTGGGCGCTTTATGGTTGCTCTCATCGCTCGCGTCGAGCGAGGCGCAGGGAGTGATCTCGAATGCTGAACCGCATGCCAGAGCAGCAGCCGCAATTCAACCGTTCAAAGCACACGTCCCCGACAACGTCCTTGCTGATCTGCGTCACAGATTGGCAAAGGCGAGATGGCCTGACCAACTGCCGGGCACAAGCTGGGAGTATGGAGCGGATATTGATAAGGTGCGGGAACTGGCGGGCTACTGGCAGAATCAATACGACTGGCGCGCGCAAGAAACACGAATCAATTCTTTCAAGCAATACACCACGGAAATTGACGGGCAGAAGATTCATTTCATCCATGAACGCTCTCCCCGTCCCAACGCCATTCCGCTGTTATTGCTCCACGGATGGCCCGGTTCCTTCCTGGAATTTTTGGGCTTGATCGAACCCCTCACACGGCCAACCAGCGCCAATGCCCCCGCTTTTGACGTCGTTATTCCGTCGCTTCCCGGATTTGGATTCTCTGGACCAACGACGGCTCGCGGCTGGGCCCCGGATCGCATGGCGAAAGCCTTCATCGTGCTCATGGAGCGCCTGGGTTATTCCCGGTACGGCATCCAAGGCGGGGACTGGGGTTCCACGATAGCCCAGGATATAGCTCACGATGCCCCTACCCATGTAATCGGACTTCATCTGAATCTTCTTTTTGCGGATCCGCCGAGCCAGGACGCGATTGCCAAGATGAGCGACCTGGAACGAAGACGTTATTCATTCTTTCAGCGTGGCGAAAGCAGCTTCTTCAACCTCCAAGCCAGCGAGCCCCAGACTGCGGCGTACGCTCTGACCGATTCGCCGGTCGGCTGGCTCGCCTGGATGATTGACAAATTTCAAATGCTTACAGATAACAACGGCGATTTTCTCACCGCCGTGGACCGCGATACCTTCCTGACCGACGTCACCCTTTACTGGGTGACAGGTACCGTAGGCTCCGCGATGCGCATCTATCGCGAGAACCGGCTATCCGGAGAAGAGTCAGCGTCACTCCCGCGTCTGGAAACTCCTGTCGCATTCGCGGATTTTCCCAAGGAAGTATTCACTTCTCCACTGAGCTGGATCAAGCAGACGTATAACGTTGTGCAAGTCTCTGAAATGCCGCGAGGTGGTCACTTCGCGGCTCTGGAGCAACCCGATCTGCTACTCGAGGATGTACGAAAGTTCTTCGCCAAGATTAACTAGAGTTCTTGCCAGATTTTCTGAGGTTTACGCAGGTTCGCCTCAAGCGTGAAAGGCACGTTAATGAAGAGTCTGGTCTTGATTCGCAATGTCTTTGCGCCAGAGCACGCACTTCCGAAACGGCCGTCGGCAAGATTATCCGAGAAATGGTCCCAGATTCGCCAACCCTGCTTGAGGTCGGCTAAAGGCTGATCCTAAAAGCCGGGAGGGCCGATCCACAACGCCGCCAGGGAGGCAAGGTTCTTCTTATAAGTTCTCGTAACGGTATACTCCTTTCCTCCCTTGATTCGCACAAAATACTCGCCTGTGGAACGCGGCCTGATCTCTTCCACCACGGACGTGTTCACCAGCAAGGAGCGATGGATTCGAATGAATCCGTAACACCGCAGCTTCTCTGCCACCTGCGAGATGGGCTCACGCACCAGATAGGGGGATGCGGCTTCCCGACGCAGAGAAACATAGCTGCCTTCCGCATGGACCGCAATAATCTCGCGCGGATCGATAAACACGATCTTCCGCCCCACTTTGAGACCGATTCTTGACGGGAAACGTGTTGCGGGAGTGTGCGCGCCGGTGCCGTTTTCGGGGAGCATCGGATCCATCCCATCCCCCGGTTGGAGCTGTATTAGCGGATCGCTGCTAGACATGC
>Ga0187769_10002485_pt1 | contig 10812 bp, 13 predicted proteins | sample 0116_SJ02_MP02_1_FD_133140 | JGI IMG/M metagenome (GOLD analysis project Ga0187769, IMG submission 133140) | Tropical peat soil microbial communities from peatlands in Department of Meta, Colombia - 0116_SJ02_MP02_10_MG | ecosystem: Environmental > Terrestrial > Soil > Wetlands > Peat | place... | reverse complement strand
GAGGTCCACCGACGAGGAGCGGGCGCAAGCCTTTGCTGCGATGTATGCCTACATCGAGGAGTTGGTGCAGCGCAAAGAACGCGAACCGGGCGACGACCTGATCAGCCGCTTAGTCACCGATTACGTGGCGACGGGCCAACTCGATCATGCCACCACAGCCATGAATAGCGTGATCATGATGCAGGCCGGCCACGAAACCACCGCGAACATGATCTCGTTGGGAACGGTTGCGCTGCTGGAACATCCCGATGTGTTCGAGCGGCTGGGACAAACCGACGATCCCGCCGTCGTTGCGAATTTCGTCGAAGAACTCATGCGTTACCTCAGCATCGTGCACAGCCAGGTCGATCGCGTGGCGACCGAAGATCTCATGATCGGTGGTCAGCTGGTCCGCGCGGGAGAATTCGTCATTATGAACCTGCCCGCCGGGAACTGGGATGCTGAATTCGTCGCAAATCCCGAATCCTTCGACATCGGTCGAAACACCCGCGGGCACTTAGGTTTCGGCTACGGGGTGCACCAATGCATCGGAGCCAACCTGGCTCGAGTCGAGATGCAGGTCGCGTTCGCCGCACTGGCGCGTCGCCTACCCGGGCTTAGACTGGCGGTTGCGCCGGATGAGCTGCGGTTCAAAGACGCCAACATCTATGGAATGAAAGAACTTCCGGTGAGCTGGTGACAACGTCGATTGGTGAGCTGCGGTTCGACGGGCAGGTTGCCGTGATCACCGGCGCCGGCGGCGGCTTGGGCAAGCAGTACGCGCTGCTCCTTGCCGCGCGCGGCGCGCGCGTCGTGGTCAACGACATCGGCGGATCGGTGACCGGGGTCGGCTCCAACACGGAGGCGGCAAGCGCCGTCGTTGCGGAGATCCGCAAGATGCGCGAGCAGCGGTACGGCCGGGTGCGCTCAATACCTGCTCGGCCGCGGGAATCCTTGGCGCTGAAGGAATGAGCAATTACGGCGCGGCCAAGACCGGATTGATCGGCTTTACCCGGGTGCTGGCCGCCGAAGGAGCCAGCCACAACATCAAGGTCAACGCCATCGCCCCGATCGCCTACACCCGGATGCTGGCGCACTCCGTCGATGGCGCAACCGGACAGCAGGCCGTCGAAAATAATGCGTCGGCGCAGACGGTACTGGATGACCTTGTGGGCCAATATCTTCAGAAGCTGGACCCGGCACTGGTGGCTCCGGTGGTGGCCTTTCTCACGCATCAGGATTGTCCCGCTTCCGGGGAGATCTACACCGTAGGCGCCGGACATGTTGCGCGATTCTTCGTTGGCCGGACGAAGGGTTTCTACAGCCCCGCGCTATCCATCGAAGATGTGCGCGACCACCTCGAGGAGATCCGCGACGAAGCCGGCTACACCGTGCCCGGCGGACCCGCTGACGAGATGAGCCAGCTGTTCGCGACCATCATGGCAGGCCGGCCCGACTAGGTTGGCGTAGGATCCAGTTCTTTGCAGCGGGCATTCCTCTTGCCGGAGTCGGAGCAGCCACCATGCCGATGTATCCGCCAAACATGTTTTTCACGTCGGAATCTGTCACCGAGGGGCATCCCGACAAGCTTTGTGACCAGGTCTCCGATGCGGTGCTGGACGCGTGCTTGATGGAGGATCCTGAATCGCGGGTGGCATGCGAGACGTACGTGACGCTGGGCGTGATGATCATTGGCGGGGAGATCACCACGCGAGCTCAATTCAACATCGACGGCCTGGTCCGCCGCCTAGGCAATGAGATCGGCTACTCCTCGCCGCTGTACGGCTACGACGTCAACACCGGCGGCATCCTGCGGGCGTTTCACCAGCAGTCACCCGACATCGCTCATGGGGTCTCCCGCGCCGGCGGCCATCTCGGCGCCGGGGACCAGGGAATCATGTTCGGCTACGCCTGCCGACAGACCGACGAGCTCATGCCGCTGCCTATCATGCTCGCCCACCGGCTTGCGATGCGGCTCGCGGAGGCGCGCAGGCAAGGAGTGCTGCCCTTCCTCGGCCCCGACGGGAAATCGCAAGTGACCGTAGAGTACCGGGATGGAAAGCCCGTCCGCGTGGACCATGTGGTGCTCGCCTGCCAACACACACCCGACGTCGTGACGCCTGACGGCACGTTCATGACCGAGGAGGCCAAGCAGCAAGTGATCGATGCTGTCGCACGTCCGGTGCTCGGTTATCTCGTGGATGAGACGACCATGTTCACGGTCAACGGCGCTGGCAAGTTCATCGTGGGCGGTCCGCAGGCCGACACTGGGCTGACCGGTCGCAAGACCATCGTCGACACCTACGGCGGCTGGGCCATGCACGGCGGTGGTGCCTTCAGTGGGAAGGACCCGACCAAGGTGGATCGTTCAGCCGGTTACATGGCGCGCTACGTGGCCAAGAACATCGTTGCTGCCGGGCTGGCGGACGAGTGCGTGCTGCAGTTGGGTTACTGCATCGGACAAACCGACCCGGTGTCGGTCATGGTGAATACCTATGGGACCGGCAGGCTCGCCGACAGCGCGCTTTCAGCGCTGGTGCGAAACGTCTTCCCGCTGTCGCCGAAGGGGATGATCGACCATTTGAAGTTGCGCGAGCCGGTATATCGCAAGACGGCCGCTTACGGTCACTTCGGCCGTCCCGGCTTCAGTTGGGAGAACGTGGACGCCACCGAGGCGCTGCTGGACAAATCGACGAAGTTCGAACACCGCCTCAGCAGCTGAACGCGATTCCGACGCCATCGGGCGGTGGCACCGACCGCAGGCAGCCGAACTGCTCGACGCCGGCGGTGCTGAACCGTGCCGCCGACTGGTGGGCGTAGTTCACGCAGAACAGGCCCGATTGATCGGCGCGGCAACGGTAGTCACCGAATGACAACGAGTCCCCGTTGGCCAACTCGGATCCGTTGCCGGCGACGAATGGACCCGGATCGCCGCGTGCCTCCCCAACTTGCAGGTTCGTCCCGTCGAAGTCGACCCAACCGCCTTTCCATTCGCCGTAGGCCGTCGCGGGCTGGGGCGGGGGACTGGTCAGAGCGACCAGACAGGCCAGCGCGCTGCCCGTGTGTTTGGAATCGGTCATGCAGGCGACTTTGCTCGCTTGGGCAGTGACCGCGATGTCGTTACCGAGTGATGTGACTATGTCTTCGCGCGTCGCGATGTGATAGTGGCCCGGATCAGCCGGGTGACCTGCCTCGATCCACGCGATGACGTCGGAGATCGCCGCCCCGGCGTTCGGCACGGCCGACGGTAGCGGCGATTTGCTGCCCGACGGAGCGGTGGTTGTCGTCGGAGCAGTCCCAGACGCCTGGGTGGTGGTCGGCGTCTGCCCCGAGTGACTATTGCCCCCGTGCGAGCATCCGGCAACCAGCAACGACACTGCGACCAGCGCGGCGATCCGCATTCCGCCAGGCTAGCCGCCAGACGCCCGATTTATGCGCTCCGCACGCCCTACGTTCGGAGTGTCGGCTACCGTCGGTCTATGCATGAGCGCATCGTCCGCGCGCACACAGCCACCGGCACCGTCGAAGGCTTCACTCGCGACGGCGTGAACCGCTGGCGATCCATCCCTTATGCCCAGGCGCCGGTGGGGCGGCTGCGATTCCGGGCGCCGCGGCCGGCCCAGCCCTGGTCGGGGGTGCGGCACTGCCATGGCTTCACCAACTGTGCGCCCCAGCAGCGTCGCTACACTATGGTCGGCCTCTCGGGTTTCGGAGGCAGGTACCAGCCCATGAGCGAAGACTGCCTCACCCTCAACGTCGTCACCCCCGAAAAGCCCAGCGAAGAACCGCTGCCGGTGATGGTCTTCATCCACGGCGGCGGGTACATCATGGGCAGCTCGGCTACCCCGCTGTACGACGGTGCCGCGCTGGCACGCCGCGGTTGCGTGTACGTATCGGTCAACTACCGGCTCGGCGTGCTGGGATGTCTGGATCTGTCGTCCCTGTCTGGGCCCGATATCGCCATTGACAGCAACTTGTATCTGCGGGATCTGGTGCTGGCCCTGCAATGGGTCCGCGACAACATCGCGGAGTTCGGCGGTGACCCGGGCAATGTCACCATCTTCGGCGAAAGCGCAGGTGCGTGCATTACGGCTACGCTACTGGCCGTGCCTGCCGCCGAAGGCCTGTTCGCCCGGGCGATCTCGGAAAGCCCGGCGTCGGGCATGGTGCGGTCGAAAGAGGTTGCCGCCGAATTCGCGACGCGCTTCGCTCACCTGCTCGGCGCACGCACACAGGACGCCGCCAATGCGGTGATGCAGGCATCGGCGGCTGAGTTGATAAAAACTCAACACCGCCTGATCGACCAGGGTATGCAGGAACGGTTGGGCGCCTTCCCAATTGGTCCGGTCATCGGCGACGACTGCCTGCCCATGGACCCCGTCGAGGCGATGCGGAGCGGTCGCGCGCATCGGTTGCCGCTCATTGTGGGGACCAACGCCGAAGAGGGGCGGTTGTTCACCCGCTTCCTCGGAATGCTGCCGACGAACGAATCGATGGTCGAAGAGCTGCTGGCCGACACGGAACCGGCTGCCCGCGAACGCATTACCGCCGCCTACCCGGACTACCCGGCGTCGTCGGCATGCATCCAGCTCGGCGGCGACTTCGCCTTCAGCTCGGCGGCCTGGCAGATCGCCGAGGCCCACGGCGCTCACGCGCCCACCTACCTGTATCGATACGACTACGCCCCTCGGACGCTGCGCTGGTCAGGCTTCGGAGCCACCCATGCCACTGAGTTGCTTGCCGTCTTCGACGTGTATCGCACCAGGTTCGGTGCGTTGCTGACCGCGGCGGCAGACCGGCGCGCCGCGCTGAGGGTCAGCAACCAGGTGCTTCGGCGTTGGCGTTCCTTCAGCCACACCGGGGTGCCGGGCGACGACTGGCCGCACTACACCCTCGCCGACCGCGCCGTGCTGGTCTTTGACCGCAGGTGCCGTGTCGAGTTCGATCCGCATGCGCACCGCCGGATGGCATGGGACGGCTTCTCCCTGGCACGCTGACCCTGATGGCCCCTAACACCGAGCAAGACACCGAGCAAGTCATCGAACGACCCGACGACCTCACCGCATCGTGGCTGGCCGACAAGATCGGAGCCGGAACCGTTGCCGATTTCGCCGTAGAGCGCATCGGCACCGGTCAGATGAGCGAGTGCTATCGCGTGGGACTGACCTACGCCGACCCCGGCTCTGACGGGCCACGTTCCGTGGTGCTCAAGGTCGCGGCGACCGATCCGGTGAGCCGCCAGACCGGATTGGCTCTGGGCCTCTACGAGCGCGAAGTCTGCTTCTATCGCGACGTCGCGCCGGGCATTAGCGGGCCGATAGCGCCGTGCTACCACGCCGCGGTCGACACCTCGACCGGGGTGTTCGATCTGCTGCTCGGCGACGCCGGACCCGCGGTCGTCGGCGACGAAATCGCCGGTGCTACAACCGAGCAGGCCAGACTCGGCGTTGTCGAGCTGGGACGGCTGCACGGCCCGTTGCTCGGCGATACCGCGCTGGCCGAAGCACCGTGGCTCAACCGTGAGTCGCCACTCAGCCAAGCGATGATCACCTCGCTCTATGCGGGCTTCGTCGACCGCTACGGCGAGCAGATCGCGCCGAACCATCGCCTCGTGTGTGAGCGCCTGGTGGGCGCTTTCGACGGGTATGTGGAGGCCGAAGCTGGGCAGATTCGAGGCCTGGTCCACGGCGACTACCGGCTGGACAACATGTTGTTCGGCACCGCCGGAGCCGACCGGGCGCTGACGGTGGTCGACTGGCAGACCGTTTCCTGGGGCCCCGCGCTGACCGACCTGGCTTACTTTCTCGGTACCGCGCTGCCGGCGCAGGATCGTCGCGAGCACTACGACGCATTGCTGCTGGCGTATCACGAGGCGCTGGGGCCGGAGGCGCCGATCAGCCTCGCCGAGGTCCGCGAAGGTGTTCGCCGGCAAAGCTTTTTCGGCGTGATGATGGCGATCGTCTCGTCGATGCTGGTGGAACGCACCGAGCGAGGCGACCGGATGTTCATGACAATGCTGCAACGGCATTGCGATCATGTGCTGGATACCGACGCATTGGCGGCCCTCCCAGTTGCCGCGCCGGGCGCAGCAAAGCCGGAGCCGCTGCAGCCGTGCGAGGAGGACGAACTCGCACACACCGCGACCGCCGAACCGCTGTGGAGTGAGAGCTGGTACGCCGACTTCGTTGACGCGGCGCAGGGATTGGGTGGCTGGTTCCGCATCGGCCTGATAGCCAACCAGCAGATGGCATGGGTTCACGCGCTGTTGTGCGGACCCGACCTGCCGACCGTCGCCGTCGTCGACTGCAAAGTCCCGCTGCCCTCAGACCCGTGGGCGCTGCGCACCGACGCCTTCGAGCTCGCCCACGCCGCGAGCACGCCCCTGCGGACGTATAGGGTCGACCTGCACGGGCGGGCGCAGGCTTACTCGGATCCGTCGGCGTTGTTGCGTGGCGAGCCGGGAACTCCAGTCGACATGACGATGAACTTGGAGTGGGCCACCGACGGAACGCCGTACAAGTATCGGCTCACCACGCGTTACGAGATCCCATGCACCGTAACGGGAACCGTCACGATCAGGGACACCGAGGACACCAGCTACCGTCTGGATTCCGTTCCGGGGCAACGCGACCACTCGTGGGGCGTGCGTGACTGGTGGGGCATGGACTGGATGTGGAGCGCATTGCACCTCGACGACGGCACCCACCTGCACGGCGTGAATATCCGGATTCCCGGTATTCCCGCCGTCGGTGTCGGCTACGTTCAAGGTCGCGACGGCAAGCTCACCGAGCTGGAAACAACGAGCAGCCGGGAAACGTTCGCCGACAACGGGTTACCGCTCAGTGCGACGTTGAGCCTGGACCCGGGCGAGATCAGCGGTAACGTCGAGGTGCGCGGCCAAGCACCGGTGAGCTTGACTGCCGCCGATGGACGGGTGAGCCAATTCCCGCGCGCCTGGGTCAGCGTCAGTATCGCGGACGGCCGCACGGGCGTCGGCTGGATGGAATGGAACCGCAACCTTGCGAACCGGACCGAGTGAGCGCGGTCTCCGGCACTGTGCGGTCGCCGATCGTGGTGATGGGTGTCTCCGGATCGGGCAAGTCGACGGTGGGTTCCGCGCTCGCACAACGGTTGCAAGTGCCCTTCCTCGACGCCGATACCTTGCATCGGCCCGCCAACATCGCCAAGATGGCCGCCGGTGAGCCGCTCAACGACGACGATCGCCATCCCTGGCTGGAGAAAGTCGGCCAGTGGCTGGCCAGCCACCGCGACGGCGGTGTGGTGGCTTGCTCGGCGCTCAGGCGCAAATACCGAGACCAGTTGCGTGCGCACTGCGCGCGGGTTGAGTTCTTGCACCTGCGCGGTTCACCGGAGCTCATCGGCCGCCGATTGGCAGCCAGGTCCGGCCATTTCATGCCGGCCGCACTGCTGCACTCTCAATTCGACGCTTTGGAACCGCTCGGTGCCCACGAGCGTGGGGTCGTCATCAACCTCAGCGAGGATGTCCAGGATCCCCAGGTCATCGTCGCTACTTTCCTGGCGGAATCCGCGGCCCGGCAGCACACCTGAACGATGTACGCAATCCTGGTCGCGCTAGTAGTCGCGCTGCACTTCGCCTTCGTTGGGTATGTCGTGATAGGCGGTTTCCTCGCACTGCGCTGGCCGCGCACGATGTGGCTGCATGTGCCGGCGGTGATCTGGGGGATCGCCATCAGCGCCAGGCGTGTCGACTGCCCGTTGACCTGGCTGGAGCGCTGGGCCCGCGGCAGCGCCGGAATGGCGCCGCTCCCGCCGGACGGCTTCATCGCCCACTACATCACCGGGGTCGTCTTTCCCGCCAGCTGGGTGAGCGGCGTCGAGTTCGCCACGTTCGCGGTGATCGCAGTCTCATGGGCGCTCTATTTCTGGCGCCGTAGCAAGCGGCACCGCGACGGCGCGGTCACCAGAGGTGCTTGCGATGGCCGTTGACCCGTTGTCCGACTCGTTCGCGGGCGCTGTCGGCCATGTCACTGCCTCGCGCCACTGCTTTGTCGGCGAACTGGCCGCTGTGCTGGAGGGCGGATTCCGCGAGTTCGGCCCCCCGAACCCGGGCCGTGCTGGCCAGTTTTTCGCCGCGTTTGCGCGCGGCCTTGGCCAGCGGCGCGCTTCTTTCGGCTGCCGCGCCAGCCAGTTCGCGGCCGCGCTCGGCGCCGACTTGAAGGCCTCGTACAAACCTCTCGCCGAGGTCCGAATCAAGCAGCCCGTCGTCAGACCCGGGCAGCGCCGAGGAGACTATCTCGGAAACCCGCTTCGCCGCCCTGCGACCGCGCCATCCCAGTGACGGCTTGCCCCCGGTATCGGTCGCTGCAATCACCAGCCCGCCCAAAAGGCTGACGTCGGTCAGCAACGCTTGGCGCTTCTCGGCTTTGCGCTGGGGGTCGGCCTCGTTCCAGAACATGTGGGCGCCAAGGTTGGCGGGCAGCACGGTGAGCGCCAGAGCGGCCGAGGCGAGACGGGGCATTTTGCCAGTGGCAAGCAGGATGCCACCCCCGACCTGAACGGCCGCGTTGATTTGTGCGAACGTTTCGGCGTCGGCCGGAACATTGCTGCCAACCGGGTCCGGCAATGCGCGCAAACCGTCCACGGTGGGCGCTGCGGCTTCCGCCGCCGACTTGGGGTTGAACAGTGAGTTGACTCCCTGGCCGATGAAGACCGCCGACAACAGGGGCCTCGCGATTCTGCGGATCAACATGGATGGTGGGTACCCCGCTGGTCGGCACGCAAACGGTCGGCTCACCGTTCCAGTCGCCGGCGGTAGCGATTGCGCGGCCGACGCTAGGGTGGGTCGTGTGCGGGCGTTGATCATCGTCGACCTGCAAAACGACTTTTGCGAGGGCGGCGCGCTGGCAGTGGCCGGCGGTGCCGCCCTCGCACCCGCTATCAACGACTACCTCGCCGGAGAGCCCGGCTACCACCACGTCGTGGCGACCAAGGACTCCCACATCAACCCGGGCGACCATTTCTCCGACCATCCGGATTATGCGTCGTCCTGGCCACCGCACTGCATCGCCGGAAGCCCCGGTGCCGATTTTCATCCCGACCTCGACACCACCCCAATCGAGGCGGTCTTTCGCAAAGGCGCCTACGACGCGGGTTACAGCGGCTTCGAGGGCGTCGACGAGAACGGGACATCGCTGCCCGAGTGGTTGCAACAGCGCGGGGTCGACGCGGTCGACGTAGTCGGTATTGCCACCGACCATTGCGTCCGACGCACCGCCGAGGACGCGGTACACGCCGGCTTGGCCACCAGGGTGCTGCTGGACTTGACGGCGGCCGCGGCGGCTGATTCGGCCGCGGCAGCAATGGCGGAGATGCGGACCGCCGGCATCGACGTAGTCGAGGGGTTGTAATGGTGGTGCCACTGGATCGGGAGCATCTGATCGCCGCGGTAGAGCGGTCGCCGCAGGCGGCCGCCGCGCACGACCGCGCCGGCTGGGTGGGGCTGTTCATCGCCGACGGCCGGATCGAAGACCCAGTCGGCTCACGGCCGCACCTGGGAACCGCGCAGATCGGCCGCTTCTACGACACCTTCATCGGTCCGCGTGACATCACGTTTCATCGCGATCTCGATATCGTCTTCGGCCCGGTCGTGCTGCGCGATCTCGAGCTCGAGGTGGCGATGGGTTCGACCGTGACGATGCACATCCCTGCCTTCCTGCGCTATGACCTCCGAGAAGCTAACGGCCAGTGGCAGATTGCCGAACTGCGGGCCTACTAGGAATTGCCGGCAATGATGCTGCAGTTCCTGCGAACCGGATCGCAAGCACTGTCGCCCGCCCTGCAACTGTCGCGAGGACTGTTAGGCAACCAGGGATTGCGAGGAGCCGCAGGCTTTATGACCGGCTTTCGCCGGGTGGGTGCGCGGCACAAGAAGCTAGTGGAGATATTCCTCGGCGCTAGTATGCGCGGAGACAAGTCAGCCGCTCTGGGTACGCTGTCATCAACTGCCACAATAACTTTGGGTGATAACGACCCGCTCGATGTCGCCGAACTCGTCGAGCAACTCAACGGGGCCGGCTGGGCCAAGATGAACAGCGCGGGGCCCACGGTCACGGTCTCGCTCAACTCGGGTCACGGGCGCGGCATCATGTTCGCCGATGTGGCCTGGCGAGCCAACGCGATCAAGCAGATCCGCTACTTTCCCGCCTGAGCGCATGGCAGTTCAGTGCACAACCATCAGCATTAGCGATGCGGTCGACAGCAACAAGAAGGCGCCGGGAAACGCGATGTTGTACAGGACATGGGCCCTTAGGTGCGTCACTACTGCACCGACAAAGAACAGGACCAGGCCGACGGCAGCCGCAATTCCTAAGGCCGAGAGGCCCAGCAGCCCGACGACTAGCCCGGTGGCCCCGGCCAGCTTCACCGCCCCCAATGCCGGCAACCAAGAACGCGGCACACCGACCTCGGCTGAGTTTGCCAGGACGAATCCGGCGGGAATGAGGTCGGCTACGGCGATTCCGGCGGTGATGATCGCGGTAGTCAGCGTGATCACGACGTATACGGTATGCATTTGGATCAATCCGTTTCCCATCGGTCAATTCGTTGGGGTGCAGCTGTTTCCGCAGCGGCGAGCCGAATGGCCGCAGAGCCCGGTGCGGCGCACAATCGATAGGGTCATGGTGCTTGTCATGGTGCTGGTCTCCTTTGCGACAGAGAGTTCGATGGATGCGGTCATCTTCTTGACGACTCCTGTGCAGAAAAGGTGACCCAATGAGCGCACCAAAACATCTGGTCGATCTCGCGGATCTGGCGCAACGGTTTGACGCAGATCGCCGACACCTGAGGTCGGTC
>Ga0187769_10002482_pt1 | contig 10820 bp, 12 predicted proteins | sample 0116_SJ02_MP02_1_FD_133140 | JGI IMG/M metagenome (GOLD analysis project Ga0187769, IMG submission 133140) | Tropical peat soil microbial communities from peatlands in Department of Meta, Colombia - 0116_SJ02_MP02_10_MG | ecosystem: Environmental > Terrestrial > Soil > Wetlands > Peat | place... | reverse complement strand
CTTTATCACGTCACCAGGCTCGGCGTGCCGGTCGTCATCGCCCGGCCGGAGTTGAAGCCGGTCGAATTCGCCGACGCGCATTTGTTCGTGCATCGCGATTCGCCCCAGGAGCAGCCGACGACCGCGCCATCGGCATCATCGGCGCCCGGCGCAGCGTCCGTCGCGGACGATGCGGCGCCGGCGGCTGCGCTTGGCTTGCGCGTGAGCGGTCCGCGGTCCGCCTCTGCGGCGCCCGAACCGGCCGTTCCTGACGCGGCGGCGCCTGCGGTGGCGCCGCCGCCCCCGGTCGCGGCGCCGCCGAAGCCCCCAAGCAAGGCGCCGATCGCAATCTTCATCAGCCGCAAGGAGAAAAAAATCTACGTGCGGCAGGATTTCGAACCGCTGTTCGACGCCGCCGTTACCATCGCCGACCCGGATAAGCCGCTCGGCACGCATGTCTTCACCGCGCTGGCGTTCGCCGGCGCGGAGCGCACCACATTGCGCTGGGACGTCGTCTCGCTGCCCGGCGAACCGCCGAAATGGGCGCGCGCTGCAGCGGACCAACGGCGTGACGACCGGCACGGTAGAACACGGCGCGAAGCGGAGAGCAGGGAAAAGCCTGGCGTCGCGCCGCCGGCGCAGACGCCGGCCGAAGCGCTGGCTCGGATCGAAATCCCGCAAAGCACGATCGATTTCATTTCCGGGCTGACGGTTCCCGGCTCGACGCTGATCGTGTCGGACGAAGGCCTCGGCGACGAAACCGGCGAGGGTACGAATTTCATCGTCGTGACGCGCTGAACCGAGGTGGGTTGAGCGCGACCACACCCGCCGCTAGGCTGCGCCGGGCTCGATTGCGGTCGGCGGGTGAGACCGGCCGTTCAGCTTGAAGGAGGATCGCTTGGGTAAGCATTTTACGTTGACGGCATCGGACAGTTTCAAACTTGGCGCCTACCGCGCCGATCCGGCCGGGAAATCCAAGGGCGGCATCGTCGTCATTCAGGAAATCTTCGGCGTCAATCATCACATTCGCGCGGTCTGCGATCGCCTCGCCGCCCGAGGCTACACCGCGGTAGCGCCGGCGGTGTTCGACCGCCAGCAGCGCGACTTCGAATGCGGTTACACGCCGGATGAAATCGCCAATGCGCGCAAATTCGTCGCCAATCCCGATTGGGGTGCGATGATGCGCGACGTCCAGGCCTCGATCGACGAACTCAAGAAGGAAGGTCCGGTGGCGATCGCCGGCTTTTGCATGGGCGGCAGCATCGCCTTCCTCGCCGCCTGCAAGCTCAACGGGTTGTCCTGCGCGGTGGCGTTCTATGGCGGCAATATCGCCAAGAACGCGGACGAGAAGCCGAAGGTGCCGACGCAGATGCATTTCGGCGAAAAGGACGCCTCGATCCCGATGAGCGACGTCGAGATGATCAAGCAGAAGCGCGGCGGCGATTGCGAAATCTTCGTCTATCCCGACGCGCAGCACGGCTTTAATTGCGAGGAGCGCGGCAGCTATAACGAAGCCGCCGCCAAGCTGGCGCGCGAACGGGCGCACGCCTTCGTCGAAAAGCATCTGAAGTAGCATCGCCGCGGGCGGAGCGAAGCATGTCGCGTCGGAACGGCGCCGCCGGCCACTTGTGGCTGGTCGGCCTGCTCCTCTTTCTCCCTCTGTTCGCCCGCGCCGACGATTATCCGTCGCGGCCGATCCACCTGATCGTCACCTCGCCGGCCGGGTCGCTGGTCGATGTGATCGGCCGCCTCGTCGGCGAAGGATTAAGCGCGCGGCTTGGTCAGCCGGTGGTGGTCGACAATCGTCCGGGCGCCATGTCGCAGCTCGGCACCGACGTGCTGGTGCACGCCGATCCGGACGGCTATACCCTGATGATCGGCCCAGTCGAACTGACGCTGCTGCCGCTTCTGAAAAAGAACTATCCCTACGATCCGACGCGCGACATTACGCCGGTGGCGCTGGTGACGACGTCGTGGACGGTGTTTGCGATTTATCCGGGGCTACCGGTGCAGACGCTGCCGCAATTCGTCGATTACGCGAAGGCGCGCCCCGGCAAGCTGCGCTACGGCAGCGGCGGCGTCGGCGGCGCGCTGCACATTGCCGTCGAAATGCTCAAGCTCAAGACCGGCATCGATCTCATCCACGTGCCCTATCGCGGCGGCGAGCAGGCGGCGACCGACGCCATGGCCGAACAGATCGAGATGGTGTCGATGGGACTCGCCAGCGCCCGGCTTGCCGCCGGCGGCAAATTGCGTCTCTTGGCGCAGACCGGCCCGCGTCGGCATCCGCTGTTTCCCGAACTGCCGACCACCGCCGAATACGGATTGTCCGAAGTGCGCATGGACACCTGGTTCGGCCTCATAGCGCCGCCGAAGACGCCGGACGCGATCGTCGCCCGCCTCGACGGTGCCGTTGCGGACGTTGAGAAGGAGCAGAGCTTTCGCGACAATCTCGCCAAGATCGGTTGCACGAAGGCCTACCTGCCGCACGACGAGTTCTCAGGCTACATCGCCGCCGACCTGAAGAAATGGCAAGCGCTCATCCCCGCCATGGGCATTGCGCAAATCGAGTGAAGCACGGCAAGTGAAGGAGTCATCCGCAATGGCAACGCAACAGGCTTGGCCGAACGGCAAGAAGATCGCGGTGTCGGTGACCGTGATGTTCGAGACCTGGTCGGAAGGCGCCGCGCCGAACTATTCGGTGCAGACCACGCATCTGAAATCCGGCACCGTCGATCACGCCAGCAAGGCATGGTCGACCTATGGCGGACGTGTCGGCGTGTGGCGGCTCATCCGCCTGCTCGACCGCTTGCAGATTCCCGCGACCTTCTTCGCCAACGGCCGCTGCGCCGAGGACTATCCGGACGCGGTGAAGGCGATCGTCAAATCCGGGCACGACATCGGCGGCCACGCCTATGTGCAGGATCAGCTGCTCGCTTACATGTCGCTCGACGACCAGGAAAAGACCATCCGCAAGAGCGTCGATCTGTTGGAAGCCGTCGGCGGCAAGAAGGTGACGGGTTGGGGCAGCCCGGTGGTGGCATTTACCCCGGAGACAAATGGATTTTTGGCCAAGGCCGGGTTGAAATGGACCTGCGACGTGACCTATGCCGACCTGCCGATCCGCATTCATACGCCGCACGGCGTCATCGCCGGCGTGCCGACCACGGATTTTTCCGACAACCGCGTCATGCGGGCGAGCCCGCGCGATCTGTTCGACGCCTATAAGGGCACCTTCGACTATCTGTCCGAGTGCGAGCCGATGTCGCTTCTGGTCATGGTCATCCATTGCCAGTTCGGCGGCCGGCCGCTGATGACGGCGGTGGTGCAGGACATTCTGCGTTATGTCGGCAAATCGCCGGACGTCTGGTTCGCGCGTCACGAGGAACTCGCCGACTGGGCGCTCGCCTCGGGCGTCGACGAGCACACGTACAGGAGTCGGTATTTCAGTTAGCAGACGACGGAGCTCGGACGACAGAGGACAGATGGAAGAATCACGTTTTCCGCCGCCTGTCGTCCGTCATCTATCCTCCGTCAGAACCAGCGTTCCTGCACCTGGATCGTATCGCCCGGGCGGACCGGCGCGGCGACCGGCGTGCGGAAGCGGTACACCTGGCCGCCGTAGTTGCGGCTGACGATCACCGATTTGCGGTCGCCACGCGGCCCGAAGCCGCCGGCGATCGCCACCGCGGTTTCCACCGTCATGTTGGCGACGTAGGGGTACTGGCCCGGCTGGGTCACCTCGCCGAGGATGAAAAACGGCCGATAGGCTTCGATTTCGACCGCGACATGCGGTTCGCGAACGAAGCCCTGGCGAAGAAGATCGGCGATACGGACCGAGAGCTGATCGGTGGTCAGGCCGCGCGCTGCTACCGTGCCGATCAGCGGCATGTCGAGATTGCCGCTGGCGTCCAGCACGAAGGAGTTGGTCAGTCCCTCCTGGCCGAATACGACGATGCGCAGCCGGTCGCCGGAGTCGAGCGTGTAGGGCCACTGCGCCGTCGGCGCATAGGGAGAGGAAGCGTAGGAATAGGCGGCGGGCGTCGCCGCAACGGAGGCGGGCGCAGTCGGCGCTGCGGCCGTCATATAAAGCGGCCGCGAAGCGGGAGCCGCGGCGTAAGCGGGCGCGGGAGGTGGAGCGTAGGCCGGCGCCGCTGCGTAAGCGGGTGCGGGGGCCGTGGCGTAGGCTGGCGCCGCGGCGTAACCCGGTGCCGCCACGGTCATAGTCGGCGCTGCCACGGTCATGGTGCGTGCGGCCGCCATGCCATAGGTGGGGGCAGCAACCGGCACGTAGCTCGCCGGAGCCGCGCCATAGATCACATTGTCGATGCCTTGCGGGGCCGGCACGGCCGCCATTTGAACGCGCATCACGGGGTTTCGCGCGCATCCCCCGGCCGCTATGGCGAGGGCAAACATCAACGGTAGAGGGCGGGTGACCCGCATAGGCGCAATCCGACCCCGTTCGAGCCAAGTCTCGAGCCAAGCCTGAGGTCCGATTAACGCCGGGTATGGTTAACAAACCCTCACCGGAAGGGCCTCCCGCCCCGCATCGCAGGGGTGGACGCATAGTGGAGGGGAGGCAATTACAGGGAGCAATTACTCGGTGCTGCCCCGCCGGGTGGCAGTCAGCCAGTCCGAAACAGCCAGTACCAGCATGACCAGGGCGAACACGGTGGGGAAGGCCAGCACCCACATCAGTGTCGCCGCGTCGTGGTGCTTTTCCAGATCGAAATACCAGGCCAGCGCATCGACCGCGGCGATGCCGACGATCGAGCCCAGGAGCTTCTGCTTGAGCGCGCCAAAGTCGACCTGGGTCAATCCCTCCGGCCAGTCCGGATGCGCGCCGATGTCGATACGGCGGATGAAATTTTCAAAGCCGGAGAAGATCACGATCAGGATGAGATTGGCGGTCAGCGTCAGGTCGACCAGATTGAGCACGCCGGTGACGACGTCGTGCCAGTCCAGCCGCGGCGCCTGCACCGCGAGCGCGAACAGGTCGGTAAAGAAGCGGTAGATCAGCAGCAAGAGGCAAATCAGCATGCCGAGCAGGAACGGCGCCAAGAGCCAGCGGCTGAAGAACAGACACGCCTGGATGTAGCGTCCGTCGGGCCAGCGCATAAATAGTCTCCGCCTTGGGTTGCCGTTCTTAAGCCGCCACGCCGGTTCCGATCGGGCAGCTCACGCCGGTGCCGCCGAGGCCGCAGTAGCCGTGCGGATTCTTGGCGAGGTATTGCTGGTGGTAATCTTCCGCGAAATAGAACGGCGGGGCGTCGCGGATTTCGGTGGTGATTCCGCCCATGCGCGCGGCGGCGAGCGCCCCAGCGTAAGCCGTTTTCGAGGCTTCCGCGGCGGCGCGTTGCGCCGGCGAAAAGACATAGATGCCGGACCGGTATTGGGTGCCGATATCGTTGCCCTGGCGCATGCCCTGCGTGGGGTCGTGGCTCTCCCAGAAGGTCTTGAGCAGCCGCTCGTAGGGGATTTTTTTCGGGTCGAATACCACCAGCACGACTTCGTTATGCCCGGTGCGGCCGGAGCACACTTCTTCGTAAGTCGGATTGGGTGTGTGCCCGCCGGCATAACCGACCGCGGTGACATAGATGCCGTCGCCGAGCTCCCAGAATTTGCGCTCGGCGCCCCAGAAACAGCCGAGCCCGAACATCGCCAGCTCCAGCCCCTCGGGGTACGGGGCTTTGAGTGTACGGTTATTGACGAAATGCTGCCGCGCCGTGGGGATCGGCGTCGCGCGCCCCGGCAGCGCTTCGTCGGCGGCCGGCAGTTCGAGCATTTTGCGGAATGAAAACATGGCGGCGCCTCCTGATCGGGAGATGGATCGGCGGAAATATAAACGCTATGCGGCGAGCGTGCATCGCCACCGCCGATCACGTTCTATCAACTGTTTCCTCCCCCTTGTGGGGGAGGGCAGGGAGGGGGGTCGCGCGGTTTAGGCGCGTCGACATTGACGCTTCACCTTGCCACCCCCACCCCTGACCCCTCCCCGCAAGGGGGAGGGGAACACAACCTTTCCCCTGCCGCCTTTGCCCCTTATTGTGCCCGGCAGAATCGCGTTGGAGACCCAAATATGCTTCGCATGCTCGCCCTCGCCGGCGCGGTGGCCGGCGCCGTCGCCGTCGCCGCCGTAACCGCGGTCGCGCAGCAGCCAGCGGCATCCCCGCCGCCGGCGCCGCTGCCGCCCTACGGGCCGCCGCTCACCATCGATCAAGCCAAGCGCGTGATGGCGGCGGCCGAGCTCGAGGCGATCAAGAATTCCTGGCAGGTGGCGATCACCATTCTCGACAGCGGCGGCAACATGGTGATGTTCCACAAGCTCGACAACACGCAGCTGTCCGCCATTTCGACCTCGGCGGGCAAGGCGCGCACCGCGCTCGAATTCAAGCTGCCGAGCAAGGCGCTCGACGACGCCATCGCCGCCGGCGGCGCCGGCATGCGGCTTCTGGCGCTCAAAGACATCACGCCGCTGCAGGGCGGCCTCCTGATCCTGGTCGACGGCCGCATCCTCGGCGCCATCGGCGTGTCCGGCGCGCTCTCCGCGCAGGACGATCAGGTCGCCAAGGCCGGCGCCGACGCGCTGGCCAAGTCGGGGATGTGATATTTCCCCTCTCCCGCCAGGGGAGAGGGATAAGTAAATTAGGGCATGGCGAAAACTAAACACGACGCATCGTCGTCCGACGCCGCCCCGCCCGCCGACGCGCAAATCCTCGCCGGCGATCTGACGCTGCACGAATTGTTTCAGCGCCAGGCCGCCATGCTGGAGCGCGCCGACCTTAGCGAGGAGCAGAAGCAATCGATTCTGATCGGCATGAGCTGCCCGTGCTGCGGTGCCGGCGGCTTTTCGTTCACGGCCAAACTCAAGCGCGCCAAATAAGCGGCAGCACACAAATTCATCGCCATCCCGGGAGTTAAGTCATGCGACTGGAAAGCTTCGTGCAGGGCCAATGGACGCCGGGCAAAGCCGCGGTCGAGGTGAGGAGCGCGGTGACCGGCGAGGTGGTCGCGGCGGCTACCGGCGGCGGTCACGATATGGGCGCGGTGCTGCGCTATGCGCGCGAGGTCGGCGGCAACAAGCTGCGGCAAATGACATTCCATCAACGCGCCGACGCTTTGAAAAAGCTCGCCTCTTACCTCAACGAGCGCAAGGAAGAGCTTTTCAAGCTGTCCTTCGCCGCCGGCGCCACCCGCATCGACAGCATGATGGACATCGACGGCGGCATCGGCACCGTGTTCGTCTATGCCTCGAAAGGCCGCAAGGAACTGCCCGACGGCAAATTCCTGATCGACGGCGGCGCCGAGCCGCTCGCCAAGGAGGGCACCTTCGTCGGCCGCCATATCGTGACGCCGCTCAAAGGCGCCGGCGTCCACATCAATGCCTTCAATTTTCCCTGCTGGGGCCTGTTGGAGAAGCTCGCGCCGGCGTTGCTCGCCGGCGTGCCGGTGGTGTCGAAGCCCGCCACTGTCACCGCCTATGTGGCGCACGCGCTGATGCGCATGATCGTCGACTCCGGCGCGCTGCCGGACGGCGCGCTGCAATTCGTCGTCGGCCCGATCGGCGACCTGTTCGATCATCTGACCTGCCAGGATGTGGTGTCGTTCACTGGGTCGGCCGATACCTCGCAAAAGCTGCAGCGCCACCCGGTCATCGCCCGCGAATCCGTGCGCTTCATCGCCGAGCGCGACTCGGTCAACGCCGCCATCCTGGCGCCGGACGCCGCGCCCGACACGCCCGAATTCGACCTGTTCGTCAAGGAAGTCGCCAAGGAGATGACGGTGAAGGCCGGGCAGAAATGCACCGCCATCCGCCGCGCCTTCGTGCCGCGCGCGCAAATCGACGCCGCGATCGCCAGCCTGCGCGAACGTCTCGCCAAGGTGAAGATCGGCGATCCCGCACTGGAAGGCGTGCGCATGGGTCCGGTGGTTGGACTCGAGCAGCGCCGCGACGTGCTCGATCGCGTCAAGGACTTGCGCAAGGAAGCGGAACTGGTCGCCGGCGATCCGGACAATTTTTCGGTCGAAGGCGCCGACAAGACGCGCGGCGCCTTCATCCCGCCGCTGTTACTCCATTGCGCCGATCCGCTGCACGCCGCCGCCGTGCACGCGGTCGAGGCCTTCGGCCCGGTCTCAACGGTGATGCCGTACGACGGGCTCGAGGAGGCCATCGCGCTCGCCAACCGCGGCGATGGCTCGCTGGTCGCCTCGGTCTATACCCACGACGCGGCGACCGCCAAGGACCTGGTATTCGGGGTCGGCGCGTTCCACGGCCGGCTCGTCATGATCGACCGCGACTGCGCCAAAGAGCAGACCGGCCATGGCGCGGCCATGGCGCATCTCGTCCACGGCGGCCCCGGCCGCGCCGGCGGCGGCGAGGAGCTCGGCGGGCTGCGCAGCCTGCACAATTACATGCAGCGCACCGCGCTGCAGGGCAGCCCGGCGATGCTTACGGGGATTACGGGGGCGGGGTAGGGTAGGCTAACACCCTTTCAAATACTCTTGGGCCTTCGCGCGAGTCGCGAATCGTCGCCACACTCGATAGTCGGCGTAATGCCCAGCGCTTTTCGGCGAACGCAAAACAACAAATTCATCACCGTCTGGCACAATCACTTTCGTAAGATCGTCGCTGTTGTAGGGCGACATATGCCGAGCGCCGCATCGACGACAATCGTCATCGCACATGCGGGACCACTCGTCGGTCCAACGGCGTCCGCAGCGAGCGCACTTGTAGTAATTGCGATACCAAGCCATCGGCAATCCTCGGGTTGGATCAGTCTCCTGTTCGCAAGCGGTAATAGCCACGAGAGATGAAATCGAGATAGTCGCGATCTCTCAGGAATTGAAGCTGTTGACGAATTTTCGGCTTGACGTTTCCGCGATTATGCACTTGACAAAGGATATGCTATGGGTTGGGGGTTCCGGCCGAAATTGGCCTCCAGCTAGGCTGTCGTCTTTGCCTGTCGGCGTTTGCGTCGTTTTCGGAGCTTCTTTTCGTATTTTTCCCAGCCCCCCTCCGGGGGCTTCACTTGAATGGCGCGTTTCATCGCATCGTCGAATCTCATCGGGACTTTGAGCGGCGGTTCGCGGGTTCCTTTAGCCGTCATTTGTAGATGTCCTTCCGATGGCCTATGTCGAGAACGACAATCTGATCTGGATTGTTTCGTATCGAATAGAGAACTCGGTAGTCACCTTCAAGTGCATAGTCGCGGACGTTTCTATTTTCAGGATACAGCCGACTTAATCGATCCTCAAACGCATATACATCGGCGATCTGAAACTCTGTTTTTCCAAGATCTTCGACGCATTTCATTACCTCGACCAGCCAGCCTCGCGCCTCTTGCCCTTGGTCCCGTAGAAATAGGGTCCGGTTCCATTGCGCGAGTACCGAGCCCTTGGGTTCGATTAGTTCATTCCGGACGATGTAGATTTTGCCGGATTGCGGAATTTGACTGAGCAAGGTATTGGAACCGATCCATCCCGCGCGACGCGCCGTCAATGCTAAAGGCTTACGCGCCTCGATGATTTCGCGTACAAAGAAGTGCTTCGGAACGACGAAAAAATTCGTGACGCTTAACTTGCTAAAATCATAATTCATAAGAAACAGATTGGGGTTGTTATTAGCGGCCAAGCGCTCACATTTTGTCTTGAACGCTCCGTCCAGCACCTTCCTGCCAAATTGGGTCTTTTGGCTTTTTAGTTCGTATTCCTCTTTGCATGCGATGCAATGAAAGTCCGCGACTGGGCTGTTGTTCGGAAAGGGATTTATCTTTGGAGCGCCGCAGTTGGGACAATACGCCCAGGCGCTCACCCACTGCTCCGTCCAGGCTCGCGCGCTTTGCGAGCCACTCGAATACGGTGTTTGACTTTCCTCGAAGCCGAGTTTCATCGAAGGATAGATAGCACATCACGACGCCCCGCGACGCCCCGCCGCAGAGATGAACGCGATGTAACGAAACCGCGCTGCCAATCCTCGCGTTTTCCTCCAAAGGGCGAATGGTTCGCAAACGACAAGGAGGACTTTCATGACAGCGCAAACTACTCTCGCACTGGCCGCCGCATTGGCGCTGGCCGGCGCCGTGTCGGCGTCGGCGGCATCGTCGTCGCCAATGGCTGCATCCGCGGCGAAGACCGCCACCGCGGCGCCGAAGCCGAGCGACAGTCTCAGTCTCTCAAGTGAGCAGCAAAGGACCGCCTGGCGCGATCTGAACCGGCCGGCGCTCGATCAGTTCGGGCCGTCCGGATTCATCGTCAGCGAAGGCGCGGTGCTGCCAGAGAGCATAACGACGGAGGCGATACCGAACGAGGTGGCGCACGCCATCCCGGCACTGTGGCCGTATGTGTTTGCGATGGTGCAGCACCAAGTGGTGATCGTGAACCCGTCCGACCGCAAGATCGCCGAGGTCATCAGCGGCTAGCGCATCTTTCCCCTCCCGCCCACGCGCGCAGCGCGCGGTGGGGAGGGTCGCCGCGAATGAAATGAGCGGCGGGGTGGGGGGCACTTCAAATCCGCTCCCCCCACCCCGGCTCATGTCGCTACGCGACATTCGCCGACCCTCCCCGCCGCTCCGCGGGGGGAGGGAAGCTGCGCGCCGCTTTGCTTCGGTTATTCCTCCGGCGGCGGCTTGGCCTCGTGCAGGCGGGCGATGCTGGCGACAACGCCCGCCACTTCGTCGTCGTCGAGCGGCGGCCGGCATCGGGCGCGATTCCAGGCCAGCATCAGTTCGAGCGCGACCTGCGGATCGACGCCGTGCCAGAGCAAATGGCCGGTGAGCGAGGCGACGGTGGTGTTGCGCTCGCCTTCGGCGACGCCGTCGCGCACCAGCGCCCGCCAGTCGGCG
>Ga0187769_10002480_pt1 | contig 10823 bp, 7 predicted proteins | sample 0116_SJ02_MP02_1_FD_133140 | JGI IMG/M metagenome (GOLD analysis project Ga0187769, IMG submission 133140) | Tropical peat soil microbial communities from peatlands in Department of Meta, Colombia - 0116_SJ02_MP02_10_MG | ecosystem: Environmental > Terrestrial > Soil > Wetlands > Peat | place... | reverse complement strand
CTCCGTGGAAGGTGGAAGTGCCGCCTTTCAATACGGCGTTGATGTTGCCGCCGCCGTTGCGCCCCTGGGTCGCGTCGTAAAGGCTGGTCGAGACCTTGAATTCCTGGATGTCGTCCGGGTTGGGGACCGGTGTATACGTGAGTTCTCCGAACGCATAGTCGGAGGCGGAAATTCCCTCGATCAGATAGTTGTTGTTGTCTTCTCTGCCGCCGTTGACGTCAATACGCACGTCGCCGCGGCCGAGCGAAGCGGCGTTGTTCAGGTTGGCTGTAGCGCCCGCCGAGAGGTCGAGCAGTTGCTGGAAATTCCGCGTGGCCAGCGGAAGTTCCGTGATCGTGGTCGCTACGATCGATTCTCCCGTGGTGGCGTCGGTCGTGTTCACGGTCTCCGCTTCCGACTGCACCTCTACGATTTCTTTCACCGTTGACGGTCTTAGCGATGCGTTGATCCGCGCAGTTTCGGTGATCAGCACGGCAATGCCGGTAAGTTTGGTGGTCGCAAATCCAGCGGCGCTCACTTCGACCGAGTAGTTGCCAACGGGCAGCAATGTAGCCGTGAAAGCGCCGGAGGTGTCGGTCGCGAGCGTGCGCACCGCCTCGCCCGTGGCTTCACTAACGATTCTCACGCTCGCGCCGGCTACGACCGAGCCCGAAGCGTCTCGAACGGTGCCAGCAATCGCTCCGGTGGCGCCGCCTTGGCCGAGGGCGAGCGAATTCCACCACAGGGCCAACAACAATAAAAAAAGATTCCGCAGGGTCGACATACAAATCTCCTCATCGAACAAGAATGGTCTTGAAGATAAAATGTCATGGATTATATACGCTTTAGGCGCTCACGCGGCAGAAAAAAACATCGTGGCGGAATTCCCTTAATTAATCCTAATCTCGACTGGCCCCGCTCCGGGGGGGAGCAGCCCCATCCTTTTTGAGAAATGTCTTCCTAAGCGGAGCGGATGTTGCGCAGAGCGCAACATCCGCGGAGTCGAGGGATCCCTACTCTCATCCGCGGGCTAATTCCGCGCGAGCCGCCTTTACTTCTGCGTGGGCGCCTGATTCTGAGGGACTGTTGGCGGGGTTGACGGAGCCTGTTTCGCTGGCGCACTCGTCTGTGCCGGCTTTACGCCCGAAAGCACCGACGAAGGCCCGGTCTTCCTCGATGCATAGATAGAAAGTGTGATCGATGTGATCATGAAGATGATCGCCGACCATGTGGTAGCGCGGGAAAGCGCCGAGGCCGCGCCCCGGGGTCCGAAGGCCGTCTGGCTGCCCTGCCCTCCAAACGCCGCGGCCAGATCGCCGCTTTTGCCGCTCTGCAGCAACACCACGGCAATCAAGAACAGACAGACGATGATGTGAACAATCGTGATCAAAATTGTCATAACAACAAAACTCCGTTCGGGGCGTTGCCCGCCTTAACTTCTTTTTCCCGTTTTCAATGAGACGCGGGAATCAACCGGATGGCGCGGGAAGAGCTACGCCTGCCCCAAACACATCCTCAGCATTCCTGTAGAGCGCCGGAGCGCTCTTCTTGGCTGCTAACTCATTGTAGGGCACCGAAAACGGCCTGTAAACACGCCCTTCGCGGCTCAAGGCCAAGCGCTCGAAGGCTGGAGTCCGGGGCATCGGCCGCCAAGCTCGTCACCGTAGGTTTCGAAGGAGGCTGCTAGCGCTCAATCCTCACCGATTTCAGAACCACGTCCTTGTTCGGCCGATCCTGTCGATTTTTGGGCACTTTTGAAATCTTCTCCACCACCTCATACCCCTCAACGACCTCGCCAAAAATGGTGTGCTTGCCTGTGAGCCATTCGGTGTTTGCAACCGTAATGAAGAACTGGGAGCCGTTGGTGTTGGGGCCGGCGTTAGCCATGGCGAGTTTGCCGGGTTCGTCGAAGCGATGCGGTGAACCCTTGGTCTCGTCTTCAAACTGATAGCCAGGGCCGCCGAAACCGGTACCCATCGGGTCTCCACCTTGGATCATGAAGTCAGGGATGACGCGGTGAAAGATGGTTCCATGGTAGAGAGGATCTGTCGTCTTCTTGCGCGTCGTCGGGTGCGTCCATTCACGCTTTCCCTCAGCGAGCTCGACGAAATTGGCAACAGTTTTGGGCGAATCCTTTTCAAACAAGCGGCAAACGATTGTGCCCTCGCTGGTTTCAAACACAGCATAAGTTCCGGGTGTGCGGGTCATAGGCTCCTTTCGGATCGATTAAAGTGTTCCTTACTTAAGTGTTCCTTACTTCTTGGTAGATCTCGCCTTTGGTCTTGGGAAAACTCTGATTTCCTTTGGAAGACGATGATTAACTCCCTTCGAACTTCTGTGTAACCCTGTGCACCCTGTGGTTTGCGCTCTTCGTCGGCCCATAATCGGAGCTCCCCTGGGCAGCGTCCCGTCCCTTCCCTTTTACAAAGGCGATAACTCGTCTTCTTCCTTTCTCTCCTTTTTGCCGGCTGCGAGCCGCTGCTCCAGGAATTCGCGCGCCAAGTCCTTGCCTCCGATGCCAAAGGCAATCGCCAGGCCGAGCATGATGGCGCCAAAAGCAGTGCCGAAAGCGATCAGCATCGTCTGTTCCGCTACGCCTAACACTTCGAACACCATCGACAGAGCGAAGATGCTGATGATGACGCGGATCGAAGTGCTCAGCATCCGCGACGACCGGACATTCGCATTGACTGCTGCCAACAATGCCGCACGGGAGAAGAAATTGGCTGCCAGGAATCCAAAGAAGAGAATCACCAACGCCGCAAACAAGCGAGGCAGGAAGAGAAAAAACCGCGAGATATATTCCTGCAACCCGGCGATGCCGAGAACGCTGACACCTAACAAGACAAAACCAACCCAGGCGACCCAAAAGACGAAGCGGCTTGCCAGTTCGGTGGAAGTGGGCAGAGCGGCCTGATGCAGCAACTGGCTGGCGCCCGAATTTTCCGAGAGCTTGGAGAATTTTGTCAGGCGCAGCGCGCTCCGCACGATGACTTTCAACAAGTATGCGATCACCCATCCTACGAGGGCAATGACCAGCATCACGATCAGCCGGGGCAAGTAGTGCGCAAAGTCCCGGACCATCTGCTGAAAGGCTTGCGTGAGTTCGGTGATGATGATTTCCCGCATTGAAGGACCTCACTTTCTGGCTTCATTTGTCCAGACTTCGAGCAAATACGGCTTCAGGCGTTCGAACTCGCCGCACAAAGACTCCTCACGTGTTTCAATGTCGTCCCCGGTGCCATTTCGATTTTCCAGAAGAAAGGTCAAACTCCGGCCGCGATAAAGAGGAACTAGGGCCTGAACGATGTGGTCGCGATTGATGATGGACTTGTGATAAGAGGCCGCGAACTCAAAGATGGTTTTGGCCCACACCTCGGCAGGAAAGTTGAAGTCGCCAAGCCCGAGAGCTGCGATCCGTTGCAATTCGGCGAGCGTGGGAACGGAGAGGATCGACTGCAAGACTGGCTGCAACTGAGCAACGCCGTCGGAATACATTTCGCGCAGGCGCTTGCGGTTGACGCGGACAAAATGCGGAACGATTTCAGGTAGTGAGCCGAGCGTGGCCAGAGGCTGGGAACCGGTGATGGTGCTCCAGAGGGGAAAATTACCGTCGAGAGATGCAAACAGGGCACCGACGGTTCGGCGCATGACCGCGACCAGATCGCCGGCGCTGCGTCCCGGCGGCGCTTTTGTTCCGAGGAACGACTGGCAGACGCGGTATTTGCCGGTGATGGCAGCGATGGTGAGGGAGATTTCAGCGCCCAGCCTGCTCGACTCATCGCTCCATGTTTCTTTGTCAAGAAAATCGGTTGCGAGGCGACCGGAGATGGCAAGCTCGGAGGCGTACGGCTCACGCACACGGCAGCCGTAGATGGCGCGAGTCATGGGATAAAGCAGGTCCCGCATGAGAGCGCCTTCGAACCTCTGCCGGCGATAGATGGGAGAGACCAGATCGTAGTTGTCGGTATAGATGGGCCGGACGAGACGTTCGAGCCACTCGGGCTCGATGGTGGTTGCATCGGGAGAAATCAGGACACAGGCGCGGGCGCGCAGCAGATCGGCGGCGGCGAGGATGGTGCGCAACGCCAAACCCGGGTCGGGCGTCTGAGCGTAGCGCGTGCTGATGGCATGCAGGGTGCGCAACGTGACCAGATTGGTGACGCGGCGCACGTCGTCGATGGAGGCGCCAGTTACGAGATCCGGTGTGCCATCGTGCGATCCGCCGTCGGCGTTGATGATGGCGGCTCGTTCGCGGGGAAAGCAGCGGAGAATACCGGCCTGAATGGCGTGAATGACGGGCTCGATGGTCTTGGCATCGTTGTGGGTGGAGAGACCAACGACGATGTCGACCTCGCCCACGTTCATGAGCTGGCGAAGAAAATCATCGGTTAAAAGCGTCTCTTCCGCCAATTCAACCTCCGGTTAGGTGTTGGGTCTCAGGTGTCAGGTCTCAGGAAAACCGGCAGAATTTTGAGACGCAACACACTGACTTCTGAGACCTGACTCCCGAGACCTGACTTCTGAGACCTGACACTTGAGACCCGACCCCTGATCTTCAGATACGCCGCAGCCGGAACCAGAAAAACTGGTACGGACCCATCGTTAAAAGGTACGGCAGATCGCCGATGCGAGGGAAGAGATTCTTGCCAAACATTTCAATCAGGATGTTGCCCTTGTAGCGCCGCAGATCGAGTTCGACCGCTTGCGCGGCGCTGGAGAGGTTGTTGACTACCAGGATCGTTTCCCTGCCCAACTGCCGGATATATGCCAGGACGCGGTGATTGGCGGGATAAAGGAATTCGATGCTGCCCGAGCCAAACACCGGATTCGAGCGGCGAATCTCAATCATGTGCTTCATCCAGGAGAGCAGCGAATGGGGCGTGCGCTTTTGCGATAAGACATTCACCGCCTGATAACCGTAAACCGGGTTCAGGATCGGCGGCGAGTAGAGGCTCTCGGGATCCGCTGCGGAGAAACCACCGTTCCAACCGCCGCTCCACTGCATGGGAGTTCGCACACCGTTGCGATCGCCGAGATAAATATTGTCGCCCATGCCGATCTCGTCTCCGTAGTAGATGATCGGAGTTCCGGGCAAGGACATGAGCATGCCATTCATCAACTCGATGCGGCGCCGATCGTTGTCGAGCAGAGGCGCAAGACGCCGGCGAATACCGAGATTGAGGCGCATCGCCCTGTCGCGCGCGTAGAGGTCGTACATGTAGTCGCGCTCCATATCGGTGACCATCTCCAGTGTCAGCTCGTCATGGTTGCGCAGGAAGAGGCACCACTGGCAGGAAGCGGGAATCTCCGGCGTCTGCTGCAGGATTTCGGTGATGGGCTTGCGGTCCTCCAGGCGCAGACCCATGAACATGCGCGGCATCAGGGGAAAGTGAAAGGCCATGTGAAATTCGTCGCCATCGCCGAAGTAGGGACGAAGATCGGCTGGCCACTGGTTGGCCTCGGCCAATAACATCGTGCCGGGAAACTCCGCGTCGACTCGCTTGCGAAGATCCTTGATGATGGCGTGCGTTTCGGGCAGATTCTCGCAGTTCGTTCCCTCGCGCTCGATCAGGTATGGAACCGCGTCCAGCCGGAAGCCGTCGACGCCAAGTTCGAGCCAGAATTTCATAACGTTCCACATGGCTTCGCGCACGGCAGGATTGTCGTAATTCAGATCAGGCTGATGACTGAAGAAGCGATGCCAGTAGTAGGACTTGGAGATCGGATCCCAAGCCCAGTTGGACATTTCGGTGTCGAGGAAGATGATTCGAGTGCCGCGATATTTCGTGTCGCTGTCGCTCCACACATACCAATCGCGCTTGGGATTCTCCTGAGAGCTGCGGGATTCCTGAAACCACGGGTGCTGATCGGAGGTGTGATTGAGCACCATCTCGATGATGACGCGGATGCCACGCTCATGGGCGATCGAGAGAAAGTTCTTGAAGTCGTCCAATTTGCCGTAGTTCGGATGAACGGAGGTGTAGTCGGAGATGTCATAACCGTCATCGCGCAGAGGAGAGGGAAAAAACGGCATCAGCCAGATCGCATCGATGCCGAGTTCCTGCAGGTAATCGAGTCGCTGGGCGAGACCGGGAAAATCGCCGATACCGTCGCCATTGGTATCGGAAAAAGTGCGCACATGCACCTGATAAATGATCGCGTCTTTGTACCAGCTTCCATCGCGCTTTAGCGGCAACTTGTTCCTCCGCACAATCGCCGGCACGACTGGCCGTCTGTAGGATAGATGTCAGTAGGATAGCAGTGTGGTCGCGCGGGGCTGAGGTCTAGTGCCAGGTATCAGGTCTCAGGTGTCAGGTCTCAGGTTAACCCGACCTCGAATTTCTGCGGGCTGGAAGGATCGATGAGGGTGATGCTACCGTGAAATGGCCACATGGCGAGAGGGCGGCGCTTTAGTAACCAGAAAAATAATTTATACCCTCCCCCCCTCCCTACCCAATTTCGCGTAAGGCATTTGGGTGCAGCAACTTACCCTTAAACTCTTCGGAAATAAGGAGTTAGCCGCGAAAATCGCGTTTTCCGGCCATTCTTCGTAGCCACTTTAGTAGACATTCGGCGGAAAAATTCGAAGAATTCGGCGAATTATTTTGACGCGCTTAGTTTATCAAAGAGTTAACAAGCCTCCGGGTGAGAACACCCGCGCTCTGGAGCGGACGCACGCTGTGCGCGTGGTCGAGCGCGGATATTGTCGCGTGGGTTGTGGCTGAATGTCTGTGAGGGTGGTCACGGGACATTTGTGAAGTTTTTTCACCGCCGAGACGCCGAGAACAGCGAATTGTCTCTCTCACTGGCGCAGCAAGCAGCTCCAAATTTTAGTCTGGAATCGGTGAGCGTAATGGGGATGTTTCACCAATTGACCAACCCATCAGTTTCCCGGTTGCTGACGATCCAGGAGGCATACGGTTTGCTGCAAATCGAAAGGCGAGGCTACACGGCTGAACGGTGCACGGCGCTCCTACCTCCCGCCGGAAGTCACCCGTTGGTTCAGAACCGTCTCCCAGCCTGAGATTAGCGTGAGAGGAGAATTGTTCGCCGGCAATGACGCCACCAGCACGCGACCGTCAGGGGCAACGGCGTACTGGAACCAACCGAATGCGGTGACCGCGATGCGGATCTGGGCAAAGAGCTGTGGCGGGCCGGCTGAATCTCTCGCTGGATCAAAGGTTACAACCATGAGCTTTCGGTCCGGCTGAACAAAGAAAATCTTCTTCCCGTCCCGGCTCCACCGCGGTTGCGAAGACCCGCTTACATTCGAGATCTGGACGCGACCGCCCGCACCCAAGAAAGGCTTTACAACGATCTGGCGCAGGGGTATTTCGATGTAGGCAACCCATTTGCCGTCGGGAGAGAATTGAGGTTCGGCGCCGAACTTCGCGAACTCGGTGGACTTCTGTTCCGCCAGAGAGTAGATGTCGAGGCTGGGGAACGGACCTCCGCCCCCGATGCTCATGTAGATCAGGTGGCCGTCTGCAGACCAATCGCATGGGATAACGTTGGTTCCGCTCACAAGGAGCCGAGGAGAACCCGACCCGTCCGCAGAAGCCTCTTCGATATTCAAAGAGGCATCGCGAAACGCAAGCGTTTTCCCATCGGGGGACCACACCGGGTTGCTTTCGTTCCCGCTATCGGTGACGCGTGCGCTGACCCCGCGCCTCAGGTCGTAGACACGGATAAAGTGCTTGCCGTTGTGTTCGTCATCCGAGTAGGCCGCGAGCGCTCCACCGTCCGGTGAGATCTGCGGTCCCTGATAGCCGATCTCGGGGAACTGGCCGAGTTCTTTTCCCGCAGGATCGTACCAGACCAGCCGTGAGGGGGAGTCGGCCGCCGACTGGAAGATCAACTCGCCCTCGTGGGAAACGGAGAAGCCGGATTGCCAGAAGTCAAAAAACTTATCGACCTCGGGTTGCGTAATTGGAATTGGGGGCCCAGTAGTTCTCAGGCGCGAGGTGTCGAAAGGCTGGGCGACGATCGTCCGGTCGCGCACGAAGAGCAGATGGGCTGAGGCAAAAAGGGCATTGCCATTGAGGCCCGAGGAAATGAGTTGCGGTGCGCCATTGTCTAGCGAACCGACGTAAAGACCGTTGCCTTGGGCGTTGGAGGGGCCGCTCCAATCGATCGTGTAGAGAAAGTGTCTGCCATCCGGAAGAAAGAAAGGCCAATGATGGGACTCACTGCTACCCTGGGGGACCTTCGTGACCGCGTCGGGTGTCCCGCCAGCGGCAGACACACGGTACATAGGACCCGTGATTCCTGGGGCGAAGACGATGACGCCGTCCTGATTCCAGCTGCCGCCAAAAGCTCCGGGAGCATCACAGATGGTCTGAACCGCGGAGTTGACAAGATCGATGGATTTAAGACGGCCTTGCGAAAAAAACCCGATGTGCAGGCTGTCCGGTGACCAAAATGGATAGATCGCGCCTTCTGTGCCCGTGAGTTGTTGAGCGTCGGCGGAAGAAAGCCCACGAACCCAGAGTGCAGTTTTGCCATCCGGCCCCAGCGCCACGAACGCCAGGCGGCTGCCATCCGGCGCAATGGCAAAGTTGTAAGGCAAAAAGGATGAGCCCGTCGGCGGCAGCACCGAGGCACGCAGGGGCGCCGGAGTTTGCGGTGCGCGTCGGAAAAAGCCTGGCGCCAACGCAAGACATAGCACCGCCAAGACTGCTGCCACTGCCCACGCCAACGCCTGCCTGAAATTACTCCGGCGAATTGCCTGAGGCGACAGGCCTGTGGCCGAACCAACCTCCGCGATCCAGCTCAACTCAAGACCAAGATCGTGGGCGGTCTCCCAGCGGTATTCTCGGTCTTTCGCCAGGCATCGGCCAATGACGTGGTCGAGTGCGAGCGGAATCCCGGGTTTCAGTGACTTGATAAGCGGTGGCTCCTTTTGCAAGATTGCCGAAATCACACTGAGCGCGGTGTCACCTGCAAACGCTCGTTTGCCCGTCGTCATTTCGTAAAGAACAGCGCCGAGCGAGAAGATATCGCTCTGCTGGTCGGCTTCCTTGCCCTCCGCCTGTTCAGGAGCCATGTAGTGGAGCGTTCCTATCACCTTTCCTTCTGCCGTTAGGGGGTTTTGCGCCGTGCTGGCCGCTTGCGTCAGTCCAGAGACGGCAGGACTTATTGGCTTTGCCAATCCGAAGTCCATCAACTTTAAACCGGCCGTGGTCAGCATGATGTTGCTTGGCTTCAAGTCCCGGTGGATTACGCCGCTGCGATGTGCCTTCTCCAGCCCCTTACAGATCTCAATCCCATATTTGAGGACCTGTTCCGGTGGTAAGGGGCCCTTCCGAAGGCGATCCGCCAACGTCTCACCATCCAGATACTCCATCACGAGGTAACTCACGCCGTCTTGCTCGCCGACGTCGTAGAGATGGCAAATGTTGGGGTGATTCAAAGAAGATATGGTGCGCGCCTCGCGATCGAAGCGCTGTTTTACGCTGGACTCCTTAGTCTCACGGTCCTTCAGGACTTTCACCGCAACCGTGCGGTCGAGACGTCCATCCCGTGCCAGGTATACTTCACCCATTCCTCCCGCACCGAGAATTCTAATAATCTGGTAGGGGCCGAGTTTTGTTCCGGCGGCGAGCGACATATGTGGGTTGGATTATAAGCCCAATGGAACAACGCGAAAGCTCCCGGTGAGATTCCCCGGGTGCTTTAGGATTTAGCCCGGATCACGGGCCAACCGGAAGTTAATGTCAATTGGCGAAAACAGCGTTCTCACTACTTCACGCCCTTTGTTCGCCCTCTGGTCATTTCGCTCAAGAACCTGACGGTGGCGAACTCCTTCCGACGGGGTGATATGCAAGGCCAAGGGCTGGCCATCAAACTTGATTTCCGCCGGTTACCTGAAACTTCTTAGCGGTCGTAGAGTTTCGTCAGGGATCGCAGCCTTGCGCTTAGCTCGCCGGTCAGCGCTCCCGGGCGATAGCGCCATTTCCAGTTGCCGCTGACTCTGCCGGGAAGATTCATGCGGGCTTCGGCGCCCAGCCCGAGCACGTCCTGAAGGGGAATGATGGCAACATCGGCGACCGAGGCGAGCACAGCGCGGATCAGAATCCAGTTGATCTCGGCATCGGCATCATTTTGGAAGCCGAGATAGGCGCGGGCAAAATCGTGCTCCTTGCGCACATCTTCGGGAGTGCGCGTGCTGTCGCCGGCGCCGGCACTGGTCCACCATCCGACAGTCGTGTCGTTGTCGTGGCCGCCGGTGTAGGCGACCAGATCGCGGGAATAATTGTGCGGGCGGAACGACGGCCCTTGCGGATCGTTGCCGAAAGCAAGCTGCAACAACGCCATGCCCGGCAGACCGAACTTCCGCCGCAGGTTCTCCACCGGAGGAGTGATTACGCCCAAGTTTTCCGCGACGATGGGAAGCTCGCCAAACGCGTCCTGGAGCGTGGAAAGAAAATTCTCTCCCGGGCCCTTCACCCAGCGCCCGTTGATTGCTGTGGTCGCGCCAGCGGGAACTTCCCAGTAGGCCTCCTCCATTCGCCTTTTTGTTGGTCAATGAGCGTTATGGGGATATTACGTCAACTGAGGCGATGCTAGACGTACGAGGACTTTCATCCGGTACCACGATGTCATCAGGCGACGGATAATCAGCACGGCACGGAATCGTCTGACCTTTGCTGAGATGAAGGCCCAACGAGAACCAATCCGGACTGGACTGACTCTAAGGTCGCTCCGCTTTCTTCCCAGTCTCGGACTCGGCCCTAGTCAGGGCCTCTTGAGAGTTGCTTTTGTCGAGATGGATGATCGCATATCGGGGCGTTCCAGCGGTATCAAGATAATCGATTGTCAGGTAGTGCTTCTTCGACTTG
>Ga0187769_10002479_pt1 | contig 10824 bp, 10 predicted proteins | sample 0116_SJ02_MP02_1_FD_133140 | JGI IMG/M metagenome (GOLD analysis project Ga0187769, IMG submission 133140) | Tropical peat soil microbial communities from peatlands in Department of Meta, Colombia - 0116_SJ02_MP02_10_MG | ecosystem: Environmental > Terrestrial > Soil > Wetlands > Peat | place... | reverse complement strand
TGAAACGGCTTGGGCAGATCGTGGCGCGTGCCGGCGACGGTGACGTGCTGTTCCTGCATCGCCTGCAATAGCGCCGACTGGGTGCGCGGGCTGGCGCGGTTGATCTCGTCGGCCATCAGGAGTTGGGCAAAGACCGGCCCGGAGATGAAGCGGAAATTGCGCTTACCGGTGGCGCTTTCCTCCAGAACCTCGGTGCCGAGAATGTCCGACGGCATCAGGTCGGGCGTGAACTGAATGCGCCGCGCATCGAGCCCGAGCACCGTGCCCATGGTGTCCACGAGCTTGGTCTTGGCGAGGCCCGGCACGCCGAGGAGGAGCGCATGCCCCCCAGACAAAATGGTGATGAGGGCCTGTTCGACCACTTTGTCCTGGCCGAATATGACGGTGCCGATCGCGGCTTTGGCCGCGCGCACATGCGCCGCGGTCGCCTCCGCGCTGCGCACGATCATGTCTTCGAGCTTTTCGAGGCCATCTCCGCCGGTAGAGGCCATAACTAACTCCTTGTGTTTATGGTGTATTCTTGTACCGATCGGGTCCGCACCGTAAGCCGCAGAACCATGCTAGCCCGATGCAATAGCCGCGCCAGCCGCCGCAAACGGATTTTGCGCTGATTCGTAACCCACAGGAACAACTTGGGTTCGGGGCCGCTCGGAGGCAGATTGGCACCTCGGAATTCATAACTGGCTAAGCCCCAGTCGCAAATTCAAGGCAAACCATGGCGAAGGAAGGGCAACCCGGCCTTGAGGCGATCACAGGAGCGCTCAAGCGTGCCGGCAAAGGGCCGCCGCCGGTGGAGGCGTGGAACCCGCCGTTTTGCGGCGATCTCGACATGCGGATCGCCGTCGACGGTACCTGGTTTTATCTCAAGACCCCGATCGGCCGGCCTGCGCTGGTCAAGCTGTTCGCCTCGGTGCTCAAACGCGAGGGTGACAACTACTATCTCGTCACGCCGGTCGAGAAGTGCGGCATCCGCGTCGACGATGCGCCGTTCCTCGCCGTCGAGTTCGATGTTGGCCGCGGCGCTGCCGGCCAAGTGCTGAACTTCCGCACCAATGTCGACGATTGGGTCGCATGCGGGCCGCAGCACGCTTTGCGCTTTGAGCCGGAAACTGGCACCGGCGGCCTGAAGCCCTATCTTCACGTGCGCCGCGGGCTTTGGGCAAAAGTAACGCGTGCGCTGTTTTTCGACCTTGTCGAACTCGGCGAAGAGCGCGAGGTCGACGGCACGATCATGTTCGGCGTGACCTCGAACGACAGCTTCTTTCCGATGGCGCCCGCAGAGCAAATGAGGGATTTGGCGTGAACGAGCGAGCCGCCAATTTGCCGGCTGCGGCAACGAGCCGTTTTTTTGATCGCGCGCGGGCGCGGCTCACGCTCGATGTGCCGCCGGCCTTGACCGACCCGCAGGCGCAAGGCGCGCGCGGCGATCTCGATCTTAATCCGGAAATGTGGATCAAGGCCGGCGTAAAGGCGACCAAACCGGCCGCGGTCCTGGTTCCCGTCATCGCCCGGCGCGAACCCACGGTGCTGCTGACGCTGCGCACAGCGGAGCTTGCGAGCCATGCCGGGCAGGTGGCTTTTCCCGGCGGCAAGATCGATCCGTCCGACATTAGCCCGGTCGCTGCGGCGCTACGCGAGGCCAAGGAGGAAACCGGCCTTGCGCCGACACTCGTCGAGCCGATCGGCTACCTCGACCTTTATCTGACGTTTTCCGGGTTTCGCATTTTGCCTGCCGTCGCGCGCGTCGAGCCGGGGTTTACTCTGGCGCTCAATCCGCGCGAGGTGGTCGAGACCTTCGAAGTGCCGCTCGGCTATCTGATGACGCCGGAAAATCACCAGCGCAAGACGCGGGATTGGAAGGGGCTGCAACGCGATTACGCGATCGAATTCCAGAATCGCTACATTTGGGGGATCACCGCAGGTATTCTGCGGAACCTCTACGATCGGGTCTACGGCGCATGATCAGGCCTATCTTGACCGAGATCGGGTTGTTTCTCGCCCCGTTCGCGCTTTATGCCGCGTTTCTTGTGGCAACGCGCGCCGGGGTGCTGCAATCGGCGGCATGGACTATGCCGCGCGTCGCAGCGCTGGTCATCGCGTCGCTGGTGCTGGTGATCGGCAGCTTTCTTGTTCTGGCGCAGTTCTCCGGCGCGCCGCCCGGCTCGACCTACGTGCCGGCGCATATCGAAGGCGGCAAATTGGTACCGGGAGCGACGCGGTGACGGAAACGGCACAGCTTGGCGATGCGGTCTGGCTCAAGCAGGGCGCGTTGCGACAGCTTCTGGCGCTGCTCGATCGCGACGGCGAAGAAGCGCGCGTGGTCGGCGGCGCGGTGCGCAATGTGCTACTGCAGCTCGCGGTCGACGAGATCGACGTCGCCACCACGGCCGTGCCGCAGGAGGTGGTGCGACGTGTCGCGGCAGCCGGCTGGAAAGCGGTTCCGACCGGCATTGAGCACGGCACCGTCACCGTCGTCATCGACGGCCGACCGTTCGAAGTGACGACGCTGCGGTGGGACGTCGAGACCTACGGACGCAAGGCCAAAGTCGTGTTCGGGCGCGATTGGGCGGCCGATGCCGAGCGCCGCGACTTCACCATCAATGCGCTGTCGGCGTCGGCCGACGGCACGGTCTTCGACTATGTCGGCGGCATCGCCGATATCGCCGCGCGCCGGGTTCGCTTCATCGGCGAGCCGGCGACGCGAATTGCCGAGGATTACTTGCGCATTCTGCGCTTCTTTCGCTTCCACGCCTGGTACGGCGCGGGCGCTCCCGACGCCGCCGGATTGCACGCCTGCATCGCGGCGCGCGCCGGGCTCGACGCGCTGTCGCGCGAGCGGGTGCGGATGGAATTGCTGAAGCTCCTGCTCGCGCCGCATGCGACGCCGACGCTCGCGGTCATGGCGGAGACCGGATTGCTCGGCAGCGTGCTCGGCGGCGTGCCGTTGCTCGCGAGCTACGAGAACATGGCGAAAGTCGAGGCGGCGACCGGCGCCGGCGCCGACGCCGTGCGCCGGCTCGGCGCTCTCGGAGTGTCCGTCAGGGAAGACGGCGAACGGCTCGCGCAGCGCCTGCGGTTGTCGAATGCCGAAGCCGCGCGGCTTGCCGCGCTCGAAGCGTGGTGGCGCGTGTCGCCGGCGCGCGGAGAGGCGGCTGCGCGCGTTCAGCTTTATCGGAGCGGATCGCAATCGTTCGCCGACCGCGTGCTGGTCGCCTGGTCGCGCTCGGCGGCGGGCGCCGCCGACCGCAGCTGGCATGGGCTGGCAACTCTGTCGCAGCGCTGGAGCGTACCGGCTTTTCCGCTGAAAGCCGCCGACTTCACGCAGCGCGGTATCGCCGCGGGGCCGGCGCTTGGCGCGGCGATGCGGGCCGCCGAGGAAGCCTGGATCGCGGCGGATTTTCCACCCGAACGGTCCGCGCTCGAAACCATCGCCGACCGGGCTACGCGACAGATCGCGGCTGCCGGCTAGAATTGCGCTCGTCGCCTGCGAGATCGGCGAACCGTCGGGATCAGGACATTCGTTCGCGCAGCGACCGTAGCCGGCGCCGGCTTCCGGCCGCCAATTCATGGACGCGCGGCCGCACGCGGGCCATCATGCGCTGCGGCGCCAGCCGCTCGACCTGCATCTCATTGCCGCGCCAGACAAAGTCGTTGCCGCGCAGCGCCGCAACGAACAGCACCGGCAAGAGAAGGTCGCGAATGAGCGCATGGAACGGATAAAGCGCCGAGACATGCCAGTCGGCGGCGGCGGCGAGCAGCATTTCGGCGCCATACCACAACGCGGCAAAACCGCAGACGGACAGCACAAGCGGCAGGCCGAACGCCTTTGCCAGGAACGCGACGGCGAGTATCGGCAGCACGCCGCCCGAAAACAATTCCGGCAGGAAACAGATCATAAAACTCGCGCGCCGCAGGCGCGCCCAACGTAATTGCCGGTTCCACACTTCGGCGGCGCTGCGCCGGCCGAGCGGTTGCGCCAGCGGACGGTCGACCAGGCGCACTTTGAGCCCGGCGCCGCGCACCACTTTGGTCGCCGCGGCGTCTTCGGCGACTTCCTTGGCGAGGGCATCGATGCCGCCGGCGCGTTCCAGGTCGGCACGCCGCCACAGCATGGTCTTGCCCTGTGCGAAGCCGAAGCCGAACCAGTCGACCAGATATTGCCAGCGCGCCTGATAGGCGTTGAGAAACGCGCATTCGACCTCGGCCCAGATGCCGTCCGGGCGGCAGCCGATCGGTGGTGAAGCGACGAGCCCGGTATCGGCACGCCAGCTCGCGAACAGCCGCTGCATGTAGTCGCGCGGCATCAGCACGTTGCTGTCGGCGATGACGATCCACGGATGGCGCGCGGCGTGCCAGCCTTTGACCACGTTATTGAGCTTGGGATTCGGGCTGATGCGGTCGTCGCCGACGAGGAGCTTCGCCGAGCGGGACGGATTTGCCGCTATCAGGCCTCTGACCAGCGGGACGACGAGGTCCTTTTCGGAAGCGACGCAGAACAGGATTTCGTAACTGGGATAATCGAGAGCGAACGTCGAAGACAGCGTATCGTCGGCATAGTTGTCTATTCCGCATAGCGGGCGCACCAGGCTGACGGGAGGGTGAGATTTTGACGGCAGCCGACGCCGCGCCGTGAGGCGGAAGCGGCAAATCGCGATCGCAATGCTCGTGAACTGGACGGCGCTGACGGCGATGCAAAAGGTTGCGACGGCGAGAGTCGGCACTGTCATCGCGCCGACGTTTAACCGAGCGCCGTGACAGGTCTGTGACTCCGGTTCCATTCCGCCGATGCGCCGCCGCGTTAACGATTGCTGTCATCGTCCTGCAATGGAACAATTTTACAAACGATTCGATTGCAACAGATGCGAGATCACGCTCGGTGACATTCGAGCACGGCACCCGGAAGTACCGTACGCTGTTTATTTCCGATGTGCATCTCGGCGCGCGCGGCTGCCAGGCCGACCATCTTCTCGACTTCCTGCGTTACCACGATGCCGACACCATCTATCTGGTCGGCGACATCGTCGACGGCTGGCAGCTCAAGGGTGGCTGGTATTGGCCGCAAGCCCATAACGACGTGGTGCAGAAGCTTCTGCGCAAGGGGCGTAAGGGCGCGCGCATCATCTATCTGCCGGGCAACCACGACGAATTCTTGCGCGACTATTACGGCACGCATTTCGGGGGCATCGAAGTGGTCGAAACCGCAATTCATCAGGCCGCCGACGGCCGCCGCTATCTGGTCGTGCACGGCGACGTCTTCGATATGGTGGTCAAGCATGCGCGCTGGCTGGCGCTGCTCGGCGACACCGCCTACGATCTCGCTATCCTGATCAACCGCTATTTCAACGCCATCCGCCGCCGGCTCGGCTTTTCCTACTGGTCGCTGTCGCAATGGGCCAAGCACAAGGTCAAGAATGCGGTGAATTATATCGGCGCCTACGAGCAGACGCTGGCCGAGGAAGCGCAGCGCCGCCGCGTCGACGGCGTCATCTGCGGCCACATCCATCACGCGGTCATGCATGACAGCTTCGGCATCCGCTACATGAATTGCGGCGACTGGGTGGAGAGCTGCACGGCGCTGGCCGAGCATTACGACGGCAATTTCGAGATCATTGCCTGGATCGACCGCGCCGGCCTATTGCCGCCGCTGCCGGACGAGGAGCCGGAACTGCCGCTCGACCAGGATACTGAAATCGCGGCCTAACTCTCTTGAGCGGCGCGGTAAGCTGCGCGCATACTCGCGACGCGCATGGAGCTTTCCGTTCAGATCGAGCGCTGGCCGATCGCCGGCGCTTTCACCATCAGCCGCGGCAGCAAGACCGAAGCCGTCGTGGTGACGGCCGAATTGCGCGACGGTGGGCATCGCGGCCGCGGCGAATGCGTGCCCTATGCGCGCTACGGCGAAACGCCGGACGGCGTCGCCGCTGCGATCGAGGCAATGCGCCCGGCGCTGCTCCGCGGCCTCGACCGCGCCGCGTTGCAAACGGCGATGCCGGCGGGCGCCGCGCGCAATGCGCTCGATTGCGCGTTGTGGGATCTCGCCGCCAAGCAAGCCGGCCGTCCGGTGCATGAGCTCGCAGGCTTAAGCGCGCCGCAACCATGCCTGACCGCTTACACGATTTCATTGGCAACGCCGGCTGAGATGGCGGAAGCGGCGGCCGAACGCGCCGCGGCGCGGCCGCTGCTCAAGGTGAAACTCGGCGGCGGCGGCGACGACGGCGCGCGCATTGCGGCGGTGCGCCGCGCCGCGCCGAACGCAAGGCTCATCGTCGACGCCAATGAGGGCTGGAGCGAGGCTGAGCTTGCACAAAATTTTGCCGCCTGCGGGCAGGCCGGCGTCACGCTCATCGAGCAGCCGTTGCCGGAGCACGGCGACGCCGCTCTCGCACATCTCGAACGACCAATCCCGGTCTGTGCCGACGAGAGTGTGCACGATCGCAATTCGCTCGATGCGCTCGCCGGCAAATATGACGCGATCAATATCAAGCTCGACAAGACCGGCGGTCTCACCGAAGCGTTGGCGCTTGCCGCCGAAGCCGAACGACGCGGCCTCTCCATCATGGTCGGCTGCATGGTGGCGACATCGTTGGCCATGGCGCCGGCGATGCTGTTGGCCCAATGCGCCAGCGTGGTCGATCTCGACGGTCCGCTCATTCTGGCGCGAGACCGGCCCGACTGCCTGCGGTATTTCGGCAGCCTCGCCTACCCGCCCGAGCCGGTGCTGTGGGGATGAGGCTTGGGCAGCGGCCACGGTAAAAGTCGCTGTGCGCAAAGCGCCGTTGATTCGTGTCTGTGGTTTTGGGCGGGGGCTCGGCAGGAGCTGCGGTATGTGGGTAGTCTTACTGACGCGACCGGGCCGCGATTAGGAGGCTGAATAAGTTCGCCTGTGGATATCTGGGGATATTGTATTCCCAATCGGATTGCGCGCATTTTGCTCATGCGGTTGATTCGGCTTTGCGATGGCCAATGATCCATTGGCGCTGGCGGGCTTTGCCGCCGGGCTGCCACAGGATGCGGAATACGACGCGGTCTACGCGGCGGTCACGGCAACCGAGCGCGGCCGCTGGTTTTTGGCCGAATACGCCGATCGCAATCGCCACGCCGATACCGATCTGGTTATGAATGCGATCGCGCGAATCGAGGCCGCGGTCCGCGGCGATGGTCCCGACGTCGCCGCCGCGGCCGAACGCATTGCCGACATCGCCTTTGCGCTGCGTGAACGCGCCGCCGATGCGGGACTGTGCGATGCGCTCGACGCTGCCGTTAAGGAAATATCGGGGGCTTGCGCGACGGTTGCGGCGGCGAACGGTTCCGACGGCGCGTCCAAGCAGGAACGTGAAGCGGATCCCGCCGTCGGCGCCATCGAATTCGAATTGCAGGACGAGAAGAAATTCGCTGCTGCGGCCGCCGCGCTTGGGGCCTCACTGGCGGCGCTCGGCCAGGATTCGCAATCGAACGGTGAAGCGTCGGCCCGGACTTCTGTCAGTGTGGTGCCGCCGCAGGATTACGAACCCGTGCCTGCTGCGCACAATGGCGGGCCGCCGAATGATGGTCCGCGCTGGTTCATTGAGGCACCGGATTTCGTCTTTGGTCCTGCCGCTCGCGGCACAGACGAAAGCCGTGCCGAATCGCCGGATCAATCCGGGAAGACGCAATCTTTGCTGCCTTTGCCCCAGCTACTTGCGGACCCGCAGGACGACCCGGCGGACCTGTTCGAGCCCGCTGCGGCCGCGCCGGCGATCGAGCTTGCCGCGCCCCAATTGCGAGTCGCGGCCGTCGCGCCGACACGGTCTGCGCCGCGGCCGGCGCCGAGCAATCCGCTCGCTGCGTTGCGTGCGCTGAGTGAAGAGGAATTGATCGCCTTGTTCGGTTAGCCGCTTCCTTGGGCAGCGGTGGGAACATTTTGGGCGGTCGACGTTAACCTCTCGTTAACCAATCGGGTTCTCCAATTGTAGCGTCCGTTACACGGCATGGAAGTTGCTAGGGAGTCTCAGCGGATCAACAACGACGTGCAGGCGATGCGCGGTTAGTGCTCCGGGTCTGCAGGACCATTCGTTAGCGGTCCGCACATGATCATCTGGAGGCCACTATGCACAGACTGACCGGTCTGGCTCTGACGGTGGTGGCGTTGTGCATGCTTGCGTCAGTTCCGAGTCGCGTTGCTGCGCGTGACGACGGCCGCTACGCCAATTCGCCGTTGAAAGCCTGGTTCGACCAGCTCGCGAGCGGGAAGGGCCTGTGCTGTTCGTTCGCCGATGGCGTCAGCGTCGAAGACGTCGATTGGGATACCCAGAACGGGCGCTATCGCGTCCGCCTGCAAGGACAGTGGTTTAACGTGCCGGACTCGGCGGTGGTGACGGAACCGAACAAATTCGGCCCTGCCGTGGTGTGGCCGTACCAGGACGGCCAAGGCGCAACCCAAATCCGGTGCTTTATGCCGGGGGCGGGCGCCTGATCCTCGGCGAGGTCGACGAAGCGCGCTAGGCGACCAGGCGCGAGAAGAGTTCTGGATCGACATTGCCGCCGGACAGGACGGCAACGGCCACTTTATTTCTGACGTCGACTTTCCCGGTCAACAGCGCGGCGAGCGCAACGGCGCCGCCCGGCTCGACCACGAGCTTCAATTCAGCGAAGGCAAAGGCAACCGCGGCGGCGACCTCCTGGTCGCTAACCACGACGCCAGCCCCGACCAGCGAACGGTTGATCGCAAACGTCAGCTTGCCCGGCATGCGCGCCATCAGCGCGTCGCAAATGGTGCCGGTCAATGCCGCGTTCTCCTCGCGCTGGCCACTGCGAAACGATCGCGCATGATCGTCGAAGCCCTGCGGTTCGGCGGTATAGAGCGCTGCCGCCGGGACGCGCGCCTTGATGGCGAGCGCGATGCCGGCGGTGAGCCCGCCGCCGGAAGCGGTGACGACCACGACGTCGGGGGCAAGCCCGAGTGCACCGAGGTCCTCGACGATTTCGCGCCCGGCGGTGCCCTGGCCGGCGATGATCAACGCGTCGTCATAAGGCGGCACCAGGACGGCGCCGCGGCGGGCGGCGATGTCGCTCGCTATGGCCTCGCGATCGTCGCGGGCGCGGTCGTAGAGCACGACTTCGGCGCCCAGCGCCGTGGTGCGTTCGCGCTTGGCGCGCGGCGCGTCGGCCGGCATCACGATCACGCAGGGCATGCCGAGAAGGCGTGCCGCCGCGGCGACGCCCTGGGCATGATTGCCGGAGGAGAACGCCACCACGCCGCCGACCCGCCGCTCGGGCGGAATCGCCGCGAGCTTGTTATAGGCGCCGCGGAATTTGAACGAGCCGGTATGTTGCAGCGTTTCCGCCTTGAGAAAAATTCTCCCGCCGGTCTTGGCGTCAAGCACGGCCGAGGTCAAAAGCGGTGTATGCAGCGCAACGCCGGCCAGGCGGCGGGCCGCCTCATCGACATCCGCGGCAGTGGGCAATGCGACCGGGGCGTCCATTGCACGAACCATGGCGCTCACCATGGCGGCAACGGTAGCGCCGCGATTGTGTCGCAAGCAAGGGCGTCGGGTGCGGCCGGTGCGCCGGGTACGCCCCGATGCGACGCAGGCGAGCCTTTAGTCGAATCGGCCGGCGGCATGCGCCAGCATGGTGTAGACCTTGCCGGTGTCCGAAATCAGATAGTTGCGCGCCACCGCGGGGCCGCGATCGCCGCGCGAGACGTCGTCGAGCAGCCGTTCGAACTCGTGGATATAGTGCTCGACGGTCTGCCGGAATTCCGGGTCGGTGCGGTATCTGTTGCGGATTTCGTCAAACGCCTTCTGTCCCGGCTGGGTGTAGAGGCGCCGGGTGAACACGCCGCGCTCGCCCCGCTTGTAGCGCTCCCACAAATCTGCGGCGGCCTCGTGATCGATCATCCGCGCGATGTCGACCGAAAGCGAATCGATCGAATCGACGGCATCGCGCGCCGGCGCTTCGCCTCGCGGCGTCTCCCGCGGGGCCGGCGGTGCGCTCGGTGGGCTGTCCTCGCGCGAGGCGCGGCTCAACAGGTCGGAGAGCCAGCCGCCGTTGCGGCCGCCGCTTTCATCCTTGCCGCCCGGCACCGGGCTGAGCGTCGGCGCAGCGCGCCTGGTCGGCGCACCGGTAATGTCGCGCGCCGAACCCTGCGCCGGCGGTGCGACATCGCGGACGGGCCGCGTCTGCCCGCGCCCGCCGCCCGCGGCATAGAGCGGCTCGGCGTCGCGGCGCAGCGGTTCGGCGGCGTCGAGCGCGCGACCATGGCGGGCCACGATGCGGTTGAGCTCGGCCAGCGCTTCGATCTGATCGACGATGACGCGCCGCATTTGCGCCGCGCTTTCCGCGGTCTCCTGCGGCAGTTCCAGAATGCCGCGGCGCAACTCGGTGCGGGTGGTTTCAAGCTCGCGCTGCATTTCCGCCGCCATCTGTTTCATGCCTTCCATAATCTCGGCAAAGCGCGCGGCGGATTGGTTGAACATGGCTTGCACTTCGATGAAGGCCTCGTCGTAAACCGAGGTCAGCGCCTCGCTGGTGCGCGTCCGCTCTTCCTCCGAGGTCTTGCGGACCAGATCGTATTGCTGCTCGATGTTCTGCACGCTGTCGTTGCTGGTTTCGGCGATGACGCCGGCGATTTCGCGGGCGCGGGTGGTCGCGGTGTCAAGCGACTCTTCGAGCAGGCCGGAGAAGCGCGCCAGGCGCTGGCCGAAATCCTCGGTGCGCGCGTCGAGCATCGTCACCAGCGACTCCATGGTCGACTGTCGGCTGGCGACCGATTCCTCGGTGCGCCGGTTGGTCGTATCGAGCAGTTCGACAGCTTCGGCGAGCGTGCGGCCGTGCGAGCTGAAC
>Ga0187769_10002478_pt1 | contig 10828 bp, 5 predicted proteins | sample 0116_SJ02_MP02_1_FD_133140 | JGI IMG/M metagenome (GOLD analysis project Ga0187769, IMG submission 133140) | Tropical peat soil microbial communities from peatlands in Department of Meta, Colombia - 0116_SJ02_MP02_10_MG | ecosystem: Environmental > Terrestrial > Soil > Wetlands > Peat | place... | reverse complement strand
CCGGTTCAGCTTTTATGACAATTATCAGAACTCCGCTTTCGACGCGAGACCCTTCGCCATCACAGGACAGCCAGAGCCAAAGGTTGGCCACTACGACGAGCGCGTCGGCGCCAATATGGGCGGCCCGCTGAAAATTCCGCACATCTACAACGGGAGCGATCACACCTATTTCTTCGTCAACTATCAGCACGAGACCGTGACGAATCCGATCAACACCTATTCGATCGTGCCGACGCCGGATCAGCGCAACGGTTGCTTCACTGCGGGAACGGTCTTCGAGCCGTTCACCACGACCCCGTACGCGGCGCAGGGCACCTGCGCAACAGGCGAAGTGCAAATTCCGATCAGCAGCGTCGCGCAAGGTCTGCTCAAGTATTTCCCGCTGCCCACGCCAAACTTGGTGACGAGTTCGGGCCAAAACTATCTGCTGCAAGGCACCACGCCGCAGAACACAGATATCCTCAATACGAACGTGCTGCACACGATCAATGCGAAGTGGAATACCAACGTCGGCTACAATTTCAATTCGCAGCGCGCGACGACCGTCACGAACTTTGCCGAAATTGGCGGCAGTCAATCGACGCGCAGCCAGAGCGTCACGCTGGGGCTTACCCACAATTGGTCTTCGCACGTGGTCGAAAGCGAGCAACTGGTTTGGAGCCGCAACCGAGTTAAAATCCTCAGCAACAATTCGTTCACGACGAACATCACGTCGGATCTGGGAATCGAAGGGGCGTCGACATCGCCGATCGATTTCGGAATCCCGGCGATCAGCTTCACGGATTTCTCCGGGCTGAGCGATCCGATTCCTTCGCTCGTTCGAAACCAAACGCTGCGCTTTTCCGATAATCTTTCGTGGACGCGCGGTCCTCACACGATGCGATTCGGCGGCGAGATTCGCCGCTATCAATACAACACCGACTCGAACCCGAATCCGCGAGGGACGTTCGTCTTCACGGGAATCGCGACGGGCAGTGATTTTGGCGATTTCCTTGTCGATTGCGAGTCCTCGTCGCCGCTCTGCCCGTTCAACGAGACCGCGTCGGATATGGAAGGCTTTCCCTTTAGCACCAGCGTTCAGTTCGGCGATCCCAATTCGTATTTCCGAAGCTGGGGATTTTCGGCGTTTGCGCAGGACGACTGGCGCGTCAACAAAACGTTCACGTTTCAGTACGGACTCCGCTACGACGCCATGACACCCCCGATCGAGCTCTACAACAACGTCGTAAATCTCGATGTGGATCCCGACATCGCCAATGAGACGTCCCCTTGCACGACGGCCTGTGTGGGAGTAATCCAGCCGGGACAAACTGGGCCGTTCAGCGGTGCCTTCCCCCGCGCACTGATCCACGGCAAGTACGACAACTTCGAGCCGCGCATCGGGTTTGCCTGGCAGCCGAAATTCGTCAAACCGAAGACGGTCATTCGCGGCGGATATTCGATCTTTTACAACGTCTCGATTTATTCGACGCTCGTGAAGGAGCTGGCGTACCAGCCTCCGGTCGATACGACGCAGTCACTCACCTCGACGGCGGCCGCACCGCTCACGCTGGGGACAGGGCTTCTCCCGCAGGCCAGCACGATTCCGATCTTGAACACGGAGTCTGTCGACCCGTTTTACAAGCCCGGCTACGCGCAGATCTGGAACCTGAGCACGGAGACATCGTTTTCGCAAAATTGGATACTCGATCTGACGTACACGGGCACGAAGGGAACCGATCTGGATATACTGCGCGCTCCGAACCGCGCTCCTCTGGGCACATCGCAGGCGAACATCCAAGAGTTCCGCATCGATCCCGACGCGACGGGATTCACGTTCGATCAATCGGGCGCGAATTCCATATATAACGCGCTGCAGGTGCGCGTCGTGCACCGCTTCACCCACGGATTTCAGCTGCAGGGAATTTATACTTGGGGGAAATCGCTCGACGACGCGAGTTCGATCGGCGGCGGCGCGGCGACGGTCGAGCAGCGCGACGGATTGCAGTACCTCCACGACGAGTACGGCCTTTCCACCTTCGACATTCGCGACCAATTCCGCGCTGTTTCGATGTGGGAGCTTCCGTTTGGCCAGAGGCACCGGGTGTGGAATCACGGATGGGCGGAGCATGTATTCAGTGACTGGCGTCTGCAAAACATCCTGACGTGGCAGACGGGCACGCCGCAAACGGTGCTTTTGGGCGGTGTCGCGTCCGACAACGGAACGGGCGCAAATTTTTCGCTGCGTCCGGACGTGATTGGAAATCCGAACCTTGGAATCTGCGGCGGCTCGCGCACGGCGTATTTCAATACGAATGTCTTCACGCTGCCGACCGATACGAACAACAATCTCACCTACGGCGACGAACATCGAGGGGCCGTCGAGGGGCCCTGCAGCTTCAACTGGAACATGTCGGTGGCAAAGACCATCCGCTTCGGTCCGGAGCGGCGGCGCACGGCCAACTTCAGTTGGCAAATATCGAATCTGACGAACACACCGAACTTCACCGGCATCGGCACGGTATTGCCGTGTTTCACATCGCCCACCAGCGGGATGGAGACGGGAACCGCGGCAGGGATTGTGTGCGGTGCGAGCGGAACAAGCAGCTCGGTGAGATCGTTTTTCGGGCGCGTGACGAGCGCGGGCGCAATGCGTACCATGGGCGTGATGGTGCGCGTGAATTTGTAGAGCGGCGAAGGGCGATTAGGCTAGCGCTCGGTTGCATTACTGGATTACGAGCGCGAGATTGGAAGCATGGGTAGGGCTATGAGAAATACGGCAAAACGAGACTGCTACGGCGCCCGGCGGATTCTGGTCGCCACAGCGCTGAGCGCGGGACTTACTTTCGCGCCCGTGCTGATGATGGCGCAACAGCAGCCCGGTCCTCCTCCGCCTCCTCCGGTCGTGTCCTCAGTCCTGCGCGCGCAATCGAATTTGGTCCGCATCGACGTAGAGGTCACCGACTCCGCCGGCAAGCCGATCAAGGGCCTGCGCGCCGATCAGTTCGAGGTGACTGACGACGGCAAGGCGCAAAAGATCACGACTTTCACGTACTCGGATATCGAGAAGATGGAAACCGCGGGCCCGGAGAACGCAGCTCCTATGGTGGTAGCGGTCGATAATTCGGGGCCGAGAGCCGTTTCGGAGGAAAAAGTCACAGACCAGATTCGGGACCGCCGGTTGATTGCTCTCTTTTTCGACATGACGTCGATGGAGACTGACGATATTCTCCGCGCGCACGACGCCGCCGAAAAATTTCTGAAGCAACAGATCACGCCCGCCGATCTGGTCGCCGTGATCGTGTTCAGCACGAAGTTGGTGGTGCTTGCCGACTTCAGCAACGATCCCGCGAAACTCGAAAAGGCCGTCGCGCAGATCGAGCCGGGCGCCGCATCGCAGCTGGCGAACCTGCAGTATGCGGCTGCGCAAAACGGCGAATACGACGTGCAGCAGGATACCGGCGACGCCTACACGCCGGATTCGACCGAATTCAACGTTTTCAACACCGACCAAAAGCTGGAGGCGATCGAGGGAATCTCGAATGTGCTCTCCGGGATCCCGGGCCGAAAGGCGCTTGTCGAGTTCACGGGCGGGATCACGCAGACGGGCGAAGAAAATCGCGCCGAACTGCGCGCCGCAACAGACGCAGCGAATCGCGCGAACGTCTCGATCTATTCCATCGATGCGCGCGGAATGTTCGCCACGCCTCCGGGCGGCGACGCGACCACCGCCGCCGCGACGGGAACTTCGATGTTCAGCGGAGCGGCGGTCTATCACCAGACCGATCAGCGCGAGGATACGCGCGACACGCTGGCGACGCTTGCCACCGACACGGGCGGGCGCGCGTTCTTCGACCTCGGCGATCTGAGCGATGCGTTTCCAAAGATCCAGCAGGAAAACAGCGGCTACTATCTGGTCGGCTACGATCTGCCGAGCGCCAAGAAAGACGGAAGCTGGCACGCGGTGCGCGTGAAGGTGAATGCGCCGGGCGTGCACGTCCGCTACCGCGACGGCTACTACGCGCCGCGCGATTTTCAGCACCTGGAAAAAGAGGACCGCGAACAGCAGCTGGCAGACGCGATGCGGTCGGAAAATCCCGAGGTTGATCTGCCGATCGCGGTCGATACGGCGATGTTCCGCATCAGCGACCAGCAGGTGTACGTTCCCATCTCGGCGAAGCTTTCTTCCAGTGCGCTCGATTGGGCGCAGAAGCACGGCCGCCGCGAGGCCGAATTCGACTTCGCTGCGGAGGTTCGGACAGTGCCGGGCGGTCAGGCGGCGGCCTCGCTCCGCGATACGATCACGGTGCATCTCGACGAAGCGAAATTTCAACAGGTGAATCGCAGCAGTCTCGTTTATCAGGGAGGAGTTCTGCTGGCGCCGGGCAATTATCGAATGAAGCTGGTCGCGCGCGAAAATGAGTCGGGCAAGGTCGGAACGTTTGAGCAGAGCCTGATCGTGCCGCAGCGTCCCGCCGCACGGATGACGCTCAGTTCGGTGCTCCTGTCGAGCCAGTTGGTGCCTGTGGAGAAATCCGCGGACGTGCAGACGAGAACGCAGGGCATGCGCGCGCAAATGATTACTTCGCCGCTCGAAATGGCGGGCGAAAAAATCGTTCCAAGCGTTACGCGATTCTTCAATCAGGGCCAGACGCTCTACGTTTTCTTCCAGGCCTATTATCCCGAGAAGGAAAAAGATCAGGCGCTCGACACATCCACGCTGCGCGGAGGGCTGATCTTTTTCCGCAGCGGCGTACAGGTGAACGGAACGCCGCTGCTGGCGCCAACGGCGGTGGACACGAAAACGCGAACCGCTTCCTTCCGCATCAGCCTGCCGCTGGCTAAATTGCCCACGGGCCGATATACGGTACAAGCCGTTGTGATTGCGGCGGGAACGCAGCAATCGGCGTTCGGCCGCGCGTATCTGGCGCTCGAGCAAGCGCCAGCCCCGACGACTACGGCGGACCCTTCCAAGCCAGCGACGCCCTAGGCAGAAACCCAACGGAAAATGGCAACGGCTCCGATTGCTCGGAGCCGAGGCCTTGATTCAGGACGATTTTCTCTGCCTACGAGCAGTGTGTTACTTCTCCTTCTTATTTTCTTCTTTCGGTTTTTCAGCCGGAGGCGGTGCACGATGCTCCTCCTGTTTCGGAGGTTGCGCCTGCTTTTGATTGAGCGGCGGATGCACGTCGTACATCTCGTCACGCGCCTTTGGCTGAGGCGTGTACTTCATGCTCGGGCGCTCGGTGTATTGCTGGTGCTGCGACTGCTGGTCTTGCTGCGGCTGGCCAGCGTTACCGCCCCGGGCAGCCTCGCTCGGTGGCGTAAATGGACGGAAGCCATTGTTTGACGGCTGTTATGTGCCGGCTTGCGGCTGTTTGGGCTGAGGATGATTGAACGGCCGCGTGTCATTCGTGTAGACCGGCGCCGGACGAGAGACCGCCGGATTCAGCCGGGCCACGACGGGCCGCTGCTCGAACGGTGTGGCAGGCTTGGCGGTCGCCACACGCGCAGTCGCAGATACGTAGCTGGTACGTGTCGGCGCAATCGGCGCTGTATCGACAGGGCGTGCCGCCTGGAGCTGTGCCGCCGTCACGTGTACGACTGCCTTGGAAACGGGCCGCGCGTTCACGAACGTGTCGCGCGATACCGCGGTGACGGCCCTTTCATTTCGCGCATACGTGTAGTTGTTCACATACGCCGTGTTGTGGTTGATGACGGCGTTGTTGTACACGTTCGTGACTTGCGTGACGTTCACGACGCGCGTGTTGGTGACGTTAATCGTCTGCACGTAGCGGGCGCTGCAGTGGTAGCCCGGAACGTAGACGTCGCGCGGACCCAGCGGAAACCACGCCACACCCGAGAAGCCGCCGCCAAACGCCACCGAAAAGCTGAAGCCGCCTCCGCCGACGAACGCAACGAGCGCGGGCGCGTACACGGGACGCACCACGACGGGTCCCGGCACCCAGCCCCAGTAGCCGCCGACGAATGCCCAGCGGCCATAGTGAAACGGAGCGAAGCCCCAGGGCTCGTCGTCAACCCACGTCCAGCCCCACGGCGCGACGTAAACCCAGTGGCCTAGCTGATAGGGCGCCCAGCCAACGGCAACGCCGCGCGGAACCCAAATCGCGCCGTAGTCGGGATCGGTGCTCCAGTCGCCGTAGTCGTCAAGGTCGTAATAGCCGTCGACGTCTCGCGACACGTATTTGGCCGAGGCCGATTGGTTCTCGCGATCGTCGCGCGATTGACACCAGTTTTCGAAATCGTCGAAATCGGGCGCCGGAGATGCGTCGTAAGTGAGCTGATCGGTGCCCTGAAGCGTGTACTGCTGACCGCTCACGAGATCCCAGGATTCGCCGCCGCCGGTTACCTCGCCTTCACCTTCCCGCACGACGATCACCGTAGAGGCACCATTCGGGTCGGTCTCCATGCGATACTCGCCGCTTCGCGTGAGAGTCAACGCGAGGTTTGGCGTATCAATTTCGAACGCCTCGCCCGGTGCCAGACGCCGCAGGTGTACTTCGATCGTGCCCTGCGCCAGCTGCAGTTGCACCGTGCGATCGTCGAGCGTCAGGAACGAGATTCCGGTCTGGCTCGACATGCGAATCGCCGTGCTGCCGACGTGTAGTTCGCCGCGCGAATCTTGGTCAACCCAGAGATTGTCCCCCGTGGTCAAAGGGCGGTTCAGGTCGGCCTGCACCCAATTTTGGTCGCCCGAAACCTGATAGGACACCGAACCCTGGACGTAGTTGAGGCGCGCCACGCGGCTGGGCGGATCTTCGTCCTGCGCCGCGGCTGGCGTGGGAAGCGTTGCGAATAGAGCTGCGAAAAAGAGCGTGAGCGCGAAGAATCCAGCGAGCTTTCTCATGATTCTGCCTCCCATCGTGAACTGACCCATAACAGCATGGTGAACCTAAGAGTCGACTTGTCATTCGGGCGCGGGCGGTGCGCCTTCCAGTTGGAACTACGGTAGCACCGAATCGCCCCGACCGCATCCGCTCCGAATGCGTCCTCGCCGGACGCCGACGAATTCCGTCCACACCACGGCCGGGACCATCGGGACCGTGGGTGTATAAACTTCTGGGCGAACTCAGCGATTGCGTCCGCCGTGACCGCCGCCGGAATGTCCGCCCCCGCTACTGTGCTTCCCGCCTCCGCTATTGCCGCCGCGTGGCGCGCTGTAGCTCGGGTGCGAGCCTCCGCTTCCTCCGCTCCGAGGAGCGCTGAAAGTTGGGCGAGGGGCGTTGAACGTTTTCGGCGCGCTGTTGGCAGAGCCAGCGCGGGGCTGGGCGTACGAACCGCGCGGCGCGTTCGAGTAACCACCCGATCCTCCGCGCGGCGTCACGATAGGCTGCCTCATATTAAGGGGAGGTCGCGAGTATGAATTGTTATAAGGCGAGCTCGAGGAGCCTGATCGTGGCGTCGACGCGGAGGAACGGAACCCTGAATTTCCTTCGTTCGAGCGTGAGTATTCGTTGCCTGAGTACGAGCGATTGTTCACGCCACCTTGCGGCGGAGTGAATGTGTGCCATCCGGGACGGCTCGACTGAATCGAACCTGACGAGCCGCGCGCAGACTCGGTGTTCGTCGGCGTGTGTTCGAACGTTCCGGTGCCGCGGCTTTCGCCGAATCCCGACTGCACGTGAGTTGCGTTGTTGAACGATCCTGCAGAGCGATTGAAGCCTGCATTCGTCCGGCTGTTGCCCGTGAAGAAGTGCTGCGAAGCCGACGGCGCATTGCGATATGAAGATGCGCTCGCCGTGCGGCCCGTCGGGCTATAGCTTTCGCGCGACGGCGAAATCGGCATCTTGCCGCTTACCATGCTCGCCTGCCGGAATTCGGACGCGCTGATCGATTGATGGCCTGACACGCCCTCGCGCCCGAAGTGGTTGCTGTCCATCGAAGTGAATCCGCTGCGGACGCGGTCGTTGTGCAGCGCCTCGTTCACGTTCGAGAACGAGTGCTCGCCGCGAGGTCCGATAGGTCCGAAGCCGCTGTGATAGTTGTTGATGACCGCCGTGTTGTGGATGTTCGTGACGTTGTACGTGTTGAAGCGCCCGCCCCAGCGGCCCCACCACGGGTGATACCAGTCACCCGGCCCGCACGGCAACCAGCCGATATGGCCGAAGCCCCAACCAAATCCGAACCCGATTCCAAAACCCCAGCCGCCGCCTCCCCAGCCGAAGAAGCTGACGTAAGCAGGAGACCAAACCGGATAATATCCGGGGTATCCGACCACGGGCCCCGGCCACCAGACCCAGTTGCCGCCGGAAACGAACCAGCGGCCGTAGTGATAAGGTGCCCAGCCCCATGGCTCGTAGGACGCCCAAGTCCAGCCGTAATACGGCTCCCAGACCCAGCGGCCGGCGCTATACGGCGCCCAGCCCGGGCCTTGCGCAGGAGTCCAAACTTGTCCGTAGTCCGGCACTTCGGACCACGTGCCGTAACCGTCGAGATCTTCCGAACCCGTGTAGTAGCGGTCGGTGTTGTGCCAGCTTTGCGCGTTGCTGATGCGGTGATCGCGCTCGTCGTTCCACGTATCCCAGGAGTCGTTCGGCGGCGCGGACGAGATTTTGTACTGAGGGTTGTCGGTGCCCTGAATCGCGATCGTCTGCCCGTGCTCGACCTGCGCGCTGCCCTGCGGCTCGGTGACTTCGGCAGAGCCTTCGCGGACGGTCAACTCGGTTTGGCCGTCAGGCGTGACGTTAATGCGATACACGCCCGGGCCGCTCGGATGAACCGAGGCATTCGGGGTATCGATTTCTACGCTGGCTTCCGCGCCCTGCAGCAACGAGTACGTGACGAGCCCTTGCCCGACCTGCACCTGAACGTTTTCGCGTGAGATGTTGGCGATCTTCACCGTCGCGCCATCGGAGAGGCGCAGCACATTGGCATAATCGAGCTGGATTTCGGCGCGGCCTCCCTGACTGGTCGAAACGCGATCACCGACTGCAACTGGGCTGTTGACCGAAGCGGCCACCCATTCGCCATTATCGCCGCGCTGCGTTGATACGTTGCCTTGCGCGTAACTCAGGCGCGCCACGCCCGGCGCAGGCTGATCCGGTTGGGTCTGATCCTGATCGGGTCCTGGGGCTTGGGCCGGAGGAGCATAGGAATCGGACTGGTCTTGCGCGCTCACCGGGAGCGCGACTGCGAACATCGCTACGATTGCGGCTACTGCGAGAATCTTTCTCATGGTTCGCTCTTCGGCGGCCTTGCGCCGGACCCCAATTGTTCCGCTCGTGATAATGCAGGGGCGGTGCCAAAGTCCCAGCCTTCGACACTTTGGCACCTAAGTCCCAGTACAGCAACGAGTTAACGGAACGAGGGCTGCTTCGCCTGTGCTCAGTCGATGGTTTTGTTGCGGTGGATTTCAAGCGGACCTGGTGGATTTCAACCACTATTTCTTTGGTCGCAGCGGCGCCTTCGCAGGGCTAGGGTTCCGCGTCGGCGGGATCGGCGACGCCCATTTGGGAGAGGCGATAGCGCAGCGCGTTGCGCGACAGGCCAAGAGCGCGCGCCGCTTGGCTTTTATTGCCGCCGGCGCGCTTGAGCGCTTCGCGAATGATTTCCTGCTCCCATTGATCGAGCGTCGTCCCATCGGGCAGCACAGGTTCGCGATCGGCGGAGCGGCGGGACCGTGCGGTATCGAAATAAATCTCTGCTGCATCGAGCGTCGTCCCCGAACACAACGTCACGCTGCGCTGGATGATGTTTTCGAGTTCCCGCACGTTTCCCGGCCAGTGGTAGTCCATCAACAAGCGGATCGCCTGCGGCGTGAAACCCTGCACGGACTTGCCGGTCTCTTTCGCGTACTTTTTCAGGAAGAAATCCGCGAGCGCTGGGATGTCTTCTTTCCTCTCGCGCAGTGGCGCGATATCGATGGCGACGACATTGAGGCGATAGTATAGGTCCTCTCGAAAAGTGCCTTCTTCAAGGGCGGCGCGCAGGTCGCGGTTGGTCGCGGCGATCAACCGCACATCCACCTTGAGAGTTTTTGTTCCGCCGAGGCGTTCGAATTCGCGGTCCTGTAAGACGCGCAGGAGCTTCACCTGAATTGGCGGCGGCACATCGCCGATTTCGTCGAGGAAGAGCGTGCCTTTGTCCCCAAGCTCGAATTTTCCGGGTTTGCTCGCGACGGCTCCCGAAAAAGCGCCCTTTTCGTAGCCGAATAGCTCGCTTTCGAGCAGGTTTTCCGGGATCGCCGTGCTGTTGATTTTGAGGAACGGTCCCGAGGCACGATTGGAATGCTCGTGGATCGCCCGCGCGACCAAGTCCTTGCCGACGCCGCTTTCGCCGCCGATCAATACTGTTGCGTTCGTCGGCGCGACGCGCTCGACGAGCGCGAGCACCGCCTGCATCTGCCGGCTCTCGGCGACGATATTTTTGTACTGATAGCGCTGTCCGAGCGCTTCGCGCAGATTGCGATTCTCCTCGCGCAATCGATGCGCGGCAAGTTCCTTGCGAATCACGAGAACGAGTTCCGCGAGAGAAAAAGGCTTCAGGACGTAGTCGCTCGCTCCGGCTTTCATCGCGTCCACGGCGGATTCGACGGTGCCGTAGGCCGTCATGATGATGACGGGAAGATTCGCGTCGATGCGCTTGATGGATTGAAGAAACTCGAGGCCGGTCATCCCCGGCAGCTTGAAATCGGTGACCACCAGATCGAACGGATCCTTGCCCAAGAATTGCAGACCTGTTTCCGCATCGCCAGCAGTGCGTGCCTGGAAGCCCTCTTCAGCAAGCTGCAACTCCAGCAGCCGGCGCATTTTCGGCTCGTCTTCGACGATCAGAATCGATGGCTTCTCTTTTGCCAAATCGGCCGCCTATCCGCTCCTCAAACTTGGGT
>Ga0187769_10002477_pt1 | contig 10829 bp, 9 predicted proteins | sample 0116_SJ02_MP02_1_FD_133140 | JGI IMG/M metagenome (GOLD analysis project Ga0187769, IMG submission 133140) | Tropical peat soil microbial communities from peatlands in Department of Meta, Colombia - 0116_SJ02_MP02_10_MG | ecosystem: Environmental > Terrestrial > Soil > Wetlands > Peat | place... | reverse complement strand
GAGTCCGAGGCGTTAACAGGGATTTTTCAGGGAATTCTTTCTCGGCTCGGGGCTAAATGCACCGCGAAGCTCGTTATTCGCGCACGGTTACATTCAAGGCGGTCCCAAGAAACAGCGGATCAAGGAATTTGCAAGGAACAAGCCCTCGGACCGTCAGCGATACCACAGCACAAAGAGCGACAGAGGTTGCGAGTTCGAGTTTCGTCGTCCCCGCCATTCGTTCCAGGAGAGTTGCACGAACTTCTCTAAAAACCAACGAGAGTGCAAAAAGACACAAATCTGCACCCTCTTGTGCCCCTATCACCCACTGACCACACTTCCCTTCTGGTTTCCGCTGTATCCCGGTGCCCGGAAGAAAGGTGCGCTTGTCATCGCCCACGACTCTCCGCGGCACGTAACACGCAGCATTTGACAATGTGGCACATATTGTGTCACAATTCTAAGATGCCGAACGTGAACATCCGCCAGCTTCGCGACACTCGCAAACTCAAGGCCTGGCTACGCGCCGGGAAAACCGTTGAACTGCGAGAACGCAACAAGGTTATCGCCCGGATCATTCCTGCCGCTCGGGGAACCGAGCGGCTCGTCAAGTTTCCTGATTTTGCGGCTCGCGCAAGAAAGGTTTTTGGCGACCGCATTCTGCCAGGCGCCGATATTGTCATCGAGGAACGAGGACGCTATTGAGTGTTTATGTGGATTCAAGCTTTCTTGTTTCCTTGTACGTGACCGACCAACATTCTACTGTCTCCCGGCAGCGCGTCCTGATGGCTGCTAACGTATGGCTAACAGCACTGCACCGAGCCGAATGGGCACACGCCATCGCCCAGCACGTCTTCCGCGGAGAATTCTCCGCTCGGGAAGCCAACGAGATGCACCGGCAACTGGAGCAGGATCAGTCCAACGGGATTTGGATGCCAGCGGGCATTCCCGAAAACGCCTTCGACACATGCGAGGATTTGGGTCGCCGTTACGGGCCAAAACTTGGTGTCCGCACCCTCGACAGTCTCCATGTGGCCACCGCTCTCGAACTCAAGGCGCAGCGATTTTGGACTTTCGACGGCCGCCAGCAGAAACTTGCAAAAATCGTGGGCCTGCAAGTTCTGTGATCGAGTCAGGCGCCCAAGACCGGACTTGCCACTTTGGGATATGGTTGTGTATGGGTCGACGAGTTGCGATTGCGCTAGTGAACTAGGGAACCGTCGTTGTTAGAAGGACACCACCGTCACAGTCTTTACTGCCCAAGCCTCTCGAAAGTGACTAGCACGACATCGTTGCTGCCCATGCATGCCCAGGATTGCTACACAGACTAGCACCGCACCACCCGGCAGCCGTCGGGTGACGTGTCAACAAACCAGAAGCTGTCACAGGGAATTGTGATTCCGGACACGGCGGGAATCAGCGCAATGTGCTAACCGCCTGAGCACGATGCGGTCAGTGGGAGCCCTGCCATAGCCACGTCACTGCGTGGCAAATGACGGGCACCAAGGCACAAGGAGACCAGATATGGCTCAGGACACTCTCACGATTACAGATAATCGGACCAATCGAACCTACACCGTACCGATCAAGAACGGTGCGATCAAAGCCATGGATCTGCAGGAAATCAAAACTGGTGGGGAAGATCCTGGGCTAATGATCTACGATCCAGCTTTCATGAATACGGCTTCTTGCCGGAGCTCAATCACCTTCACCGACGGTGAACGTGGCATCCTGGAGTATCGAGGCTATCCTATCGAACCGTTGGCCGAGCAGTGTAGCTTCCTGGAGGTTGCTTATTTGCTTCTCTTTGGGACCCTTCCAGATGAGACCGAACTGAAGAATTGGGTTTACGAAATCACTCACCATACCATGGTGCACGAAACCACCAAGAGGTTCATGGAGGGCTTTCGTCACGATGCTCAGCCCATGGCCCTGTTGGTTAGCACGGTGGCCGCTCTCGCAACGGTCTACCCGGAGGCCAGTGACGTTCACAATCCCGCCAACCGTCTACGCCAGATCAAGCGCCTGATTGGCAAGATGCCCTCCATTGCGGCTATGTCTTACCGGCACAGCTTGGGTTTCCCTTATGTCTACCCGGACAATGATCTGAGCTACACCGCCAACTTCATGAACATGCTCTGGCGCATGGTGGAACCAAAATATGCCGCCAACCCGATGCTCGCCCGCGCGTTGGACATCCTGTTTATTCTGCATGCCGATCATGAGCAGAATTGCAGTGCCAACACCATGCGGTCGGTAGGCAGTTCGCACACCGATCCCTATCTTGCAACAGCCGCAGCAGCCGCAGCTTTGTCGGGGCCCCTGCATGGTGGGGCGAACGAAGAGGTTCTCCGGATGCTCGACGAGATCGGGTCCAAGAAGAAAGTCCCCGCATATATTAAAGAAGTGAAGGAAGGCAATCGCAAGCTAATGGGCTTTGGGCATCGCGTTTACAGGAACTACGACCCACGGGCGAGGATAATCAAGTGGGCCGCTGAGAAGGTTTTCGAAGTCACCGGACGCAATCCGAAGATCGAGATTGCTCTCGAATTGGAGCGGATTGCCCTGGAAGACGAGTTCTTTATCAACAGGAAGCTGTATCCCAACGTGGATTTCTACTCTGGGATCATTTACGAGGCTATGGGCTTCAAGCCCGAGATGTTCACCGTGCTATTTGCCATTCCGCGTACGGTGGGCTGGCTGGCACAGTGGCAAGAGATGATCACGGATTCCGAGCAGCAGATTTTCCGGCCCAAACAAGTCTATGTCGGCAGCCGCAATCTTCAATTTGTACCGATTGAGAAGCGCGCCCCCGTCGCTGTAGCAGCCAAGGCATAACTACAGGGCTGCGCCAAGCCTAGCGGCTGAGATCTGCGCCATCGACTTCAGGCGCACAATCTCCTGCCGTAGGTTCTGTGCTTCCCAGCACGAGGGCGAGACGAGTCCGCAGTAGGTTGAGAGTTGTGTTGTCGTGCCTTTTGAGAACACAGCGCTCGATTGAAGTCGGCCAATCTAGGCTGCCCCACGTGACGGTCGTCATAGACAGGGGACGCCGGAAGGTGCATAGAGCCCGTAAGAGGAAACGGGGCTGCTCTCATGTCAGCCTACCCAACCACGTGTCCATTTTGCGCCTGTGGTTGCGGGTTCTACCTGTTGTCAAATAACGGACAACTAGCCGGTGTTGCACCGAGCGAAAATCATCCGGTGTCTGGCGGTAAGCTCTGTGCCAGAGGCTGGAGCGCGCACGAGGCCACCCTGTGGGGCGATCGCTTGAGGCGTCCGCTGCTCCGCCGAAACGGCAAGCCGGAGCCTGTTCCTTGGGGTGAGGCGCTTGATTACATTACGGGTCGCCTCCAGGCTTTGATCAGTGCAGGGAAACCTGTCGGACTCTTGGGTTCTCCCAGAGCAAGCAACGAGGAAAACTACCTGGCGGCCAAGTTTGCGAGGGCCGGTCTTCAAACGAACAACGTTGATTTTTCCTACCATTCCACTTGTCGCCCGCTGCTCTCCGGCATTGGCGATGTATATGGGGACCGCACTCCTACTGCCAGCATAAACACGATTGAATCGTGTCAGACAGTCCTGCTGGTTGAAGGAGACCTGGCCAAGACACACCCGCGAGTCGCGTCAGCAGTGATGAAGGCCGTGGAGAACGGGGCACATCTTATCACCGTGGGCTACAGAACAACGCAGATGGCGCGTCTGTCATCCCTACACCTGAGCGTCCTCCCGGGAGACGAGGGCGAGGTAATCACCGGTCTCCTGGCCGCCGTCTTCGACCTGCAGCAGCAAAATGGGACGCCCGCAGCGGCGGTCTGCGGAGGATATGAATCGTTTTGTCAGAATGTAAAGAACATCAAGCGGACGGCAGAATTGCAGCAGGCCGCAGAGTGGATTGTGCGCGCCCCGCGGGCGACGTTCCTCTTGGCCGTCAACGGCGGGCATGGCGATCAGTCTCGAAAAGATGCTGCCACCTTTGCCTCGCTGGCCGCCATCAGCGGACATCCGGAAAGACCCGGATCGGGACTACTGCTACTTCTGCCGCGCAGCAACGTCCGGGGTGCGTGCGATATGGGGAGCGCATGCGGACACTTGCCAGGATACGTTTCGTTTGACGATGAAAAAGCTCGGCAGCGTCTGCAGCAACTGTGGAGCAAGAAACTCCCCTCAGAGCGTGGTTGGGAGGCAGAGGAGCTGCTGCAACACGTAAGCGGACTGATCATCTTGGCGGACGACCCGCCTTCGGTAGTGCCGATGGGACAGCGCGCTATGGCGGCCCTGGAGAAGATCGAATTCCTTGCGGTCTTGGACGCTTTTGTCACGCCCACCATACGGGCCGCCCACGTCGCACTGCCGATTGCCAGCTTTGCTGAAACCGAAGGAACACTAACCAACATGGAAGGCCGGGTCCAGCGGCTTCGTGCGGCGGCGAATCCGCCTGGCGAAGCGAAAGCAGGCTCGCAGGTGCTAGCTGAGCTATGCTCGAGTTTCGGCGTCGGTGACGCCTACTCTTCAACCAAGGATGTACTCCGCGAGATCACCCAGGCTGTGCCGCGCTACGCCGCGGTTGAACAGTTGCCCAAAGACGGTTGGGGCGATGTATTGCTTGAGAATTCTGACAACCCTGACTTCCAACTCGACTTCACCGGGTCCCAAGGGGTTGAGGCGCTGGCGTGTGCCGAGCGCCCCTACGTGCTCGTCCGTGAGGGATCTTTTGACTGGGGACGTGACCCGCTGGTTTATTACTCACCCACGCTAAGTCGGGACTATCAATCAGAGCGTAAGCTCTTTCCCAACGGCTTCGTCGAAATGAGCAAGCGAGATGCGGACGCGCGCAACCTGAGCGGCGGAAGGCGTGTCAGGATTGCCTCTGCCTACGGGGATACGATAGTTCCAATTCAATTACGAACCGATCTCAAGGCCGGTGTAGTGTCCGTGCCCTATGCCTTCCGGGATCACCTGGCTAGCGTGCTGGGCCCCGATCATGCAACAGCTGTCAGCATAGAACTGCCGTGAGAGAGCTTCGATGGCCTTCGTGATAGGCAAACAAGCAACGACGACATGGCTCCAGAAGTTGTTGGAGTGTGGAGAGGTTATTGCTCCCGTTCGTGGACCATGCGGCGACATCCTCTTTTCTTCTGTGCATTCCCCCGATCAAGTGGCGTGGGATTTCCAGAATTCACTGTCCCCTCCAAAGCAAGCTGTCCTGCCTCAAACCGATCCACTTATTAAGATCACTCGCAACGCTGGGAGCTACGAAGTTGAGCCGGTTTACGACGATGCCCGACGATTTCTTTTCAACGTGCGTAGCTGTGATGCCACAGGGATCGCGTTCTTGACGCAAATGTATGAGATGGAACCTGCGGATGCCTCATACCTCCGGCGGGCGAGAAGCCTCACCATCATTAGCTTGGCCTGCAACAAGCCTTGCCCATTGGGCTTTTGCATTTGCAGTGGCTCGGGACCGTTTTTGAGCGAGGGCTACGACGTCCAATTGACAGATCTGGGCGAGAGTTACCTCGTCGAGGTCGGGAGTGAAAAAGGCGAAGCCGCAATATCAGGTGCTTCAAACCTGTTTCGCTCGGCCACCGAAGAAGAAGTGTCGCAACGACAGCGAATGGAGGTCGAAGCGAAAAACCACTTTGAGGAAGAGACCTGTCACTTTGCTTCCGCTATGAGACGCATTTCAACCGGGCGTGTGCAAGATGCACTTTGGGAGAAGATGAGCGACTGGTGTTTAGAGTGCGGCGCCTGCAACATGGTTTGCCCCACCTGCTATTGTTTCAGTGTTAAGGATCTCTCCGAAGATGGGACTTGGATTCGGTGCCGCATCTGGGATTCCTGCCAGTACTCCGCCTTCACACTAGAAGCGTCAGGACACAATCCACGCGCGGATCGCAAGCAGCGAATGAAGCGGCGCTTCTTTCACAAGGTGAGCGCTCAGTACTACCAGCGTGACGGGGTGGTTGGATGCGTCGGCTGCGGGCGATGCATCAAGGTATGTCTTGGCAGCACGGATATGCCCGCCGTTGTCGGTGCAATCAGGAAGGGGAAATGGAATGAATGATGCGTTCCTTCCAGAGATTGCGCGCTTGGTAGGTGTCGCGGACGAGACGCCGGACACCAAGACCTTTTCTCTGCGCTTCCGCGACGCGCACAACGGAGGGAATTTCCATTTTCTTCCCGGGCAATTCCTGGAGCTGTCCGTGTTTGGTTATGGAGAGGCTCCGTTCTGCATAGCGTCGAGTCCGACACGGCCACACACATTGGAAGCAACGGTCCGGCGCACCGGGCAGCTGACCGGCGCGTTGCATCGGCTTGGGCCGGGCGAGGAAGTCGGGATACGCGGGCCTTTTGGCAATGGATTTGATGTGGCAGGAGCTCGTGGCAAGGACTTGCTCTTTGTGGCCGGCGGCATTGGGCTGCCACCACTGCGCAGCCTGATTTGGAATGTACTGGACGAGCGCTCCCGGTTTGGCAAAGTGACGATCCTGTACGGCGCCCGGACGCCGACGGACTTGGTCTACAAGCAAGAACTTGAAGAGTGGGGAAAGCGGTCGGATGTGGAACTTCACGTCACCGTAGACGTGGCCCAACCTGGCTGGACCGGAAACGTGGGAGTGGTTCCATCGTTGTTCAGAAAAATCACCCTGCATCCGGACTCCACTCTCGCCTACGTCTGTGGACCACCCATCATGATCAGGATTACGGTTCACGATCTTCTGGCCCTTGGGTTCAAAGAGGAAGCGGTCATATCGACATTGGAACGCATGATGCAGTGTGGCATTGGAAAGTGCAACCACTGCGCCATTGGCCATCGTTATGTGTGCCGCGACGGTCCGGTTTTCAACTGTGCCCAGATCAAGGAGTTGGTCGAGTAAAGGACATTCTGTTCGCGCATTTTGCGCCCGGTTCGGGATTATGAATCTGAAGAAACAACTTACCGATGCGATACGAGGCACTACGGTCGTGGTTGGCATCGGCAATCCTTGCCGTGGTGACGACGGGGCCGGGAGCATCGTGGCGAGAAAAATCAGCGATGCAAGCGGCGTGCAGGTGATCGACGCTCAAGATGTCCCCGAGAACTACGTGTGCCAGGTAGCGGACCGGCGGCCCGACACCGTCGTGCTGATCGACTGTGTTGACCTGAAAGCCACCCCCGGCTCGGTCGCGCTTTTAGAAAAGGATCAGACAGCTTGTTACTGGCCTAGCACACACCGCCTGCCCATATGTGTGCTGATGAACTACCTCGAGCGCGAAACCCATGCACGCGTATTTTTGGTTGCGATTCAGCCGCGCCAAACGGCTTTTTCTGAACCAATGAGCGCGGCGGTCTCTTCAAGCGTGGAGGTAATCGCGCGCATGTTGAACGAAATTTTTGCAGCGGGTCAGCAGCCTGCTCGACGGAGATTCACTGCTCAATCAAGAGAGGCACCCACTTGATCACGTTAGTTGCTGTCCTCATGCTAATCCTGCCTGCCGCGGGAGCCCTCTTGTCCGTGGCCCTCCAGAAGCGTGCGCGTCCGGCTGCAGTAGTCGTCGCAGCAACGGTGACAGGCCTGGCAATATGGCTGATACCGTCAACGTTTCATGCCCCGTACACCAAAATGTGGGGGGGGCTCCCCTGGTTACATGGCCTTGTTGACTCCTCGACCTTCGGAATCGTTGTTGATCCGTTGGCCTCACTGATGTTGCTGGTCGTTGTGCCCATCGGATTGCTCACGGTCCTCTATTCGACCGCGTATCTTACGGAGAAAAACAGGGAGCACTCCGTAGGGAGTGAGCATTACGGCCGGTACTATTTCTGGCTCCTACTGTTCATAACCAGCATGGTAGGAGTTGCCGTATCCCCGAATTTCCTTCAGTTCTTTGCCTTCTGGGAAATGACCACACTGTGTTCGTGGGCGCTGATCTCCTTTCACCAGAATGAGCGAAGCTTGAGGGCTGGATTCAAAGCTCTCTTGATGACATCGGTCGGCGGCGCTTTTTTGCTCTTGGCTATTCTGGTGGTGTTTGTCCGCACGCACTCCTTCGAATTCTCAGCGCTCAACAAGCTGCCCGATGCGCTAAGGCCATGGGTGTGGCTTTTTCTCTTGATTGCAGCCTGGGCAAAGGCGGCTCAGGTCCCCCTGCAAACTTGGCTGCCCGACGCCATGGAGGCTCCGACTCCTGTCAGCGCCTACCTGCACGCTGCGGCAATGGTCAAAGCCGGGGTGTACCTGATAGCGAGAACGGCAAGCAGTGGATGGGGAATCCCTCCGAAGGTCTCGTTACTTATGGGCGCTATGGCTCTGCTGACGATCTTTGTCGCTCTTTCCTTCTACTTTGTTCAGGATGACTTGAAGCGGTTGCTCGCTTATTCGACCATCGCGCATCTCGGTTACGTGCTGCTCGGCATTGCGGTAGGTGGTCTGGGATCAATACTGGGCTTTCGCGGCGGTGTTTTGCATATCATTTGTCACGGTTACAGCAAGGCGACCTTGTTCTTTTGTGCCGGCACAATTGCCTATGTCACCGGCACTCGCAGCATAAGAGAGCTGCGTGGCTTGGGAAGGAGCATGCCTCTCACGGCTGCAGCGTTTTTCGTCGGCCTCCTGAGCGTCACTGGGGTTCCGCCACTGGCATGCTTCTGGAGCAAGTTCCTGATTCTCTCGGGCGCCATGCGCCTGGCGGGTCCCATCGGACCGCTTATCCTTGTTCTTATCCTTTGCGAAACTCTAATTTCTTTTGGTTGGATGCTTTACATCGGGCAAAGAATTTTCTTCGGCACGCCCCTCACGGTAGCTGAAGTTCCAGCGGATCCGCCTTGGCCGATGAACGCTACTTTGATCATCCTCATGATCGGCTGTGTGGCAGCTCCGCTGGTGGGCATGCCCTTAGTGCAGTTGATGGGGAAATAGCATGGTTGATGCCGTTCGCGATGTCGAAGCAAGCATAGCAATCCTGGTTGTCGGGGCACTCGTCAGCCTGCTCTTAGCACGATGGCGAAAGCTTTGTGGTTGGGTTAGCTTCGCCTTCGTTGGTGTCTCGTCTGTGTACGCCGGAGTTGCGATCGTAAGCGCAGGCACAGTGCCCCAGTACGAGCATACTATCCTGAGGCTGCCGCAACTCGGTTCAAGTCTCACGTTGCGTCTCGATCCCCTAAGTGCCGTCTTCCTGGCTATCGTTTCGGTGATTGCCCTACTAAGCACGTTGTATTCCGTGCGCTACATGGAGCACTACGCGCACGACAAGGTCGCAAGGTTTTTCCCGGTCCTTCTGCTCTGCGTGGCCAGTATGACCGGGGTTCTTGCCTGCACGGACTTCTTGTTCTTCCTCATCTTCTGGGAATCAATGACACTGACTTCCTACTTCCTGGTGACCTTCGAGAGCGACAACCCAGCGAGTCAGCGAGCAGGCCTGAAATATTTCATTATCACGCACGGCGCGACGCTCTGCATGTTGGCGGCCGCGTTATTGCTCTGGAGAACCTCCGGGGCGTTTTCTTTCGATACTACGCGAAGCACTTTGTCTGCGCTGCTAGCGACACGACCGTTCCTGGCCAACACCATCGTTTTTCTTTTCTTTTTGGGATTTGCCACCAAGGCGGGAATCCTGCCCATGGGTGATTGGCTTCCCGACGCGCACCCGGTTGCACCATCAGGTATGAGCGCCACTCTCTCGGGCGCGCTGGTCAAACTCGGAGTATACGGGCTGTTCCGGTTCTTTTGCTCTTTGCTGGTTGTTTCATCATCGCTCAAGATATGGGGAATTATTCTGGCGCTCGCGGGTACAGGATCGCTCTTCGTCGGAACTTTGGCTGCGTTGCAGCAGACCGACACCAAGCGACTCATGGCTTTCCACACCGTCGGGCAAATCGGATACATCTGCCTGGGACTGGGAGTCGGAACTTACTGTCTGGATATGTACCCAACCCTCGCCACGATTGCACTTACCGGTGGGATTTTGCATGCGCTGAACCACGCCTGCTTCAAGTCCTCGTTGTTCCTCGCTGCCGGCTCAGTGCTCTACCGGACCGGCGAGCGGGACATGGACAGATTAGGAGGCTTGGCGGCTTTCATGCCCTACACAACGGGGACGGCAGCTATAGCCTCATTGAGCATTGCGGGCGTTCCGCCCTTGAACGGCTTCACCAGCAAATGGCTCATCGTGGCGGGATGCTTATTGACAGGAATGCGATTTCCATTGTTCCTCGTGCTGGGATTGATAGCGCTTTTCATCTCACTTGCCACACTCGCTTCCTTCTTGAAGTTGCTCGGGTCGGTGTTCCTCGGCAGGGCTAAAGAGAACCTCGGAATAAAAGAAGTGCCGGTGTCCATGATCGTGCCCCAAGTGGTCCTTGCGGCCCTGTGCGTACTTTTGGGCGTTTTCCCGCAGTTCGTATTGCGTTTTGTCGGGCATGCAATCGAGGGGGTTACCGGCACCTCTTCTGCCGCTGTGGACGCGAGCCGAACGTGGGGCGGGCTGTTTTTGGTCGATGGCTCCCCAGTTGCGTTCTGGTCGCCCTTGGCCATTGTCTCGGCCTTGGCGATTCTGGGCTTACTGTCGTACGCGATCCAGCGTGCGGGTGGAGCCCGCACGAGATCCGTGCCTGTCTGGTACTGTGGAGAAGAGCACGCTCCCGCCGTGGTGCGGTACCCTGCAAGCAGCTTCTATTTGCCCTTCAAGCACGCGTTTCAGGGGATTTATCCCAGCGGAAGAGTGCATGCGCCGAGATTCCCCGCGCCGCTTCGCCGCGTGTTCGATTTTGACCAATGGCTATACGCTCCCACAGTCAAAGTCGTCGACAAGGCCGCTGAGCAAGTCCGCAGAACGCATGTCGGAATCCTGCAAATCTATCTTCTGTGGAT
>Ga0187769_10002476_pt1 | contig 10829 bp, 10 predicted proteins | sample 0116_SJ02_MP02_1_FD_133140 | JGI IMG/M metagenome (GOLD analysis project Ga0187769, IMG submission 133140) | Tropical peat soil microbial communities from peatlands in Department of Meta, Colombia - 0116_SJ02_MP02_10_MG | ecosystem: Environmental > Terrestrial > Soil > Wetlands > Peat | place... | reverse complement strand
AGTCGCCTTTCTGAACGGGTTTCACTAGGTTTCTGAAGTTGTACCTTACGAAGGTTCGCCCGCTTTCATCGTCTAGCACAAGCATGAACTGGTTCATGTCGATAATCTTGCCTTCGATGTGTATGTTTCTCATTCCGTTTCTGATCTCTTCTATCCTCAATGGACGCTACATCCTTCGCGCAGGGGTTCAGGAATTAGTTGCGCGAGAACAGTTCTTGTTTACCTCTGACTTCAGTAGCCAGGCCGAGAAACACTGTTTCAGTTTGCTCATTCCAACCCGCGTGGCGCACTTGGGCGCATATGTAGAGAGAAGAATGTAACCTTCTCGGTTCAAGGATGCGCTTTGAGGCGCTTTCATGGTTTGGGCAGTTTTTGCCCGCCAACCCCTATGCTTCGGCGTTGTGGTATACCTTTAATTACATACTCATGCATGCTAAGCAACCAGTACGTTGCGGATTTTACTTGGGTATCATCGCGCGCGTAACTAAAGAATAGAGTGGTGTTAGTATGAGTCAAGAAGGATTTGGCGGCCGAACTATGTACAAGGTTACATGTTCCGACTGCGGCGCTGAAACTGAAGTGCCGTTCAAGCCAACTCAAGGCCGGCCGGTCTACTGTAGAGCCTGCTACCAGAAACACAGGCGCTATTAGGCCAGTTTCCGACGAAGTCCGTTCGTTTCTTTTTCTATTTCTTTCATCTCTGCCGTTTTATGCCAGGAACACCGATTTCACGACTCCAAGAATGTGAATCCCAATTCTTGAAATTCGACGTTGACCAGACCATGTCCGGTCAGGATTGGAATACGATCAGGTTGTCCAGAAGCGTCGAATGGTTCGTAACTTTCAACCGATACCGGTCAAGAGAGAGGTCATTGACAAGATTCTCCAATTGGCATTGCATGCTCCCAGCGCTGGATTCAGCCAAGGTTGGGCCTACATCGTAGTCACTGAGAAGAAACTGAAAGAGCAAATAGGGCAGTTGCAAGGCGAGAGCGACTATTATGCGGGCAAACGCTTTCACAAGTTCGTTTCGGAGGCTCCAATCCTCGTGATAGCCTGCGTTAGTGAGAAGATGTACCACGACAGGTACCGCGAACCAGATAAGTTGAACGAAGATGGGACAGAGATAGAGTGGCCTACGCCATATTGGTACTTCGACATAGGCTGCGCGTGCATGCTGATCTTTCTATCCGCTGTAAATGAGGATCTGGCGGCAGCATTCACCGGCGTATTCCGCGTTTCCGAAATGAAGAGACTCCTAGAGATTCCGGATGATTTTCATCCGGTTGGCGTTATCTCGATTGGTTACCCGGCGCCAGATAAGAAATCCCCTTCACTCAAACGCGGCCGTAGACCAGCAGAGGTCGTTGTCCACCACGAACGCTGGTAGCGAGATGCCGACCTTAGTTCCGAGTTGAATCTTCATCCAAAATCACACCCGCAGTTTGCTTCAGTCGAGATTAGCATCGATTATTCCTGGATTCTGGGGAAATTCGAAAGGTATTGAGCTCCGCTCGTCGTATCGAGGATATCGTCTTCGATCCTAATCCCGCCAATCCTCTCCCCATAGATGCCGGGTTCGACGCTGTGAACCATACCTGGCTCCAACACATCCTTCGATTCAACGTGCAAGGCGGGGATGGGTTCGTGCACCGCAACTCCAATTCCATGTCCAAGTCTGTGAACCAGATACTCGGACAAGCCATGTTTCCCGATCACGTCATTTGAGATTCGAGCGATCTCGGCCGCGGGAATCCCAGGCTTGATAGCAGATATGGCTGAAGTTTCCGAATCCAGAACTGCTTCGAGCAAGGCCCTTTGGCTATTGTTGGGCCTTCCGACCACGAATGTCCTAGTTGTGTCAGAGCAGTAACCATCAACGACCACGTCGAGTTCAAGCATAGCAAGATCTCCACGTCTCATCCTACGCCTCGAATTTCCCACCACGTACTTGTATGCGTCCGCGGTGGCATGCCCTGTCACAACGAAAGCGCAAGAAACCACGCGGTCCGCGCGAAACTTCGTAACCCCTTCAGTTGTGATCGCATGCTCAATTCTAGCTGAGATTTCTATCTCTGTCATGCCAGCCTTCAGGTCGTGATCGAAAACCGCCAATCCGACGCGAGCAATTCGATTTGCCTTCTTAAGCGCTTGGATCTCTAACTCTGTCTTAATCGCGCGTGATTGTACGAGAAGCTGAGACGCGTCTCGCAACTCATACTCAAAGAGCTTGTTCCGAAGCGCAGCGGTCGTCTTCGCCCCGCTAACCGCAATCTCATAACGGAGGGGGGTTCCAAGGAAGTGTTCCCATGTCTCTTCGATTCCAATCCTCCCGGCGCGTACCCCCAATTCTCCGAGTGCCTTCTCTACTTCCATCGTCGCTGCCGTGAGCGAATCGCCGAGATGCTCGTAGATCTCCCACCGATACAGCCTGACATCCTTCACCCACGTGCGGGGGACTGTTTCCCCTACCGGATGAATGAGGATTGGTTCCTTATCAAGAGTCAAGACCAGGTAGCTCAATCCTCTTCCGGGCCAGGCATCGGAAACGTAGCAGATATTCTCAGGTACGCGAAGGACCAGGGCCGTGAACCCTTCAACCTTCATTCGGTCGCGAACTCGAGCGAGTTTCTTGTCGTCACGACTCATATGTGAAGCCTGCTGAAGCTGTTGGATCTTGCCGAATGAATAATATGTTTCCGGCCGATCATGCGCAACTACCGAGTCAGGCGATCTTAAACAAGATCGGGGTAAAGAAGTATGGCTGAGGGATGTAGCCCTCTAAATTCTCACGGTTTTAATAATGCTTGGTAGACCTTCGGCTGCGAGGATGGACATTGAATTGTCGTCGGCTTGGCAATTCGGGATTGAAACTTAGCGAACTCTCTTTGGGAGCGTGGGTCACTTATGGAGGACAGGTGGGGGAAGATGTCGCTCTCAAGTGCATGTCAGCCGCTTACGATGCTGGAGTGAACTTCTTCGATAACGCCGAAGCTTACGCTGCCGGGAAAGCAGAAGTTGTGATGGGTAACGTTTTCAAGAAGACTGGATGGCCACGCGAGAGCTATGTAGTTTCCAGTAAGGTCTTCTGGGGTGGCGAAGGGCCTAACGACCGAGGGCTATCGCGCAAGCACGTTTACGAAGCTTGCCGCAGATCCCTGAAACGACTGCAACTAGACTACTTGGACCTATTCTTCTGCCATCGGCCCGACGCGACAACCCCGATCGAGGAGACGGTACGGGCCATGGATGACCTGATCCATCAAGGCTTAGTCCTGTACTGGGGGACATCAGAGTGGAGTGCAGCCGACATAATGCGCGCACACGAAATAGCGCTCGAGCATGATCTTACACCACCACAAATGGAACAACCACAATACAACATGCTGCACCGGGAAAGAGTGGAAAAAGAGTATCTCCCATTGTATCGAGAAATCGGGTTGGGAACCACGATTTGGAGCCCTCTAGCTTCCGGGTTGCTTACGGGAAAATACAACCGCGGCACGCCGCCGGGCACGAGAGCCTCACTTCCAGGCTACGAATGGCTCAGGGAATATGTTCTCACACCGCAAAACATTGAGAAAGTGAAACAGTTAGAGCCGACAGCCAAATCTCTAGGGTGCAGTCTGGCCCAGCTCGCTCTGGCGTGGTGCCTCAAGAACTCAAACGTAAGCACCGTCATCACAGGCGCCACCCGACCTGAGCAGGTTACAGAGAACATGAAAGCTGAGGAAGTCGTCCAGAACCTTGACCAAAATGTGATGGATTCAATAGATGGGATTCTTGGAAACAAACCAAGCCTCGAAGAAGAATAATCCTAGGCGGGTAGTGAGTCGAGAAGCGCTCGGAGCTTCTTGAAATCCTCCTCCAGAACCTTCCGCAGCTGAAACGTGTAAAGTGCTGCCGCCGGGTGATACATAGGAAAGTAGGTCACGTCTTCCACCTCAAATGGAATCCCATGCAAATCTGTGACGGATTTGTCTGAGTCGATCAGTGAATGAATCGCTGAGTTCCCCATTGGGCAAATCACTCGTGGAGCAATGAGGGTGAATTGCCTCTTCAGGTATGGCTTACATGAACCAACCTCATCCTTACGGGGAGGCCTGTTATTCGGTGGTCTGCACTTCGCGATGTTGGTTATGTAGACGTCCTCGCGGCGCAGCCCGATGGATGCAAGAAGTTCCGTCAACAGTTTACCGGCAGCTCCGACAAACGGTCGACCCTGAATATCTTCTTGCTCGCCCGGCGCTTCTCCTACGAACATTACCTTTGCATCCACCGAACCCTCGCCCGGAACCGCGTTCCTTCTAGTCTCACTCAGTCGGCACTTGGTACAAACGAGAACTTCATTCGAAAGCTTGGTCATCGAATCTTTAGTGAGAGACAAGGTGATGTCTCCGCGTGGATGCTCGTGCGTGAATCGCTAAGTGTTAACAACGCACGGTATATATGCCCGTTTTCGCTTGGCAGGCAAACCAAGTGATTGACCGATGCCTATCACTGACGTCGTAAAGAAGCAGTTGGCGCAAAAGGTTAGGCTACATTACAAGGTCTGTAGGGACTGCGGCGCCCGCAATCCCGAAGCCTCTGACCGATGCAGGAAATGCCACGGCCACAACTTGCGGGCGAAGAAACGTGAACTAGGCGCGAAATAGAACGAGTGGCTAGGTTACTGCTGTACTCGCACTTGACAACGACGTCTCGCCGCCCAACTAGAGTTGGTTGAGAAACATCTGAGTTACAGAGGGTCTTATCCGAATACTACGGCGGTGTTCCTGCGATGAGTGGCATGTGTTGAGTAGCAAAAGGAAGCGCCTACGCGTGTCCTTTCAGGGAGAGCACGGTGCTTACAGCGAACAAGCGGCGTGTCTCTTTTTCGGTGATTCTATCCAGACTCAACCTTGCGCTACCATCAAGGGCGTCTTCGGGACAGCAGAAGGCGAGTCTGTTGATTTCGGTGTCGTCCCCGTAGAAAATTCCCTTGAAGGGACGGTAAGTCAAACATATGACATGCTCCTTCAATCGCCCCTGAAGATAAGCGGTGAAATCAAAGTCAGAATTACACACTGCTTGCTGGCGTTGCCTGGAACGAAGCTGGGACACATTAGGAAGGTCATTTCTCATCCGCAAGCGCTAGCGCAATGCAGCAAGTTCCTCGACGGCCTAAATGCCACCATTGAGCCTGCTTACGATACCGCAGGTAGCGCGAAGCTGATCAGGGAAAAGACCCTTCGTGATGTAGCCGCAATAGCAAGTGAAGGAGCTGCTTCACTTTACACTCTTCATATAGTTCGTAGAAGCATTGAGGATGACCCCGAGAACTACACTCGCTTTATCGTTGTCGGAAAGAACGATGCCCGACCAACGGGAAAGGACAAGACTTCAATTGTCTTCACGACAAAGCATACTGCAGGGTCTCTCCATAAGGCGCTTGGCGAACTTGCGGTCCGAGGGATTAACCTCACTAAAATCGAATCGAGGCCGATACGAGGAACTCCTTGGGAATACAACTTTTTCGTAGATTTCGAAGGTCACTGCATGGATCAAATCTGTTCAGATGCTCTACGCGCCCTTGAAAGCTCGTCGACCTTCGTGAAGGTCCTGGGCTCGTATCCACGTGCTAACACAACATAATGGACTGAGTTCTGTGGTTGACTGAAGCAACTGCGCCTCACATTGCAAAACTCTCTGAATCATGTAGCCCAGTCAACGACTAGCTATTCGCCGTTCAGAGTTCAGGTCTGTCTAGGCTATTCCCATCTGGGCTTTTGCTTCTTCACTCATCTTGTCGGGGGTCCAAGGGGGGTCCCAGACGAGTTCCACTTTCGCGTCCTTCACGCCGTTCATGGCCTTGATTTTGGCCTTGACTTCTTCCGCTATCATGCTGCCCATCATGCATCCCGGCGCCGTTAGTGTCATCTTGATCCCTACGCTACCTTCAGTGGTTATGTCAATACCGTAGACTAAGCCAAGATCCCAGATGTTTATCGGAATCTCCGGGTCGTAGCAAACCTTCAGAACCGTCACAACTTCATCTTTGGTTACCAAGGCACGATTCACACTCGGTGAAGGGTACTCTTATTTCCATGAGTTTGGCGGTTTGCTTACCTATTAATCTTAGTCTGGTCTCTTCAGTCAGCCTTTTGCTCAGACCATGCGATAGGCATGGCGCCGGGTATGGGTTCCAAGAGCCTTGAAGCGTTCAACCTGACGGCCCTCGTCACTTCCTCGAATAGTGGATTGCTGTAGTCCTCTATCTTGCCTTCGTCGGCCAACCTAGCGATGTCAGGGTCGATCGGCACCGCGCCCAGGTATGGAATTCCCGCCTTCTTAGCCGCTTCAGCGCCTTTGCTGCGGCCAAAGATCTCCATCCTCTCTCCGCAATGGGGACAAACCGCGTAGCTCATGTTTTCGATGAGACCTAGCAATTTGACGGCGGCAAGCTGCTGACTCAACGTTTTTGCCATGTTTATCGCTTTGCCCACAACCATCAAGGCTAGATCTTGTGGCGTCGTGACAATTATGACGCCTTGTAACGGAAGCGACTGAAATATCGTCAATGGGGCGTCGCCGGTTCCAGGAGGAGCGTCAACGAGTAGGAAATGCAGGTCGCCCCATTCGATATCCTGAAACATTTGACGGATGACGCTATTGATTATTGGTCCTCGAACGATTACTGGCATCTGTGGTTCCTCGAGTATGAGGTTCATCGAGACGACTTTGATTCCCAGGCGGGTTACGGCCGGCAAGACACGTTTCTCTGCGGTAACGAAAAGGGGGCCCTTCAACCCGAACATTTTCGCTATGCTTGGGCCGGTGATGTCGGCGTCGAGGATTCCAACCTTGTAACCCAGCCTTGTCAATTGCACCGCTAGGAACGCGGTCACGAATGATTTTCCGACCCCACCCTTTCCGGACATGATCGCCACGACATTACGGATTCCCTTTCTCTCAAGCCGGTCGATTCCGGGAGGCATGTTTGAGCCCGTCTTCTGACCTTGCGCGGCTGCCATCTGAGATTGAATCTTGGCGCGTACCTGCTCCAACTCTTGCTTCGTCATGACCGTGGTCTCGACATTGACCGTCTTGACCCCGCGTAGTTTCATTACTGCTTTTTCTATGTCAGCTGAAATGGTCTTCGAGAGCGGGCACCCACCCACAGTAAGTGCGACGAGAACCTTCACTTTGCCCCCATCAATTTCAACGCTCTTAACCATCTGCAGGTTGACGATGGAGATGTGGAGCTCCGGGTCGATGACGTCTTTAAGGGAGGTCATTACTTCCTCTTTTGAAACCACGAATCATTCCTCACTCGTGTCGCGTTACCTTGCAAAACAGCGCCGATAATAACGGTTGTTAATTTTTCACGGACCAAATTTTTGTCTGTTGGGTTAGGAATGTGACAACCTGCCGTGCCCCGAATCTTGCCGTGGTTCCTCTGGCAGGTTGCCCCGGATTGGGGCGAACTCTAGGGCAGTAGTCGTTCGGGTGTTCGAGGAAATAGTGTTGTTTCTCTGATGTTCTCTTTCATAAGAAACGCCATGGTGAATCTCTCGATTCCTAAACAGAACCCGCCGTGGGGTGGGACGCCGAATCTAAATGGTTCGGTAAACCACCTCATCCCTTCTTGGCTGATGCTTCGTTCCTTCATCTGCTCAATTATCTTCTCGTATCGGTGTTCCCTTTCGCCGCCCGATGACTGTTCCACGCCTCTGTATACGAAGTCTACGCTTCTCGCCCACTGAGGTTCGTCGTCGACTCGCATGACGTAGAACGGTTTGATCTTCGAGGGAAAACGATTGATGAAGAATGCTTCGGCTTTGTGTTTCTCAAGGACGTGTTTCGTGAGCATAGTTTCGCCTTCCTTGCCTATCTCCTCGCCGTAAGGTACCTTCCTTCCGTATTCCTCAAGGATTTCGTAGATCTCGGGGTATCGCATCTCGGGGAAAGGAGTCTGGGGCACATGTACCTCGACGTTTAGTAGTGCAAGCTCACGTGCGCAGTCTCTCTCAACCCTCTTCAAAGCCGCGACCGCAACTTCTTCCTCAACCCTCATCGTATCCCTCTCATCGGCAATGAAGCCGAGTTCCACGGCCATGCCTCTATGTTCGCAAAGATGTTGGGTTGTATGTGACAGCTCAGCTCTCCAGTTTGGGCCGAGGTCGTAGATCTTGTCGAGTCCAGAGGCGATGCACAGCTGCCGATGCAGTTGCGGATCTTGGCGAAGGAAAGCTTCCTTGCCGAAGTAGTCGGTCTTGAAAACTTCAGCCCCGCCCTCTGAGGTGCCTCCAAGGAGGCAGGGTGTGAAGACTTGCAGGTAGCCATGCTGCTTCAGATATTCCTGCATTCCCTCGGCCAGTTTGGATTGAATCTGGAAGATCGCAGCATTCTCAGGTCGCCGGAGGTCTACGACGCGCCAGTCGAGGCGCGCGTCCAAGTTTGATTCAATCTTACCCGACATGTCGAGGGGCGCCGCCGCTTGCGCCCGGACGATCACCTCGAGCTTGCTAGGGGCTATCTCCGCGCCTACTTTCGCGACTCTTTTCTCAACAAGCTTTCCTTCGACTGCGATGACATCCTCTTTGCCCAATTGTTCAGAAGTCTTGATTACTTCCGGGTTGGTGTCTGTCTTCGAGATCGTAATCTGCGCGATGCCCCCGCTGTCCCTGAGCCAAATGAACCTGATACGTGCGAGGTCTTTGACGTCATGGACCCATCCCGCGAGTATAACAGTGCCTTTCTCGTTCTCGATCTCGTTCGTGTAATGAGTACGCTTCAGCAATACTACTGCCCCTCCAAACAGCCTCTCACGCTTGATGTGTGCGGTCCGGTCTCTAACCATTCATGGCTATTTCTTTACTGTTCTATCTGTGGCTGGTTGATTTCAAACCATTTTTCATCAGCCAACACTACCGAGGTCTCTGTTTGACGCTGCGAAATTGACCAGTATCTCCCTAGCACCTGATTCTTCTGTTCCGTGGAAACTAGTCTAAAGCCATGCTTCTCGTAGAATCTAATTGCCCAGCTGGCAGCCGCCCATGTGCCTACCAAGATGGGGCGACTTCTCCGTTGAGTTAGAGAGGACAGCAGGGTTCCTCCGATGCCTTGATTTCGTTTAGGTGTGCGGACGTATGCGTGCCTGATGAGGGCGACATCTTGAACTGGCTGAATACCCATCACGCCAATCAATTCGCCTTCATCCTCGTATCCCCAAAATTCTACGCCCTCAGTGATCTCATGTCGCAGTTCCTCTCTGGGCATGTACGGATCTTTCCAGCAGTCCGGAGGAATCACTCCCTTGTACGCCTGTGCCGCTTCGTTGACTATTGTGTAGATTGCTTCAAAGTCGTCGTCCGTGCATCGTCGAATCAAATTTGCCTCATCAGAGAAGTCATAACCCAACTGATAACATGCTCGTGACTGTTGGTCGCCACGGCCGAACCCCTCGGGCCGTTCAGTTGGCACGGAACGCTCGTTATCAGTTGCAGAGTTATGTGCGTTTGATCAGTTTCGCAATGTCGCCCGGCTTCATGGCGATTTTGACGCCAGCTGATTTCAGGGCTTCTATCTTTGTCTCAGCTGTGCCGGCTTTCCCAGTTATTATCGCGCCTGCGTGGCCCATTCTTTTTCCAGGCGGGGCGGCGCGTCCCGCGATGTAGGCCGCGATTGGTTTCGGATACTTTGTCTTCTTTACGTATTCGGCGGCATTCTCTTCAGCATTTCCGCCGATTTCTCCGATCATCGCGATCGCTCTCGTCACTGGGTCTTTCTTGAACATCTTGAGCACATCGACGAAGTTTAGGCCGACTACGGGATCTCCGCCGATACCGAGACATGTGGTTTGGCCGAGCCCGGAATTAGTTAGGCTGGCCGCGATCTCGTAGGTGAGGGTTCCACTTCTAGAGACCAAGCCAATCTTTCCGGGTTTGAAAATGTGGCCGGGCATAATGCCGAGTTTGCATTGCCCGGGCGTTATTATGCCCGGCGTGTTAGGGCCGATGATGGTGGTTCCCTTTTGGTGTGCGATCTCCATCATTTGTATTTCGTCTCTTACGGGGATCCCTTCGGTAATTACGATGACGGGATTCAAGTTCGCAATAACTGCCTCGAGCGTGGCGTCTTTTGCAAAAGCTGCCGGAACGAAAATGATGGCTGCGTCGGCTTCTTCGTGTTCCAGAGCCTCTTTGGCGGTGTCGAATACTGGTACGTTGTGGACTTGCTGTCCGCCTCGGCCTGGTGTTACGCCTGCCACTATCTTCGTGCCATATTCCAGCATTAGTTGTGTGTGGAATTGACCTTGTGAGCCTGTGATGCCCCAAACGATGGCCTTAGTCTTGCGCCCGATCAGAATTGGCATCTCAAGCCCTCTTTGATATGAGTTCGACCGCTTTGGCGGCCGCCTCTTCCATGCTGTTCAATGATGGTATGTTAGCGGCGGAAAGGATATTCTGCCCCTCTTTCTCGTTCGTTCCGACCAGTCGGATTACCATTGGGATTGTGATTCCCATCTTCTTTTGAATGTCGAGGATTGCTCGGGCCACGTCGTCGCAACGCGTGATACCGCCCATAATGTTGATGAGAAGAACCTTCACATTCGGATTCCCCAGCACGATTTCGAGTGCAGCTGCGATTCTATCCTCGTTCGCTCCTCCGCCTACGTCGCAGAAGTTTGCTGGGTTGCCCTTGTAGTCGAGGATCATGTCGAGGGTGGCCATTACGAGTCCCGCTCCGTTTCCTATTATTCCCACGTTCCCGCCTAGTTCGACATAGGCAAGGCCTTTCTCGCGTGCTCGGATCTCAAGCGGAGTCATGTCGGGTTCGTAGGTTTT